>Ga0315314_1003265_pt1 | contig 12774 bp, 19 predicted proteins | sample TDP9_MG_FD_203631 | JGI IMG/M metagenome (GOLD analysis project Ga0315314, IMG submission 203631) | Freshwater sediment microbial communities from Lake Towuti, South Sulawesi, Indonesia - TDP9 | ecosystem: Environmental > Aquatic > Freshwater > Lake > Sediment | place: Indonesia: South Sulawesi...
CATCGCCATGATCTCGGCTAGGGACTCTCGGCCGCCGCTGTATCTCCGGTAGGCGGCGATGGCGTCGCTCCAAGGGACAGGCTCGCCCCCGCCGCGGCCGCCGCCTCCGGGAAAAAATGGCGCGTGACAAGCTCGGTCAGGGCCGTCATCTGCCGAGTGCCGAGCCGCATTGTGCGCTCGCGCGGCACCCCGGCCTCCTCCAGCACGGCGACAAGGAGCTCCCACTCGCGGCCGGGGGCCTCCTCCCGCCATGCCCTGTCCACCCTCATCATCGCGCCGACGGTGACATTGATCTCCCTGGTCTCGCCGTCGAGCCTCACGGTCAGCGGCTTGGCGGCGAGCGCGTCAAGGTCCAGCTCGCTCATCGCGCCCTCCTAGCTTTTGCACACAAAAAGACATCGCAAGCCTCCACTTGCGTTCTAATCGGCACGAGGGCTTGGCCTGAGCATAGAGCGATCTCGCAAGTTGGCGGGCTGGCTTGCCGCCATAGAACAATTGCCAGTACCCTCGCCTCGTGCGCAGAGGCTTGGCCTTGCTCCCTGCGATCCACCCCAGGTAGCGCGCTAGCCCCTCAATAAAGTCCTGGCTCATGCTAGTGATCTGCGCTATCGGATAAGCAATTCCCGACTTCGCATGTCGCATGCGTCCGAAGCTACCATCACCATCCCAGTAGCCACGCAGAAAGTCATTGGTCACCTTGCTTGGAAGCGCAGGCCACCTCAACTCACGGCCTTTGCGCTCGGTGTAACCGAGTTCGCGTAAGCGTTTGGCGAGGTATACCGAACGTAGATACCAAGTCGCAAGCTGGTAAGTTCGAACGGTGCCCCCGCCGACTATAGCTTGTATCTTGTAGCAGAGTTCGCTGTCGATTGGAGACACAGCGAGCTTGATGCCTGCGCGCTTGCATATAGACCCATCGGATGCGATGAGGCCGAGCGCCCAGGCCGTCTCCGTGGTAAGCGCGTGGTCCCAAACATCATAGACCTTCGTGCGCGCGATACCACTACAGTGCAGAGAGCAGTATCTGCCTTGGCCGATGCGGATATGGTGCGGTCGAGCAGCAAACTTAGCCGCGCAGACCGCACAGCGCGCTAACAATATCGGTCTCCTATACGCATGCTGGGAGATACAACTCTGATCCCATGAACATCAGCCGCGGGCAGGTCTGCGAGATCGGGAAGATCTCGAAGATCCCGTGGACCACCTTCTGCGAGTCGTAGTCGTGGTTGATCTCCGCGTCGACGCGGAAGTAGGCCAGCGGGAAGACGAACCACGTCTCCGGGTTCGGGTCCGGGACCCCATTCCAGTAGGGCTGAACGATGAGACGCTGCGCGTTGTCGCGGTGGCTCGTCCCCAGGCCGACCCGGAGCTCCAAGGCCTGATCGCCCGGCGCGGGCGTCGGCGTGGTCACACCGTCGTACATGGCCATCTCTGTCGGCATCAGGGCCAGGAACAGTGCCCAGTTGAGGCTCGCAAAGCTGCACTCGACCTCCACCGTCTTGCCCACCGTGTACATGTCCCACGGGTTGCGTCCCGTCTGGTGGAACAGGACGGGCGTGGTCTCGTCGCGGATGCGCACGATCACCGGCGTCTCCGCCGTCTTGCCCAGCTCCTCCTCCATCCCGGCCGGCCCGTAGAGGATTCGGGCTGGCCCGACCAGTGCGAACTCTGTGGCGTCTGCCATCTGCTATCACCTCCCTCTCATGCCATGAGTGCTGCGGTTCTCGCCCGCAGCAGGATGTCGAAGCTGATCTCGTGCCGGAACCGCTCGTCCCCGCCGAGGTAGTAGGGCTGGGAGACAGCGCGCATCACCTCGGCGTACCACTCGTTTTCATAGGTGCCGTCTCCGAGGACGGCCCCGGCCACATCGTTCGTGACTGCAAAGATGATGCGGGCTCGGTCATAAGCCGCCCAGAAGTCCGAACCCGTCGGCCCCAGGGTCAGCACCTGGAACCTGTATCGGCCGACATTGTGCCGCAGCGTCGGCTGCTGCGGGTCGCCCGGCTGCTCCAGTAGCACGCTCACCGCGCCCTCTGTCTCCACCGGCATGTAGCCGCAGTGGAGGTCCACGCCAGGCGCTAGCAGGGTCCTAGCAGCAATCCAGTCGAACAACTCTTGGATCAGGTACATCAGCGCATCCCCAGTCTCTGGCCGACGCACTGGCCCCACAGTTCGACATACTGTTTTCCGAAGCGGTCCAGCTTGCTCGACAGGAAGTAGTTGCCCACCGCCGGGTCGAGCGCGCGGTTGAAGTTCATCGGCACCTGGTGGACGCGGGCGGCGTAGGCGGTGTTGTACCCCACGATGATCTCAACCTCGCGCCAGCCAAGCCCTCTCTGGATAACTTCGTAGGTGCCGGAGGCCCGCAGGGTGCCGGTGCGGATCGGCACCGTGGGCGCGATGTTCACGCAGTCCTCCAGCACCCGCATGCCGACCCCTGCAGCGCACTGGCCTGTAGCCGTAGTGAAGCCGGCGGCCAATCTCTGCATCCCTGCCTGCCACTTCGCGAAGTCCCACTTGATTCCAGTTGGCATCAGACTATGTCGACCTCCCAGTGCCGGCCGCGGTCGCTAGTCCAGCCCTCCTGCCTCCTCCGGTCCGCGACCGCGTAGGTGCGGCCCTCGAAGACGATTCTGTCCTGCCCGCCGATGGCGAGCTCGACCTCCCCGCCAGTCGCCGGGTCGGTGTAGGTGGGCGGGATGAAGACCTTTGCAGAGCAGATGATCTCCTCGCCACGCGAGTTGATGACGCGGTGATTGTCGAACTCCACCCTGGCATCCAGGGTGAGGCTCGTCGGTGTGGCCTCTGCGAGGGGCTTGCCGTACTTGCTCAGGCCCAGGCCGTCGTCGCCGGATGGCCCGCGGAGCAGAACTATAGTGTGAATGCAGTACCTATCAACGTTCCTCATGCTGGCCCCAGGCTGGTGGCCGGCCGGCCGAAGGCCGTCCGCCACTCGTCAACGGTCTCGAACGGCTTCTCGCGGGCCGACATGCCCCGCAGGCGCGAGAGCTCGTCTTGTATGCCGAGGATCTCCGCGCTCACTCCCCGTTCCTGGTGGTGACACCTTGGATGCAGCGGTACTCGCACTGCATCGGTATAGAGAGGGAAACCCTTCGTGCGGCCAGTGAGAGAATAGACCCGACCTTGGACCGGGATGCACATGGGACAGGCGGTGTTATGCACGCTGATTTGCACTAGGTCGCCTCCGGCCTCGACAACTGCTGCGTGTACTCCTTCGGTGGCGGCGAAGCGCGTCGCTGTCCTCGCGACCAGTTCACCATAGGGGCCGAGCTTGTAGTGCCGACCCTTGATTGTGATGTACTCGCCGCGGGCGGCCCGCTCCATATCCTCCCGCAGGCGGTCCGGCACGTAGCCGCGCAGTCTTTCGGAGGCCGCGTCCTGGAGCGTCTGCTTGATCCGGCGGCCCAGCTCTTGCGGGCCGAGCCCGATCACCCTGCCCTCGGCGATGAGGCGGGCCAGCCGCGCCTCGCGCACGAGCCTCTGCTGGGTGTCTATCCACAGGCGGCGCGCGAAGGGCGCGATGCTCTGCACGCCGTCGGCGGTGTCGGCCATGACCCGCGCGATCACCGCGTCTATGGACCGCCGGTCGAGCAGGGTCATGCGCGGCAGGACAGGCATCTGATAGGCCTCGGCGGTGAGCGAGACGCCCTTGCGGTAGGCCCTCGGCAGGTGCTTCCGGCACCAGCCCCGCTGCCTCTCCTCCAGGGCGCGGATGATGGAGTCGATCTGCTCCAGGAGTAGCTCGGCGCGGCGGCGCTCGAAGGCCGTGGTGGCGGCGGCCACTGCGCTATTGAGTTGGCGCTCAGTCTGCTCGTAGAAGCGCAGCAGTTCCGGCACCATCTCATCAAACATCGTCACGTCAATCGGCACTGCTCACCAGCCCGCATCGGGATTGTCGAACATGCCGCGGCGGAAAGCGGCCTTGGTCCGATCGGTGTTGGCGACGCGGGCGGCCTTGTCGGAGACGGAAATGCCCCCCACAAACGCGCCGATCCCCGTCGCAGCAACCGAGGCCATGAGCTCGTCCGCCTTCTCGTTCAGTAGCTTGGCGGCCGCGTTCCAGTTCTCGGAGAACCGCCCGATCTGGAAATCGGGGTTGTGCGCGATGCGGCGCGCCCACGCGTACAGCACCTCGGCGGCGGCGATGACTTTGTTGCCCGCCCCGGCCAATATGCCGTTGATCTCTTCGTTGTGCCAGTACCACGGCTCGCCGGAGTACGACGGCCCGGTGTCCTGGATGGTGAACCTCACCCAGTCCAAGTCGCTCGTGGCCGGGTTTCCGCTGTACGAGAAGCTCACGCCGCGACCTCGGCCCGCTTGCGGGCCTTCTCGGGCTCGGCCTTCACCACGCCGCAGCCCTCGGCCGGCTCAATGGTGAAGTGCGGGTGGCTGTCGCTCCAGAAGCGTCGCCCGCACCTGCAGAGCGCGGTCTCTTTCACGTCCGAATCACTAATCGGCGAGACGCGACCGGATAGCACCAGGTTGTCGTGCGGGGGCACGAACACGATCTCGCCCCGCACATACTGGCGCTGCTCGCCCCTCTCCATCAGAAAATAATCCGACTGCACAGCTGCATGCGGCATCTTCCCTGCCTCCTCAGATTCGGCGGGGAGGGAGGAGGCGATACTGTCGGACTCATCCCTCCCCGCGCGTCGCGGTCGTTACAGGCAGATCGGGATGTCGGCGACGACCTGGTTCAGCACGCCGGCACCGGCGACAGCGTTGAGCATGAGGAGGCCCAAGTCGGATTCCACAATCTGGACATCGAAGTAGATGTGCCCAGTGTAGATGTCCTTCTTGGTGTCCTCCTCGCCCCTGTACTGCTCGATCTTGACGTTCGTCCCGGTGAAGCCTGCGCCGGTGTACGAGATGATGTACGCCGCGCTCGGCACCTCCAGGGACGGGGTCGGGGTCACGTGCAGCAGCAGCGCGTGGTTCGGCCAGATCCACCGGCCGTCCCACTGGCCCTGCATCGGCCCAACGTCGTGCACCGCCTCGCCCACGATCAGGCGCTCGATGTCGAGAGCCTGCGCGACCTGCGCAACATTCAAGCGCGGCTCGGCCGCGCCGAGGTTGCGGTAGATCGCGGTGATCTGCGGGCAGGTGCGCAGGAACTGGAACACCTGCTTGTTGACGACCAGCGTGTTCGGCTGGAAGCCCGTCAGCAGGTGCATGTTGATGCGCGCCCTGTCCACGTCGTTGATCGGCGTGGCGTTCGCGTTGTTCCACGGGATCGCAATCGCCTGGGTAGGCCACGGCCATCCCGCCGCGGGCGCCACAGCCGGCATCAGCACGTTCGCCGTCAACTCCTCGCGCTTGAGTTTGAGCCGCTGGGTGATGATCTGCACGCCCGTGCGCTCCGGCTGGTAGGGCCGGGTCGCGCTGGCGCGCACCTCGTCCGGCAGCTCGTAGCGATGCGAGTAGTTCCGGCAGTAGAACGTGTGCGAGTGGTCGACGTGGAAGCCCACGCCCTGGCTCTTCGTCCCCGGCGTCCGGGGCCGGACAGAGTCGGTGTTGAACCAGTCCTTGCGGCAGTATCTCACCACGAGCCCGGTGATATCGGTCGTCGGCACCACGGGCGCGACCTGAGGGGCCACATAGGTGTCCTCGGCGAGATACCAGGCCTCCGCCACGTTCGTCAGCGGGACGTTTACATGGACCTGCATTTCGGTTGGTAGTGGCATGTTATCTCACCTCCTTATGGTCCCACGTAGGTCGGGAAGGTCTGCCACGGGTTCAGCGCCTCCAAGTCGAGGGTCGCCTTCTCGTGACCGGTCGGAGTCGGCGACAAGACCGCGGGCTCGTGCGTCTGCCCGCCGACCCAGTCGCCAGCGACGGCGGCCACCGCGTGGCCGACCGCATTGGAAGCCCAGGACGTGGCGCAGGCCATCGCCGCGCCGATCACGCACGGGACCTTGCCGACGCGCGCCACCGTGGCGGCCTGCCCGGTGTTGGGCGCGTTGGTGAGGATCCCGCACATCTTCTGCCCGGCGCCGCACAGGCCGACGAGCGGGGAGTTGTAGGTGTCAGACCAGCAGACGATCCGCACGATGTGGTACTGGTTCGTGCGGAGGTCCTGGTTCGCGAGCATGGTGTGTTCGACTTCAATCAGCTCCACCGCGTGGGCCATCGGTTACCCTCCTCTCCCAAGCACTTCGCTGCGGTAGCGCTCAGCCAGCGCCGGGTCGTCCTCCATGACTTTCATCATGGCGTCGCCGGCACTCAACTTGCCCGCGGCCTTCTCGACAAGCTGTGACGCGCGCTTCTGGATCTCGTCCAGCGCGGAGCCGGCTTGCGCGAAGGCGCGCCGGGGGGTCCCGATCTCCGTGGTGAGGGCCTCGCTCACGCTGGCGCGCAGGCCCTTGGCCCACTGCGCGAGCCTGTCGCGGGCCGCGCCGTCGAGCGACTTGACGAACGCGATCTGGTCCTCAATCGCCATGCCCGGCAGGTCCATCTCCGTCACCTGCTCGCGGGCGCGGCGGTCGTCCTCCTTCGCGAGCACGTCGACCTGGAACTTCTTGAGCTCCTTGAGCTCGGTGTCCCGGGCCTCGTTGCTCTTCTGGAGGACCTGCAGCAGGAGGCCCACCGTCGCGGGCGACTCCTGCGCCGCCTTGACGATGGACTCGTACTCCTCGGAGGTGGAGGCGGCCTTGGCGATCTCAAGCACCTCGGCGGGGACGGACTCCTTCTTCACCGCCGCCTTGCGCTTGGTGCCGTAGTCCTCTTCCTCCTCCTCGGGCTTCTTCTTCGGGTTAGCCTTCTCCGGCGCGGCGTAGCCGTAGCCGGCGAGCGCGGCCAGTTTCTTCATCACCGCGTCGCCGACCGCGTTCTTCACCTTGGCCAGCAGACGGAGAGCGCCCTTGACGGCGTTCTTGTCTGCGTCAGAGAGTTCGGCTTTCTCGGCCTTGGCGATGGTCTCGAGCGCCTCCATCAGCTCGTCTTCGCGCTCGGCCTCGCTGTTGAGCGCCTCTTCTAATGCCAAGGCCGCTTCGTCACTTAGGGCAGCATCGGCCATCAGCGTACCTCCTTTCGGTCCTTCGGCCGACTTGAACAGCAAAAAACGACGGCGGTTTGCGGGCTTGTCGACGAGGGAAATTTCGCGGACAAACAAGCGCTTGAGCTCTGTGGGCTTGTCCTCGTCTTCGTCCCGCTCGTCTGTCATCTGCAATCACCTCCAGGCTGGCCGGGCCAAAAGAAAAAGAGGCCCGCGCCACTTTCGTGGTTCGGACCTCTAGGGTCTCAATTGGGGCTCAAAGGCCCTTTCACCCGGAGCTCAAAGGCCCTCTTGGGCGCACTTATTCGCTTGTCGTCAAATCATATACCACATTCCGAACATCATGTCAACACCAAGACGCAACTGCCACGCCACATCACGACCCGTCTTGCCTCGATAGAACCGGCCACGTCGCGCCTCGACTCATCCGGCCGGGACTCGCCATACCTCCAGCCCTACCTTGTCTCGCCCTACCTGGCCTCGCCTCGCCTCGCCAGGCCGAACCCCTCCTTCAGCCTTACCCTATCCTGCCGTGCCCCGCCTAGCCCCGCCCGGCCCAGCCTCGCCAGGCCCCGCCCTCAGCCTCACCTTAGCCAGGCCGCACCTCGGCCTGCCCAGCCTAACCTCATCTTGCCCGGCCCAGCCTTGCCCCGCCTTCAGCCAAACCCTATCATACCTTGCCACGCCTCGCCAGGCCCCGCCCAGCCTGGCCCGACCAAACCCAAGCCTTCAGCCTCACCTTGTCTCACCTGACCGCGCCTGACCTCGCCATGCCAAACCTCGCCAAGCCCGTACCCTCAGCCTCACCTTATCCTGCCCCGCCAGGCCGAACCCGGCCGCGCCATGCCTCGCCGGGCCGCGCCACGCCCTGCCAAGCCATGCCTTCAGCCTCACCTCAACCTGCCTGACCGCGCCCTGCCTAGCCGCGCCCGGCCCTGCCCTCAGCCTCACCTTATCCTGCCAAGCCACGCCTAACCAAGCCGTGCCACGCCACGTCCTCAGCCCCTAGCTTGCCGTACCGCACCATGCCGTACCGAGCCTTGCCGAGCCTTGCCTCGCCTCGCCTCGCCGAGCCTCGCCAAGCCCGGCCCAGCCAAGCCGAACCTCACCAAACCAGATCACATCCTGAAACCTATGCCGCCTCCCACCTCGTCACGACGAAGCGCCCAAAGCGGGGGCGGTAGTCTCCGATCCCCACCGACTGCCCGGCCTTCACCAAGATCGCGTTCGCGACCTGGGCGGGCAGCGTGTCCGGCTCCAGAATCACGAGGTGAAAGTCGAGCCGCCAGTCGCGGATCAGAGGGCGGTGCCGCATGACGCGCGCCCGCTGTATCCGGGCGGGCCGCCCGTCAATCTCATACTCCTTGACCGGCTTGCCCTTCTTGTTCAGCAGCGGGATGATCGGGTCGGGCTCCACGATCAGCGAACCCTTCACGCTGTCGCGGTATGTCATCTTGCCCCGGCCCTGCACCTGGAAGTTTCCCGCCGCCCTGACCATTGCCGCGTAGATGTGCTCGGCTGGCTGGCAGAGGTTCCCGTCATCCATGCGGTACGCGCCAGCCTCCGCCTCGTCCCCCGGCTCCGGCTTCTTCTTGCCGGAGAGCTTGATGGGGTTCATGAGGCCCGCCATCGTGACCTCCGGGAACCGGTGCTGCAGCAGTCCCGGCTCCACTCCCTCGATAGAAACAGCGATGCGCTCCATACCATGCCTCCTTTGTGGCAGTATTGGAGCGCATTATACTCATTATTGGGTCAACTGTCAAGGCCTTTTCAAACTTATTCGGTTTGGTCCATCTCAGTATAGTGCCGCATTGTTCCATCGTGCATCAGTAGGAAGCGCGCACGGGTTTGACAGCGTGGGCACTTCACATCGAAGAACACGTCACCGTCCTGCGGCCGTGCTTTGCAGATCAGACGATTGCACTTCCGACACTTGACTAAGCATAGCCAGCCCTGAGCATCCTTTTCGCGCTGGACGGTGACAATATCCTTAGCCCTCAGCACGTCGTGCCCTCCACTGTCAGGTGTTGACAGATCACCGGCACGTACCACGCCCGGAACCCCGCCCGAAACGCTTGGATCGCGAACCCCACGTCCTCCTGCCTGCCGCGGCCGTCCGTGCGCCAGCGCGCCCTCTCCAGCAGGTCGCGAGAGTAGAGGCAGGCCGCGCCCGCCATCAGGCACTGCTCCCTCGCCGGGTCCCGCGGGTCCCAGCCCGCCCCCTCCGGTCCCGGCCACGTCTCGCCGTGCGCGTTCACGCCGACCGGAAGGAAGTGGTCGGTGAGGCCGGCGTCGCTCTCGATATTCCGCAGCCTCATCACATTCCAGTACCGGCCGTCTTGGCTGTTCCGCACCAGGCCAGCAACCCAAGGCTTCCGCGTGCTCAGCAGGCGCGTCAGCAGGTCCGGCGGGACAATGATGTCCGAGTCCACCGAAAGCAGCGCGTCGCACTCCTGGCCGAGTGCGACCTCCGCCAGGATGTTGCGCAGGCAGGCGAGCCGGGTGTACATGGACACCTTCTCGCGGAGGCCCGCGCTCTGCCGGCGGTACTCGATTCCGGGCAGGCAGACGACGTTCACAATGGCGCGCTTCTGGCCTTCCCGCGCCATGATAGACGCGCTGGAGAGCCCGTCTGCGTCGTCCACCACCCAGGCCATGACATGGTCCGGCGGCTTCTCCAGCGCCGCCATCGCTTGGAGGTAGGCGTCGAGAGTCCAGCGCCGATGTATCACGCCCCCGATTGCGAGCCGCACAGCTCCTCCCATTCTGCTCTCGTCAGATAGACTGGTGGCGTGTCCTGGCCGCGGAGCATCGCCCAGGCCTTGCCTTCTTCTCCGGTCAATACAGGCCATGCATCCGTAATGCGAAGGTCGCTCAGTTGGACCGCGACAGCCGCTAGATTTAGTCCTGCCCTCGCGTACAGTGCTGGCCCCGGCGCGTTGAACCTGCCCGCGTTCACCTCGGTCACCCAGTAGGTGCCATCCTCTTTGCGGATCGTGTCGACGCCGAAGACGCCGTGCGGCTCACCCGGCAGCGCGCGCACCGCGGCCTCGGCGATCTCACGAAGCGGCTCCTCCAAGTGGAGAATAGTGACGCGGCTGGCCCCGGTGACCCCCGTGGGCGAGCAGTGCGCCATCTGCCAGGCCCGCACCTCGCGGCCCGCCCAGGCAACGAGCCGGCCGCGCCAGAAGACCAGGTCGGCGACGCAGTTGGTGCCCTCGACAAACTCTTGCATCAGCCAGTGGTCCCAGCCCAAGGACTTCGCACCCGCCTCCTGAAAGTGCCCCCTGTGTTCTGCTGCCCAGGCAATGGCCACCGAGGCCCGGTTCGTCTTCAACGCCTTTGCAGCACCATGCCCTCGCGATGGGCGAATCCATACTGATTGCGGCCAAGGTTCCTTCTGACAGAGATTCACGTTCATCAGCTTGGGGGTGGGTATGTCGGCCAATGTCCAGATCCGGTAGTTCTCCCACTTGTCCTGCGCGGCGTGCACAGCGCCCGGCGCGGGCAGAAAGAACCGCGCCTTGCCGGGAAGACGCTGGTGCTCGGCCAGAAGCAGCACTTCGGGGTCGGATTGTGGCATCACCAGATCGGCCCGCACCTTCTCACTCAGGCGCTCGATGGCTTCGGCGAATCCATCGCCGGCCTTCGGCACCAGGTGCCTCTCGTTCGCTATAGCCAGCGGCAACTGCCACGAATCGCAGTCTGTCCCGATGACGTAGTGCCCCGCCATCCGCAAGGCCTCCGTGAGAAACCGCCCGCCGGAGCCGCCAGCCGCGGTGACGATGATCCTCATAGCTCAATACCCCCTCGCGTGGACCACCGACTGCCTGCACACTTCTGGCGTAAGCAAGCCGTGTCCTAAGCAGGCATGGCATTCGTTCAACACACGGGGGTACCTCCCGGACCCATCGGGTGGCGCTGTCTCTTCAATCGTAGCCTCGCTTGCAGGAACAAACTTCGTCCCGTCGGGTCGCCAAACCCAGCGCAACTTGCCCTCGCCCTTGCAAAACGGGCATGTCTCATAGCTCATCTCATCGCCTCCTCGTACACCTCTAGGAATTGCTCTGCCATCCGCATGTCGTCGTGGTTCATCTCCACCCACTGCCGGCACCAGGATGCGCGGGCCTCGGCGTCATCCTCCGGCATGGTCAGCAGGCCGGCGAGGTCGAGCCGCGCCTGCGCCGGGTCGGGATACTGCTCCTCCATCGCGAAGTTGCTGTCCGACCACCGGGCCAGGTTCTCTTCTGATGGCTCCGGCGTCAGCAGCAGCGCGCCGCAGGCCATCGCCTCCAGAGCACAGAGGCCGGTGGCCGTCACCACCCGGTAGCGGTAGAGCACGTCCTCCGGCCTGGCGCGGCCGCGGCAAACGAGATTCTCCTCGCCCAGCCTTGCCGTGTCGCCCCAGCAGTCCACGCGCGTGCTGGCCGCCACCGCCCGGGCCGCCGTCATCTTCGAGGAGTCGAAGCGGCCCCAGTAGGCCACGCCCTCGCGGGCATCGAAGTCGGGCCGAAACCCAAACCGCTCCAGGTCCACGCCATTGCGGACCAGCACTGGGCTCCTTCCGCACAGCCTCCTCGTGTCCTCAGCGAAGCGGTGATCCAGGCAGACGAGACCCACCAGCCCAGAAGCCGGTTCCAAGCTGAACTCCCCGTGCGCTGTGCCGACGACGGGGGCGACCCGCCAGTCGGCCAGCAGTGGCGGCATGGGGAGTTGCACATTGACCACGTCCGGTTCGAGTTGTTCGAGTAGCATTCTGGTCCGCGCCGGATTCTCTGGCCACCCGCCCCAGATGTGCGCGGGCACGAGGCCATCCGCGTTCGACCACTCGTTCAGTTGCGCGAAGCCCCCAGCATCTATCAGCCCCACCACATAGGCTTCGTGGCCCAGCTTGCGCAGCGCGCGGCCGAGGGTGAGCATATGTTGTTCGACGCCTCCAAGGGCCATCACAGATTGTAGTAGCACAACTCTCATCGCTGTCCCTGGATCAGACACCAGCAGGCGTAGCAGACCTCATGCTCCAGGGGCTCTTCTACTGCCACCCACTCTTGCCTGTCGTTGTCGCGCCTCCGCCCGCAGACCGCGGCCTCGTCGTCTGCCATGGCGTGCACGCAGCCCTGGCGGTCTGGGCGCGGAATGCACCGCAGACGGGCATACTTGACAATTCCAGGGTTAGATGTTAGACTCTTCACGGAGGCCACAGGAATGCTCCTGTATCCAAAGAAGAGCAGGCCGGGATCGTTACATCCGCTTTGGAAAGGGGGGCGCAAAGCAGACGAACGGGGGTATATCCGGGTATGGGTTGGGTGCAGGCGATGGAGATATGAGCATCGCTTGGTGATGGAGAGGCTACTTGGTCGCCCGCTTCTTTCATCGGAGCTTGTACACCATAGAAATGGCGATCGCGGTGATAATCGACCCGAGAACCTGGAACTCCATTCGTCCAACTCCCACACCGCACAGCATTGGGAGGATGGTGACGTCGCAGCTTTCGGTCGGCCGCCGCGACGGCAACCGGCATGCCATCCTGACCGGCCCTACTACTGCAATGACTTCTGCAAGGCGTGCTACAGTAGGAAAAGCGCCCGCGATTGGGCGCTCGCACATCCAGAACAAAAGCGCGCCCAGAACTGGCTCTACTACCGGCGCCATCTTGAGAAAGAGCGGGCCAGGGGCAGAGAGAAAAGTCACCGCCAGCGTATACGAAAGAAGGCTCTCGCCGAGTCATAGCCTACGTACTCTCATCGTAGTGTAGTTTC
>Ga0315314_1003266_pt1 | contig 12774 bp, 6 predicted proteins | sample TDP9_MG_FD_203631 | JGI IMG/M metagenome (GOLD analysis project Ga0315314, IMG submission 203631) | Freshwater sediment microbial communities from Lake Towuti, South Sulawesi, Indonesia - TDP9 | ecosystem: Environmental > Aquatic > Freshwater > Lake > Sediment | place: Indonesia: South Sulawesi...
AGCCACCGTCTGCGCTCTGCTGAACCTGAAATGCATCATATACATGGGAGAGGAGGATATGCGCCGCCAGTCCTCTAATGTCTTTCGCATGAAGCTGTTGGGGGCTGAAGTACGTCCGGTATCCAGTGGCAGCCGCACCTTGAAGGATGCCATCAATGAAGCCATTCGTGACTGGGTGACCAATATGCGCTATACTCATTTCCTTTTAGGCTCGGTGGTAGGCCCACATCCTTATCCCACCATAGTTCGAGATTTCCAATCCATTATCGGGCGGGAAACAAAAGAGCAGATATTAACCAAATATCATCGCCTCCCCGATTACATCGTGGCCTGTGTCGGAGGAGGTAGCAATGCCATAGGTATCTTTCATCCCTTTGTGGAGGATGCTTCTGTTAAGCTCATTGGTGTAGAGGCGGCTGGAAAGGGGCTGCGTAGTGGAGAACACGCTGCCTCCTTGGTCAGGGGTAAGGTGGGGGTGCTCCATGGGTCTAAGTCTTACCTGTTGCAGGACAAGGATGGGCAGATAATGTCCACCTACAGCATTGCTCCTGGTCTGGATTACCCCGGGGTGGGACCGGAGCACAGCTATTATAAGGACACCGGTCGGGCAACCTATGTGGCTGTCACTGATAGCCAGGCTTTAGAGGGATTCCAGCTTCTCTGCCACACCGAAGGGATAATCCCAGCACTGGAGCCATCCCATGCCCTTTATTATGCCTCCAAAATGGCGGCAAAGCTGTCCTCCGACGTGCTGGTGGTGATTAATCTTTCCGGTCGGGGGGACAAGGACTTAGATATCGTCTCAGCCATCCTGGAGGCAAAGGGGTGAGCCGCATTGCCTCTACCCTGCCAAGGCATAAGGCGCTCATCGCCTATCTTACCGTGGGCTATCCTTCGGTGAAGACGACGCTGGAGATAGTCCCAGCTTTAGCTGATTGGGGCTGTGACATGGTTGAGCTAGGTATCCCCTTCTCCGACCCCCTGGCGGATGGCACCACTATCCAAAAGGCGAGCTATCAGGCATTGCAGAACGAAGTGACGCCCAGATTGTGTTTGAAGACAGCCTCTCAATTGCGGCAAAAGGTCAATATACCATTGGTATTTATGACCTACTATAATCCGGTGTTCAGCTTTGGGCTGGAGGCCTTTTGCCAGGCTTCGGCTGAGGCAGGCATTGATGGTTTAATTATCCCCGACCTACCTCCTGAAGAAGGGGCAGAGCTAGAAGCCTCTGTCTGGAAACAGGGGCTCGACCTGATTTATCTCCTTGCCCCAACTAGCAGTGAAGAGCGCATTGGTCTGGTAGCACAGAGGTCTCGGGGATTTATCTACCTTGTTTCCCTCGCTGGGGTGACTGGCGCCAGAGAGACCCTGCCAGCCGATTTAGAGGAATTCGTTGCTAGAGTGAGAAAGAGAACCTCTCTGTCTCTATGCGTCGGCTTTGGTATCTCCACCCCGGAGCAGGCAAGACGGGTAGCTAAGATAGCTGACGGTATCATAGTGGGTAGCCGCCTCATCCAATTATTGGACGGGCGCCCTTCCTATGAGCTTAAAGACTTTGTTGGAGGATTAAGAAATGCTTTAGATAGTATTAAGAACTCAAATCAACTAAAGTAGTGCAGGTCTTTAGACCTGCTTCAACTCCCTCCCCTGGCGGGGGGGAAACTCACCCTCACCTAACCTCTCCCTTCAAGGGAGAGGGATTACGTGGAATATTATAGAAGGAGGAAAAATGGAACAAACAAAGTACAGCCTGACTGAGCGGGAGATGCCTACCTCTTGGTACAACGTTCAGCCTGACCTGCCCGAGCCACTGCCACCTCTATTGCATCCGGGCACCAAAGAGCCAACTATTCTGCCTCCGCCCCTGTTCGCTTCGGAGCTAAACAAGCAGGAGTTTAGCCAAGAACGCTACATTAAGATTCCGGAGGAGTTGCAGCAAATCTACCGGATGTGGAGACCTACCTTGCTGCACCGAGCTTATCGCCTGGAGAAAGCTTTGGATACGCCAGCCAAAATCTTCTATAAGTACGAGGGAACAAGCCCTGCCGGAAGCCACAAGCTTAACACTGCGGTGGCTCAAGCCTACTATGCCAAGAAGGACGGGGTCAAGCGCCTAAGCACTGAGACTGGCGCTGGACAGTGGGGCAGTGCCTTAGCTATGGGGTGCAATTTCATCGGACTGGAGTGCAAGGTGTACATGGTTAAGGTCAGTTACTATCAGAAACCCTACCGTCGTATCTTGATGGAGACCTTTGGAGCCAAGGTTGTGCCCAGCCCCAGCCAGGATACTCAGATAGGGCGAAAAATCCTGGCAGAGGACCCCGATTGTCCGGGCAGCCTGGGGATTGCTATCAGTGAGGCGGTAGAGGATGCTGGGGGTCGTGACGATACTTATTACTCTTTGGGCAGCGTTCTCAACCATGTCTTGCTCCATCAAACCATCGTCGGGCAAGAAGCCAAGAAGCAGATGGCGAAGGCGGATGCCTATCCTGATATTATTGTGGGCTGCATTGGTGGTGGGAGCAATTTCGCTGGCATGTTCCTCCCCTTTATTCCTGACAAGTTGAAAGGGCGGAAGATACAAATCATCGCTGTTGAGCCGCAAGCCTGCCCCTCTGTGACCAAGGGACCTTATACCTGGGACTACGGTGATGTAGCCGGGCTAGCTCCTATAGCCAAGATGTACACTCTGGGGCATACCTTCGTTCCTCCTCCTGTCCACGCCGGGGGCTTGCGCTACCATGGGATGGCGCCCATTGTATGCCACCTGCATAAACTGGGCATAATCGAGGCCAGGGCAGAGTATCAGGTGCCTGTTTTCCGCAGTGCAGTGCAATTCGCCCGTGCTGAAGGTATCGTTCCTGCCCCAGAGCCAGCCCATGCTATTAAGGTAGTAATTGACGAAGCCCTGAAATGCAAGCAATCGGGGGAGAAGAAGACTATCCTGCTGGCTCTCAGTGGACACGGTCACTTTGACCTGGGTGCCTATGATGAATACCTTTCCGGCAAGCTCCAGGACTACGAATACCCGAAGGCGAAAGTGGAGGAAGCGCTAGCTAAGCTACCCAAGGTTGACCGCTAGTTCTGTCTTCGTGACAATGGCATAGTGACTGCAAGAGAAGCCGAGGGCTGCTCATTGCAGACAGAATTTCGTTGCCCTCCGAGGCTATCCGAAAAACAACCGTAGGGGACGAACTCTGTGTCGTCCCCAAGGAGGGTTGACTGCCAAGTGGGTAGCCTAGGTTTTCTCCGTTTGTGGTTCCATGGATGCCAAGCCATGCCACGGTTGGCTTGACGGCTACCAGCAACGCTCATACAATCGTTGTCAAGAGTGATAGGAAATGATGCTTGCTCATTGCTGGTTGTCAAGTCAAGCGCCCATTGGGATGTTTGTCAGTGGCCACTGCTTACCCCAAGTATCAGAGAAGATAAAGGACCCGGCCGAGACGTAGAGAGGTCACATGAGTGAGATTCCACCTATATGGATAGTGGAGCCATCGGCAAGGGAAAAGAGACGTCAGTTTTCAAGAATTCTGATAAGCAGAGGCAGTCCGCCCGACTTGGAGGCTATCAAACTACGCTTGAGAGAACTCCGCGAGCATTCTTTATGTGAACACCAGTCGCTCCTGGAGGAATTCAAGGATAACATAACCAGGTATCCGGGCATACAATTCAAATCAGCATATGATGCTGAGGAAGCGGCGGACTATATCCAGGAAGTTGCCCAGGGGACGCAAAACATAATAGTTAATAGGTCGAGCATCGTCACCAATGAGTTGAAGCCGAGATTAGAAAGGCGTGGTTTCTGTGTTGCCGAGCCATACTATGCTGAGTTCCACTTCTTTGAGAACAGGGTAAGAGACTATTGGGACCTTCCCCATCTGCTCCGAAAGGAGCTTGTAGGGAATTTCGAAATCTCTATCAGCGCAACAGAATTATGCCTGCCGCCACGTCGCGGGGAAGCGGTGAAGAATTGTGTTGCTGTGCTGGGCGTGAATGCGGCTTCGGCGAAAGATGGCTCCATATTCTTCCTACAGCACTTTTCCAACATATCAAAGAGCTTGGAGCAAGCCAGACAGGTGATACTTATCGTCGGACTCGACAAGTTGGTAAAGGATAAAGAGGATGCAGCCTTCCAGACAAAATGTATGGGAATATTCGGTATGGAAAGCATGCTCTTGAACCTCAGGTCGAGGCAAACTGAGGTTGCTGATATAGATAACTTGCCAGCTTTTCCGGAACTCGAAGGCAGGGCGGTGCACATCATCCTTCTGGATAATGGTAGAAGCAGAATCTTAAATAGCAGCTTCAAAGAGCTACTTCTTTGTATGGGGTGCCGGGCATGTATTACGCAATGCCCTATTAATCGCTCTATGAGCCAGAACGGCACTATCTGGAGCCCCAAAGACTACCTGTTTATGTCTCTCTTGGAGGAGAACCGCTCAATGGATGCCTGCCTTCACTGCCAAGCCTGCCGTGTTGAATGTCCTTTAAACATTGACCTTCCAAGGTTGATGTGGATGGCTGAGGCTGATCGTACTACTAAGTATGGGCGAACGCTGCGTGACCGCATGATGGGGAATCCTGAGTTGCTGGCCAGGGTGGGCAGTTTGGCTGTGCCTTTTTCCAACGCTGCCCTTAACATTGACCCCGGCAAAACGATAGTCAAGAAGGCTTTAGGCTTGGACAGGAAGAGGCGGCTCCCTAGCTTTCACCGCGAGACCTTCAAGAGGTGGTTCGCCAGGAGGGACGGAAGGGCCAGGGAGGCAGTCCCTAGTAATAGAAGACTAGCTTATTACGTGGGGTGTTTCGCCAATTACTATCAGCCTGAGACGGGCAAGGCTCTTGTCCAGGTTTTGGAGAGAAATGGATTTGAGGTTCTGGTTCCAGACCAGAAATGCTGTGGTCTACCTATGATAGCCAACAAGAATATGAGCGGTGCCCATAGAAACGCAGAATATAATATCGAATCCCTGGCTGCGGTGGTGGCAGAGGGGTATGACATCGTTACCGCCTGCCCCAGTTGCAGCTTGATGATAAGGCGAGAATACCTGAATTTCTATGACAGCCCTAAGGCGAGGCTGGTTGCGGAGCATTTATATTATGTGGACGAGTACTTGATGGGGCTGAACAGGCAGAGTGACCTGGACACGGGTCTGGTGGAGATTCCCCAATCAATCTTCTATCATGTCCCCTGCCACTTGAAGGTTCAGGAGATTATGGAAGACTCCCTTGAGTTGCTGCACCTGATACCGGGGTTGTCGATAGAGAAGGTGGGCACTGTTTGCTGTGGGATGGCTGGATACCATGGCTATAAGAAGGTGCATTCAGGCCTATCTATGGAGATTGGCAGCAAGCTGTTTGAGGAAATCGGGCTAGCTGAGATAGATAAAGTGGTGACAAGCTGCGGGGCATGTAAGCTGCAAATAGAGGCTGGTACTGGGGTCAAGGCGATACATCCTATCCTATTATTGCAGGAAGCGTACGGCTTATGATTTCCTATGCCAGATAGTTTGGGTAGGGGGTGATGAAGTGTGGGAACAGAAAATAGCCTACATCAATCTGTCAACCGGCGAGATTAGAAAAGAGCTGATCCCGGAGAAGATGCGGAAAATGTACCTCGGTGGCAGAGGCATAGACGTCTATCTCTTGTACAATCATCTTTCATCTGGCACTGATCCTCTGGGTTCTGAGAATGTGTTGACGGTTAGTGCCGGCCTACTGGGAGGCACCCTAGCCCCCTCCAGCGGAAGATGTCATATAGGAGCAAAGTCTCCGCTAACAGGCCTCTTAGGCAGCAGCAACATGGGGGGCTTTTTTGCACCGGAGCTACGGTTTGCCGGGTTTGACCATCTGGTGATTAAGGGGAAAGCCGAGAAGCCCGTTTACCTCTGGATACACGATGGAGAGGTTCAGATCTGCGATGCGGCTCACCTCTGGGGGAAGGATACCAGCGAGACCCCTGCCATCATCAGAAAAGAGCGCCAGGACGAAGACATAAAGGTAATGTGTATTGGTGTTGCCGGTGAAAACCTGGTCAGGTTCGCCAATGTTCTTGGCGGGCTGAAGAACGCCGCCGGCCGAACTGGAATGGGCTGCGTCATGGGCTCGAAGAAACTTAAGGCCATTGCTGTCAGGGGCACTCAGGATTTAGCGATAAGATACCCTGAAGAGGCTCTGGGATACCTGGAACATCTTACCGGACTGATAAGGGACAACATGATTTTTCAAGTGCTCTCCAAGTTGGGCACTCCCATGTTCCATGCCGATTCCAACCAGTTGGGTCGGCTGAGGAACAGAAATCTCCAGCGCAATCAGGTCCCTGGCGGCGAGAGTCTGTACGCTGACAAGCTGGAAAAGTTCTCCCTAGGCATGGCTGCCTGCTTCGGCTGTCCGGTTCACTGTCGTCACAGGTACATAGTCCCGGGGGGACCTGATAAGGGCAGCTATATGGAAGGCCCGGAATGGAGCACACTGGCCGGTATTGCTACGGAGCTAGACATAGGGAAAATGGAGGCAGTGCTTATTGGCAATAACCTGGTCAACAAATATGGCATCGACTCCCTGGAGTTTGGCAGCATGGTCTCCTGGGCCATAGAGCTATATGAGAAGGGCATCATTGATGACAAGGTTACCGGTGGTTTGAAGCTGGAGTGGGGCAATGAGCAGTTGATGTACGAAATGGTGCACAAGATCGCCAGGAGAGAAGGACTGGGAGATATATTGGCTGAGGGACCTCTCAGAGCTATAGAGAAGCTGGGGGAGGAGTCCCGCTACTACAATCTTCATTGCAAGGGGATGAGCTGCCTGCACACCGATGAGCGGGCTACACCGGCCATGGCCTTGGGTATAGCTACCTCTACCAGAGGCGCTGACCACCTAAGAAGCCGCCCTGGCCCGGACGCCATGCTATTGCCCCAGGAGACCAGGGACAGCTTGTTTGGCTTTGCCGTGCCGCCCAAAGTTACCTCTTACGAAGGAAGCGGTAAGCTGATCCGATGGCATGAGCTGATGTATGCCATCTCGGATGCTCTGGGGGTATGCAAGTTCCAGGCGCTTTTTCTTAGCCCCTCCACTCTCAGTTACAACGAATATGGCAAGCTGACTCGCTGCATCACCGGTCTTGAGCTATCACCCTCAGAGATGATGGAGGCAGGCGAGCGAATCTATACCCTGGAGCGGATGTTCAATAATCGGGAAGGCGCCGGCAGAAAAGACGATACTCTGCCCGAGCGTTACTTTGTTGAGCCGACCCCTCTGGGCATTCGCAGTTTCAAGGGCAAGACCATAGACAGAGAGAAGTTTGCCCAGTTGCTCGATGAGTACTATGAGGCACACGGCTGGGATAACAAGGGGATACCCAAGCCCGAGACGTTGGAAAGGTTGGGCTTAGATAAGGAGCCTTCCCACATTATCTAGTCAGGGCAGCAGTGCCATAGGAGAAAGCAGACCATGAAGAAAGTGCTGATGGTAGACCACTCTAAGTGTACCGGCTGTAGACTCTGTGAAGTAGTCTGCTCGGTCAAGAAAAACGGAGCGGTGAATCCGACCAGGGCCAGGATTGCCGTCATCAAATGGGAAACTATTTGCGTGGAGACCCCTATGCTTTGCCAGCAGTGTGAGTCAGCGCCCTGCATGGCTGTCTGCCCGGTAAAGGCTCTGGCTCGAGATGAGGGGATAGGGAGGGTGACTATCGATTATGACCTATGTATTGGGTGCAGATTTTGCGTGGCGGCTTGCCCCTTTGGCGCTATGGGGGTTGACTCTCTTGCCAGGAAGGTCATCAAGTGTGACCTCTGTGATGGCGACCCAACCTGTGTCAAGTTTTGTGAAACGAAAGCGCTGCAATATGTAGATGCCAGCACGGCGAACATAACCAAGATGAGGGAGGCAGCGGGGAAACTCTCTGAGTTGCTCAGGAAGTCTGCTGCCTGATATTCTCCTGTGGTTTGGGTTGGCTAGCGCGTTTTGCACAAAACAACCCATCCGTCGTGATGGGAATCACGACGCTACAGCTCCCAGGAGACCCCGTCCTTCAGGGCGGGGTCTGTCACATAGCGAAGCGGCCAATGGTGGCATTCATGCCGCCTACCCTACTTGCGGGCTGAAGCCCGCGGTCGGCAGCTAGCACAGGTGAAACTCCCCCCGATGAATTGGGGGGTCTCAAGCGCTTGCCTGTGGGAAAGCCTTTTCAGGCTTGATAAGACTTGATCAGAAAGCTTTTGGCTTAAAATCATGCAGGGTGAGAGCATTCTGGTGAAAACTGGCTAATTGCTAGGGGTGGAAACGGTTGACAACTTGGTTGAGATGTAATATAAAAGTCGCACTAGAACTCTTTGCTTGGCCACGATCAAAATAGAATACCCCGAGTGCCGGTCTGATAATCCGAAAGGGAGGAACCAAAATGAAATGCCCAAAATGCCAGACCGACAATCCTGAGACCAAGAAGTTCTGCCGCAAGTGCGGGACAAAGCTTGTGCGTGTTTGTGCTCACTGCGGCTCCGAATGCCTTCCCGAGGATGAATTCTGTGGCGAGTGCGGCCGCAGTCTTATGGCAGAGGAAGCAGCCCCTCCTATAGACTACTCTCGGCCCCAAACCTACACCCCAAAGTTCCTGGCGGACAAAATCCTCACCGCCCGCCAGTCCCTCGAAGGGGAGCGCAAGCTGGTGACCATCCTCTTTGCCGATGTGGCCAACTACACTTCCATGTCAGAGAAGCTTGACCCGGAGGAGGTGCACCAGATCATGGACGGTTGCTTTAAGGCCCTGTTGGATGAAATCCACAGATATGAGGGCACTATTGACAAGTTCACCGGTGATGGGGTGATGGCCCTCTTCGGTGCCCCGGTAGCCCATGAGGACCATGCTCAGCGGGCTTGCTATGCCGCCCTGGCTATACAGAGAGCGATGGAAGGATACGGTGAAAAGGTAAAGAGGGAGTGCGGGGTTGACTTCAAGATGCGGGTGGGGCTTAACTCCGGCCCGGTGATCGTCGGCTCGGTGGGCAATGACTTGAAGATGGACTACACCGCTGTTGGTGACACCGTGAACCTGGCTTCGAGGATGCAGACCATCGCCGAACCTGGTGCTGTGCTGCTGTCTGAGCATACCTACCGCATGGCCAGAGACTTCTTCAAGTTCCAGTCCCTGGGGAGAGTGCCGGTCAAGGGCAAAGAGGAGCCGGTAGAGGCCTACAAACTGCTGCAGGCCACAGAGGTAGCCACCAGGATAGAGGCTGCCGTCATCAGAGGCCTGACCAGGTTTGTCGGCCGGGGCAAAGAAATGGAGGCCCTCCAGGAGGCCTTTGAGAAAGCACGGTCAGGCTCAGGACAGGTGGTCGGCGTGGTGGGCGAGGCTGGGGTAGGCAAGTCCAGGCTCCTCCTCGAGCTGAGGAAGATGCTTCCCGAAGGAGAATACACCTACCTCCAGGGCAGCTGTCTCCACTACGGCGGCTCCATGCCCTATCTTCCTTTCCTGGATATCCTCAGGTCCTACTTTGACATCAAGGAAGGAGACCGGGAGTTCATTATCAAGAAGAAGATGGCTGAAAAGACCGGCCAGTTGGATGAGAAGCTGAAAGGCGTCCTGCCACCACTGCACGACATTCTGTCGCTCAAGGTAGAGGACGAGGAATATCTCAAGCTCGACCCTCCCCTGAAAAGGGTGAAGATCTTCGAGGCTATCCGGGACCTGCTGGTCCGGGTGAGCCAGGACACACCACTGGTTCTGGCTGTCGAGGACCTGCACTGGATAGACAAGACCTCGGAGGAGTTCCTGGACTATCTCATTGGCTTTCTGGCCAATGCTCATATCATGCTTATCCTTCTCTACCGGCCGGAATACACCCATCAGTGGGGCAGCAAGTCCTACTACTGCCAGGTCGGGGTAGATCAATTATCGCTGGCCTACAGCGCCGAGCTGGTGCAGTCCATCCTGGAGGAAGGAGAGGTGGTGCCTGAGCTGAGGGAGTTGATCCTCAACAGAGCAGCGGGCAATCCCCTTTTCATGGAGGAGTTCACCCATACCCTGCTGGAGAATGGCTCCATCCGGAGGAAGAATCATGAGTATGTGCTAACCAGGAAAGCCTCCGAGATACAGGTGCCCGATACCATCCAGGGGGTCATCGCTGCCCGGATGGACCGACTGGAGGAGAATCTGAAACGGACGATGCAGGTAGCCTCGGTCATCGGGAGAGATTTCGCTTATCGCATCCTGCAGACCATCACCGGGATGAGGGAGGAGCTGAAGTCCTACCTCATCAACCTTCAGGGACTGGAGTTCATCTACGAGAAGAGCCTCTTCCCCGAGCTGGAGTACATCTTTAAGCATGCTCTGACCCAGGAGGTGGCCTACAACAGCCTGCTCCTCAAGAGGAGGAAGGAGATCCATGAGAAGATAGGCAAGGCCATCGAGGAGCTCTACCATGACAGGCTGGAGGAGTTCTACGAGATGCTGGCCTATCACTACTCCAGAAGCGATAACCAAGAGAAAGCGTGCCATTACCTGAGGCTGTCATCCATCAAGGTAGGGGCCAGGAACTCGATAATTGAATCCGTTCGCTTTGGCAAGGAAGCCATTGCTGTCCTCAATCAGATGCCTCAGACCGACGAAAACAAGAGGAGGGGTATCGAAATGCGGCTCCTCCTCTCAGGCCCTCTCATTGCCACCAGTCAGGGGAGTGATGCCCAGCAGATGATGGAGGAGGGAGCCAGGCTGGCGGAAGAGGTCGGCGACGACCGGAGCCTGGCGGATCTGTATGGCAGCCTAGGCCTGAGCAGGATTATTCAGGGAGATCCCGTCCGTGGTGCCGAATATGCTGAGAAGGCCTTCCAGGCGGCAGAAAGGACCGGGGATGTCGTACTGATGGCGACCAACTGCTATGAGCTTGGCCAAGCCTGTATGGTGATGGGTGCCCCTGCCCGGATAGTTGAGGTTTCGCCTCGGGTCCTGGATCTCCTGGAGAAGGCGCACCTGGAAAAGAGATCGGACCTGGGAAAGTACTACAACTTCAATCTATATTCTGTTATCACAGCAGCCTATGGTCTGAGTCTGGGATTTCTGGGCGATATGGAGAAGGGGCTGGCTCTGTGCCAAGAGACCTGCCGTTTTGCCGAGGAAGTCGGCAACGTGTACAGTGTGGCAGTTGTGGAGTGGCTGTGCAGCCTATTGCTCCTGATCAAGGGAGGCGCGAAAGGCGCCATAGAACACGTGGAGAAGGCTATTAGGTCCAGCGAGCAGGGGCAAATGTTCACTATGCTGTGGATGGCGCCTACATCCCTGGGTCACGCGCACTATCTCCTGGGAGAACTGGAGATGGCCCGTGCGCAGTTTGAGAGACGCTTGGAGATCTACCGCAGCACACAGTACCCAGTTTTCGTGTCGATGGCCTGCTACGGTCTGAGCATGATTTGCCTTGACCTGGGCGACATTGAGACGGCCCGTGGTCATATTGAGGAGTCCTTGAGGTTGGCCAAACAGCATGGTGAGAGGTTGCAAGAGGGCAGGTCGACAGTTGCCCTGGGGAGAGTCATCGGCAAAGCCGACCCATCTCAGAGCGCCAAAGCGGAAGAGCTCATTCTGGAAGGAATAAAGCTCCTGGAGGAACTGAAGGTCAAACCATTCCAGGCTGAGGGTCACCTCTACCTGGGAGAGCTCTATGCCGACATCGGGCAGAAAGAGAAGGCTCTGAAGGCTCTCCGCAAAACCAAGCGCATGTTCCAGCAGATGGGCATGGACTACTGGCTGGCCAAGACGGATAAGGCTCTACAAAAACTTCAAGGGTGAAAAGATGAAGTGTCCCAATTGTCAAGCTGAAAATAGAGATGGCGCCAAGTTCTGTGAACAATGCGCTACCGCGCTAGCCCGCAGGTGTCCAAACTGCGGAGCTGAGGTTGGCCCGATAGCTAGGTTCTGCGACCAGTGCGCCTACGATTTGACTAAGCCCAAACCAACCCCTATCATCGACTACTCCAAGCCCCAAACCTACACCCCGAAGTTCCTGGCGGACAAGATTCTGACCGCCCGCCAATCCCTCGAGGGGGAGCGGAAGCTGGTGACCATCCTCTTTGCTGACGTAGCGGGCTACACCTCCATGTCGGAGAAGCTGGATCCGGAGGAAGTGCACCAGATCATGGATGGCTGCTTTAAGGTCCTGTTGGATGAAATCCACAGATATGAAGGCACCATTGATAAGTTCACCGGCGACGGGGTGATGGCCCTCTTCGGTGCCCCTGTGGCTCATGAGGACCACGCTCAGCGGGCCTGCTATGCCGCCCTGGCCATACAGAGAGCCCTTGACGAATACGGTGCAAAGGTAAAGAAGGAGTGTGGCGTTGACTTCAAGATGCGGGTGGGTCTCAACTCCGGCCCGGTGATCGTTGGCTCGGTGGGCAGTGACTTGAAGATGGACTATACGGCGATTGGTGATACGGTGAACCTAGCCTCCAGAATGGAAACCGCTGCCAAACCTGGCGCCGTGCTGGTGTCTGAGCATACCTACCGCATGGCCCGGGATTTCTTTGAGTTTCAGTCTCTGGGAAAGGTCAAGGTGAAGGGGAAAGAGGAGCCGGTTGAAGCCTACCAGCTTCTCAAAGCTAGTCAGGTAGCCACCAGGATCGAAGCAGCAGCGGTTAGAGGCCTGACTGAATTTGTTGGCCGTGAGAGAGAGATGGCCGCTCTTCAAGAGGCTTTTGAGAAGACCCGCTCAGGCTCGGGGCAGGTGGTAGGCATGGTGGGTGAGGCTGGTGTGGGCAAGTCGAGGCTTCTCCTCG
>Ga0315314_1003267_pt1 | contig 12766 bp, 12 predicted proteins | sample TDP9_MG_FD_203631 | JGI IMG/M metagenome (GOLD analysis project Ga0315314, IMG submission 203631) | Freshwater sediment microbial communities from Lake Towuti, South Sulawesi, Indonesia - TDP9 | ecosystem: Environmental > Aquatic > Freshwater > Lake > Sediment | place: Indonesia: South Sulawesi...
AACTTAGGCCAATTATATAGCGATTTATTATCCTATATAAATCACTATTAAAAGATTCCTGTCTTTTGTCTTTCAATAGCCTTGCATCTTCTATATGATACAGAATCTGTTGTTTAATCAAAATTAACTCTTTCAATCTAATTGCTAGTTTAGTGACCGGTCCCTTTGCCCCGCTCCAACTCTTCCTCTCCTTATAGATCTTCTCAAGTTCATTTCTTATTTCCCTAATTGTCATATTCCTTACCCTCCTTCCGTGCGTCCCCTTTTAAAACAGGGATAGTCCCCATTATCCCTAACATTTCCGACAAATTATGCTACCTTGTATACTTCGCCCTCTTTATCTTTCCTTCACGAACAAAATTGAATAACTCTGGCACATTAAAATTCAATCCGAACTCTTTAATCCGCCTTTCTGCTAATTTCACATATTCCTCGTTTATGTCGTATCCTACATAATGCCTTTTTGTTTTTATCGCTGCGATGGCTGCCTGTCCACTTCCGACGAACGGATCCAGAACAACTTCTCCTTCAAAAGTGTAGAGCTGAATCAACCTGTAAGGCAATTCTAGCGGAAAAGGGGCAGGATGCCCTACTTTTGTAGCCGGCTCTGCGGCAAATGTCCATACGCTTTTGGTATAAGCAAGAAATTCTTGCTTGGAGATCGTGCTTTTTCTTCTGATCGGGTTCCCTCTTGTAAACATTCCTTTAGAAAAAATCAAAATATATTCATGAATATCCCTTAGTATCGGGTTCTTTGCCGAAAGCCAGCTCCCCCAGGCTGTAGAAGGACTTCCGCTTGAAGCTTTGTTCCAAATGATTTCGCCTCTCATTAAGAACCCCAAGTCGAGCAGGTCTTCAAGGATAAAGGCGTCGAGTGGAATATACGGCTTCCTTCCAAGGTTGGCAATATTTATGCAGGCTCTTCCCCCCGGAACGAGCACCCTCCTAACTTCGCTCCATACCCTTTTCAAAAATGCCCTGTATTCATTTAGCGTAAGATTCTCATCGTATTCTTTTCCTACATTGTAGGGAGGTGAAGTAACCATCAGATGAACGCTATTATCTGGCAACTCTTCCATTCCCTCACTTGATTTGCAAAAGATCCTGTCTAAGAACTGCGGGGGAACTGGGTTTTCTATATACTTGACTACCTCTTCCTTAGGTAATTCGTCGTATAATCTGCTCGCATAAAACCGGGTAGAGTCGTGATTGATTCTCCCCGGAGAGCCGAAAGCGCTTGTTTTGGTTCCTCTCCTTCTTTTGATGAATGCCATTTAGTCCTCCCTCCAGAAGTCAACCCATCTCTTATAAGGATTGAAGTCTATCCTCGTTCTCCGCCAGTCTATTTCTATGCACTTAGATTCACTACCCATAAGCAAGGTCGATAGAGCTTCTTTGGTAATTTCAACACCCCTGGGATTTGTTCCTGCTTTAGGAAGTTTAATATAACGTTTTCTACCTATTCTATCGAATAGTCTTCTCTGAACCTCCAATGGAATATAATAAAACCCACCGGATTCGTTCCAGTTAATTTGGATAAGTAAAATATCACAAAGGGGATAATAGGCTTCACGAAATTCCTTTGCCTTCCGTGCATCAACAGTCCATATCAGCTTGACACCACCAAAACTTTTACCTGTAATCGTCTTGATGGATAAAGGAGCTCCAAATAATTTCGCATCCAGTTCTGGCTCAGTAATAGGAAGTTCTGTCTCTACATTTGCGTCACCGAATTTATAAATAAGCAAACCAACTACTATCCTCTCACGAACCGAGCCAACTTCCATTCCAACCTTACCCGCCCTTGAACTTTCCAATTCCGCAAGTTGAAACAAATAAGGCAACCGCCTCTTAATTTTCTCTACAAGTTTCTCATCTTCAAATATTTCTACCAGCCGACTGCGCATCTTTCTCTCCTATCCTCTCTAATAAAGTGCAAAAATGGGGCTGTGCCATTACATGAAATTGTTATCTTATTGAATTATCGTTCATTTTTCGATCGGTATTGGTAGCGCAGGTAGTTCGCTTGCCTTTGGCAGTTCTCCAGGAAGCTTGCCGTGAAGCAACACATATCGAACCGTGTTCTGGATGATGCCTGTATTCTTGTGGATACTTTCATATATTTTGAATCTTTTCTTCCAGGTATTCACATGTGTTTTGACTTCCTTTTTCAGAACTTCGTAGGCTTCCCTACTTTTGGCAATAGAATCTTGTATCCTTGACCTAAACTCTTCAGACTGCATAAACTGAAGTATAGCTTTGCCCTTGGTTTCAAATTCTGATTTTGATAGTCTGAGCGTATACATCTGCACTAATGTTTCTCGGAGGAATGTTGCTATATCTAAGACCCCGTAGGGATGAACTATAATTATATCACCTTCAACCCAGAAACCCCGTCTATCCTCTTTAGTAGCCCAGGTAACAATTACCCCGTAGTCTGCGATAACCCTAGTTTTATCACGCCGAATTTGTTCAACGAATTTGTTCTGGAATTCCTTGGTCTTTTTGCACTCATAAATGATCTTTCCAACTTTTCTATCTTCTGCTTGTACAGTCTGAATAATATCGCCTTTTCGTCCAGTTGATTCTATTTCATCTTCCGGAAATTTCGACCTGAGCTGATTGCCGAGTTCGCGCTCAAAATCAAAACCTTCCATCTGTGGTGTGGTACCCTTCTTGATCATTTCTTCAAGGTCTTTTGCTCTTTCAATAGCTTCGTCTCTTGCCTTACGATATCTTTCAGCCATCAGGCTTACTTTCTCTGTTCTTGCTTTTTGTTTTTCAATCCCAGCTACCACCCCTTCGCGTTGAGCTCGCCTCATTTCTATTTGTCTTTCTCTATCCAATTTCTTCTTGAGCTTTTCCTGTCCTAGTTGAAACTTCTGTTTTAGCTTTGCCTCAGCGTCTACGCGTTCTCGTTTTAGTCTTTCAAGAGCAGTCCTGAGTTTTTCTGCCTTTGCTCTTTCTTTTTCTGAACCGATTTTAACCCCTTCTTTCCTGACTTGTTCCAGTGCCCGGCGTTTCTCCCTTTCATACTTTTCTTGAAGTTTCGCTTGCTGTATCTCGAATCGTCGTTGAAGCCTTGATTTAATGGTTCGCTCTTTCGCCCTTAAGCCTGCAGAAATTTCTTTAAGTTTATTCCGCTCTTTTTGGATCTTCTCCACAAACTCAGCTTGCATCTTCTTCTCTTGTTCACGAATCCTTTTATACTCTTTTTTTAGCGCCAACTCCTGTTCCTTCGCTTTAGTCAATTTTAGTTCTAACTGCTTCTTATATTTCTGTTGCTCCTCATACACACCCACAACCTTCAGCCACTTGTCATACGGAAGCATTGTCCCACATAAGGGACACGATTTCGTTTCTTCTAATTTTTCCATATTAATCTCCTAATAAATTATTAAAAATGGCCCTTTGTAAAAATAGGGACAGTCCCCATTATCGCATATAGGCGAGATAATCGGCCGACATCGGATTTTTAATTTTCAATGCAAGGCTGCAATAGATCAATTCTTATTGGATTTTCTGCCTTACTATTCCTTAAGACTTTCCATTTTAGTGACTGGGCTGGAAATTTATGTCTCTTTCGGCCTTCTATTATTCCTTCTAGTTCTTCAAGTGGCATTTTTCGTGCTTCCTGTTTTATTTCGTAGTCTCTTTCTAATTGAATAACTGCACTAATTAGTTTCAATCCAAAGATATCTCTCGGAATTAAATCAAAACTATCAGCAAAAAAGTCTGGAAATATGGCAACCACAAATGGAAAAGTCTTATATTGGACATTATCCATAATCAGTTGTTTAAATTGTCGCTTTGCCTCGGTGAAAACATCCTGTAGCTTAGGAAAGCTATCGAAAACGAAAGGCCCCTTGTTTCTTTCACCTAAACCTAAGTCATAAGTTGAGATATGATATTTACCATTGTCTAATGTGCCGACACTAAAAATTGTTTTCACTTCACATATAAATTTATCCTTTTGGATGTTTGGTCTATAAATCAAAAAATCTGGTCGTTTATTCTCTCTGTCTTTATCCAATTTTATTACTCTAAAGTCTTGGCGTTCAAATCTTTTTTCGACTTTATCCTCGTTCTGTCTTGTAATTTTTTGCAAATAATTGTTAGAGACCAACATAGTTATTTGAGCGAAAATTTGCAGTCTTTTTACCCTCTGTTTGGCACTACTTACAATGATTTACAAATATTGTGCGCCTGAGAGGAATCGAACCTCCACACACGGCTCCGGAGGCCGCTGCTCTATCCATTGAGCTACAGGCGCAAAATTGCTTTTACCCCTCACCTTTATCCTTATACGGGCATAAAGCCCTACACTACAATATTAATTTCAAATTTCAAATTTCAAATTTCAAATTACGGGGACAAGCCCCTACACTACAAATTGAAAATCGAAAATCAAAGATCAAAAATCAAAAATTACGGGCACAAGGCCCTACATTACCAAAACTTCTCTTAGTGAAGGTGGAAGGTGAAGAGGATTTGGGCGCCGGCGGTGAAGCCGCCGAGGTCCTGATAGCCTAAGTTTGACCACGAAGGGACATAATTGTATCCACAAGAAACGACTACACGAAAAGGACCTCGAAAAAATTCTAATCCGCCGAGAGCGCCAAGCAAGAGGCCGAAGGCGCTCTTATCGTCTTTGAATTCTTTCCAGCCTCCACTACCTTGATATTCGTATTCTCCAGAAAACTTCTCCTTTGCGTTAGAGAAACCCGTTTTCAGGGAAATATTGGGGGAGATAGGACTTCCTCTCAGTAATTTACAGGTAACCGTTGACAGAAATGAGATAACTGTTAACCTGGTAGAGGTTCTGTCCATATTCCATCTTATACCTGTCTTGTCACTCAGGTCAGGCCCCTCCACCAGTAGACCCTTCATGGACTGCTTGCTCGGGTAGTCTAACGGTTGTCCTTTCCTTGAAAAGTATTCCAGTTCGAGACCCCAGATTAGTCCAGAACTCCTTTCCGACCTCCCTCCTATTCCAAAGATGGCTCCAGAACCATAGATTTCTTTAAGATTGCTATTCGCAGAATCGAAATATTCTGTTTTGAAACTTATTAAATTGATGGCGAATGATTTGTTTGGAATTGGGAATATGGATATGGATAATATGATTAAGAGAGAAATAGCAATTTTCATTTGAGTCGGTCATATTTTATTTGGAAATGCAGAGTGGGCGACCATAAAGGTCGCCCCTACATTACTAATTTACGGGGACAAGCCCCTACACTACGAATGAAGCAGAGCTTCGCTCTGCCGCTACATTCCATCTGTTTGCATAGGAGACCCTGCTTTCGCAGGGACTCCAGGTATTTGGGCGACCATAAAGGTCGCCCCTACGCGATTCGCAAGGACTCCAGGAATTTGGGCGACCAAGGTCGCCCCTACGGGTTCTTAATTATTTTCTCGGCACGGGCGAGAGCACTATCCAATTTTTCTACGGACTTGCCGCCGGCCTGGGCCATATCTGGCCTTCCCCCTCCAGAGCCATCAACCAATTTGGCTACTTCTTCTATGATTTTTCCGGCATGGTAACCTTTCTTGACCAGGTCATCGGTTACTACTGAAAGGAGAGCGACCTTATCTTCAATTACGGCTCCCAATATTATTACTCCGGATTTGAGCCTCTCTTTTAACTGGTCACCAAAGGAGCGGAGAACACTTGTGTCTTTGGCTTCGACTTTTGCAGAAATCAGTTCAATATTGCCAACCTTTTCTGCCTTCTTAACCAATTTGTCCACGGATGAAGCAATTGTCTTAGCCCTTAGAGATTCTATTTCTTCTACCTTCTCCTTAAATTCCTTAACCATCTTCTCAATACGACCAACAATCTCGTGCTGAGGAACTTTCAAAACTTCACTAATCTTTTCGAGGTTCCCTTCCAGAACTTCCTTCATATATTCATAGGCTTTCTTACCAGCGGCCGCTTCTATTCTTCTCACCCCGGCAGCTATACCAGTCTCAGAGATTATCTTGAAAAGCCCAATTTCGCCAGTCGTATGGCAATGTATTCCCCCACAAAGCTCGATGCTCAAGGCATCCTCTGACGCAGATAGGCTTCCGGAAGTTACCATCATTATCCGGACCCTCTCACCATACTTCTCTCCAAAGAACGCCAGTGCACCCATCTCCTTTGCTTGATTTAAAGTAGTTTCTGAAGTTATTACAGAAAAATTCTTCAATACGGCATCATTCACAATTTGCTCTACACGGTCAATCTCTCTCTTTGTCAAAGGTTTAGAGTGAGTAAAATCGAATCTTAGTCTATCGGATGCCACGAGGGAACCTGACTGCTCCACATGCTTCCCTAAAACCTGCCTCAGTGCTGCCTGCAGGAGGTGGGTGGCTGTGTGGTGCCTGGCTATGTCCTCCCTTCTCGAAATATCAACAGAGGCAATCACTACATCGCCCATCCTTAAACTGCCCTTGCCCACCCTACACTGATGGACAACCAATCCTTCAACAGGTCTTTTCGTATCGAACACTTCAACTCTCGCTTCGATATCTTCTTCTTTTAACTCTCCAAGTTTTATATCCTTCAATTTCACAGAAGGCTTTAGTATCTTGCCCACATCTCCAACCTGTCCGCCTGCTTCTCCGTAAAAGGGCGTTTCAGCGAGGATAATTTCTACTTCTTCTCCTTCCCTTGCCTCCTCTGTCTTCGTAACTCTATGGGTTGACTTTTCCCGTCTCAAAATCGCCAGTATGTGAGAGGTTAACTCACTAAAATCGTATCCGCGAAATAGAGTTTCACCCAACTCCTTTTTGAGTTCTTCATAGAATCCCATATCTACCTCACCTGAACCTTTCCAGGCTTCCCTCGCTCTTCTCTTCTGGGCCTCCATCTCCCTCTCAAATCCAACAAAGTCAAGGGAAAAGGCCCTCTCCTGAGCAATTTCTTTCGTCAAATCTAAAGGGAATCCATAAGTATCATAAAGTCTAAAAACCTCTTCTCCGGGAATGATTCTATCGCTTCCCGTGGAAGATAGATTGTCAATCAATCCGTCAAGTATCCGCATTCCGGCCTCGAGGGTTTCCTGAAACTTTTCTTCTTCCATTTTGGTGACAGTGGCAATATGCTCACGCCGGGAGCGGAGAGCTGAATATGATTCTCCCATAATTTCCACAACTCTACCAGTCAGTTTATACAGCAAAGTTCGCTTAACGCCTAAAAGGCGTTCCTGACGAACTATCCTTCGCAGTATTCTTCTTAACACATATCCTCTACCCTCATTGGAAGGCAAGACTCCTTCGGAGATTAAGAAGGTGATTGCCCTTGCGTGGTCGGCTATGATGCGTAAGGACACGTCAACTTTCTCGTCATTGCCATATTGTAGTCCAGTCAATTCACAAGTATAATCAATAATAGGCCTTAACAGGTCCGTATCGAAACAGTTATTCTTACCATTGACAACTTCTGCCAATCTTTCTAACCCCATCCCTGTATCAATATTCTTTTGGGGTAATGGATTCAAATTGCCCTTCTCATCTTTATCAAACTGAGTGAAGACGAGATTCCATACCTCCAGCCATCTATCACAATCGCAGCCCGGAGCGCAATCCGGCCTGCCACATCCCACTTCCTCTCCCATATCCATCAGAACTTCTGAGCAGGGGCCGCAGGGGCCAGTTGGCCCCATCTCCCAGAAATTATCCTCCTTCCCGAGCTTAACTACCCTGTTTTCTGGCAGATATCTTTTCCAGAGGTCGTAAGCTTCTTCATCTTCTTCATATACTGAAGCGTAAAGCTTCTCCTCGGGGAGGCCCATTTCTGCGGTCAAAAAGTCCCACGCCCACTCAATGGCCTCCTCTTTGAAGTAATCGCCAAAAGAGAAATTGCCGAGCATCTCAAAGAAAGTGAGATGCCTCGCTGTGTGTCCTACCTTTTCGATATCGGTCGTGCGAAAACAGACTTGAGAGGAGGCTGCTCGACGATAAGGGAGTTTTCCCTTGCTCAGGAACATACTCTTAAACTGCACCATTCCAGCACTTGTGAAAAGAAGCGTCGGGTCTTGCGGAATCAGGCTCATACTGGGGATAACTTTGTGAGCCCTTTTTTCAAAATAGTCCAAAAATTTTTTTCTAATTTCGTCGCTGGTAACCATTTACGTTATTCCCTCTGTAGCGGCAAAGCGGAAGCTTTGCTTCCATTATGTGGGCGACCATAAAGGTCGCCCCTACGCGGTCGCTCTCGTGCTACAAGTCAATGTAGGGGCTCAATTTATTGAGCCCGTGTTTTCGGGTTTGATAAATCAAACCCCCACATAATGTCACGATTTCTTTACCTGGGGCCATACTTTCTTTAAGGAGTTTAAGAGCGTGGAGACTGTCCCGCGAATTGCCCCTTCCATATCGAAAGATTCATAGGTATAGGAACCCGCCCAGACAATCAATCCCGTCTCTACATCAATCATACGAGCACTAACTCCCACCTCAGCTCCTTTCAGAAAAACCTGCGTCTTAATATTTCCATCCTCGTCCCTAAAATAGATAGTGTCTTTATCTTCTATAATATATTTGGTAACCGTCCCGGTAATCAATGCGTCAACCCCCAATATCTTACCTACTTGCTTCACTGTCTCGGGGTCGAGATATTTGCTGCCCGCCAAATGTTGTTCCCTGAGCAGGCTCTCCAGCCTCTCTCGTTCAATGACATCAATATCTCTAAATATTAATTGCCTTATAAATTCATCCGTCACTGCATTTCCGGCGTATATCTCCTCTCTATAACTGGTAAACTCCAGCACGCCAATACGATTGATTTTGGTGAAATCGTATCCTTTTTTTATTGCTGCGCGGGGAGCGCATCCGAAAAATAGAGCCAATATTGAGAAATGAAGGATAGAGAGTAATAGCCAGTTTACGATTTTGTTAGGTTTCATTATTTAAATTCCTCCAATCTTTTGATACGCTTCCTCGCTTTCTCGGCAAGTTTGCCCTCAGGACTCAGAGCGAGGAATTTATTCCAGGCAGAAATTGCCTCTGCATAATTCATTACCTCTTCATAGGCCCTACCCAGAAGGTAATAGGCAATTGCCTTCTCGGGGTCCAGCGCTATTACTTTCTCAAGGGGTTCTATTGCTTCTCTATACTTTTTCTGGTTCAGGTAGGCTATTCCAATTCCGCAATAGGCGTCAACATATTTAGAATCAATGGTTAGCGTCCGATTGAATTCTTCAATTGCCTGTTGATAATTTCCCTGATTGACATAGCTCACACCTTTTTGAAAATGGGCATCCGCCTCAGTTCCGCATATGCCCTTCGAGAAATAGAGTAAGACAAGGAATGTACTAACAAAACATACTACAAGTGTCTTTTTAACCATTTTCACTCCTCAAAATAGACTTTAGATATCGTTGAAAAACTCAGATTTGGTAGTCGCAAACTTCAGTTTGCGCTAAGACACTCCGATGAATCGGAGCGACTACCGATACTAGAAAAACATGTGTCAGCTACCATTCTTGAACAATACTTCATAGAGCGGAGAGGAGTTTCCCAAAAGTATCCTCCAGAGATTGCGAAATAATCTTTGTCTGTCCTATAGTAGAAATGAAGCTGGTATCTCCTTGCCAGCGGGGGACAATATGAATGTGAATATGTCCTTCAAAGCCCGCTCCGGCCACTTTGCCCACATTCGCTCCAATATTGAAACCTTCTGGTTTCAAGACTTTCTTAAGAATTTGAGTGCACCTTTTAACTATCTCCATCAGTTCCCCTAACTCAGTCTCCTCCAGACCGTCGAAATCGTGAACGTGCTTATATGGCGCCACCATAAGGTGACCATTATTGTAAGGAAAAGTATTAAGCATGGCGAAAGCACTTTTTCCGCGTAAAAGTATGTAATTCTCCTTGTCTTTGTCCTCTTTAATTTTGTCGCAAAAGATACATCCTTCCTTTTTTCCTAAGACGTACTTTATCCTCCAGGGAGCCCAGAGAATTTTCATTTAACTTCCCCCTTTAATCTCTTCACCAGGCTTGCCACCTTCTCCCCCAACTTTTCGCACTCGCTGCTACTTCTCTCATCAGGAGCGTAGAGCGCGACGGGTCCATAGTGGTCGCCTCTCGCTTCTCCCTGAACAATCATTCCGTGAATAAGGAATGCCCTTAGAATATCCATAATTGTCGTTTCATTTCCCCCTCCTACCCAATGGCTGGAGGTGAAGGCTCCTCCTACCTTGCCTACTAATTGTCCCTGCAATTTTCTGCTCTCCTCAAATAATTGCTTGAGTTGAGAAGCCATAGAACCATAGTGGGTCGGCGAGCCTATAATTATTCCATCTGCATCTTTTAACTCGTCAACTTCTACATCTTCAACTCTCTTTACTTCCACTTCTACATTCTCTTTCTCTACGCCTTTTGCCACTATTTTTGCCATCTTCTCCGTGTTTCCAGTAAGGGAATAGTAAATAATCAAGACTCTGGCCATATATTTTCCTCCATTTTTTGCCTTAACCGTATTATACCTAATTCATCAGGCGAATTCAACTAATAGTTAAAAATATGTTGTAGCCGCAGAGCGAAGCTCTGCATTGTAGGGGACGGACTCCGTACCGTCCCTTTCTTTGGGCGGCCACTGAGTGCCCCCCCTACAAAGAGGCAAAGCTTACGCTTTTCTGCTACAAAAATATGATGTAAAATAATGTACCTGTCACCTTAAATTATTATGGCTGCTACTAAAGCCAGGACTGCTCCATAGAAAAATGTCAATGTGGGATTATAGTTCCATAAAATTCCAGCAAACAAACTTGCGGGAAGCGTGGAGATACTTATCGCTGTGTGCAGTGTACCTAAAGCTGTTCCTCGTAGATTCTCTCCCACAAAATCGGAAGCGAATGCGCGCTGATTCGCTTCCACAAGGGCAAAAGAGATTCCATAAAGAGCAAACAGAATAACGAAAGATGTGAGTGTTCTCGTGAGTGCAAATCCGAGACAGGAGAGGCCGTACACGAAATAGCCGAGCCTCAAAGTTCTCTTTCGACCAATTCTATCAGAGAGCATCCCTCCAGGTAAGGAGAATAGAGCATAAACGATGTTGAACCAGCAATATAATAGAATAGGAATAGCAGTATAAATCCGGGAAGGAAAAAGCGGCTGGAAAATATCCCTTGCTCTAAGAACAAAGAACATATAAGTAAAGTTTGCTAAAGCGAAGATAACTGCCACCATTACATATCTTCTGAAAGATAAGGGAAGACTCCTCAGACTTATGGGGAAGGAACTTTCAGCCTCAAAATTAGCGCCAGACACTGTCTCTTTTACCCAGGGAAAAGGAAGTAGAGCTAAAAAACTAACTAAAGCCGCGATAAGCAGGATGTGTTTAAACTCCAGCTTTAAAAACCAGAAGAGAACAAAAGCCAGAAAAACTCCTAAAAAGGCACCCGAAGAATCCATCGCTCGATGGAATCCAAATGCCTTTCCTCTAACCTCCATCTTGGATGAGGCAGCGATTAAGGCATCGCGAGGAGCATCGCGTAAACCCTTCCCCACTCTTTCTATTGGCCTCAATATTAGAAGTTGCTGCCAGCTTAAAACAAAAGGAAAGAAAAGTTTTGCTACAGAGGAGATGGCATAGCCAAAAAAAGCAAAAGGTTTCCTCTTTCCCAATCTATCTGACCAGTATCCGGAAAAGACCTTAAGCAAGGAAGCTACGCTGTCTCCTATCCCGGCAATAAGACCAATAGCTATTCCGGCTCCGCCCAGAGAAGCAATAAAAAGAGGAAGGATAGCCAGCATCATTTCGCTGGAGACATCGGTTAAGAGACTGATTATTCCCAGAAGAAGGATGTTAATTCCCAGACCGCTTATAAACTTTCTCATATTATTGTCTTTTTTAATTTAGTTTTCATTCACTATCTTTCCCGTAGTTTTGAAAAAATTTGTCCAAAGTATTCTCTGTACTCTCTAAGGAAAATCCTCGACGAATTAAGAAATCCTTTATTCTGCCATAGGCTTTCGACTTTTCCAATTTCTGATACTGGGGAATCCTCTTTTCAATTGCTTGCCAGGCCAATTCATCCTCACTGGAGGCAATCTTACCAAGACCTTCGGCTATAGAATCCTCGATTACCTCCTTGTCTATGCCCTTTTTCAAAAGTTCTTGACGTATTAGTCTCTTTCCCCTCTTCCCTTTCAGTCTCATCTCCACCCATTCTCTGGCAAAAGCGCGATCATCCAGATAACGCAGATTTTTTAACTCTTTGACTACCTCCTGGGCTATCTCTTTTTCATATCTTTTCTTAAGAAGCCTCTCTCGCAGTTCTTGACAGCTTCGCGAACGGTAAGATAAGAGAAGAAATGCGTAATCGCGAGCTTCCTTAACCTGTTCCAGGCGATTAACCCTTCTTAGCTCCTCCCCATCAATCTCCTGTCCCACTTCCCATTTCAAGTTGGAAAGGACATCTTTCTCTAAATGGAATGCATATTCCCCGTCGAGAAATATTGAATATAGATTTTCCCTATGCTTTTGTCTCTCAATTTTGGTTATTTTCATTTCAAGTTTTCAAATTTCAAATTACGGGCATAAAGCCCTACTTAATTTATGCACGGTTAAAACCGTGCCTACAAATCTTCCTGCCATTGTAGGCACAGATTCAATCTGTGCAGCTGACTGAGCGACTCCGAAAACTATCCCCACCTCTACTTCCCCAGGGATGAAGGGATAGTTTCAGGAGCTTCAAATCCGCCAGGTTTTGCCCCAGCGCTGGCGGATTTAGAGCGAGGTTTTTCTGACCGAGCGACTCCGAAAACTATCCCC
>Ga0315314_1003268_pt1 | contig 12762 bp, 11 predicted proteins | sample TDP9_MG_FD_203631 | JGI IMG/M metagenome (GOLD analysis project Ga0315314, IMG submission 203631) | Freshwater sediment microbial communities from Lake Towuti, South Sulawesi, Indonesia - TDP9 | ecosystem: Environmental > Aquatic > Freshwater > Lake > Sediment | place: Indonesia: South Sulawesi...
TGCCGAGTTGCTCGCTCAGACCTTGGGCCAGCACGTGGGGCTTGGCCTTCAGCATCGTCATGCCGTAATGGGTGAGCACGGCCCGGTGCGGCCTGACTGCTGCAAGCACGCTGCGGACGTCGTCCAGGCTGAGATGCATGACTTGGCCGCCCTCGTGGGTGTGATGTCTCACGACGTTGATGACGAGCACCTCGGCGTCAGCGTACGCCTCGGGCAGGGCGTCAAAGTACTGGGTGTCCACAAGGAAGGCGAGCGTGCGTTCGTTGAGGGCGAATCTGAGGCCGTACGTCTCGACGGGATGGCGGTGTCGGGGTGAGGTGGTGAACCTCAGGGGGCCGAGGGCGTAGTGCCTCTGCGCTTCGAGCACTGTGACCCGGTCGAGGTAATCTCTCAAGTAGCGCAGCACGACTGCGTCAGGTCCTTCGAGGCAGTCTCTGGGGGCGAAGAGCTGGCCGCGTCGTTCGAAGCCGCCGGAGGTCATCGCATCGAGCAGCGCGTTGACGTCGCCCGAGTGGTCAATGTGGGCGTGGGTCAGGACGATGGCGTCCAGCGTGCACGGGTTGATGGGCGGGCGGGACTTCGCGCAACGCAACAGGGTGCCCGGCCCGGGGTCGAGCAGGAGTTTCTGCCCTTTGAGGGCAAGGAAGGTGCCGGCGGAGTAGCGCAGTTGCCGGGCCATGACGAACCGCGCCCCGGCCGTCCCCAGGAACTTGATGTAGTCGTCCGGCATTGGTGCAGCGTCCACAAGACCGATCCAGTAGACCAGAAACGTAGGCCCCTGTAAACGGGCCGCGGGGGCTGCCTGGGCGGGCCTTCGTGACAAGTGCACGGTCGGCTCTTGGATGGTACAGCGGGGGTGCGATGCCTTGCCGGTCGCTGTGCGGGAGTGTCTCTGTTCGAGACATTGTGAAACAATGAGACAGACGGCCTGTTGCTGACGCCACGGCATTCCGATGCAAGTCCTTATCAGTCCGTGATATGCGCCATCCAGGGACGGCTGAGCTGTCGGCAAGCGGCTTGGCACTTTGTTTGCTCAATGAACGGTAAGTTGACCGCTTCGGCAGCCGAAGGCTGCCCAGTGCCCACGACGTGGCGGAGCCTGCGCGGGTGCGGGCTTCACGGAATCCCACGCGTTTGGCTCTTGGCGGAGAATACCTGAGATGATACGCATGGCAAGGTGGGTGAGGTTCAGGGATCGCAGGGGGCAGGCAGTAGTGGAATTCGCTCTGGTGCTGCCCGTCTTCCTGCTGATGCTGTTCGGGGCGATTGAGTTCGGGCGGGCATATTACGACCTGCACCTGCTGACGAACGGGGCGCGAGAGGGGGCGCGTGTGGGAAGCCTGCCCGGCAGAGTGGAGTCCGATGTGCAGACGGCCGTGAGCGCGTTCCTGCAGGATGTGGGCCTGTCGAGCGGATGCAGCACGTCCGTGACCGTGAGGGACGCGGCCGGCGCGCCGCGGGCGGGCGGGTTGGCTAACGCCGTTGAGGGTGACCGCGTTGGCGTCACCATCAGCTACAACTTCCAGGTGTTGGCGGGGCGGATCCTGCCTGGCTTCACGGGAACCGTGCAGCTCAAGGGGCGCTGCGTCTTCCGGCGCGAGTAGGCCGGGGGGGTCGCGTCCGTCAGGGGGGATGGCGCTTGTGGTCTGCGGGTTGATCTTGTAGCGCGAGGCACAAGAGGGTAGATCGGTGAAAGCCAAACAGCCCTTGATCATCATTGCGGTGGGGGTGGTCTGTGCCATCGTGGCCGTGCTGATCGTGCAGCGACAGATGTCGCGCGCTCAGCCAGTGCCGGCGCCGCCCGAAGGGATAGACATGCTGGTGGCAGCGCGGCCGATTGAGTACGGTGAGGTGCTGGTGGCGGAAGGACCTGACGCCAACGCGATGTTCGTGTCCGGCTGGCCCAAGGAACTGAGGCTGGAAGGAGCCATCACGAAGGAATTGCTGGCGGGCCACAAGGTGCGGGTGCTTGCGGCCTTTGTGAAGCATCAGCCGATCCTGGACAGCCAGATCGTGCCGGAGGAGGACTTCACGCCGCCGGACATGGTCCGCGAGAAGGTCATCGTGGACCGCGAGGACATTCGCAGCGGGCGCTGGCGCGCCGGGCAGAAGGTGGACGTCTTGCGCGTAGTTAACAATGCCCCCGCTTACTTCATGCGGTCTGTGCCCGTCTACGCCGTGGGGAGCCTGGACCCCCAGGGGCGGCCCGTTAAGGAGAAGGAGCCGCCGCCCCACGTGTTCTTGCTGGTAAAGCGGGAGGATCATCTGGCGTTTCTGAAAGCCATGTACAGCAGTGACCTGAAGCTTGAGGAAGCGGCAGACCCCAGTGCCACTGAGCCGGTCCTGGTGGACACCAGCAGCGCCGATGAGGGCAAGCGGCAAGAGGTGCGGGGGCTGCTGAACGTCGGCCGGAACCTGATGAAGCGCGGCGAGCACGAAAAGGCGCTGGTGATATTCGAAGAGGCCGGCGGCCGCTATCCTGAGCTGACGGACGTCTGTGCCGAGGCCGGCCGGGAGCTGAGCGAGTGCCGCAAGGTGGTGGCCGGCAGGCTCTACGAGGATGCACGTGTGGCGGTGGAGCGGGACAAGGACTTCACTACCGCCCTGCGCCTGCTGGACAGGTTGGAAGAGGAGTTCTCGGGCGCGGAGGAGGCGGTGCGGAAGAGCCGGGAGCTGCGCCGGGCCGTGCAGCAAGAACTGGGCGAGCACCGCGCGCAGGCCCAGTATGAGACGGTGCTGGCGGACCTGAAGGCGGCCCTTGATGAGGGGAATCTGCCTGAGGCGGATCGGATAGTGGGCGAGCTGCGGCAGTTAGCGCAGCAAGAGTTCCAGCCCACAGGCGGACTGCCTGCGCCCGCTGCAGCGCTGGCTGACTACGAGAGGCAACTGCAAGACGCCGCCAATGCATACGAAGTGGACCGCAAGGTGCTGGAGTCCTACCTGAAACAGGGCAAGCAGGAGGACGCCCGCGCCAAGCTGGATGAGATGAAGGGCAAGTTCCCCGCGCATCCTGACATCGCGCAGTTGGAGGAGGAAGTGAAGGCCGGGGCCGCGAGCGGGTGAGTTGCCCGGCTTGCGTCAGCCGGCTGAGAGGCTTGTTGATGGGAACACAGAGATGGCGGATGTGACGATATTCGTGCTGCACCCGAACGAGCAGTACTGCCAGGAGATCACTCAGGCGTTCCGCCAATACGACCCTGAGCTGAAGGTGTCGGTGATCGCCGACCTGCGCGAGGCGCCCAACCGCGTGCGTGAGGAGAAGCCCGCCGCCGTGGTGGTGGGAGTGGACACTCCGAACGACCCTGCTTTGAAGTCCATCGAGACCATAAGCAACATGCCCGGCGACGTGGGCATAATCGTCGTGAGCAAGGAACCAACTCAGGAGCTCCTGGTGTCGTGCATGCGCGCAGGGAGCGACGAGTTCCTGGAGTTCCCCATCAACGCCGCTGAGCTGTCGAAGGCCATGGGGGGCCTTTTCCGGCGCAAGGGCATAGCCAGCCAGCGCCACGGCAAGGTGGTAGCCGTCTTCAGCGCCTCGGGCGGCACGGGCGTCACGACAGTGGCGTGCAACGTGGCGGCGAACATCGCGTCCGAACTGCGCGGCCCGAAATCAAGCTGCATCGTGGATATGAACATGCAGTTCGGCTCGGTCGCACTGGTGATGGACATCAGGGAGTTCACGCACACCGTGGCGGATGCCGCGCACGAGCAGGAACGTCTGGACGAGAACCTGCTGGTAACGTTCATGACCAACCACGCCAGCGGCACTGCGGTGCTGCCAGCGCCGCTGTCCCTGCAGGAGCTGGAGGGCGTGGACCCGTGGCATCTGCGCGGCGTCATCCAGACGTGCCGGAAGACCTACAACTATGTGGTGCTCGACATGCCCCATGCGGTGGACGATACCTCGATCGTGGGACTCGACGAGGCCGACGAGATATTCCTGGTCTGCGACATGCTGCTGCCATCTGTCAGGAACACGATTCACGCCGTAGAGGTCTTCCACGAACTCGAATACAAGCCGGAGAAGCTCAAGTTCATCATCAACCGTTACTATGACAGCCACCAGGTGAGCCTGGATGAGATCGTGGACCACGTGAACCTGCCGCTGCACTGGCTGGTCCCTTACGATTCTCAGGTGGTCATTACCTCGTTGAACTCGGGCCAGATGTTGGAGGTGGCTGACGCCGACAGTCCTGCCGCGCGCAGCCTGATGGCCCTGGCCCAGAACACCGCGGGCATTCCGGCAACGCAGAGGCCGAAGAAGAAGCGCGGGCTGTTCAGTTGGGCGCGCTGACCGTTATCGGTGAGGAACCTACAAGATGAGCGGCTTAAGGGACCGGATCAAGAAACTCCGCATAGGCGAGGCGCACGCGCCGGCTCAGGCTGTGCAAGAGAAGCCGAAGCCTCCCGAACCCGCGGCGCCCAAACCGCAGGCCGTCCAGCCTGCTGAGGCGCAGTACACGGTGCAAAAACAGAAGGTCTCCCTCGGGCGCGAGCAGTACCAGGATCTCAAGCGCAAGATACACCGCAAGCTCCTGGACGCCCTCGATCTGTCCATACTGAGCGAGCTGAAGGAGAACGAGGTAAAGGAGCAGATCCGGGCCGTTGTGAGCAAGCTCCTGGACCAGGCCGGTGTGAGCTTCAACAAACGCGAGCGCGACCAGTTCATCCAGGAAATGGTGGACGAGGTGCTCGGCTTCGGCCCCCTGGAGCCGCTCCTGAATGACCCCAGCATCAGCGACATCCTGGTCAACGGCGCCAAGCAGGTCTACGTCGAGAGGGCGGGCAAGCTCTACCTGACCGATGTGGAGTTCAAGGACAACGTCCACCTGCGGCACATCATGGATCGCATCGTGTCAACGGTTGGGCGGCACATTGACGAGAGCTCGCCGATGTGCGACGCCCGCTTGCCGGACGGTTCGCGTGTGAACGCCATCATACCGCCACTGGCCGTGGACTATCCCGTGCTGTCCATCCGTAAGTTCCGCACGGACGCGCTCAGCGTGGAGGAGTTGCTGAAGTACGGCACGATTACCGAGGAGATTGCGGAAGTCTGCATGGCGTGCGTACGCGCCCGGCTGAACATCCTCATCAGCGGCGGCACCGGCGCAGGCAAGACGACCCTCCTGAACATCCTGAGCGCATATGTCAGCCACCGGGAGCGCATTGTCACCATCGAAGACAGCGCTGAGCTGCAACTGCAGCAGCCCCACGTGGTGCGCCTGGAAACGCGGCCGCCCAACATTGAGGGACGCGGCGCGGTGACGCAGTACGAGCTGTTGATCAACAGCCTGCGCATGCGCCCTGACCGGATCATCCTCGGCGAGGTGCGCGGGCGCGAGGCGCTGGACATGCTTCAGGCCATGAACACGGGCCACGACGGTTCCATGTGCACCATCCACGCCAACTCACCCCGCGACGCCCTGGCCCGCCTGGAGACCATGGTGGCCATGGGCGGCCACGACTTGCCCCAGTCTGCCGTCAGGCAACAGATCAGCAGCGCCCTAGACGTTATCATCCAGGCCGCTCGCCTGCCGGACGGCACCCGGAAGCTGACGTTCTTCACCGAAGTGCTGGGCATGGAGGGTGAGATCATCACCATGCAGGACATCTTCGTCTACGAGCGTAAGGGCGTCGCCAGCGATGGCACGACCATTGGTGACCATCGCGCCACGGGCGTGCAGCCGCGGTTCCTGGAGAGGCTCCACGCGTCCGGGCTCAAGCTCAAGCCCGAGCTGTTCATGCCGTAGATGTGATCTCTTAGCGCGGTTAAGCGGAGCGACAGACAATGCCAACCATAGTCCTGGCTCTGGTGTTCTTCTCAGTGCTCTTCTTCATCTTCGGGGTGTGGCTCCTCATAGGGCAGCGCACCGGGGCGCGAGACCGCATCAACGCCCGCCTGTTGGGAGTCAAACAGGTCAAAGCCTACGAACTCGGCGATGCTCTGGCAGAGACCAAGGACCGTGAGATGAAGAGGCGCCAGGAGCGCAAGGAAGCAATCAAGAAGAAGGCATTCAGCGACATCCCGGCAGTGGACAAGGCCCTAAGGAAGACCAACTGGGCCGACAAGCTCAACGGCGCCCTCATTCAGGCGCAGATGCCCATCTCGGTGGGCAGCTTCGTGATGCTCTGTGGTGTGCTGGCCGCCATTGGCGTGGCTGTGGCCGTTCTCTGGCGCAGGGGCTTTGACCCCTTGCTGGCAGTGCTCTTCGGCGGGCTCATGGGCAGCGCTCCGGCCCTGTACGTGTACGTGAAGGTGCGCCGCCGCGTGAAGAAGTTCAACGCGCAGTTGCCCGACGCGCTTGACCTGATCTCCAGCAGCGTGCGTGCCGGCCAGTCCCTCAACGCGGCCATCCAGAATGTGGGGGACGAGATGCCGGAGCCCGTCAGCGACGAGTTCAGGATCATGTCGGACGAGCTGACCTTCGGCGTCAGCTTCGAGGGGGCCCTGCGCAACCTCATAACGCGCGTGGACACTCCGGATGTGAAGTTCATGTGCACGGCCCTGATCATCCAGAAGGAGACGGGCGGCAACCTGTCCGAAGTCCTGGACGGCCTGCAGAAGACCATCCGCGAGCGCTTCCGCATCCTGGGCCAGGTGAGGACGCTCACCGCTCAGGGCAAACTGAGCGGCCTCATCGTGGGCATCCTGCCGCTGGCTCTGTGTGCTTTCCTGTACTCCGCCAATCCCGATTACATGAGCGAGTTGTTCGCAGCGAAGACCGGGCATTACCTTCTCGTCGTCGCGGTGGCGCTTCAGTTGGTTGGCGTCCTGCTAATCCGCAAGATTGTCCATATAAAGGTCTGACCATGAGCACTGAACAGATCCTGATCCTGGTGGCCGTGTTCGGCGGGGTGGTGAGCGTATTCGTGGCTGTGGGCGTGCTCGTGCAGAAGCGCGTTGCCGCCCGGTCCTTGGGGCGGCTGCAGGTGGCAGTGCGCAAGAAGGAACCTGTTGCTGTGGAGGTCAAGGTGGCGGCCCGTCCCAGGCCGCGCAAGCGTAAGGAGCCGCTCACGGTGCGCCTGGTGCGCCCCCTGGCAGCGCTGTGGAAACTGGGTGACACGTCTCAGAGCCGCTTGCAGGAACTGCTCGTCCACGCGGGCGTCCGGGAGAAGGGGGCGGTGGAGGTTTTTCTGGGCGCCAAGTTCGCCCTCTCCTTGGCTCTGCCGGCAGCTGTGGCAGCGGTCTACCTGTGGCGCGCTAACGCCGTGGGCGTTCCGATCAACTACCGCATGCTCTTCATCTACGCCGTCATCGCCCTGATCGTCGGGCTGATGGCCCCCCTCATGTGGCTTCGCAAGAAGGCGCGGAAGCGCATTGACAGGATCCGCCTGTCCCTGCCGGATGCGCTTGACTTGCTGATTGTCTGCGTCGAGTCTGGGCTTGGCCTTGATGCTGCGATGATCCGCATCAGCCGTGAGATGTCAGACGTGGCTCCCGAGTTCTGCGAGGAACTCGCGCTGATGAACCTGGAGATCTCCGCTGGCAAGCCGCGCCAGGAATGCCTGCGAAACCTGGCGCTTCGCAGCGGTTGTGAGGAGGTCGAGGCCCTGGCCGCCCGCATCAGCCAGGCAGCCAAGTTCGGCACCAACCTGGGGAACTCCCTGCGCATTCACTCCGAATCACTGCGCCAGAAGAGGCGCCAGGAAGCCGAGGAGCGGGCCGCCAAGACAACCGTCAAGCTCCTGTTCCCCCTGGTGTTCTGCATCTTTCCGGCGATCTTCGTGGTTATCCTGGGCCCAGCGGCCCTGAACCTGATCAAGCACCTGGGCCGCTGATCCCGCCGGCCTTGCAGAGGCGCGTAAGTGGCCTGGGGTCAGCGATTCGCGCGCTTTGGCCGCGGCTCGCTTTTTTCCGCGCCGTTTTTGCCTGTCTGCGCCGCTTCTGGCTGCCCGGTTACCGGTCGTCTGGCGCCGGTGCTGGCGTAACGTAAGCTCTGCCCGGTGGGGATGATACGTCATCGGGACCGGCCGCCAGTATCCCCGTCCTGAGTGCTGCTCGACATGGGTCTCCCGGGGGCCTGGTATTGCATGGCCGCTAAGTCTTGAAAAGCCATTCTGCGTTTCCTTACAGTCTTACGCTGCACGACCGGAAACGGAAAACTCATAGCACTGGTTGGAGGGAGCGCAGATGGTTAGGAGGCTGTTCGTCGCGGGACTGGCAGTGTGGGCCATGGCTGTCGCTGGTTGCACGCCCGTGCAGAAGGGGTCCACTGTGGGCGCGGCAGTCGGTTCGGGATTGGGCGCGGTGGTGGGCCACGCGGCTACCAGCGTGGGAAGCGGTCCGGGTGCTCTGGCCGGGTTTGGGGTTGGTGCAGTGGGCGGCGCCTTGGCGGCGGACCGTTTCTACGGCCCCGAGGAGACCGGTGACCTCGCCGCAGCCAACCAAGCCATCGAAGACCTCAACAACCAACTCAGGGCAAAGGATGCCGAGTTGGCCGAGGCCAACGCAGGGCTAGAGCGCGAGAGGGCGCAGCAGAGGGCGTTGCTTCAGGCATATGACAAAGCCCGCCAGGACCGGAAGCCGGCGGTAGCGTCCCTGCCCCCAAGCGTTCAGGTCACGAGCGATGGGGACGCTGTGACATTCACCGTCCTGTCGGAAGTCCTCTTCGGCTCCGGAAAGGCCGAACTCAGCAAGGAGGGCAGGGCCACGCTGAAGCAGACCGCTGCCGTCATCCGCAGTCAGTTCCCGGGCGCACAGATCGAAGTGCGGGGTCACACGGACAACGAACCGATTCGGTATTCGGGCTTCAAGTCGAACTATGAGCTTTCCTGCGCCCGCGCGTCAGCCGTCGTGCGCTACATGTCTGAGAGCGAGGGTTTCGGCCCCGCGCAGTTCACGACCGTCGGCTGTGCCGACTCCCAGCCGGTGGCGTCCAACGCCACTGCGGAAGGGCGCCAGAAGAACAGGCGGGCCGAGATAGTCGTGCGGCCCACCAAGAAGGTCGAGGTGGCGTCGGTCGAAGCGCTCAAGTAGCACCAAGGCGACCTGGGGTTCTGCAGCGAGCGGGCCTGGCCCATGGGATACTGCTTGAGCACGCGCGCGGGGGCGAGACTGCGCTTCCTTCTCCTGCTGGCCGTGCTCTGCCTGGGCGCTCAGGGCTGCCATTACCCTCCTGTCGTTCACACCTATGAGTACGTGACCGACTACGAGCGGATGAGCGACTCCTATGACCCTCTCGTCTCGCTCATCTATGTCCCCGAGCCGCTCTCCTTCAAGGACTGCCGCCGAATCCTCGTGGGCCAGGTTCAGGTGGGCCAGGTCTGGGTGGACACGCCCGAGGAGGCGGCCGGCTATGCCACCTTCTTCCGGGCCGTGCTGCGGCGGGAGCTGGTGAAGCTGAACAAGTTCGACTTCGTTGGTCTGGACAACGGCGAGGGGGGCCAACAGGACCGGGACGAGCCCGGCACCTTGCTGGTGGAAGGCAAGATAACCAAGTTTGACATGGGCTCGGGCTTCTGGCGCTACGTCAGTTACTTCCTCTGGTTCCTGCAATCGGGCGCGACGGACTTTCAGATCGAAGGCCGTATTACTGAGGCGGACACAGGCAAGTTGTTGGTCGAGTTCGCCGACCGCCGCCGCCATCTCTGTAATACTCCCTTTGGCCCTAACCCGCACAACTTCGACAAGGGCTACGCCATGAAGGTCACAGCCACGGAGACGGCCCGCTGCCTCGCGCAGTTCATCGAGATGGGCTGCGACCAACTCCCGGCTGTTCGCGCCGATGCGCCCGCGCCCGAGACGCTGACGGCCGTCGCCCAGGAGGCCTCATGACCTCCCGGCCCGAGGCGGCGCGCGTCAGTCTCTGCTCCCGCTCCGACCTGGTCCGCCTGATCCGGCGGCTGGACGGGATGCCCGTCACGCTCATGGGGCTGGGGCTTTTCGGCGGCGGCGAGGGCGCGGCCCGGTTCCTCGTCAGCCGAGAAGCTTTCGTGACCGTCACTGACCTGAAGCCCGCCGACAAGCTGGCCCCTTCCCTGGAGCATCTCAGGGGCCTGCCCATCAACTACCGGCTCGGCGGACACAGTGTGGACGACTTCACACGGACAGGCCTGGTGGTGGCCAATCCCGCCGTGCCGCGCAGCAACGCTTGCCTGCAGGCCGCTCAGCAGGCCGGCGTGCCCATCACCAGCCCGATGAACATCTTCCTGTGCCTCTGCCCGGCCCCCGTAGCTGCTGTGACCGGCAGCAATGGCAAGTCCACCACTACCGCCCTCCTGAGTGCCATGCTGCAGGCTGCCGGCCGCACCGCATGGATGGGTGGCAACATCGGCATATCGCTGCTGCCATCAGTGGACCGCATCTCGCCGGACGATGTGGTCGTGCTGGAGTTGTCCAGCTTCCAACTGGAAGACGCGCAAGCGTTGCGCTGGTCTCCGCGCGTGGCGGTGGTCACCAACGTCACGCCTAACCACCTGGACCGGCACGGGACCGTGGAAGCCTATGCGGAGGCCAAACGCACGATCGTCCGTTTCCAGGAGCCAGGCGACTGCGCCGTCCTCAACGCGCGAAGCCAGATGCTGCGGCAGTGGGCCGAGGAGGGGCTGGCTGCCAGGCTGCTTACCTTTGATTCCGGGCCCCGGCCTGACCTTACCCGGGCTGGAGTCAGCCTCATTGAGGATGCTCTCGTCTGGCATGAGGGCGCCAGTATGGAGACGATATGTCGGCGTGACGAGGTGCCGCTTCTTGGCCTCCACAATGTGGAGAATGTGATGGCGGCTGCGGCTGCCGCACGCTTCTTAGGCGTCAGTGTGAGCGAGATCCGCCGGGCCGTGTCGGGCTTTTCTGGGCTGGAGCATCGCCTTGAGCTGGTGGGTGAGTTCGAGGGCGTGCGGTACTACAATGACTCCTATAGCACGACCCCTGCGGCCGGGGTTGCGGCTGTCAGCAGCTTCAGCGGCCCGTTGGGCCTCATCGCTGGAGGATACGATAAGAAGCTGGACCTGACGCCGTTTGCGCAGGCGGTTGCCAGGTCCGTGAACGTGCTCGTCACCTTTGGCAACACGGGACCTATGCTTGCGGCGGACGTCCAACGGGAGAGCCAGCTCATAGGTCGGTCTGTGGTCATCAGGGGGGCCGCCGGGCTGGAGGAGGCAATCCTGGCTGTTCATGGATTGTCTCCGCGCGGCTCGGTGGTGGTCTTCTCGCCGGGATGCGCCAGCTACGACATGTTTGAGAACTACAGGCACAGGGGGCAGGCGTTCAAGGAGCTGGTGAGGGCCAAGCTCGGGCGGCCCGAGGTAGTGAGGCAGGGGGCGTGAGTGCGCCAGGCCTCCGGCGCGCAGCGTGTCGCCGCGGGGTGGCCTTTCTGTTCTCAGTCCAACACTTGCATAGTTTTCAGGCCCGTGCTATAATACGGTTCATCGTTGCGGGGAAGATCCTGTCTCATGTCTTCATTCTCTGTACGGCGAGGCGAGGAGGTGAATTCTGGGCTTATGGCGAAGGTCTTGGTACAACCTGATGAGCCGGTGAAAGATGCCCTGCGGCGCTTCAAGAAGCTGTGCGACCGCGAGGGCATTATCAACCGCAGCAAGCGAGTAGCGCGCTATGAGAAGCCTTCTGAACGCCGTCGGCGTCAGACGAACGAGAGGCTGAAGAACATCCGCAAGGCGCAGAGGGCAGCGCGCTGACCCCAGTACGGGTGAGGATGTGCAAGCGGCCCGCCGCATCCGGCGGGTCGCTTCTTTTCTGCTCCAGGTGGCCCCATCAGTAGCCGTGTGCTCCTGCCACCAAGAGCCGTCCCAGCGCCACGTCCAGCCGTTCGTCCGTGCCAGCCAGCAGGTAGTCTGCTCGCCGGTTCAGGCAGGCAGCCCGGACGGCTTCCTGGAAGCCTTGCAGAGACGCCACGTAATGCGGCCTGAGCTGGCGCGCGTCGGTCCGCAGGGGGCCTTCGGCTTCCAGCCCTTCGAACTGCACGCTGCCGTCGAACGGGAAGTCACGTTCGGCAGGGTCCAGCACGTGTACCACGATCACGGAATGGCCCTCGTAGCGGAACCTGTGCAGGGCGGACAGGATGTCGGTCAGGGGGGCCAGCAGGTCGCTGACCAGGATGACCAGTGCACGGCGGCCCAGCCGTGCGGCGAGCTGATGGAGCAGGCCTCCCAGGCCTGTCCGGCCGGTGGGCGCCCTCTGCTCCAACAGGCGGCACATTGCGTTGAGCCGCTCCGGGCTGGACGAGGGTGGCAGCTCGTTGCGCACGTCCGCGTCGAAAACGGTCAGGCCTACGGCGTCCTGCTGCATCAGCAGCAGGTAGGCAAGGCTTGCGGCCAACGTGGCGCCGTAGTCGTACTTGCTCATGGGGCCGGAACAGTAGGCCATCGAGGCGCTGGCGTCCATCAGGAAATGGGCACGCACGTTCGTCTCTTCTTCGTACAGCTTCACGTAGAACCGGTCGGACCGCGCCCACAGGCGCCAGTCCACGTGCTTGAGTTCGTACCCGGGGCTGTAGGGGCGGTGTTCGGCGAACTCGACGCTGCGGCCGTGGAAGGGGCTGCGGTGCAGGCCGGCCAGGTACCCCTCGACGATGTGGCGTGCCCTCACCTCAAGGCCGGCTATCCTGCTCAGCGTCTCGGGGTCGAAGTACTTGCTGGACTTTCCCATCGCCCGACAGCGTGCTCTCCCTGGGCGGAATGTGTTTGACCAGTTCGGCGACGATCGTATCCGGGGTAACTCCCTCGCTGGCGGCCGTGAAGCTCGTCACTAGGCGGTGACGCATGACCGGAGGCGCCACAGCCTGGATGTCTTCGATGCTCACGTAAGGC
>Ga0315314_1003269_pt1 | contig 12758 bp, 8 predicted proteins | sample TDP9_MG_FD_203631 | JGI IMG/M metagenome (GOLD analysis project Ga0315314, IMG submission 203631) | Freshwater sediment microbial communities from Lake Towuti, South Sulawesi, Indonesia - TDP9 | ecosystem: Environmental > Aquatic > Freshwater > Lake > Sediment | place: Indonesia: South Sulawesi...
GCTGGCGGCGCGGGAGCGCAAGGCCTACCCTTGGTTGGGGTACCCACTTGCTGTCGTTCTGATAGCTAGCGCGCCTGGCCTCCAGCACTTCCGCAACTTGCCGTTCTCGCCCCCCGTGGAGGCGGCCGTGCTGATGGGCGCTGCTGCTGTCGCCGCCTGGGGGCTGCTGTCGGGCCTTCCCGGCCTCCGTGACCCGTTGCTTGGCACCATCTCAGCGCACATCTACGTGCCGCAGCTCCTCAGCTACCTGGTTCGGCTGCGTGGGTTCCCGTTGCCCGATATCAGGCCGCTTGGCCTGAGCACGTCGCTGCCAGCCGGCGCCTGCTTCGTTGTGCTGCTGATGGTGGTGACCTGGGGAATGGACACGGCCGCCTACGCGGTCGGCAAGACGATGGGACGGCACAAGCTCTGCCCGACGATCAGCCCGGGCAAGACAATCGAGGGCGCAGTCGCTGCACTGGTGGCGGCCACCGCGCTGTCGGCAGCGGTCGGATACTGGATCCGTCTGCCGCTGGCCCACGCCACCGTCCTGGGTGCGGCCATCGGGGTCGTCGGCCAGGTCGGCGATCTCTTCGAGTCAATGCTCAAGCGCCGCGCGGGGGTCAAGGACTCCGGCTCCGTGCTGCCCGGCCACGGAGGCATCCTGGACCGCTTCGACAGCCTGCTCCTCGCCGCCCCCCTGGCGTTCTTCTACCTGACCTTCGCGACGACCGTGTAGTCGGGTGACTCGGCGAGTCGCCCGACGCGCGATCACTGGGCGCCTCCCCAGGTCGCCCCGCTACCGCCCTATCGCCAGGCGCTCGATCAGGTACTCGGGCAGACCAGCGCGAGCCATCTTCTCCTGGGCGGCCTCAACATCGTAGCCCACCCGCCGGATATCCACCACGCGATCCTCCACCCTCCAGATGCCGAAGCTCGCTGCCGGGTTGCCATCCCGGGGCTGGCCGATGGCGCCGGGGTTCACGATGTAGCGGATGCCATCCTTCACCTCCACCGCCCCACCCGACCAGAGCGAAACCTGCTCGGGAAAACGGCTGCCCCGGCGAGTTCGGTAGTACTCAGTGACATGGGTGTGCCCGACAAGCGCCAGGTCACCAGGCATGGCGTCAAAACAGACCCGCGCCTCATCGGGCGTGGTGATGTAGTCCATCTCATCGGGCAGCGACCCGTGGACCACCACGGCGCCGTCGGCGTGCGCGGTGAGCGGCAGCGAGCCCAGGTAGGACTTCTCTTCAGCAGACAGGCGATCGGCAGTCCATTGCAGGGCCGCCCGGGCGAACGGGTTGAACCAGTTGAGGTCATAGCTTCCGATGGCGGCGAGATCGTGGTTCCCGGCCACGCAGATGAGCCGGGGAAGCTGGCGGACGCGCTCGAGGCATGGTCCCGGATCGGCGCCATAGCCGACGAGGTCACCCATGCAGAGGAAGCCGTCAACTTCCGCAAGCTCGCGGAGAGCAGCCTCAAGCGCCTCCAGGTTGGCGTGGATGTCGGAGAGCAGACCGTAGGTCATGGGGGTCGTCGCGTCGGAACGGTATTCTAGGTATGCACATCGCCACTGTCAAGCAAGCGGCTGCGCGCCAAAGGCGCCGGCTCCCGTCAGAACCTCTCGTCTGGGCTCTGCGTCTAATAAGCATGCGCAATCCACACACACTGCGCGGGTCGCTTCCCGGCATAGGTGTACGCAGACACCCTGTCGAAATGGGGACAGGGAATGCACTCTCGCCCTTGCAGGGGGCCGGCCGATGGTGAAGAGGCGTTTTGCCGGGCCGCTTTGTCTGTGGTGGCTGCTGGTTCTGGTCTTCTGGGGAGCCGCCGCGCAAGACCAGACGCTACACTGGGACGCCACCATCGGCTTCGGGGGCGCCTACAAAGAGGGCGCCTGGGCCCCGGTATTCGTGGACATCACCAACCGCGGTGATTCCCGCCGCGGCGAGATAGTGATCCCGGTGATGGATTACGGTCCCACCGGCGAGCGGCCGGCGACCACCTACACGGTCCCAGTGGAGATTCCGCGCAACTCCAGCAAGCGTCACCTTCTGTACGTGCCGCCCACGCACGTTGAAAAGGTGTATCTCAGACTGGGCCGTGTCCAGTACGAAAAGGAGCTTGCCAGCGCGCGGCCGGCCGACCGGGCTGACAGTCTCGTGGTCGTGCTCGGCGGCGAACGCGGGCTGCTCAACTTCCTCCAGGGAACACAGGCCGCACCCCCGACCACGACCATCGCCAGGGAAGACCCCTACGGCGGGCCGGGGACGCGCCGAACAGACGGCCCGGCCATCCAGGTCGGCCGGGGGGAGTGGCAGTCGCTGCCCGATTCCTGGCTGGGCTGGGAGGGAGTGGACGCGGTGGTGCTGGGGGATGGCGGCTTCGCCGGAGCGTCGCCGGCGGCAGTGGAGGCTATGCTTCGCTGGGTGGAACTGGGCGGCACGCTTATCGTTCCCGGCGGCGCTCTTTCCTCTCAGATGGCTGCCAGCCCTTTCGGTCAGCTCCTTCCCATCGCCGTCCAGGGGACGGAGGCAGCCCCCGGCCTGGATGAGCTGGCGGCCTGGGGGCAGCAGCCCATCGAGCCGGGCGAGGTCCTGCTCACCGCCGGCCCGCTGGCGAAAGGAGCGTCTGCGCTGTGTGGGTCGGCGGCACAGCCGCTGATCGCGGTTCGCGGCATCGGCGCGGGGCGCGTCGCGATGACCGCCTTCGACTACACCTCCGCGCCCGTCAAGTACTGGGACGGGCAGACCGCGATGTGGCAGCGGCTCATCGCCCAAGTCCCAGCGCGGCCATCGGTCGCCGAGCCGGCCGAGTCATCCTTTCGCTACGCACCCGAGTTCGGCCTGGCCGATGCCGCGAGCTACACGCCGGCCGCCGCGCTGCCGCCGTTCTGGCTACTGCTCGGCTTCCTCGGCGCGTACATCGTTGTGCTGGTGCCGGTCAACTACGCTGTGCTGAAGCGCTGGGACCGGCGCGAGCTGGCCTGGGTGACGACACCGGTCATCGTCATCGTCTTTACCCTCGGCGCCTATGGACTGGGCTATGGAATGCGAGGAGGCGAGGTCGTCCTCAACCGGCTGGCGGTGGTCGAGGCCGCGCCTGACACGCGACTGGCTCGAGCGCGGGGCTATGTGGGCATCTTCTCGCCCGCGCGCGCCAGCTACGAGCTGCTGCTCAAGGGGACCGCCGCCAGCGCGCGCAGCGTGTCGAGCGAAGGCCAGGGCACCCGAAATCCGGCGGTGGTCGTCTACGGGCCAGAGGTCAGGGTGGCGAACATCGGCATGAACATGTGGACCTCGCGCGCTTTCTGCGTCGAGTTCCTGGCCGACTTGACAAGCGGTGTGGGCGGGGAGATCGAGTACGATGGCAAGGAGCTCCTGCTGCGGGTCGAGAACAACACCGGCTTCGCGCTCAAGCGCTGCCGGCTGGTCCAGGGCAACTCGCAGGGCAGGAAGAGAGACGTGCAGCCGGGCGCGAAGGCTGAGTGGGCAGTCGGTGGCATGGCTGGCATCGGCGACCGCAGCCGCGGCAGCAGCCAGCCCACTCAAGTGGCGATACCCGAGGGGATGGAGGACCTGGCGATCCGGTCCCTCTTTGGCAGCCGCGCTTACGGGCCCATGAGAGCTGCCTCCGTTGCCGCGCAGGAACCGTACCTGGTCGCCGCCGTCGAGGCGCCTCTCATCCCGGCCGAACTCGCCCGCCGGAGGCCGCAGACCAACGATCTCAACATCCTGGTCACTCGTCTCCCGCTCAAGCTCGCCCCCGGCAGGACGATCAACCTGCCGAAGTGGATGGTGGCGGGCCGGCCCATCGCGGCGAGCGGCTCCATCGGTGGCGGTGAACCATGGGATCCCGCCCTCTCCATCTACCAGGGCAGCGTGGTCTTCGAGTTTGGCGTGCCGTTCGGTGACAAGGGCGGAACGGCGCGGGCTCTTAGTCTCCGGATTGGCTTCGGGGGAGGACATGCGCCAGCGGGCCAAGGCGCCCCTCCCGGCCTCTCGCTGTCAGCCCTCAACCACAGAACCGGTCAGTGGCAGCCGCTGCCGGCGGCTTTCCTGCCCGTGCCGTTCCCGACCCCGGCCGACTTCATGACCGGAGACGGCCGGATACTGGTGAAGGTCGCCGCGCACGCCGACACCATCCAGCTCTCGGATATTGGTATCTCCGGAACGGTCCAGGCTTTCTAGGGAGAGTCGCGGAAAGACGTAATGCCGGGACGGTGCCAGAGGGCATAGAACGCAGGGTAGTAGGATTTCGCGCATTGCTTCTTTGTGCGAAATCCCATAGGTGCAGCGATGATAGAGATCACGGCTCTCACGAAGAAGTTCGGGGACCTGGTCGCGGTCAACGATCTCACCTTCCGCATCGAGCGGGGGGACGCGTTCGGGTTCGTCGGCCCCAACGGCGCCGGCAAGACCACCACCATCAAGATGCTGGCGACACTGCTTCCTCCCGACAACGGCACGGCGACGGTCAACGGCCACGATGTGGTGAAGGAGCCGGAGGCGGTCCGCGCCTGCATCGGCTACATGCCCGACTTCTTTGGCGTCTACGATGACATGAAGGTGTGGGAGTACCTCGACTTCTTCGCCGCCGCCTACCGGGTGCCCGCGCGCAAGCGCCCCCAGCTGATCAGCGATGTCCTTGACCTTACCGATCTCTCGCACAAGCGCGATGACTACGTTGAGGCTCTCTCCCGCGGCATGAAGCAGCGACTCTGCCTGGCCAAGACGCTGGTGCACGACCCCGAGGTGCTGCTGCTGGACGAGCCTGCCTCGGGCCTGGACCCGCGCGCCCGCATAGAGATCAGGGAACTGCTGCAAGAACTGGTCAAGATGGACAAGACCATCCTGATCTCCTCCCACATCCTGCCGGAGCTGGCCGAGCTGTGCAACAAGGTGGCCATCATCGAGGCCGGCAAGCTGGTGCTCGCCGGAGACGTGAAGGAGATCTCATCCCAGCTCGCCGGCGGCCTGCGGCTGATCATCAGGATGGGCAATCGTCTGGAGGAGGCCTGCCGCCTGCTTGCCGAGCGGCCGGAGATCGCCAGCGCGGAGCTGGGCGAGGGATGCATCGAATGCGTCTACCGCGGCCCGGAGGGGCAGCAGCACTCGATCCTCACCTGCCTAGTCCAGGCCGGCTTCCAGGTGCAGTCGTTCAGCGAGGAGGCGGCCGACCTGGAGGACCTCTATATGCGCTTGACCGAGGGGTTGGGGACCTGATGAACACCGCAGTGGAGGCAGCCCTCTACCGCGCCTTCCGCCTGAACCCGTGCGTGGCGGTACACGAGCTGCGCATGCGCATGCGGGGGTGGCGACCCTTCGGGGTGCTGCTCGCTTACTCCTGCGTCGCCTGTGGCGCGGTGTTGATCGCGCTCATCCCTATCACCCTCGGGCAGCGCTACTTCGGCCGGGAGCTATTCCAGGTCGGGCGCATCGCCTTTGCCACTCTCGCCCACACGCAGCTCACTCTCATCATGCTGATCCTGCCCGCCTATGCCGCCGGCGCTATCGCCCTGGAGCGGGAGAAGCGCACCCTCGAGATGCTGCGCGTCTCCCTGGTCACGCCCTTCGATGTCGTCACCGGCAAGATCATCGTCGTGCTCGCCTTCGGCGCCATCCTGCTCGTCTCGTCACTCCCGGTAGCGGCCTGGTGCATGATGCTGGGCGGGCTCGCGCCCGAGGAGGTCTTCTACAGCTACTCCTACCTGATGATGGTCGGCCTCTTCGTCAGTGGCCTGGGGATTCTCCTGTCCTCTTTCATGGGCCGATCCACCGGCGCGGTCGTCGCCACCTATGGCATCCTCATCGCCATCGGCGTGCTGTCGCTGCTGATCCCCGGGATGCTCATGATTCCGGCCATGGCGAGGGGCGGCCCGGCCGGCCTCGGCCCGGTCGCCGCCTTCGCCGGTACATTGGTGCTGGGGCTGATCACCGGCTGGCTCGGCTTCCTGCTGCTGAGGGCGCTGCTTGCCCGCTTGCTGCGCAAGGAGCGCAGGGGCCCCGCCGCGTTGCTCGCGGTTGGCGCCATGCTCTGCTGGGTCTGGTATCTGATGCATCCCTCGGGAACGGTGTTCAAGGCGATCGAGAACTCCCAGGTGCCCTGGCTGATGGTCTTCAATCCCTATGCCGCTCTCGCCAGCGTGATGGGCGGGGCCTTCGCCCAGATGGTCGCCGCCGGCCCCGGTATGGCGCGCGGCGCCGTCGCCACACTGATCATCTGGGCGGTGATCATCTCTATCTACCTGCTCACCGGCGCCGCGCTCTGGGCGGGCGCGGTGCGGGTCTTCGCGCGACGACGCGACTGAGGCAGACGTGGCCACCCTGGACACGGCAGCGATCGCATCGCTTCCTCGGCGGCTCGCCGGGCGCGCCGGTGTGTGGCTCAACCGTCAGACCTTCAACCCGGTCTTCGTGCGCGACGCCCGCTCCATGTTCCGCGGGAGGCGAATAGTGGGCCTCCAGCTCCTCTATGTCACCGCGCTGATGGCGGTGATGGGCATCTCCTCCTGGATACTTCACGAAACGAGCACTGCCCGCATGGGCTCGGGCGCCCCGCTCGCCGAGTTCGGCCAGTGGATCTTCATCGGCGTGTTCGAGACCCAGGCGGTCCTGCTGATGCTGATCGTGGTTGCCTACAGCGCCGGCGCGATCTCGCTGGAGCGCGAGAAGCAGACCTATGAGGTGCTTGCCCTCACCAGCCTGAGCAGCGCTGAAGTGGTGGTGGGCAAGATCGCCTCCATCACCGCGTTGTGCTATCTCTTCCTGCTCACCTCCCTGCCGCTCGCCGCCTTTAGCCTGCTGTTCGGGGGCGTATCGCCGACGGATGTGGCTATGTGTTACGGCCTGCTCGCGCTCAAGATCCCGCTGTGGGCAGGTCTGGGCGTCATGTCATCAATCCTCGCCGGCCGGAGCATCGGCGCGCACGTGCTCGCCCTGATCGTGGTCGGCGGCGAGAACGTCTTCGCCTCCATCCTTATGGACCCGTTCTCCGGAGCCGATCCAACCAGTTTGTTCAACCCGCTCTTCGCACCCCTGGTCATCGAGGCAGGGGTTAGCTTCCAGGTGTTCTCCTGGCATATCCCCGGCTGGCTGCTTCCCATCCCGTATTCGCTGCTTCTCACCTCCCTGCTCATCGTCGGCGCGGCGGAGGCGATGCCCCACTACCGCCCCCAGCGGAGTCCGCTGCTGCGCTCCCTGCTGCTGGCAACGGCCTTCTTCATGGTCTTCCTGATGACCGCAATCATGTCGGGGGGACAGCGCAGCGGCCCTGCTGGCCTGCCGCTGATCGGCATCCTGGCGCTGGTGTGGATGTGGGCGGTCGCCTTCGTGCCGGTATTCAGCTCCTATCCGGTAGAGGCCGATCAGGAGAGAGAAGGGATGGGCTGGTCGGTGGTCGGCCCGGCGCGGTGGCTGGAGCGGGACGCGCGGAGCGGGGCCGGCTTCTGCCTCCTCCTGTGGGGCGCGACGCTTGCCGGGGCGCTGATCGCGGCCGAGCTGTCACTGGTCTCATCTCACACGCACAGAGTGCCCAGCCAGTGGCCCCGCGCGCCCGACTTGATCGTGGGCCTCTCCATCCTCGCGCTCTCGATTATCGCCTACTCGGCCTGGGGCGCGACTCTCGCTATCGTCCACCGAGCCCGCCGCGAATCGGCGCTGGCGACTCTGCTCATCATCCTGGCGATGAACTCGGTCGCCGCCATCTACGCGATGGGGTATCATTTGATGCGCAAGGTGCCGTCGGCTCCCTGGCTCGTGCTCGCGTCGCCGGCCGGCTCCTCTTCCGTGCTCTTCACCTACGGCGGGCGGTCGTCCATCTGGCATCGTTTCACCCCGGAGCAGGCGCTGGTGTACGGGCTTGGCTATTCCCTTGCGCTGCTCTGTGGCGCATACTTATACTACCGAATCGCGAAGGGCAGGCAGGCGAGAAGACATGGTGGCTGAGGGCGTGGCAGCAACAGGATTGCTAGCACAAGCGCCCCGGATGCTCCGGCGCAGCCTCCGCGGGCTGCGGTTGCGCGTCCGGCTGCTCATCGCGCTGCGGCTAGGCACAGCCGCAGTCGGCATCGTCGCGACAGGAGCTGCGCTCTGCGTCCTTGCGCTACGGCTGAGAGGTGTCTGGCACCCGCCGCTCGCGCCCGAGGTCGCGCTCCTGGCGACCGCGCTGGCCTCGCTTGCGGCAGGTCTGCTGTGGCCGCTGCCCGACCGGTTGATCGCGGCGAGCGCGGACCGCAGGCTCGCCCTGCGCGATCGCATCGCCAGCGCGCTCCATTTTCTGCGCGCCGGCGCGCCGTCCGCCATGGAGCGCGCCGCCGTGCTCGACGCGCTCGACCACCTCAACGCGCTCCGGGCGCGCCAGGCGTTCCCGCTGCGAAGGCCGCAGGGGGCCACCGCCGCGGCAGTCTGCCTCGGCGCGCTGGTGCTTGTCCAGCTTCTGCCGATTCCGGCGCTTCTGCTGTCGCCGCGGGAGCGCGACGAGAAAGCTGATCTGCGCGAGGTGGCCGCCCGCGTCGAGCCGCTCGCCAAGCAGCTCGGAGAAGCCGCGGCTCAGGCAGATGATGAAGAGGCAACTCAGATCTCCAGGCAACTGAAGAAGCTCGCCCAACAGCTTCAGCGCGGGCAGCTCACCAAGAAGCAGGCGCTGCTCGATCTCAACGACCTGGAGAAGAAGGTCCAGCGCCTCGACCAGAAGCTGGCCAAGCCCAAGACCGCGGAGGAACTCGCCGATGCGCTCCGTCAGGCCCAGCAGGACTCGATCAGCCAGAAGGCGTCCGACCTGGCCCGCCAGGCGGCCGAGCGCGGGGACAAGGAGGCGGCGAAGCAGCTTGAGCAGCTCGCGCAGCAGGCCAAGCAGACCGATGATCAGCAGAAGCTGAACGAGCTATCGCGCCAGCTCGAGGAGCGCGCGAAGAAGCTGGGCGCGTCGCTCGGCCTGCCGCCCGGGTTGCTGGGCGCTCTTTCCGCGTCGCTCGCCGGCGCCGATCCCGGCCTTTCCGAGGAGGCGCTCAAGGAGCTCGCCGAGGCGGCCAAGGACTGGTCCAAGGAGCTGAGCAAGGACGAGCTTGAGAAGCTCGCGGCAGAGCTGAAGGAGCTGTCGAAGCAGCTCGACGCCTCCGACCTGAAGGAGCTGTCGAAGCTGCTCTCCGAAGCCTCCGAGTGCCTGAAGTCGGGTAACTGCAACAAGGCGGCGGCGTCCTTGGGCAAGGCGTCGAAGCTCGCGAAGGGGGCGCTCTCCAAGGCCCAGCTTGCCTCGATCGTCAGCGCGTGCAAGATGGGGCTCGGCCAGTGCAAGGGCGGGGGAACGCGGATTGTCTACGGCGCCGGCGGGCCGATGCCGCAGAAGGAGATCCCGCCGAACGCGCCGGGCACCCAGCTCTTCGCGCCCCGCCAGTCGGAGAACCCGGGCGACCTTGAGCGCGTGCGCGCCCATATCAACCCGCAGGGCCCAATGCTCTCCACCACCGAGAAGGGCGCGCCGCCACTGGGAGGCCCCTCGCGGGTCCCGTACTACGAGGTCATCTCCGATTACTCGAAGACGGCGGAGGAGGCGCTGGCGAAGGAAGAGGTGCCGCCGGCCTATCGCGGCACTGTGCGCGACTACTTCCGCGCCCTACAATCTGGCAAGGAGAAGTAGGGGCGACTCGGCGACTTGTCCGCCTCTGGCGGAGTCGCCCCTGCGCGAGGAGGCAGGAAGTTGGGTGAGGCAACGATCGAAACGGAGCAGCAGGCCCGCGCCCAGTCGGAGCGATTCCGGCGTCTGGTTGACAGCTTGAAGGCCGAAGTCGGCCGCGTCATCGTAGGCATGGATGACGTGGTCGAGAACACGCTCATCGCCCTACTCGTCGGCGGGCACGTGCTGCTCGAAGGCGTCCCTGGGCTCGGCAAGACGCTGCTGGTGAGAACGCTCGCCGAGGCGCTGGACCTGAGGTTCTCCCGCATCCAGTTCACCCCTGACCTAATGCCGGCCGACATCACCGGCACCACCGTGCTATGGGAGAACCCCTCTGGCGAGCGCGAGTTCCAGTTCCAGCCGGGCCCGGTCTTCGCCAACGTGATTCTGGCCGACGAGATCAACCGCGCCACCCCCAAGACACAGTCGGCGATGTTGGAGGCGATGCAGGAGCACTCCGTCACCGTGGGGGGCGAGTCGCGAAAGCTCGACGAGCCCTTCCTTGTCTTCGCCACCCAGAATCCCATCGAGATGGAAGGAACCTATCCCTTGCCTGAGGCCCAGCTCGACCGGTTTCTGTTCAAAGTGCTGGTTAGCTTCCCGTCACTGGGCGAGCTGCACGAGATCATGAACCGCACTACCGGGCACGTCGTCCCCCACGCCGCCACCGTCGCGACGAAGGAGGAGATCCTCGCCCTGTGCCAGGTCGCTCGGCAGGTGTCAGTGGCCGATCACGTGCAGGACTTCGCGCTGCGGCTGGTGCTGGCGACCCACCCCGAGAGCGACCTCGCGCCCGAGTCCATGAAGCGGTTCGTCCGCTATGGCTCCAGCCCTCGTGGGGGCCAAGCGCTGGTGCTCTCCGGCAAGGTGCGGGCGCTGCTGGACCACCGTTATCACGTGTCGGTGGATGACCTGCGCGCCTCCGCGCTGCCGGCATTGAGGCATCGACTGGTGCTGAACTTCGAGGGGCGCGCCGAGGGTATCGAGCCGGACACGCTGATCGAGGAGGCGCTCACGCAGGTCGCTCGCGGCGAACGAGACGTGCCGGTGTGACAATCCTGTGACCCAGCGATCATGGCAGGAGCCCTTCGACTCCGCTCAGGGTAAACAAGCTCCTGCTGAACAAGCAGACGGCAGCTACCTGCTTGGCCCGCAGTTCCTGCGCAAGCTCGAGCAGGCCGGCATCGCCGCCAGGCACATCCACGTGGGCCGGACCAAGGGGGAGCGCCGGTCGGCTCGCCGCGGCTCCTCGGTCGAGTTCGCCGACTTCCGCGCCTATCACCCGGGCGATGATCTGCGCTACCTCGACTGGAACGCCTACGCCCGCCTCCAGCGCCTGTTCCTCAAGCTCTTCATCGAGGAAGAGGACCTGCACGTCTACCTCTTACTCGACGCCTCCCGCTCGATGGCCTTCGGCCAGCCAGCCAAGTTCCGCTGGGCGCGGCAGGCCGCGGCGGCGCTGTCATACATCGCGCTCTGCGGGGGCGACCGCGTCCAGCTCTACACGCACTCAGGGGATGATGGCGACGTATCGCGTCTCTTCCGCGGCCGCGGCTGCGCCAGCGAGCTGTTCGACTGGGTCTCGGGGAGGCAGCCGGCTGGGGGGACGGACCTGGCGCAGGCGGTGCGCTGGTTCCGCAGCATGGCCCCTGCGCCCGGCCTCACCTTCCTCATCTCAGATCTGCTCACCCCCGGATGGGAGACGGCGCTGTCCCAGCTCGCGGTCGGCAAGGGCGAGGCCTGCGTACTCCAGGTGCTGACGCCGGATGAACACACTCCGAGCGCCCGCGGCGACCTGCGCCTGATTGACTCCGAGACCGAAGATGACCGCGAGATCACGATGGGCGCCTCCGTGCTGCGCAGGTACGCGCAGGAGCGCGACCGGTTTCTCGCCGATGTGCGGGCGAGCTGCAACCGCTACGGGTTCTCCTACCTGTTCTCGCTGACCGACCAGTCGGTCGAGGATGTTATCCTCAGGTCGCTTCGACGACTTCAGGTCGTCAGGTAGGGCCATGCACCTGCTCGCGCCGCTCGCCCTGATTGCCTTCGCCCCGATCGCCGCCGCGATCGTCCTGCTCTATCTGCTCAAGCTCCGGCGACGCGACTTCGTGGTGCCTTCGGTGTTCCTCTGGCGGCGGGCGGTGCAGGACGTGCAGGCGAACGCTCCCTTCCAGCGCCTGCGCGCGAACCTGCTCCTGCTGCTCCAGCTTCTCGCCCTTGCCTGCCTGGTGGCGGCCCTCGCCGGCCCATTCGTCATGGCGCGGCGCCTCGGGGGTAAGAGCGCGATCATCGTCCTCGACGCGTCGGCAAGCATGAAGGCCACCGATGCGCGGGGGACCCGCTTCGAGGAAGCGCAGGGCCTTGCGGAGCAGATCGTCAGGGGCATGGGCCGGCGGGACGAGGCGGCGCTGTTGGTCTGCGCAGATCGCGCCCAGGCGGTGGTGTCGTTCTCGGGAGATCGCGGTCGGCTGCTGTCAGCCATCCGCTCCGCGCGACCGACAGACTGTCTGACGACGGTCCGCGACGGCCTCCTGCTCGCTTTCAGCCTTGCCGCCAAGCGGCCCCGGACCCAAATCTACCTGATCAGCGATGGCGCGGTGGGGGCACTGCCGCAGGTGGCGTCATCGGCCGAGGTGCGCTTCCTCCGCGTCGGCAGCGGCAACAACAACGTCGCCCTGCTCGCCTTCGAGGCGGCCGAGGAGAAGACGGCAGGGAAACAGCAGCTCTTCCTTCGGCTGCGCAACTACTCCCCGGAACCGAAGCGCTGCGTGCTCTCCATCTCCCACGAGCAGGACCTCGTCCAGGCGGCCGAGCTGGAGCTCGCGCCGCGCGAGAACCACAGCGAGACCTACGAGCTGGCGGTGTCTGAACCCGGTCTGCTCAAGGCCGAGATCGAGGTAGACGATGACCTTGCCTCCGACAACGTCTGCTACACCTTCGCCAGGCCGCGCGCCGCCACCCGGGTGTTGCTGATCGGCCCGGGAAACCTCTTCCTTGAGCAGGCGCTGCTAGTCATGCCCGAGGTGCAGGTCTACAAGGCCGCCCGGCTCTCGGCGAGCGAGACCGCGGCCGCTCTCCGCGAGTACGACGCCGTAATCTTCGAT
>Ga0315314_1003270_pt1 | contig 12758 bp, 12 predicted proteins | sample TDP9_MG_FD_203631 | JGI IMG/M metagenome (GOLD analysis project Ga0315314, IMG submission 203631) | Freshwater sediment microbial communities from Lake Towuti, South Sulawesi, Indonesia - TDP9 | ecosystem: Environmental > Aquatic > Freshwater > Lake > Sediment | place: Indonesia: South Sulawesi...
TGCCAGCTCTTTACAGCCCTCAGGCCAGTCGCCCCTGGGCCCAGATCCTCCGGGCAATAACCTGCAGAAATGGAGGTATAGCTTAAGTAGCCACCTGGGATTCGACCGACTAAAAGTTGACAGTAACTTTGAACACCCCCTGATTGTCCGGCTGTGCGCCATTATGTTATACTGGGCTGGATAAGGTTAGTCTTGAGGAGGGGCGATGATTGACGAATTGAAGGTGTTCACCGGCAATGCTCATCCCGCTTTGGCTCAGGGGATATGTGATTATCTGGGCATACCTCTGGGCAAAGCCGAGGTCTTTCAATTCAGCAATGAGAATATCTTCGTTCGCCTGCTGGAATACGTCCGGGAGAGGGATGTTTTTGTCGTCCAGTCAATCTGCTCCCCAGTAAACAAGAGCCTGATGGAGCTTCTTATTATGCTGGACACCGTCAAGCGTGCCTCGGCAGGCAGGGTTACTGCGGTAATTCCCTATTATGCCTACAGTCGAACTGACAAGAAAGACCAGCCTCGGGTGCCGATAACAGCCAGGTTAGTGGCTGACCTGCTCACTGCGGCTGGGGCAAACCGTGTTCTTACCGTGGACTTGCACGCTGGCCAGATTCAGGGCTTCTTTCAGATCCCTGTAGATGAGCTAACTGCCCTCTACCTTTTGACTAGCTACTTCAAGCAGAAGGCGCTGGATAACCTGATAGTAGTGGCTACCGATATCGGGATTTCAAAGAGAGCCAGGGACGTGGCAGAGAAGCTCAATGCTCCTCTGGCTATTATTGAGAAAAGGCGGATGGGCAACGTTGGCAAATCGGAGACCCTGAACGTAATTGGCGAGGTGAGGGGGAAGCGTGCCCTTACCGTTGACGATGAGATAGATACCGCTGGATCGCTTATCGGTGCCGTGACTGCCCTACAAGAACAAGGGGCAAAAGAGGTCTACGCCTGCTGTACTCACCCTGTTTTCTCCGGTCCTGCCATCCAAAGGATAGAATCTTCCCCAGTGAAGGAGGTGGTGGTTACTGACACCATCCCGGTTACGGGAAACAAAAAGCTGGCCAAGATTACCGTCCTTTCTATGGCACCTCTGCTGGGCGAGGCCATCCGCCGCATCCACACCGGCCAATCCATGGGCGCCATGTTTGAGTCTCAGTAGGAGAGAAAATGTTCAAGTGGCTGGGAAGTCTGGTTGATTCCAATGAGAGGGAGCTGAGGCGGCTGCAGCCCTTGGTAGATAGGATAAACGCCCTAGAGCCTGAGTTCGAGCGGCTGAGCGATGCCGAGCTGCGGAGTAAGACCGACCAATTTAAGGCTCGATATCAAAAGGGGGAGAAGCTGGATAATCTCCTCCCGGAAGCCTTCGCCGCCGTTCGTGAGGCAGCCAAGCGGACCATCGGTCAGCGCCACTTCGATGTTCAGCTTATGGGAGGGATAGTCCTCCACCAGGGGAAGATCGCTGAGATGAAGACTGGTGAAGGCAAGACCTTGGTCGCTACCCTCCCCTTATACCTCAATTCCCTCACCGGTCAGGGTTGCCACCTGGTTACCGTCAATGACTATCTGTCAAAGCGTGACCCCCATTGGATGGGACCCATTTACCATGCCCTGGGGGTGAGCGTCGCCAGCATCCAGCATGAGGCTTCCTATCTCTACGACCATGATTACGACTCGGAAGACCCCAGGTGGCGTTTCATGCGCCCTATTACACGCCGCCAGGCCTATGAGTCTGACATCACCTACGGCACAAACAACGAGTTTGGCTTTGACTACCTGCGAGACAATATGGTGCTTGACCTCTCCCGGTGTGTGCAGCGCCCCTTAAACTATGCCATTGTGGACGAGGTAGACTATATCCTTATCGATGAAGCCCGCACCCCACTTATCATCAGTGGTGCGGCTGAAGAGGCAACGCGGATATACCAGACTGTGGCCAGGCTCGTCCCCCGGCTGACGCCACAGGACTACACCATAGAGCCCAAGGAGCGAGCTGTTTATATTACCGAAGAAGCCGGTATGGAAAAAATGGAGAATATGCTCCGAAAAGAGGGCGTGCTGAAGGCAGGTCACCTCTATGACCCAGGCAATTATGTTCTGAAGCACCACGTGGAAAATGCCCTTAAAGCCCAAGTCCTTTATAGGAGGGACAGGGATTATGTGGTCAAGGATGGGCAGGTTATCATCGTTGATGAGTTCACCGGTCGGCTGATGCTTGGGCGGAGATACTCTGAGGGATTGCACCAGGCTATTGAAGCCAAGGAGAGGGTGAAGATAGAGCGGGAGAGCATAACCATGGCCACCGTTACCTTTCAGAACTATTTCCGCCTCTATCAGAAGCTGGCTGGGATGACCGGGACAGCAGTCACCGAGGCTGAGGAATTTCACAAGATATATAACCTTGAGGTGGTGGTCATTGACACCAATAAACCGATGATTCGTGAAGATTATGTTGACCAAATATATAGAACTGAGGAAGCCAAGTTTCGTGCCGTAGCTAATGAGATAGAGAGGCTCTATAAGGAACAGCGTCCGGTGCTGATAGGCACCACCTCTATTGAGAACTCAGAAAAGCTGAGTGAGTTGCTCCAAAAGCGAGGGATACCTCATCAGGTATTAAATGCCAAGCACCATGAGAAGGAGGCCTATATTATCGCCCAAGCTGGGCAACCGGGGGCAGTGACCGTGGCCACCAACATGGCCGGGCGTGGTGTCGATATTATCCTGGGGGGAACCCCCGAAGGTCGAAAAGAGGAGGAGTGGCTGGCGGACCACCACAAGGTGGTGGGGCTGGGGGGGCTTCACGTTATCGGTACTGAGAGGCATGAAGCCAGGCGGATTGATAACCAGCTTCGTGGTCGGTCAGGGCGTCAGGGAGACCCAGGAAGCTCTCGTTTCTACGTTTCCCTGGAGGATGATGTAGTGCATCGCTTTGGAGGCGATAGGGTTAAGGGCTTCATGGAGTGGGCCGGGATCGGTGAGGAGGATGCCCCCATTGAGCATTCTCTGGTGAGCAAGGCTATCGAAAGTGCCCAGGTTAAGGTCGAGGGTTATCACTTCGAAATCCGCAAGCATTTGGTGGACTACGACGATGTGGTGAACAAGCACCGCGAGGTAGTCTACGGTGAGAGAAAGAGGATCATCAGCGACACCGACCTTAAAGCCAATATTCAGTCCATGATTCGTGACGAGCTTCAAGAGCTGGTAGCCGCTCATCTTGGCGATGAGCAACCTGATATAGAAGGGCTGCTGGAGGAGGTAAACCGCATCCTGCCTTTACCCCCGGAGCTGAATCGACATGCCCTTTCCCAGATGAGCCCAGAGGAGGTCGAGACAAGGTTGATGGAGCATGCTGAGTCCCTCTATGAGGCCAGGGAAAAGGAGATGGGCCCAGAGAACATGCGCCTGCTGGAGCGGTTGGTGATGCTGCGCACCCTGGACAGCCTGTGGGTGGAGCACCTGACCATGATGGAGCAGATGCGCCAGGGGATTGGGCTGCAGGCGGTAGGGCATAGTGACCCTCTGGTGGCCTACAAGAAAGAGGGGCATGCCTTATTTCAGAGCCTCTTAGCTAACGTCCAGCACGATGTAGTGCACCATATTTACCATGTCAGTCTGGTGAAGAAAGAGGCTGCTACGCCTCTGACTGCTGCCAGCCAGCGGGAGGCAGTGCCCGCCGGGAAGAAGGTAGGGCGCAACGACCCCTGCCCCTGCGGCAGCGGCAAAAAATACAAAAGGTGCTGCGGGAAGTAGAATATAGGGAGGTGGCCTTATGGGCTATGTGCGGGTGAAAGGTATTATTAGCAACATAGCGGAGAGGTCCAAGCAAGCAGAGGTCGAATTCATCACCGATACTGGAGCAATGTGGACGGTTGTGCCTGGAGGGATACTTCGAAAATTGGGCATTGAGCCAACTGGAAAGACCAGATTCAAACTGGCGAGTGGCGAAGTTCGCAACTTCCCTGTTGGCGATGCCTATATTGAAGTTGAGGGCATAAGTCGAGCAACGACCGTGGTCTTCGGCAGTGAGAAAGCACCAGCGCTACTCGGGGTAACCTCCCTGGAACAGCTTGGCTTAGAAGTAGACCCGATAGCCGGCAAGCTAAAGCCAATGGAATTGATGCTACTATAAAGTTTTCCCTTGAGTGCCTCTGCCCCTGCGGCAGCGGCAAGAAATACAAAAGGTGCTGCGGGAAGTGATATAGGGTTATATGGGAAGCCATATATTTCTTGCAGGTCAAAAGAATTTCATGAAGTGCCTTGAACATGGGGTTTATGGTGGTATTTCCCATTCCTTTGAAAGGACTAATGCGGAAATCATTGCCGGCTTTGAGGCTATAAAGCCAGGGGACTTTATATTTTTCTATGTCAAAAATATCGGCATATATGGCTTGTGGAAGGTAACGAGCCATCCCTTCTTCGATGATTTTGATATTTGGGGTGAGGAGGGGCAGTCTTACCCTTACAGGGTTTGTTTCGAGCCTACTATCAGGCAATTCCCACACCCTGTCGCTTTGAGTGATATTTTAGACCTGCGGGACAAAGGGAGGATTTGGACCTTTGACCTTGGAACATTTACTAAAAAGAGCCATCAGCCTATAACTACAGAGGAAAGTAAGGAATTAATACGCCTCTTGCTGAGAAACAATCCTATTTTCTCCCCAGTTACTCAGACGCCAAGGCCATATTCAAATAAGGAAGTCGCTCTCCCCCTAAAACTTGAAACTGATAGCAGGGGGCGAATAAAGATAGAGGGTTATCTGAACGGTTGGTTTATGCGAGCTTTCGCTCACGGTAAGTTAAAGGACATTATCGGCGAATATTATGACTTTCTGAATTATGTGCCTACCTCTTTCAATACAGTAATGGATATCTTTCTGACGCATGTAACAACGGTTGACTCTGTTGATATTCTTCATAAGTTCACATGCATTGAATTAAAGACAGGCGTGTGCACTGAGAGCGATTTAAACCAGATTGTTAAATATGAGAATTGGTTGGTCAGGAAGCTTGCTAATGGGGACAGTGAAATGGTTCAGAGCATGCTTGTTGCATTTGATTTCCAAGACAGGGTATTGGAATATGTGCAGAAGAGGAGAGTTATAGAGGAGAAAACCGTAAGACTGCTAAAATATCGAGTGGCTAAAGAGCAAGATGACATTATATTAACTGAGATCGAATTCAAATAGGAGATTTCGTACCATGTCAGACGTAGTGTTTATTAAGAACTACAGCTTTGATGTTTCAGATAATGCTATACATGAGTTTGCTTCGCTTATCCTTTTGAGCGGGCAGGAGTCAGAGGTTATGTTTACACAGGGCGAGTATTCCTACAAGGTCAAAGGTGGCGAAGACGGACATCTTTACTATCGAAAGGGCAATCGGGATTGGGTTCTGATTGCTAATTGGTGCTTCTACGGACTCTATATCGTAGTTCGATACAGAAAGCCAACGTGGTTGAGGCCTCTGTATAGGAGCTTATTTAGGCAAATGAATTTTGTCTCGGTTACTTTCGATGATAGCAGTATCGAATTAGTTGGCACAGATGGGGAAATCCTACGAGGCCGGAGATTGCGTCTTTCTCCTCCGTCTGCTTTCCGAGAAGTCATGACTAGTAAATTTGGCTACACAGAGGAAGAGGCAGAAGCGCTCAAAGTGAAGTTGAATTTTTAGTAGTTAGGTGGGGGCAGTGAGCCCATGAAAAACACCTGCATTGCCGAGTGGCTGAAGGACAATCACGGCAATCCTGACTGGGAGTGGATCAGGGGAAGAATCGAATACTATAACTATAATAAGTAGCGCCAGGCTTTAGCCTGGCTGAAAGGCGACCCTGAAGGGTGGCGCTACTGTTGTTATTACGAAAATGCAGAAAAGGAGTTGGCACCCTCACCCTAGCCCTCTCCAGTCGAGGGAGAGGGGAATATATGTTCTCCCTCCCCTGGCGGGAGGGAGTTAGAGGGAGGGGGAGATTCACTCCTGTAGGGATAGACCTTCAGGGTCTGCTAGATACAGGGCCAGGTTTTTAAAACCTGTCCCTACACTGATGAAAGGGTTTTAGACGCTGATGAAGAACAGCGAGGTAGCCAAGGTATTTGAGGATATCGCTGACTTCCTGGAGCTTAAAGGGGAGATACCCTTTAAGATACGGGCTTATCAGAAGGCGGTCCGCTCTATAGAGCATCTGCCGGTGGAGCTGGAGCAGTTGATGAAGGAGGGCCGGCTGAGGGAGGTCCCCGGGGTGGGGGAGGCGATAGCCAAGAAAATCACCGAGCTTTTGACCACCGGTCGCCTGGAATACTATGAGAAGCTGCGGGCTGAGTTTCCCGAGGGGATCAGCACCCTCCTGACTATACCGGGCATCGGTCCCAAGACGGCGATGAAGCTTTCCACCGAGCTGGGAATAAAATCGGTGGAAGAGCTGGAGACAGCCATCGTTGAGGGAAAGGTGGCTAAGCTGTTCCGCCTGGGCGATAAAACGGCGGAGAATATCCTGCGTCACCTTCAATCGATGCGCACCAAGGAGCAGCGCATCCCTATTGGGGTAGCCTTGCCGCTGGTAGAAGACATTATATCCTCTCTTAAGCAACGCTCTGCCCTGCGCAATCTCACCCCTGCGGGGAGTCTGCGCCGCTTTAGGGAGACTATCGGGGATATCGACCTTATGGGTACGGCTGAGGATGGTGAGGCGGTCATTGATGCTTTTACCAGGCTGCCTCAGGTGAAGGAGGTGCTGGCTAAGGGAGGGACCAAGGCCAGTGTCATCAGTCATCATGACCTTCAGGTAGACCTCCGGGTGGTGGAGCACGATGCCTTCGGCTCTTTGCTACAGTATTTCACCGGGAGCAAGCAGCATAATATTGCCCTCCGGGAAAGGGGGCACCGCCAGGGTTTCAAGCTGAGCGAATACGGCATCACTGACCTGCGAAGCGGGAAGCTGGAGAAGTTTGCCCATGAGGAGGATTTCTACTATCGTTTGGGGCTGCAGCTTATCCCCCCGGAGCTGCGAGAGGGGCAGCAGGAAGTGGAAAGGGCGGAGCAGGGCACCATCCCTGAGCTGGTGAGGCTTTCTGACATAAAGGGAGACCTCCATGTCCATACCGACTGGAGCGATGGGCATGATTCCCTTGAAGCCATGGCTATGGCAGCCCAGGAGATGGGCTATCAATATATAGCTATCGCTGACCATTCTGTGGGTCGGGGGATTGCCCACGGCTTGACCGAGGAGCGGGTAAGGGAACAAGTGGCAGAGATCCGCCGTCTTAATGAGAAGCTGGAGGGCATCCGGGTTCTTAGTGGTATTGAGGTAGACATCCGGGCTGATGGAAGCCTTGACCTTCCAGAAGAGCTTCTGAAGGAGCTGGATGTGGTGATTGCCGGGGTGCACTCAGCTATGGGGCAGGAGCAGGGGAAGATGACCCAAAGGGTTCTTCAGGCGATGCAGAATCCCCATGTGGACATAATAGCCCATCCCACCTGTCGGCTTTTGGGGGAAAGGGAGCCAGTAGCCCTGGACCTGGAAGCAATTTTTCATGCTGCGGCTCAGACTGGCACTGTGCTGGAGATTAATGCCATGCCAGATAGGCTTGACCTGAAGGATATCCACATCTTTCGGGCCAGGGAATTAGGGGCGAAGCTGGAGATAGGCACTGATGCTCATAGTACCCAGCACCTGAGCTATATCAGGTTTGGTGTGGGTATAGCTCGCCGCGGCTGGTGTGAGGCACAGCATATATTGAACACCCTGCCGCTGGAAGCGGTGCTGGCCTCTTTGAAGCGTCACTCCTGAAGCTGTTTAAATACGAAATTTTGGGGGTGAGGAGGGGTGGTGGGTTCCGCTATGCTGCACTCGCCCGGCAGATGCTTTTTCTCAAAGGGATAAGTTAAGCTGGGAGATAACGTACTGCCACAGGTTCCACATAACTACCCATAAGACAATGGTGTTAAGATGGCCCAGCCAGTGCCTCTTGCCAGCAAGCAAGATGGCTGCTGCCGATGCTGCTGCCAGCAGAGCCCTGGCCAGTATATTGCTGCCGAAGGACCCAGCCAAAGGGTTAAGCTCGATTCCTCCATTGGCTAATACCAGTTGGGTGAAGTATGCGTCAGCCATATTTAAGCCTACAAAAATAGTTAACATTTACTTAGGTCAATATTATAGTCTGTTGTAGCAGGTACGGGTGCCTCAAGTTAGGATCCATAATGTCCCCATACTCGTCCCCTTCACTACTCGACTAGTGCAACTGGTCAAAGTACCGGGTCATTTTCGCCTTATTATATAATATTAGTCGCTAAAGGGCGAAAAATCCCCCGCCCTCGGGCTATTTTTTAGAAGGTAGCGCCACCCTTTAGGTTCGCCTTTTCGTAGCGAAGCTAAAGCCTGGCACTATATGGCTGAACATTCCCCCTCCCTCTAACTCCCTCCCGCTAGGGGAGGGAGAACCACGTATTCCTCTCTCCCTCGATGGGAGAGGGTCAGGGTGAGGGTGCCAACTCCTTTTCCATATTTTCGTGACAGTGACAGAGGGAGTTACCAAACGGTCTCCTGTATTTCTTGTTGACAAATACACTTTATCGTGTAAAATAGAATCGATGAGGCGAAGGAAACACATAGATTGGGATGGTAGGCGTATCCATGCTCTGCGGCAGCACCTAGGTCTAACACAGCAGGGACTAGCTGACGAGTTAGGAACCCGACAGCAGACCATCAGCGAGTGGGAGACAGGGATGTATAAGCCTCGTGGTGCCTCCTCCACCCTGCTGACCATCATTGCGGAGAGGGCCGGCTTTGAGTATGAGGCAGGCTCGGCAGAGAAAGAGGCTCAAAAGCCTTGACAAAATACACGGAAACGTGTATAATTTGGTCAAATGGTCAAGGTAGGTTGTTGCGGCTTCCCCAAGGGGATGAGAAGTTATTTCTCTCAGTTCAAGCTGGTAGAGGTGCAGCAGACCTTCTATAAGCCTCCTGCACCGGAGACGGTGATGAGGTGGCGGGAGGAGGCTGCTCAAGAGTTTGAGTTCTGTCTTAAGGCATGGCAACTGATAACCCATCCCCCCTCTAGCCCCACCTACCGCAAGGCAGGCATAGTCATTCCCCAGGGGAAGGAGGATGGCTATGGTGGGTTTAAGCCCACAGAGGAGGTATGGGAGGCATGGCGTAAAACGGAGCAGATAGCTCAGATATTGAAGGCGAAGGTCATCCTCTTCCAGTGCCCCCCAAGTTTTAAGGAAAGCCCGGAGAACGTAGAGAATATGAGCCGTTTCTTCCAAGGGGTGGAGAGGGGGAGCTTTCTCTTCGCCTGGGAGCCCCGGGGTGGGTGGAGCGATAGCCAGGTGAGTGCTCTTTGTGAGCAGCTTGATTTGATTCATGGCGTTGATCCTCTGGAGAGGGCGCCTCTCTATGGTCGGGTGAAGTATTTTCGCTTGCACGGGGGTCGCGGCTATCGCCATGTTTATAGCGATGAGGAATTGGAGGAGCTTCGAAGGATGGCAGAAGGGGAGGTCTATGTTTTGTTTAATAACCTGAGCATGTATGATGATGCCTTGAGGTTCATCAAGCTGGTGGAGGGGACCAGTGGCTGAGGTAAACAGGGTGGTCTATACCTTAGGGACAAGCACTCGAAGCCTGGAGGAGTTTATCGCCTTACTGCGGCACCTTGGGGTTGAGGTGGTGGTGGATGTGCGCCGCTTTCCTACCAGCCGTTTTGAACATTTCAAGAAGGAGGAGTTAGCCAGGTCATTGCCAGAGGCAGGTATTGATTACTGCCACATGGGAGGGGAGTTGGGGGGCTATAGGAGAGGGGGATACCAGGCCTTTTTGGCTTCTGAGGAGTTCAAGCAAGGGCTGGAGAAACTGGAGGAGATAGCTAAGGAGAGGAAGACAGCCATTGTCTGTGCGGAGAGACTCCCCTGGCGCTGTCACCGCCGCTTTATCGGGGGCGAGCTGGAAAGGCGAGGCTGGCAGGTGATACACGTTATTGACGAGCGACGAAACTGGTCACCCAAGGCCAATTTTTAAGCCCTGTTTTACACGTAATAGTGTAGGATGGCTGGATTGAAGAAAGAGGCTGTTTAAAAATGTAGTTGCCCAATTTATTGGGCAGTCGTGCCTGATAAATCAGGCAACTACAAAATTTTTTGGGGTGAGGGCTATTAAAATGCCTAAAGTGTGGGAAGGAAGAGCGGTGAAGATTGAGGAGAGCCTCCTGGCTCAGATTTGGAGGCGGCAATTAATAAAGAAAGAGGCCCTGCTGACCGCTAGCGGTAAGAGGGTGGAGGTACTTTATCCGGGTAGGGAGAGCCATGACAGCGGTCCTGATTTCTGTGATGCCCTCATTGCTATTGAGGGAAAGCTGCTTCGGGGTTATGTTGAGCTTCATGTTACCTCTCAGGAATGGCAAGCCCACCGACACCATAAAGACCCCGGCTATAATGGGGTTATCCTCCATGTGGTCATGTGGGGTGGCCAGGAAGACAGCCTTCTTCATAATGGGGAAAGGGTGCCCATTTTAGCCTTGTCCCCCCACCTAACTGGCTCACTGGAGGAGCTGCGCCGTACCGTGCAGCTATCCTTGTCGCCTGACGAACCGTGCCATAAAGCGTTGGAGCGACATGGCCCAGCCTGGGTAGCTGATTTGCTGGATAAAGCCGGGGAGGAGCGCTTTTATGCCAAGGTGGGGAAATTTAGAACAAAACTGGCTACCAGTGAGGCGAGTCAGGTGTTTTATGAAGGCTGGATGAGGGCTTTGGGCTATGCCAAGAATAGGAAACCTTTTGAGGAGCTAGCCCGACTGCTACCCCTGAGTGTCTTAAAAGGATTTGTCACACGAGGAGATATCAGCCAAATTCAGGCCTTGATGTTGGGCACCGCCGGGCTGCTCCCCGGGCAGCGTGGCCGGAGAAATGGGGATGCCGATGAGGGGGTGGCCAGGCTAGAGCAGATATGGGGCTCCTTTGGCATGAGCGAAAGGATGAAGGGATTGGATTGGAGGTTCTTCAGGGTCAGACCGGAGAACTTTCCCACTCGCCGTATTGCGGCAGCTAGCTATCTACTGTCTAGGTACGGAGGAGGATTCTTGGGAGATATGTTGAGCTTGCTCAGCCAAGTTCCTCTCCGCCAGGTTCAAAAGGAATTAGAGCGAAGTCTTATAGTTCGGGTTGACGGCTACTGGGCATCTCATTTTGACTTTGGAATCGAAGCCAGGTGGAACCCTAGTCTCCTGGGGCAGGGTCGAGCCAGGGAAATCGTAGTCAATGTCCTGCTCCCCTTCTCCTTTGCCTGGGCGGAGAAATCCTCCCAGCCTTGGCTTGGAGAGCGAGCTATAGAGCTTTACCGAAACCATCCTCAACTGGGAGAGAACTGGGTGACCAGGTATATGGAGGGGCGGATTTTTGGTAAGCCTGAAGCTAAGGCAAACTCAGCCCGCCAACAGCAAGGGCTGGTCCATCTCTATCAGACTTTTTGTGTTCAGCGGAGATGCCCCGAGTGTCCTTTAGGCTGAGGCGACACCCCGGGTCATTGCCAGCCGACCGGTGCGAGCTATCTCCTTAATGCCAAAGTCACCCAGGAGGTTGAAGAGGGAGTTTATTTTGTCTTCATCCCCGGTAACCTCGACAATAAGGGAGTCAGCGGCCACATCCACGATGTTGGCTCTAAAGATATCCACAATCTGTATGATCTCACTGCGGGTAGCTGGGGTGGTCTTCACCTTGATCAAGGCCAGCTCCCGGTCTACGATACTCTCTTGAGTGATGTCAGATACTTTAATCACTTCGATGACCTTATCGAGCTGTTTTCTCACCTGCTCCACTGTAGCCGTATCGCCGCTGACGACAATGGTCATCCTTGACACCCCGTCTTGCTCAGTATGACCTACGGCAATACTTTCAATGTTAAAGCCGCGCCGGCGGAAGAGGCTGGCTACTCGATTGAGTACCCCAGGCCTGTCGGCTACTAGGGCAACTAAAGTGTGCTTTGTTGGGGGGATATCAGCCATGATTCCTCATCTCTCCTCTAGATATTACTCACCCTGAAGGTAATGCCGGGCGATACTGCTTCTCTTTTTGGCTCTTCGATAATCTCAGCCAAGGCTGCCCCTGGTGGCACCATAGGATAAACATTCTCCTCCGGCTCAACCACGAAATCAATGAGGAAGGGTCCATCATGCTCCATGGCCTTTTGGATAGCCGGGACTACCTCTCTTCTGCTCTTCACCCTTAGTCCAGGGATACCATAGGCTTCAGCAATCTTCACAAAGTCAGGCCCCATTAGAGGTGTGGCTACATAGCGGCGCTCGTAGAAAAGCTCCTGCCACTGCCTGACCATCCCCAGATAGCCATTGTTGAGGATGGCTATCTTGACGGCTGTCCTCTCCTGGGCTGCGGTGGCTAATTCCTGGATGGTCATCTGAAAGCCGCCATCACCAGCGACACACCAGACGGTTTCCTCCGGGCAGCCGACCTTGACCCCTATGGCTGCCGGCAGCTCAAAGCCCATGGTGCCTAAACCCCCAGAAGAGATAAGGCTATTGGGCTTCTTATAGCAGAAATGCTGGGCGGACCACATCTGGTTCTGTCCTACTCCGGTGACAATAATGGCATTGCCGTCGGTGACATCGCAGATGCTGCGAACGACGTACTGGGGGAGAAGCTCCTCTCCTTCTCTAATAGTTGTTGAGGGGTGCTCTTGGCGCCACTCCTCCAGTTGGCGAATCCAGTCAACATGGGTCTGGGCCACCACCTGCTTATTCAAGTCCCGAAGGACACTCCTGGCA
>Ga0315314_1003272_pt1 | contig 12754 bp, 9 predicted proteins | sample TDP9_MG_FD_203631 | JGI IMG/M metagenome (GOLD analysis project Ga0315314, IMG submission 203631) | Freshwater sediment microbial communities from Lake Towuti, South Sulawesi, Indonesia - TDP9 | ecosystem: Environmental > Aquatic > Freshwater > Lake > Sediment | place: Indonesia: South Sulawesi...
CAACCTCAGCAAAAACATCCTCGAAACAGCCTCAGTCATCTACAGAAAAGCAGTCAAAGCCAGACTCATCAGAGGAAGAAGCATCCAAGGAGTCACAGCCGCAGCCCTCTACATGGCATGCAGACAATGCGGAGTAGCCCGAACCCTAGAAGAAGTAGCAGAATCAAGCACAGTCAACAAAAAAGAAATCGGACGCAGCTACCGCTTCATGATCAAAGAACTAGACACCTTCGTCCCCAGCAGCCCCCCCATCAACTACGTCTCACGCTTCAGCAACCAACTAGGACTCCAAGGAAAAGTCGAAACCATCGCCCACCACATCCTCAGAACAGCAACCAACCTCCGCCTCACCAGCGGACGCGGCCCCACCGGCATCGCAGCCGCAGCCACCTACATAGCCTCAGTCCTAGCAGGCGAACGCAGAACACAACGCGAGATAGCTGAAGTCGCACAGGTTACTGAGGTCACTATCAGAAATCGTTACAAAGAGCTCATTGACACACTTGGCATAACAGTTAAACTCTAGTTCCACGCACACTTTTTCACGTTCTCCCGTTCTCGCTTATTCTTATTCTATCTCTCTCTACGTTTCTCCGTATCACGTTTATCGTGTATCACGCACGGCGAACCGCGCACACAACCCAGCTACTCTACTAGGAGCCTCTTTATTAGCGCGCGCTTAAACTAATTCTAAGGAGTAAAGGTGAACCGAAAGAATGGAACAGTGGGAATCATTTCTAAAAACAATTATAGAACTCCCTATTAAGGAGGAATATCTAGACCGAGGAAGAGACATTAAACAGATTCTAGCAAATTTGTCCAAATATCCATATGACATATTGTTCCAGTTTAGAAATATAAATGATGTAAACGATTTTGCTCGAAGTGAGTTGTTGGGATCTGCTCAGAGATATATTTACGGAGATTTCCTTGATTCAATATTCTGCTCATGCTGTTCTGTCGAAATAGGTCTGCTCATCAAATTAGACTCTAAGCTGACGAAAATACAAAAGGAAAAGGTGACCAAACCTCCAGAGTTTGGGACGATTATAGATTGGTCATATGAATATTCGATATTGGACAAAACCAAGCCAGACATAGTTTCAGCTGTAGAGGACATACATGAAGCCCGGAATATTCACGCTCATCCTATAAACTTCGTGTCTGGCTTAATAATCAGCTACAAACATTACATCGACCAATTTGATGATTCCGCTCTTCGCAACCTTAAACCCCAGTTTGATGCAATTCTAATGCTCGCTGAGAGCAAATACAAGCCATCTAGAACGTTCCAGTTTGAAGATGTAATTAAAGCCATAAAGGTTATCAAGTCGCTACCAACGTTTGAATGGTGCTCTAACAAAGAGTATATTGAACCACTAGAAGAGGAAGTAAATAAGGCAATAAAGGACGTTTCCAGGGTTATCATGTTTACCGCAATAGGAACAGACATATTCAGCACAGGTTTCCAGATGATACTTCTCAAGAAACGGGCTATTAACGCTATTAAAAATGCACATATGATCCTGTGCCATATAGGCATCCTTAGTCAGTAAAAATGCGCAAGGAGAAAGAAGGCAACAGGTTTTTCTCAAGAGAAGATTAGTTATAACCATATCAAACAGAGAGAACACAAACTATCTGGGAATAGGATAGGATGCACAAAAGTCGCTAATGTTGATACAGTGCGGCTGAAGACGACGTGACGATTCCTTTCATTGGATTCGATGATTAGGATTCCACCGGGCTTGAACTCTTTCAGTATCTCGGAAGCCCGGTGCGTGACCTCCTCTTAGCCCATGTTGTCGAAGTTCAGCATGACCGTGGCCGAGTCGGTGTAACCGATCCTGGGCTGGTTAGGAATCAACTTCCGGCCTGTCAACCCAGCAGCCCTCCGTTGCGTACTTGAACGGATTGCTGAGAGACTCTCTAGCCGAAACAGTCACGAAACGCTCTACAGAAGTATAGTGAAAGGATAGAATCACGGCTTTTTGAAGGTCTTTTCCACGACCATAGAACACGTATCTGCGACCGCGAGGATCTAGTATCCCTCTGATCACGCAGTGTCTACAGACGGAGACCTTCATTCCGATGATCGGAATGACAATTTTCCTTCTATAACATTACGAAATATTCTTTCAACTTGATTCAGAAAGTCCAGTGTCTGCATTTTTTTTCCCAGCGTGTATTCCAATAATGCATCTCTGTATTGCAAAGCGAATTCTGCTTGTTCAGGTCTCTCTCCTAGAACAACAGAGTTCCAGAGTACTGGCCGATACCTTGCCAAAGATGAAGCTGTGAAGATTATGAGATAACTTCTCAGTATATCAGTAGGAAGGGAAGTTGAGTTGGCAAGAAAAGGGCAGACAATAAGCTTCTTTCCTAAGTCCGAATTCAAGCTCTGCTCGAAATTTAGAGAATTGAAATCAATCAAATCTTTAAGTTTGAGACTGTTAGAATTCTTTAGGAGATTATAACTATTAGGAATTAATCCAATTTCCCTGCCTTCAAATACGGGTAAGAATGAAGAGAAAGCTGTTGATGCCCCCAAAAGTGTCCATGTATCTATCAATCTTTGAAAAATACCCTTCGTGTTCACGTCTTCCTGTTTCAGAAACTGAATTTGGATTTCCCCAACGTTCTCACACCAATTCGAGATGCCTACACCGTGAGAGTTTGAATGAATTGGTTCCCAATGGAAGAAACTATATATAAAGAAAGAGTTAAAACAGTGCCATGAATAATGATAAAGTATAGGTGCAACCGCATCAGTTGTGTGTGTCGCTTCTCTCCATAATTCTATTGCATTCTTCAAAAGGACAACATTCTGTTTTGATATTTCGGGGTTTTTTTCAAGATATTCTTCAGTAACAGGGCGAATTTTACGTTTGACTTTTTCAGAGTAGATTTCTGCAATATGTTGAAGAGGAGCGTAGTTTTTTATAATCTCTTTTTGGAGCAACTGATAATAGTGAGGTAGAGTAAATGATTCATAAAAAAACCATGCCTTTGCTGAATCTTCTACGATTGAACGGAACATGATGAGCGTGCTCTGAGAATAGTGTGCACTTTAGTACATAAATCTGTTCTTTACTTCTGTGTGTGATATACGGGATACGTGATACGGAGAAACGTAGAGAGAGATAGAATAAGAATAAGCGAGAACGGGAGAACGTGAAAAAGTGTGCGTGGAACCAAATTCGAATTGCATTTGCGTAATATCCTCGGTTTTCCAAGAAAATAGCTTGGGAGGAGAGATCTAGTAGAGACTGGTCGAACAGTGGAGGAGCTGAGGAGAGACATGTCCCCTCAGCTTAACGAGTTGCTCAATGGATATCAGTTGTTGAAGCCATAGCAGGGCTGAAAGCCTTGGATCTATGTAATCCATCGGTTCTTCTCCACAGATTTGGCAGCATTTGACGATAGCGGTCAGTGGAACGCTTTCGAATACACCTTTTAGCCATCTGTAAACGGATAGCCGGGGTATGTCGCCCTGTCTTCGTAGCCCCTCTACTCCGTGGCATTTTGCAACTGCCTTGTTGAGTAGGTCCACTAGAACTGGCGTCCGCTTGAGTCGTACAGTTTCCAGATACTCCTTCGCGCTTAGAGCTTCGATGATCGCAGCAATCTTCGGTTTGTTCCTGAGGTATGGCAGGATGTCGTAGAGGATCCATGAGACCTCTTCTGACTTGCTTATCTGCACTTGATATTCATCGGTTGGTGTGTAAAGCTTCGCCGATCTGTAGCCGAGAGTCCATAGGAGATACATCGTCTGGAGCGCGAATGGGAGGCTTACAGTGCTGATCTGGAAGGCGATGACACCACTCGGATATCTTCTGACGTTGCCTTCGCTGTCGATCGTGGCCGCGAGGTACGCCTTTCTGATTTCAGCATCTGCGGCTATGATCTGCTCGGATATTTCTCTGACCTTGGCGACTGGACCAGGGATTGAACCGCGGAACCTGGTTAGGAAGTGGCGTAGCGGCGCGTTTCTGAGATTGAGATCCCAAGCGCCATGATCCCTTACGATCTGCACCTCAGTGGTCGGTTGGATGTCATACGTCGTTCTCCACAAACCCCATAGATCTTCAAGCGTTTCTCTGTCCTTACAGATCATCACGAGCCTTGGAGCAGTTGCGATGTTGCTTCCGTCCCCAGCCTGGTAACCAATCAGGTACGTCTCAACTGGGTCGAGTCTTGCTCGAACTCGCACAGTCGCCTTGGTTCCGTGTGAGCCATAGAGCTTGAGTCCATCGATTAGGTCTATGAGCGGCGTCTTGAGCTCGAGTATCCTAAGCACCTCTTGCAGCATGTCCAGCGATGGTCGTCTTGTTCCAAGGCGGTATTGCGTGATCAGAGATCGGCTGACGCCGAGCCTTTCCGCGAGCTGCCTGTCGATTCCGACTTTGTCGATGGCTCTGGCGATCAGTTCTAGGATTTGTGATGTTGCGTCGATGTGGGCGTCTGGAAAGTGTATGCGGTGGGGTTTTCTTCCTCTGCGGCTTAGGGCCTCGACTTCGTTGAGCTTTGTCCATGGGAATTCGCCTAGGATCTCGCATGCCCATTGGAAGACGCTGAGGGGTATCCACTCGGGGTTCTCGCTCAGTATCGTCGTGATTCGCTCGCCTTCCTCTGGTGTTGCTAGAGCTGTGGCGCATGTTATCGCTGGAAGTACTTTCTCTTTGGGTAGCAGCCATGGCGAGTTCTCAAGGTAGTAGGGATGAAGGTACCTTCTTCGATCGCAGGTTAGAACCAGCCTAGCTAGATCCTCGTGTTCTCTGATCTTCTCTGGGGCGTTACGTAGGAACTCGTTGATCTCCTCTTCGTTCGTATCTTTGCGCTCGCTGCGAGTTGATTCGATGGGACTGTTGCCAGTTTCGAGATGGACCTCTGTGGAAGGCTCTTCTGGCGTCTTGGGAATTAGGAGGTCGGGTGTCGGATGCTCTGGTTCGAGTTCTTGCAGCTTCCTTCGGACTTTGTCGACGGTTTGGAGTACGTCCTTCCCCTTTGGGGTCAGCGCATACCGGTACTGGTGTTCGAGGTCTCTTCCATGTCCGGCTTCGGTTCGGGTTACGAGTTCGAGGTCTCTGAGTCTGCCGAGCATTCGTACGGTTGTGGGTCTTCCGATCTTCAGTGCCTCCATGATCTGCTTGGTGGTGGGCTGAGCGTCGCCGATGGCTCTGAGGTGCTTGTCTAGGTCTGCGATGAAGCGGTGGTTGAGGAAGGCGCGGCAGAACCTGGTGGTCTTGGCTTTGTCTGGCATCGCGAGTTCTCCCTCGGTGGCTTTGGCGAGGGCGAGGAGGTTCTGCCATCCCTGGACGAGAACGTCGTTCCTTTGCACCGCGTGGGGTGTCAGGGCTACCCCAACGGTCTTCAGGACTCTGGTGTAGTGGTCGGGTTCGTCCGTGCCTCTCCTGAAGGAGATGCTGATCTGGACCCCTCTTCGCTTCGTTCCTTCCCTAGTCACAGGCACGCCGTGTCTGGCGATCATTCCCGTGAGGTACCATCGGGCGTACTCGTACTCAACTTCGGCTAGGGGCTTGACCACACGCTCCAGCACCGAGATGATGACATCTCTGAAGACTCTGCTCCGGACGCTGGCTCGGATGAAGCCCAGCTCGGAGGCGGCTTGGCTCTTCTTGGCGGTTTCGTAGAATCGAATGGCTTCTCTTGGAACGTCGAGCGCCCTGCTGATCCTTTCGATGACCCGTTCTCTCGCCTGCGGGCTGTCCAGTCGGCTGTACATGGTGTCGAAGCTCATCAGAGACGTGTCTATCCTCCACACCTCTCTCAGGACCTTGACGAAGAACTGCACGTTGTCGAGAGAGCTGTCTTGGAACTCTAGACGCGGGTACTCTCGATCCTTGGTGGTTTCGTCCTCGATCAGTCCGAAGAAGCGCAGGGTCTCCTTGTTCAGCGGTATCGTTCTTGGGACAACGATGGAGTTATCTCCTGAGGTCTTGTTTGCTAGGTCGATGGTTCCGTCCCTTAGATGCTCTCTTGCTCTCCTGGCTTTGTCTGTCTCGATCTTTGGTTCCCTCTGGTTCTTCTCAGCCTCCTTTATTTGCTCCTCTCCTACCTTGGAAGGGAAAAAGGGGTGGGAGGGAAGCGGCTGTATGGCACTGGACTCCCCATGGACCTCATCGGAACTCATCTCTCCCACACCTCCTCTCTCGCAAGGGTCTTCGCGTGGACGACGGCGACCCTTTGGAGCAGGGTTTTACAAAGACCTCGAATCGCTTCGAGGGCCGGCTCCTCCGGTCGCTGCCATCCTCCGATCTCCTCGATGACCTGAAGGACATCGAGCAGTTGCGCCACATTCGCATAGAGGGCGACTATCTCTTCGTCCATCAAGTCCTCGACGACGTCCTGTACTGTCTTTTCCATTTCGTTCACCCCCTGTCAAGCCGTCCAGTTCGGTCCTTGGGGGGTGAACGAAACGCGCTCTCCGGTCGCATCGGACCTCATTTGACGGGGGATGGTCTCTCCCGGCCTGCCGAGTTGTTCCCGGTCTGGCTCGGGGTGGAATCCTCGTCCTAGCCTTGTTGTGGTGGAGTTTCCTCGGCTTCCGTCTCTTCCTCCTGTTCGGGTTGCTTGCCGCCTCCCCTCTTTCGCCTCTTCTCGGCCTGCTTGGCGCGGTTCTGCTCGGCTAGTTCCCGTATGACATCGGTCAACGGTCGGACTTGCTCGGCTGGGTCGGTGTCGAAGCCGCTCTCCTTGATGGCGTACTTGAGGCATCGGTTGCTGGGCTGCTCGATGCTCTTCTCTAGGATCGCGAGCTTGTCGCCCTCGGGGCTCTCGAGGCTGAGCAACCGAATCAGGACCTTGCTGTAGTAGGTCAGGTGCTGTCCGCCGATGAGGGGGTACTTCCAGGCACCGAGCCCAGCCTCGACGTCTATGCCCACTTCCCCAGCCAGGAAGGCGCGGAGGGTGTCGGTCTGCCTCTTCTCCTCGAAGCTCTCCGCAGCCGCGCTCCGGATCCAGGTTACCACGATCGCGGGGGTTTCATGGGTGTTAGCCAAGTTGAGCAGCCTCGCGATCTGGATGCTGAGCCTCCCCTGCAACTCCCTGGCCCTTCCGGCGAGGTTTGCGATCGGCGTGTTCAGGAGCTGTCCGTGGTAGATGCCGGCTATGGAGTCGACGGCGAAGAGGATGGGTTTCCATCGATTCGCCTTGATATCGTCCTCGAACTTGTTCATCACAGCGTCATGCTGGGCGGCGAGCTCCGTGACGCTGTAGATCTGGAAGTGCTCGAGAGTCTTTTGTGGGTCTAATCCTCGCGCTTCTGCCATCTTCGAGATCCTGGCCACACTCCAGCCCGACTCCGTGTCCACAATCAGCGCTTTCCTCTTCGGGTCGTCGTCGAGGTTCGAGAGAACCGTGTTCATGATCAGAGTTGTCTTGCCCGTGCCTGGGTCGCCGTAGATGGTGTTGGTCACCCCGCAGAGGAAACCACCACCCATCAGGTCGTCCAGCCTCGGGTTTCCCGTCGAGAGGTATCTTCCCAACTCGTTCAACCTCCACTCTCTGAGTCTTCCAGTTTTGACTGTCCGCGGCTCTCCCATTCCGAAATCGCCCTCGCCCCCTTGTCCGTCAGCTTCAACACCCACATCTCGTGGGGCTTCGTCACCCGCTTGGAGCCGATGAAGCCGTACTCCCTCAGAACCCTGACCACGTTTAGCACCCGGTCCTGGGGATGCGTTCCGAGCATCGACTGGGTGAGGGAGGCGGTTGTGACGCCCTCCATGCCGCTAAGCGCCTTCAAAGCTTCATACGCGATCTGTGCGTCCTCCTCAAACTGCCTCTCGAGCATGTTCCTCGTCACCTGCGCTTCCCTCTCCTGCCTCAGCTGCTCAAGGGGGAAGCCTCCTCTCCTCATCGCATCTTCCAATCGCTCTCTCGTGGGAGCCTCAAGGAAGAGCCAGCTCGGGCGGTCCAGAACCGCAAGGACCGGGTCGCCGCCTGAGGGTAGGTCGATCAGGGCTTGGTTCGACTCTAGCCCTCGGATGAGGGTGCGGATCGGTGCGGATGTTGTCAGCTCTCTCCCGGCTGCGAGGATGTCGCTCCCGCCCTTCATCCGGTGCCAGACTCTCGTCCCTATCAGCGCGAACGCCTCCGTGTCGAGCCCGGAGGGGTGGGCGGCTGAGATGTGGATGCCCATCCCTCTCTGCCTCAGCTCCTCAAGGTAGCGGAGAAGGCTTGCCTGTCTCTGGTCAGGGGGGAGGTCTAGGCGGTTGGGGAGGAGCGACTCCGCTGAGTCGAGGAGTAGTATGGACCTCTCAGGGATGGCGCCGGGGTTGGCGTAGAGCTTCAGGCAGATGAGGGCTTCTAGGAATGTTCTGAACTCGAGGCTTGTGAAGCTGCCCAGCTCTATGACAGTCAGCCCGGAGAGGAGCTTGGTGGCGGGTAGGGTCTGGGGTCCGCTGAGAGCCTCGTAGGAGCTACCGTGGACGAGGAGGCTGATGACCTCCTTCAGCGATTCTCGGGATGTGAACTGGGGTGTCTCCTCGCCCTCGACCTCCATGATCATGCTCTCGAACTCCCGTAGGGTGAGAACCCGCCCTTCAGCCAGCTCGCATGCTTCGAGCATGATTCTGCGAAGGGATCTCCTGTCCCTAAGCCACAGCCTGTACCCCTGGTTCATGGCGGTAATGAGGAGGTCGACCCATTCTGTCGATTCGAGCCCCTCGCTGTCGAAGGGGTTCAGGGTGAGATCCTCCCCGGGCTTGAGGACCCGGGCTCCCTCGATGGTGTAGGCGAGGTTCCTGTAGCGGTTGGCGAAGTCGAGGACGAGGTACGAGTAGCCGCACTCCACCGCTTGACAGGCTACTGTTTGGAGTGTGTAGGGGGCATCCTCGCCGAAGACCCCTACTCCCTCGAGCAAGTCTCCGTCGGTCAGCCCCACATCTGAGAGCCGCAGGTTGTCCTCGCGGTTCCAGACCGAGCCGATCCTGACCACGTACTGCTCAATGGTCTCTTCAGTTTCATTCATGCAGACCCTTCCATTGTCTTGGCTGAGAGGATAGCCGCAACGCTCTCTCCCAGCCGAGACAACTTGAGCGTGTATTCGCCCCGGACCGAGACAGATTTGACCAGACCGGAGTTCTTCAGGCTCTCAACAGCCTTTCTGTCTCCGCATTGAGCCTCCGCAGTAGCTCCTCTCTGGCGGAGGGTGAGAACGAGCCTCTGGGCCGCCGCCGGAAGGTTTCGAGCCACGTCCCAAGACCGGTCGGTTGACGGTACCTTGGGTGTGCTCTTGCGCCCATCTGGAAGGCGGAGGGCGTTCTCTGCGGCTGTCGCCGGCATCTTCGTCCTTATCTCGAATGGCATGCCCGAGGTGGGGGTTCTGGCGATCGCCTCGCCCACAGTCAGGTTCGAGAGGTAGACGCTGAGCCTCAGCCCCTCGCCTCCGCCCGGGTTGAAGCCGAGGGACCTGATTACCGCTTGTTTATCGTGATCCTCGAGCAGCCTGAAGGCGATGAGGGTGTTGCAGTTGGCGATCGCGTCAGAGGTCACCTGAGAGGGGCGTTGGTCGATGAGTATGATTCCGACGTTGAACTTCCTGATCTCCTTCAGCATCCTCGCGACCGGGCACTGCACGATCGCCTCCCTGCTCGACCTAGCCTCGTAGATCTCAGGGGCGAACAAATGAGCCTCCTCGATGCAGACGACGAAGGGCTTCTCCGTGGGGGATCTAGTTTTGACGTGGTCTTGGAGCTGGGTGAGTAGAGCCCCCACAAGGAAGGCTTGGGAGTCGCCGTCCATGTTGTGCAGGTCTAGGACCGTGGACGAGTCGAGGAGATCCCCGACGCTGAGCGTCGTCTGGGACGTGTTGAAGATTCTCTCGTAGGTGCCAAGCGTCATCTTTTCAAGTCTTGAGGAGAGGGAGTCCAAGGCGGCTTTGAGCCTGGCATGACCTTTGGACCCGATCTGCCTGGCCACAGGTATCCAGTCGGAGATTGTTGGGTTTTCATTCTGCTCGTAGAGGGCGTGGAGGCTGCTCCGGGCGAGCTCCTCCAGATTGGGTCCCCAGCCACCGTAGAGGACATGCAGAGCCTCCAAGACGTGCTCGATGTGGACATCCCTCTCAACCCCCTCCGGCACCTCCAAGACATTGACGCTCAGGTCGCCCGTGAAGGGGTTCAGAACCCGCAGTCCCTGCACGAAGTTCGCCAGCTCGCCATACTCGTTACGGGGGTCGAAGACGAGCACGTTCACGCCGAAGTCCCGAATCAGGCGGAGGAGAAGCCCCCTCGCAAAGGTCGTCTTTCCCATGCCTGTGGTCCCGAAGACAGCTACATGCTGAGACAAAGACTGAGTGGGCAGCACCGCGGTCTGACCAAGCGGCTTGCCATTCCGGAGGATCTCCCCGACCTCCACCTCCTCAACGGCCTGCTCAGCCTTCTGCGGAAGTGCTAGATCGACCGGCACGGTGTTGGCGAGACCGGGCGTGTTCTGAGAAGGCAGCCTGAGGAATCTGGAGGCGTCACTTGCCGCCATGACAAGCCCACCCCTAAGCGGAGCGGAGAATCTGCACGCGTTCAACCCGGCGAAGAGGTCCAAGCCGAGGAGGCTTCTGGCTCTGACTTGGCTGAACTCGGAGCAGAACTCGGATTGCACAGCAGCCTGCACCGCCCTTGCAGCCGTTCTGAGCCTCTCTTCCTCGTCACAGCTCAGGCTGATCAGGACAGAGGCATGGAAGAGGCGGAGGGGACCGGAGCCATTCAGGGCGATTCTGAACGCAATCTCCTCCTGAGAGGGGCCGCCGAGCCTGGTTGTGTTCCCAATAGCTTGAAGGTGGCGGGTGGTCTGTCTGTAGCGGAGGCGCGCCATGAAGGACTCGACGAACTCCTCCACAGGATTGACCATCGCCATGTAGACAGCGCCTACTCCCTGCTCCAGCATCGTCTCGATCAGCCCCGAGAGCCGCTCCTCCTTGTATGCCGGGAGGCCGACCAGTCGAAGGACGCTGAAGTAACTCGTGCCTGCCCCGCTCGCTAGTCTCAGGATGCTACCGCGAGCCGAGAGCCTTGTACTCTCCGGAATCTTGATCAGTCCCCGCAGCTCCTCAGGGTCGGTCACGACCTCAGCCTTAGCCCCGGGCATACAGGCGGAGACAGTCTGCTTCAGAATCTGGGCCCTCCTCAAAGCCTCCTCAAGGTCGTCCGTGAGCCGGGTCGAGACCCCGGTGAAGAAGTAGACGCTGAACCCGCCCTCGTATCTCAGGGCGTAGCCCAGGGGAATCCCAGCCTCGGCGGCGCCTAGGAGTGCATCCCTCAGCCCCTCCAGCCCTTCGAGAGTGGATGGGATTCCGGTTACCCTCACGAAACCAGCTGTCCACCATCCTAGAACGACCCGGGATCTCAGCAGGGCGATCCTACCGTAGCTTGTCACATGCGGCTTCCTCACGAGCATCGGGAACACCCTTGAAGGCAAGAGGTAAGCGAGCACGAGAGCGATGCGTGATCGAAAGCTCTCGCACAGACAGGCCAGGGACGCCACCGACGCGACGACAACCCCCAGATCGGCGGAGATTGCGCCCAGCACCACCGATACGCCGAATCCGAGGAGCGCGGCTTTCAGCCCCGTGACACCCCAGAGGAACAGGCGGGTGACGTTCCTTCTGTACCAGAGCCTCCCCGACCTGGAGGCGAAGCAGAGGATGGGTAGGGATGTGAAGAGGGAATAACCAGACAAGGCCAGTATGAAGAGCGGTATCGAGAAGACTCTGCACGCCAAGAACGACTGATAGGAAAGCCCGGAGATAACATCGGCAATCGCGGAGAGTGGAGCACTGATAATCGTGGCCCCAAGAAATGTGACTGCGGCTGCTAGGAGGAGGACCAGAAGGTAGAAGATAACGGTGAAGATCAAGCTCCTCGCCCGCCCCAAAAAGCTGGGCGGCGCCAGAGACGAGCGGATTCTTCGCAGTCATCCCAAACAGGTCGTGGTTGAAGATCCACTTCCGGCACCGCAAGTACTCCTATAAGCGAATTGTGGAGGGCGAAAAGGCTGGTGGGGCAGTTTCCCCAGTTCTCACCATGGGAATTGGGGAGGAGGGTGTCCCTTTTTCCCCAATTAGATCAAGAACTGGGGGGAGAATCGGTCTCGACGGCGCTGGTCGGAGGGCGTCAGCTCTCCTCTGAGGTGGGGCGGTGTGGGTGGGCGATCTGAGCCCAAGATTCCTGTGGAATCCTGTCAAGCTCGTCGATGCGTGCCGCCGCCTGCCTCCCCTTCTCTGTGAGGCGTGGTCTTATCCCATCCCTTCCGGGGTTCATGCGGCGGCTCAGGACCCTTTCGTACGCTATGAAGTCTATCTTGGCGAGGAAGGCTAGATCCTTCCTCACCGTCTTCCGATCCAGCCCCAGAATCCTCGCCAGCCCGGAGATAGAGGTTCCGAGGGTCTCAGACCGAGATATGAACTGGATCAGCTGGAGCTTCCTGTTCCGGGGATAGACAGACACGCTCTCCAAGTACCGGATCTTCCGCAGGGCTTCGGCTAGCATCCGGTCGTGCTCGACGAGCATCCTGTGGATCTCTTGGATCTGCCTGTCCGGCACGCCACGGCCTCCTAGAAACTATGCTCGCTGACGCGATTTTAGGCGTTTTTCAAGCACTCGCTTTAAGGCGAAAGCTGAAACCTTTAAGCTGGAGCTTAAAGAGCCATTGAAAATGTGTCTAAAGCCTTTCAAGGAAGTTTTCAATGGTCTTTTATGGCTATTTCATCTATTACTTAGAAGTCCACGTAAATCTC
>Ga0315314_1003273_pt1 | contig 12753 bp, 10 predicted proteins | sample TDP9_MG_FD_203631 | JGI IMG/M metagenome (GOLD analysis project Ga0315314, IMG submission 203631) | Freshwater sediment microbial communities from Lake Towuti, South Sulawesi, Indonesia - TDP9 | ecosystem: Environmental > Aquatic > Freshwater > Lake > Sediment | place: Indonesia: South Sulawesi...
CGTCCGGAATTGAACCGGACTTCCTGATAATCCTATACTCAACATGATAATTGAACGTCGTCTCGGGAGAAATATGGTTCCTTTGAGGATCTAATACCGCGATATAGTTGCCATCCTCATCGATATTAAACGACTTGACCGGCAGAGAATGATTTGCTAAGTATACTGTCTGCCAAGAGTTATTGCCAAATAACCCAATGCTGCAGTCATCCTCCGTGAGGTTCCACACGTCAGTTCCGCGGTTCTCGTAGGTAACTGAGAGCCTTAGAATGAAAGTCCTTTCATTCGCTTTGTGCGTAGGAGCTGAACGGTAGCAGTAAAGCAAGGAAATGGAGAGGACGATGATCAGTACTATGACTTTTATTGTATCATCTGCGAATTTTCGGCTCGAACTCTTTGATAGCCGCATCCTTTGATCCATTAGCCTCCATTCTTATCAAAGGTTCAAAAAATGATAAATATTTAACCTCTCATTCCAACTTCTAACGGGAGCACTCTATACTTTCTGAAATCTTCAAGGCTGGTGTTTGGTTTGGAGTTCAACATTGGAAAAACCCTTTTTGAGCTTGTCAAAGGCGATATTACCAATCTCAAAGTGGATTGCATTGTTAATGCGGCAAACAACCACCTGAAACTTGGGGGAGGAGTCGCGGGGGCCATCAGATGTAAGGGGGGACCAGAGATTCAGGAGGAATGCGATGAGATAATCTCAAAACGCGGAGAAGTACCTACAGGAGAAGCGGTGATCACAAGCGGTGGCGACCTTAAAGCGAGATGCATTGTTCATGCCGTGGGCCCTGTTTTTGGTGAGGGCGATGAAGATGCTAAACTCAGGGATGCGACTGTGAATAGTCTAAGACTTGCGGAACAACATAGCCTGAAAAATGTTGCTTTTCCAGCGATTTCTACTGGTTACTTCGGCCTTCCAAAGAAGAGATGCGCAGAGGTTATGTTGCCAGCTGCGATCTCTTATATTAAGAGGGGCACCAAGATAGAAAAGGTAATCTTCTGCTTATATGATCAAGAGACATTCGATGTGTTCAAACAGATTCTACTTGGTATTTCAGCTTACTAGTTTAACTTCTGAAGGGTATCAGATTCTTGAGAATATCAGTAAAGCTAAGCTGATGGTTTAATGTCCAAGCGTGACTTGATGGATCTCATCGACAACGAAGTAAGAGGTTGTCGTAAGTGCAGACTATGGAAGACTCGTAAGACAGCGGTTCCAGGTGAAGGAAACATTAATTCTGATGTCATCTTCATTGGTGAAGGACCTGGATACTGGGAAGATGTGAAGGGGCGGCCGTTCGTAGGTGCAGCTGGCAATCTCCTAGATGAGACACTTCTAAAGACTGGTTTTTCAAGAGGGGACGTTTACATAACGAACATAGTGAAGTGCAGACCACCTGCGAACCGTGATCCGCATCCAGACGAGATAGAATCTTGCACGCCTTACTTGGACCGACAGCTAGAGTTAATTAAGCCTAGATTCATTGTGACGCTTGGCAGGCACTCAGCCTCTTACATCCTTTCGAAGATTGGATACGATATCAGGGGAATCACGAGAGCTCGGGGGAGAATCTATGAGGGTGAGCTTCGGGGCTTCAATTTCCGCGTCATTCCAACGTTTCACCCAGCCGCAGCTCTTTATAACGTGAAACTTAAGGACTATCTGGAAAGGGACTTTCAGCTTTTGAAGAGGGAGTTGGCAGACAATAGACATTAGCCGCTCATCCTTTTCAACGTCTTTCTCGCATTGGTGATCAGATCAGTGAGTAGGGTGAAGGCCCTTCCGACATCTTCCATCTTAAGGATTATTATTGTCTCTGTGAAGCAGCTAACAGTTTCCTCTATGTTTATCTGGTTTCTAGAGATTGGGATGTAGAGCGCCACTATGCAACTTGGAGTATCGACTATTTCCCTCGGGCTTTGAACGATGAGAGCTGCGAGGTTCTGCTTCTCGTCAAGCACATCTCCCTTCATAAAAGCCGAACGAACCTCACCGGATATCCTCTGGTCAACGATCAGCGTCAAGGTGGTTGCCCCCTCCAAGATTTGGAGAAAGGTTTCTGGATAACTTGCCAATGTTTTCCTCGCCGTCTCCAATGTTTTCCTGGTCTTCTCCAAGGATATTTTGGCCACATCCGTCCTAAGATTAATGACACTTTCGGCCACGATCTTTACGTAATCAAGCCTTGGCTTGTAGCTGAGCTTCGCGCGCTTGACAGACGTTATCAAACCTTCAAGTTTCACTTTTCTGCCGAGAATCTCCTCAACTCTTGGTTTGAGCAACCTGGCTACAGCGCTGAAATTTGCATAACCTCTGTCAAGAGCGTCTTGCAGTGATAAGTCATTCTCTATCAGGCTTCGAACAACCTTAGAGAGAGACATTTCGACCAATTTTGATCACCTATGGCAACTTTTGACGCATATAGACCGAAAAACATATATAACGTTTCCCCTTTGTCTCCCCAAACTCAGAGGAAATAATCTTGAGGAAGATCATTCTGGCTTACTCCGGAGGACTAGATACATCGGTTCTTCTCAAATGGATCCAGCAGAGATATAACGCAGAGGTCATAACGCTAACTCTCGATGTAGGTCAAAAAGAAGATTTGGAAAGAATCCAAGACAAGGCCAAAAACCTTGGCGTCTTAAAGCACTATTCAATAGATGCAAAAGAAGAATTTGTGAGGAATTACGTTTTTCCAGCGATTAAAGCCAATGCACTCTACCAAGAGAAATACCCTGTAAGCACAGCCCTATCTAGACCTCTGATCGCGTCAAAACTAGTTGATGTGGCTAGAAGGGAGAAAGCAGACGCTGTTGCCCATGGATGTACTGGAAAAGGCAACGACCAAGTCCGAATTGAGGTCTCAGTAAAGTCCCTATCACCAAATCTCGAAGTCATAGCCCCGGTTAGAGAGTGGAAGATGACCCGAGACAAAGAGATAGAATTTGCCAAAACTCACGGTATACCCATTCCAGTAGACATTGATAAACCTTACAGCGTAGATCAGAACCTTTGGGGCAGATCTGTTGAGTGTGGAATTCTTGAACATCCTGAAAACGAACCCCCTGAAGATGCATTCGAATGGACGATTCCCCCTGAGAAAGCACCTGATGAGCCTGAATATCTGACCCTAAAGTTTGAGCGCGGAGTCCCAATCTCTATGAACGGCGAAGAGATGAAACCAGTAGAACTGATAGAAACCGTAAATAGATTAGCTGGTCAACATGGCGTCGGACGTATAGACCACATCGAGGATCGCCTAATAGGGATCAAGTCCAGAGAGGTCTACGAGTGTCCAGCCGCTACCGTAATCATTGAGGCTCATAAGGACCTAGAAAAGATCGTCTTTACAAGGCACGAGTACCTCTTCAAGCAGCAGGTCGATGCCCAATGGGCCTTCCTCGTTTACGCAGGTCTCTGGATGGAACCGTTGAGAGAAGACCTTGATGCTTTCATCGAGGAGACTCAGGAACGGGTCAGCGGGGAGGTTAGGACAAAACTCTATAAGGGTTCCATGCGAATAATCGGCCGTTCATCACCCCTCTCGCTTTACGACTTTAACTTAGCCACATACGACATTAGAACAACCTTCGATCAATCTTCATCAGCTGGATTCATCGAGCTCTGGGGACTACCGACAAGGGTTGCCAACATCCTAAGGAAAAAGGCGAAATAGATTGTCCCAAATCCTGAGAAGGGGAAGACTGAAGTCAGTGAGGAAAGATGTTGCAAAGTTCACGTCATCGATAAAAAGTGACAGAAAACTCGTAAGACAAGTAGTCAACATAAACAAAGCCCACACGGTTATGCTGATAGAGCAGAAAATAGTCGACCCAGAAACAGGAGTAAAGATTTTAGGCGCACTTGACAGGTTGAGAAAAGGGCTAAGACTGAAGGCGTCACTCGAAGATGTCCACATGGCGGTTGAGGAAGAGGTCATAAAGGCTACTGGACCTGAGGCGGGCGGAAACCTGCACATAGCTAAAAGCAGAAACGACCAAGTCTCAACAGCCATAAGGATGGCGCTCCGCGAAGAATTAATCAAATTGCTGGCGTTGATGATAGATCTCGAGGACGCAATCATAAGACTGTCTAAGGAACATGTCGAGACCCTTCTACCTGGATACACACATCTTCAACCAGCTCAGCCGATAACCTTCGCCCATTATCTGCTCTCGTTCTTCGACGGCTTAAACCGTGACCTAGATCGAATCGCGGAGGCCTATGCACGCGTTGATCAATCTCCGATGGGCGCCGGGGCTTTGGCAACCACAAGCTTTGCAATAAGCCGCGAAAGAGTGGCCGATCTACTGGGTTTTCGTGATGTGATTGAAAATTCGCTTGACGCAGTAAGCTCTAGAGACTTCATACTTGAAACCTTGGCGGCCATATCTATACTGGCTCTAGACATTAGCCGATTCGTCGAGGATATGATACTCTGGTGTACGTCAGAGTTTCGAACCATTGAACTCCCAGATGAGTTCACGTCGACAAGCAGCATAATGCCGCAGAAGAAGAATCCAGAGACTTTAGAGGTGATCCGGGCAAGGACGGGCAACATAATCGGGGACCTCGCATCCTCGTTGGCGGTAATGAAAGCTTTGCCTTCAGGCTATAACTTGGACCTGCAAGAGATCACTCCGAACCTGTGGAATGCCTTGGAGACAATGAAGGGCTCACTGAGCATGATTCTGAGCCTCATCCCCCGCATCGAGGTCAGCAAGAACATCTTCCAAAGACCAGATTTGACCTTCACAACCTCAACTGAGTTGGCAAACATGCTTGTGCGCAGATACAGGATTCCGTTTAGGACGGCACATAACATAGTGGGAGCGCTTGCTAGAGAATTGGTCGAAGAAAACCAGTCTCTCTTGGAGGTAACGCCTGAAAAACTGCAGGAGACAGCCAAAAGATTCGCGGGAATCATTCTGAAAGTCAATGCAGAAGAGGTAAGTTCAGCCGTCAATTCTATAAGGTTTGTTGAATCCCACAATGTTCGGGGAGGCCCTTCCAAGAGCGAGGTATTGAGAATGATCAACATCAGAAGAGGATTGCTGAACCGGGCAGCCGCTCAATTATCAGACAAAAAAGATCGGTTGAGGCATGCCGAGAAAACGTTAGATCACATAGTGAACTCTTATTTGACTCTCAGCTCTGTTCACCGTAAGGTTTAAGAGTGAGGTGTATCTTTTGGATGGGAAGGGTCTTTTGGACGCGGAATCCCGCCTTCGGAAAAGAGGAGAGAGGAAGACGGAGGAGATCGGTAAGGCGGTCCTCGTCTTAGAAGACGGTTCAGTTTTTGTGGGTCAAGGATTTGGGGCTCCGAGGAAGGTTTCGGGCGAGGTTGTTTTCTCAACCTCGATGGTAGGTTATCCTGAGTCGTTGACTGATCCGTCCTACTATGGTCAGATCTTGACGCTCACTTATCCTCTGATTGGGAACTACGGCGTTCCTCCTTATCGCGCCAGATTTGGCGTTCCCTCATACTTTGAATCTAGAGGTATAAAGGTAAGGGGGCTCGTTATTCAGGATCTATGTACTGAACCATCGCATTATCTTTCCAATAGGTCCCTAGACAAGTGGCTCAAGAGTGAAGATGTCCCAGGCTTGTTCGGGGTTGATACTCGGAGGTTGACAAAGAAACTCAGAGAAAAAGGTGTTATGCTCGGGATTTTGGAAGTTTATGAAAGGGGTGAAGAACCTGATATTGAGGATCTTCTAAGAGAGGTACCGGAGGTTCCCGATCCAAACAAGGAGGATCTCGCAAATAAGGTAACGATAAAGGAACCGATCTATTACAGCTTCGAGGAAAAGAAGAAGATAGCCCTAATAGACTGCGGCGTGAAATGTGGCATACTGCGAGACCTGTTTAGACTTAAGGTAGACATTATACGCGTCCCATATGATTTCCCGGCCAAAGAGATCATGGAATACTCTCCATCCGGAATCGTGATAAGTAACGGTCCAGGTGACCCTAAGAAGTGCGGCAAAACCATCGAAACGGTAAAGGAGCTCGCCGGCGAGAAGATTCCAATAATGGGAACATGCTTGGGAAATCAGATACTGGCTCTGGCTCTAGGCGGGAATACTTACAAACTGAAGTATGGGCATCGTTCCCAAAACCAACCGGCCTATGATCTTGAAACCGGTCGATGCTACATAACAACTCAGAACCACGGATATGCCGTTGATTCGGACTCTCTGAAAGGAACCGATCTAAGAGTTTCGTTCATAAACGCGAACGACAAGACCGTTGAGGGAATAAAGCACAAGAGTAGCCCAATCTTCGCTGTGCAATGGCATCCGGAGGCTTCTCCGGGTCCATACGACACTCAGTTCCTCTCTGAGGATTTCCTAAAGATGCTGAGGTGACCGGAAATACCGAAGCTTGAATGGGTTCACAAGGTTCTGGTTCTCGGCAGCGGGCCTATAAAGATCGGCGAAGCAGCCGAGTTCGACTACTCCGGAAGCCAATGTCTTAAGGCTCTGAGGGAAGAGGGCATAGAGACCATCCTCATCAACCCGAATGTGGCAACGATCCAGACGGACCCGCGTTTAGCTGGTAAGGTTTACCTCCTACCTGTAACGCCTGAATACGTTGAGGAAGTAATCAAGAAAGAGAGACCAGACGGGATCCTCCTCGGGTTTGGCGGACAGACTGCGCTGAACTGCGGTGTTCAACTGGCAAAGTCTGGTATACTCGGAAAGTATAATGTAAAGGTTTTGGGGACGCCCATAAGAGCGATCGAGGACACCGAGGATAGGGAATTGTTCAAGCAGGCGATGATCCGAGCCGACATCCCCGTTCCCAAAAGTGGATCAGCAACATCTGTTGAGGAAGCTCTTAAGATCGCTCAGTCTCTGGGTTACCCGGTCATAGTTAGAGTGGCATACACATTGGGCGGAAAAGGTTCTGGTGTAGCCTACAACGAGAAAGAGTTGAAGGAGATAGTTAACCGCGCCCTAGCGCAGAGCATGATCACACAAGTTCTGGTCGAAGAGTACATCGGGCACTGGAAGGAGATTGAATATGAAGTAATGCGGGACTATGAAGATAACTGCATAACCGTATGCAACATGGAAAATTTTGACCCGATGGGGGTTCACACGGGCGACTCGATCGTTGTAGCCCCGTCCCAAACCTTGACAAACCGGGAATACCACCTGCTCCGTTCAGCCTCGATAAAAGTCATACGAAGCCTCGGCATAGTAGGCGAATGCAACATACAGTGGGCTCTCCATCCTAGGTCTGAGGAGTACCGTGCTATAGAGGTTAATGCCCGTATGTCAAGAAGCTCCGCCTTGGCTAGTAAAGCCACAGGATATCCCCTCGCGTATATAGCAGCTAAGCTAGGTATTGGTTACCTCCTGCCAGAACTGACAAACAAGGTCACCGGGGTTACAACCGCATGTTTCGAGCCAGCTCTAGACTATATCGTGGTCAAGATTCCTAGATGGGATTTGCGGAAGTTCAGGAATGTTGATCCGCATCTCGGTCCCCAAATGAAGTCCATTGGGGAGGTTATGGCCATCGGGAGGAATTTCGAGGAGGCCTTTCAAAAAGCTATACGCATGCTGGACATAGGAAAAAATGGGCTGGTTTCTAATCCAAACGATGAGGAAACCGAACCCGTCAACTTGATTAAGGGCGTTCTAAAGAACCCAACCGATGAGAGGATCTTCAAGATAGTCAAGGCAGTAAAGATGGGCATCCCGATCCGCGAGATCTATGGACTAAGCGGAATCGACCCGTGGTTCCTATACAAAATGAAAAACATCATCGGAATGGAAGCAGAGTTAAGGGAGTTAAATGTCAAAAGTCAGGACGCAGCTGAAGTTATTTGGGAGGCTAAACGCCTAGGATTCTCGGATAAGCAAATCGCAAACTGCATTAAAGCGGATGAAGAGGACATAAGGAGATTCAGAAAGAAGCACAGCATAGTTCCCGTCGTTAAACAGATTGACACGCTTGCAGCTGAGTGGCCGGCTCTTACAAACTATCTCTACCTTACTTATCACGGAGACGAGGATGATGTGAGGTTCGAATCGGGAAAGAGGAAAGTTATCGTTCTCGGTGCAGGAGTATTCAGAATCGGTTCAAGCGTCGAGTTCGACTGGAGCGGCGTAAACACAATCTGGTCGCTTAAGAAGCGCGGAATCGACGAGGCGATTATGGTTAACTACAATCCTGAAACAGTCTCAACCGACTACGATATTTCTGACAAGCTATACTTTGAAGAGTTGACACTAGAGAGAATTCTGGATATATATGAAAAGGAAAAGCCGGAAGGGGCTATCGTAAGCGTCGGGGGCCAGATCTCCAATAATCTGGCCCTGAAGCTAGCCAGCTCGGGGGTTAAGCTACTCGGCACATCCAGCAATAGCATCGATTTAGCCGAGGACAGATCGAAGTTCAGTGCACTTCTCGATAAGTTGAAGATTCCTCAACCGAGATGGAGCAAACTCACGACAATAGAGGATGCTGAAAGATTCGCTGAAGACATCGGGTACCCCGTACTCGTGCGTCCCAGCTACGTCCTGTCTGGATACGCTATGAGGGTTGCCCACAGCGGAAGAGAACTTAGAGAATACCTCGAGCTAGCAACCAGAGTTTCACCTGAGCATCCTGTCGTGATATCTAAGTTTGTTGAGGGCGCGAAGGAGGTTGAGGTTGACGCGGTTTCGGATGGTGAAGATACCTTGGTGGGTGCGGTGGTTGAGCATGTTGAACAAGCTGGGGTTCATAGTGGCGACGCTGTTATGAGCATTCCACCTCAGACGCTTAGTAGCGACGTCGTGAAGACCATCGAGGAATATTCAAGCGCAATCGCGAGAGCCCTTAAAATCAAAGGACCGTTCAATATCCAGTACCTTGTGAAAAACGGTGTTGTCTCGGTGATTGAATGTAACCTCAGAGCTTCGAGGTCCATGCCTTACGTAAGCAAGACCAGAGGCGTCAACCTAATCGACATATCTTCAGCGATAATGCTAGGTGAGACGCTCAGAAATCTAGAGATGACCAGGATTCCTCCTCCCAGGCATGTGGGTGTGAAAGTTCCAAGCTTCAGCTTTATGCGGCTCACCGGGGCTGACCCTATCCTCGGAGTAGAGATGCTGAGCACCGGGGAGGCAGCCTGCCTAGCTGAGAACTTCGCTGATGGACTTTTGAAGGCTCTCCAATCCGTCGAGTTCACGATCCCTAAGTGGGGAGGCACAGTACTCATAACCGTCGGCGGAGAGAGGATGAAAAGAAATGTGGTTCCAATCGCGAAGAGTCTGAGGAATATGGGTTTCAAGATCTATGCGACTGAGCATACGGCTGAATCGTTGAAGAAGTCTGGATTGAATCCCGTAATGGTCCTTCATAAAGTGAAAGAGGCAAAGAAGCCAAATATTCTCGACTACCTTCTTGACCGGAAGATCGATCTAGTGATTAACATAAAGGCAGCTAACTCCGAAAACGAACGTGCCGACGTTCTGGAAGACGAGTACACGATAAGAAGGCTTGCCGTTGAGTTTAACATTCCAATCCTGACAACGATTGAGCTAGCTTCAGCCCTTGTGAGGGTGTTAAAGTATAAAGCCACCAGCGGGATCACTATACGATCACTAAACGAGTATATGGACAGTCTGCCATTCAAACATTGGTAAGATAATTGGCGTTTTTTCACAATTTCCTGTGCTTGGAAGACGCCTGCCGACCCTACTTGCACTCTTCTTCTATCTGATTCTTACAGGCATCAGGTCGTGCTTTAGGACAAATTCGATTGATCTCTTCTTGAGCCCTGTTTCCTCACCATTCTAATTCTGAACACTAATATGAAACGCCTTTGATAAAGTCAACAAAGCAGTGACTGCGAAAAGCAAGGAAGGAGAGATCAGCGTGAAAGAGGATTTTGTTTCCTTTGCAAACAAGGGCGGAAAAATAGTCGAGACGTTTCATACAGCGGAAAGAACGCGAGCTCCAGCGGTAGTCCTCTGTCACGGCTTTACAGGGAACAGAATCGAAAGTCATAGACTTTTTGTGCATGCCGCAAGAGAGCTTTGCAGAAGAAGTTTCGCTGTATTGCGATTCGATTTCCGAGGCTCAGGCGAAAGCCGGGGTATATCCGAGGAGATGACGATCTCTGAGGAGATAGGCGATCTGATATCCGCAGTAGGCTGGCTTCATAATAAGGAAGAAGTCTCAAAGGAAAGAATCGGAGTGATTGGTCTTAGCCTAGGCGGTGTGGTGGCGCCCATGGCTGCATCTCAAGATGAAGAGATCAGAGCTGTTTGCACATGGGGCACACCAGTAGAGTTAAAAGGGCTTCAAAACACTGCTAAAAATATCTTCGGCTTTTTGCATTTTGTTAGCTGATCAGGCATAAGTAATTGTGAATGTGTCTAGAGAAGCCGCTAGTTTTAAGTATTCTCGGTATGAATAAAAGATGTGTGATTTATGTGTCTTCTGGATTGCCTGAGGAATTTAAAGAGAAACTTGAAAGCCTGATAGCTTCTGCAATGGCGCAGGCCCATGTGCCGGGACTTAGCTTGTCTATGGTGAAGGATGATCAGGTGATATATGCAAAAGGGTTTGGGGCGAGAAAATTGGAGGAGAATCTTCCATCAACGCCGTCCACACTGTATGGAATAGGCTCCTGCACAAAGTCCTTCACGGCTATGACCATAATGCAGCTCATGGAACAGGGAAAACTAGACCTACACGATTCGGTCAAGAAATATATCCCGGAATTCAAACTCGGAAAGGTAGAGAACCCCATCACGGTACGTCACCTATTGGCTCATTCTTCGGGAGTACCGAATCTCGGACTCGCGGAGATTCTCTTAAAAAGGTTTTATGGGATTGATGAAAAGTGGATTCCGATGAGCAGCCTGGACGACCTCTTATTACATATTAACGGTGCAAAAGAAGAGGTGGCTGCGGAACCAGGCAAACGATTCTTCTACTTCAATTCAGGCTACACGCTTCTTGGAGAAATCATTGAAAGAGCTAGTGGAATGAAGTATGAAAACTACGTAAAGGAGAAGATTTTGAATCCGTTAAAGATGAACAGGTCCACGTTCCTAAGAGAGGATTTCGAGAAAGATCCCGATGTGATGACCCCATATTTTGTGGAAAGCAAAGAGGGAAAGGTAGCAGTCACCGCCGCTCGGCATCCTTTCCACAAGTTGATCTATGCGCCGGGGGGACTGCTGAGCTCAGTCTTGGAGCTGGCGAACTACCTCGTCGCAAATGTGAATGGTGGACTCTTCGAAGGTTCAAGCATCATAGACGCATCTTCGCTGGAGGAAATGCATAAGATCCAAATCGAAACACCAGGCCCTAGCTATTTCGGAAAAACGGGATATGGTTATGGCTGGGCGATAAAGGAAAACTTTCTTGGACATAAACTTGTGGAACACGGTGGATCAACGGGAGTTTCAAGCGCAGTCTTGGCGTTCGTGCCACACCTGAAAATCGGGGTTATAATGGCTTCGAATATGGGTGGTGGACCGGCATCGGGACTGATTCCCCTTGCAATAGTGACTCTTCTGATGGGAAAGGACCCCGAAACAGAACTTCCAGCCTTGCAGATAGAGAAGAAACTTAGCATGCTAACAGGAGTTTATGAGTCATACAAGGGAATAAACAGAATTTCAGTCGTAAACAAGGGAGGCTTACTATATGTTGAAGCCAAGGAAAGGCCTTTCGAAATGGTTGTACCATTGATTCCAGAAAGCGAAAAGATCGAAAACCTCAAATTCTATATACTAGCTGGAGGCCAAAAAAACCCAGTGGAATTCACACTAGACTCTTCAGGAAAAATAGACCTATACATTGAATCAAACCGCTTCCACAAGATCTGAAGCCCGACCCCAATGCCTTGATGATATATTCTCAGGTTAAAGAGTTGGTTTAAATTGCTGTCACTCTTCATTCAAATCAGTACCCCCTTACAAGAGGGTGCTCAAAGGCGACAAAAGAAAAGGTTCCAACTGATGGATACCTGATTGACACCTTAGAATCAAGGAAGATAGTCAGTACGAAGGAGAAACGCAACAAGCATTTCGTTAAGGTAGTCGACCATGCTAATACGAGGGGAGGAGAGGCGAGTTCACCGACATTGTTTCACGGGACTGAGCCCAAAGGACTACTCATGTAAAGGGTATTCTGTGCAGTAACAACTATCGTATATAGGTCGAGGACTTGGCCAAGCTGACGATAGTGATGTGGATATCCACAGATGCTATAACTGATGTGATTAAAAGGCCAAAGAAGGTGGTAAAATGAAGAAGGAGGAAATGGTTGCAGCAAGATTGCCTGAATCGGTGGTATCAGACATAAAGAAGATAGAGAACGTGGAGCGGGCAGACCGCTCAACAGTATTGAGAAAGCTACTTTACAAGGCTGTGATGGACTGGAAGAAGGAATACACAGCCAGACTTTACGCAGAGGGCTCCATAACTCTAGAGAGAGCTGCTATGGACTCCGGAGTAAGCGTAAGGGAGATGATGGAATACTTGAAACAGAGGAGGATACCAGCCCAATACAGCATAGAAGACTTAGAGGAAGACATGAAGAACTTCTATAAAAGAATGGGAATGAGCAAAGGAAACCAATAGCGTGCATATTGGCTACAAATTAGCGAGACGAGTTTACATAGACAATGCAGACATACGGTTCTTTATACGAAATGAAAAGGTGGCCAAATGTTTCTGTTGAAAAGAATAGTTGACAGCTACATGCAGAAGGTTTC
>Ga0315314_1003274_pt1 | contig 12752 bp, 10 predicted proteins | sample TDP9_MG_FD_203631 | JGI IMG/M metagenome (GOLD analysis project Ga0315314, IMG submission 203631) | Freshwater sediment microbial communities from Lake Towuti, South Sulawesi, Indonesia - TDP9 | ecosystem: Environmental > Aquatic > Freshwater > Lake > Sediment | place: Indonesia: South Sulawesi...
CCATGACCCCCTGCAAGGTAACATACCTATCGTCGAATGCTTCAGGATTCTTCACCAAGTCTTCAACAGAGATTTCAGAAGGAACTGCGTTAGCAGTTGTCACGAGAACAGGGATCAGTAAAAGCAGCGCTAAGACTAAAGCTAACTTTTTCATTTTCAATCCACCAATTTTTAAGCGTTCCCCCAGATATGTTACCAGTATATATAAGAGACTTATGAAATCTCCACAGACATGTTCTATAACTTTTTACCAGACCTGCATCAAATGTTGATGATGTCTAAACTGAGCGAAAAGAGCGCACATCACTCTCCGTGCAGTGTCAGTTTCAACTCGATTCTCTCTCCGAAATAGTCACTGAGTGACTCGCGAGTTAAGGGACAAAGTTTCTTTGGTCCCTAATATGTCTCTAACGGCTTGCGTGCTTGTTTCTTAGGATTTGTAGCCTAGGGCTTCTAGCCTGCGTTCTATGTTTTCTGATTCCAGGTCTGGTAGGACTTTTCGGATTAGGTAGATGATGTATTCGGAGGCGCTGCGGTAACCGCTGTTCTCTAAAGCCTTTACGAGGTTGTCGTAGAGGGGTTTCGGAATAGAAATGTTCACGTACTTAACCATGATATATCACATATAAGTGGTGGGCTTAAGAGTTTTATGATCTTGTGATGCTTTGCATCAACTTTGCTAATTGCTAACAATTGTTAACTTAGGTTTTCTTTGGTATGGCCTTCATGTTGATTGAGAAATGCATGAATGCAGGACTCTTACGTGCTTATGCTTGAGTTTTCCTTGTTAAGGAAAAAGTTTAAGTCTCTTTGGTTTCTAGAGGGGGATTGTCGGTTTTTGATGTTGATTTTGAGGTTTTCCATGTGTCTTGCTGTGGCTGTTCCTTAGTAAGGAGTTTAAGGATTTTTTAAGGAATTTTGGGGGTATTCGTCGTGTTTCGAAGGTATTCTTAAGGATTTCAAGGGAGTTCTTAAGGATTTCTTTGAAGGATTTTAAGGAACTCGTAAAAGAGGTTAAGGACTGTTAAGGAAGAAATCTGGGATGAAATCTTTTTTCGTTTTTGTTCGAAGGCTTTTTGCTTGGCTGTTAAGGAAAGTTAAGGAGAAATCTAAGGAACTCAGGTTTTCTTGGCTGGGTGTGTTAAGGATTTGAAGAATTTTGAGTTTCCTTGTTTAAGGAAATATAAGGACAGTTTAAGACCTTTTTGAGAAGCGTTTGTGATGTTGTCAAGGAAACTTTAAGGAAAGCAATAATTTTGCTTCGAGGAAGGTTCGACTCTTAGGGGGTCCTTGCACAGAGGCACATAAGGAATGTACGTCGCATGTGGTTCGTACTGCAAGTGCTAATGCGTGTGTATGGTTATCTAAATGTCGGCAATTTGAGTATTTTATTCTAGAACGATCGTTTTCTATGTTGTAGAAAGACAGGGATTGATGTTTCACAAGATATGTTGACGCATAATTGTCATGAACGCGCAGATTTAAGGATATGTTGATTTTAGAGATTTCAACATTAAAAGAAGCTCCTAAGAACCTCTAAAACATGCATGCATGGGGGGAGATTTGAGATTCTTAAGGATCCTTGCTTAGGGATTAGGGTTTGACCCCTTCAAGAAACTAAAGAGGCAGGACCACTTCCGGAATGTTGTTTTCAGTGTTTTCCCCATATAGCCTGTTACCTTAATCCCTGAGCTCAGGGATCACAGGGTTTTTTACGAGTTTCGATGTCGTCGAAGTGGCCACCGTAGGGTTTTGACAGCGATCTCAGGGATCACTTCAGCGTTTTAGCATAGGGTTTCAGGGAAAGCTTTTTAGGGATTTCAGGGATTACATAGGGATTTCTTGTGGGATTCGATGCTGTCGAAATTTTGTGTTGAGGAAAATTCTAGGGATTTGCAATTCCACAGATAGGGAATTCAGGGAATTCGATTCAGGGAGCAGGTAACAGTTACCCTAGGGAGATAGGGAACGCAGGGAAATTTTAGAGAAATTCTGGGCGAGAGTGCAAGGTTCGATGAGGTCGAAGCGCGCGAATAGATGAAGTGAGTGCATGCATGCGTCTTTGCTACTATATAAATGAGAGATCGTGGGATCTATTGTCGCCCGGTTACAGCAGCCCGTCATTGCCTGTTCGAGGACCCGCAGGAGGGTAGAGAGTTAGATCATTCTATTAGACCAGCACGTTTTTCTGTCTCGAACGAGTTTTTGTCCCAGCCCTATGGAGTGATAACCCTTGCGTGGCAGTACCTTGCAATTCTGGTGGCGGTCGTCTTGGCAGCAGAGGCTACAGCGATAGTATTCCGCAAGAGACTTAAAATTCATATGTAGGAATGAAAGAGATGCTTACCTTATGGGCCAACTCGCTTTAATCCATGGTCCAACAGTGCCGTCAGGAAATATTTGTCGATACGATATTTCGATTCCGTCAAATTCGATGCTGATTTTGTCAACTGGAGTTGCGTCGTGGTAAATGTTGCCGGATGTTTGATAGGAAACAATTTGCACTTTGGTGAACCTCCATCTCAAGAATTCCGTGGGTGTTGCACCGACGGTGCGGACCGCAAGCACAGCAGATTCGAAATACTGTCCGCTTGCAGCTGCTAGGAACAGCTTAGGTGAGGCTTTGCTGACATTCATTGAGAAGTGGAATTCTTCCATGTTGACCATTTCTTCATAAAGTTCTGTGGTGTTCCATGTTTCTTTCCAACTGAATGATTCTACGGCAATCCAACCTTTATAGGCTTTATCAGTCGCTTCGCCTGGTATGCCTTCTATTCTTAGGAAGGCTTCGAAATTCTTTGTTGTGTCTCCTCCAGTTTGCGAGTAAGTTGCCTTCGCCAGAGTTTGCCTGTTGTCGAAGGCATTTATCATGGTGGCGCCTAGAAAACCAAGGGCTAGCACACTTAACAAAAGTATGGCACCAGTTAAAATTGCTCTTTTCATTTTTTTCTCCCTCCTTTAGTATCTTTTCGGTTATAAAAGTAATCATAATACAATTGATATTTATGAGTTCTCCAAATTACCTATGGAAGAAAAAAATTATCCACTATCTTCTCGCCTTAAACAAACTCCTTTAGCCTCACAAGGCAAGCATAGACACTCACTTTAACGAGGAAGAAGGTAGTTGACAACCAAGAAAGCAAACTCAAGTGCAGGTTTTGAGCGCTATTTTTCTCTCCATCTTGCTTTAAAACTCGCGAGCAAACCGAACGCGAATACCGTTGCTATTAGAAACAGCCAGTGTAGCACTACGCTTTCAACAGGAAGAGAGGAAAGGCCTAGATAACTTCGGATGAGGCTTGCGGCATTTGATGTTGGAAAAACGTATGACACCCAACTGAACGTGCCTAGAATAGATTCGGAATAATAAACGGGCGGAACAAAGACTAGACTGAAGCTCAAGAGATGACCTATGCTGTTAAGCATGAACGGCGGAACCTTAGTAAGATATGTTGAAATTGTGAAGCCTATCATGCTGATAGAAAGCCAGCTCAGAATCAAAGCGGCAATCACATAACCAATGGAGGCCAGATTAACTAGTCCCATCCAAATTGCGAGAGTCATGAAACAGAATAGTCCAGGTATCGAAGCCAGTAGTGGTGCAAGAGCCACACCTAAAGCGTATGAGGCTGGATGAATAGGCATGGCAGCTGCCATTTCCCTTAGTTTGGTGTATCTGTCTTGAGCAACGTCTTGAATTGCTGATGTCAAACCTAGAAAACTGACAACCGAAATCATTGCCCCGACGATGCCGGTGTGAAAGGCGGCGGTAGATCCTGTAAGCAAGATGAAGAAAAGGGGGCCTGCGCTTATTCCGGCTTGTGTTATCATCACATAGGGTTGCCTGCGGAAGTCGGGGTAAAACTTCATCCATGCAATCAACAGGGCATTTTCAACTGCTTTCGTTATCGAAGCCTCCTGCCAACTTGACGAAGACATCCTCTAAAGTGACTGGTGAAATGTGAGCTCGCAACCCTTTTTTCAGTGCTTCTTTCATCAGATTTGCGGCTTCATTTTCGTTCTCGACATACAGTACATATCTGTCCCCGAGCATAACGCCGTCATCGTTTTTGCATACTGGTATGAGAGTAATGTCGCCTTCAAGCACCACTCGATACTTTTCCGCGACCAGTCCTTTAATCGTCTCTGGGCGGCCGTTTGCTATCACTTGACCCTTATTTAGTATTGCAAGCCTATCAGAAACCATCTCGGCTTCTTCCATGTTATGAGTTGTCAAAAGGATCGTCTTGCCTTCCTTGACCAACTGCCTCAAAGCCGACCAAACATTTCTTCTGGCAATAGCGTCTAAGCCGCTTGTGGGTTCATCGAGCATCAATACATCTGCATAGGAAGATAAGGCGGAAGCAATAATAGTCCTTTTCTTCTCTCCGCCAGAAAGAGTAGCACATGTTCTTTTCCTCAAATCCCACAATCCAACGATACGCAAAGCTTTTTCCGCAGTTTTTTTTGCTTCTTGTTTAGGCACATGTCTAAGTCTGGCGAAATAGTAGGCGTACTCCCATGGAGTGTACATCTGATAGGTGGCAACATCCTGTGGAACAACCGAAATACGCTTACGTATTTCTGATGCTTCGCTAACTACGTCATAGCCTAAGACGGATGCTTTACCTGACGTTGGCATGAGCTGAGTTGAAATTATCCTTAAGAAAGTGGTTTTTCCAGCCCCATTAGGACCTAAAAGGGTGTATAGTTCACCCTTTTTCATGGAGATGTTTACTCCTTGTAAAGCTTTAACACCGTTTCTATAAACTTTAACTAAATCGACAGATCCTATAGCTTGCATTAAACCGTCGACTCCTAGTACATCCCTTTTTCGCTAGTTGACTCTTATTTTTGCTTTCGCGCTCCACTCGATTCTGGGCTCATCGGTAGTCGGAAGCAATTACACAGTTTATATTCATGTTCAAATGTATCATATCTTCTCTAAACGAGCTATTACATATCATTTATGTCTCCGGCTCTTATTTTTGCTTCAATTCCCGTTTGTTGGGTGCGATGAAAATGAAGGGTGTTAAGATTCAAAAATGTTTATTAAATCTTAATACACAATATATATCGGTAGTCGCTTTGAGTCGAGATAGACAGATAGGTTCATTGCAACGGGGAAGATTTCGAGCAAGTAATGCTTTCGAACCTAAAACCTTAATTGCAGTTCTACAAATGGCGTCCTTGGTTTCATTATTCATGTTAGAGGGAGTGGCGTTGTCCTACGATTCTGATCGAATTGTTATTGGTTCTGCAGGCAAAGTGGCTCTGGCTTGGAGAGGCCTGCGAGTGAAGGGTAAATGGATAGTGGATGCTGACGAAAACATTGTTATTCTGCGGGGGGCCAATTACGGTGGATACCAGCAAGGACGCAGTAATCATATTTTTGAGGACTATGAAAGAATGAAAAGCTGGGGGTTCAACGTGGTTAGGTTGCCGATAGCTTGGCAATACATTGAACCTGAACCCGGAGAATATGACGAAAGTTACCTAGCTATGATTGACCAAGATATTCAATGGGCGAAACGAGCAGGAATCTACATAATACCAGATATGAGCCAATATTACTGGTCTTCCCACTTCACATTCCATGGAGGCTGGTCACATGGGCTGCCTCTTTGGATGGTTAGTGGGTATAACAATTCAGCCGATGGCCTTTCACAGGCCATTACAGATTTTTGGTTGGGCAAAGCGCCAAACGGGACAGAACCAACTCCACAGAATCCTTCTATGCAAGACAGGTTCATAGAGATGTGGAAACGCATTGCTAGTAAGTATTCAGATGAAACGGCGATTGCTGCATACGACTTGTTTAATGAGCCTCTCCGAGGGGAATTGCTTACGGCTTCACAAGCAGCTGATTATGTTTACTCGTTTTATGGGAGATTGATTTCTGAAATCAGAGAACTGGATGAGAATCACATCGCGATATATGAGATCATGGGTGGTCACACTGCTAGAGTAGCGCGGGTGTTGAACTATTCGAATGTTGTGTTTAGCTTTCATTTTTATAGATTATCGTCGTTAAAGGGTGTAGACTATTCTGGAAATATTACGGAGTTGGAGGATGCTTTCCTTTCAAACTATTGGAAGCTGCCAGAAACAAATCCGCTTGAAAGTTGGGACATTCCGATTTGGATTGGAGAATTTGGATCAGGTGAAGGGTTGTGGGCTAGAGATACTGTGAAGATTTTTGATAAGTATGGGCTGGGTTGGGCGTGGTGGTTGTATATCAAGTCGGATGCTGTGCCTAATGCGCTGCTTTACTCCAATGGGACGGAGAGAACACATCTGACAAAATACCTTAAGCTACTATAGAGTTTGCTGTCTGTTGGAGATTGTATCACTGCAGCCACCACGAAATCCATTTGGGTATGGGGGATGATTGTTTCTGGGTCACAGATGCTTGTGGTCTTGGCTGAAGTCTCAGAGGGGAATATGCCGCGGTCGATGTTGGACTGCCATATCAAGGCTTGCACATATTGTGTCAGAATCGGCTTAATTTCATCTTGAGCCAACAACATCTCGTTAGTCGCGTCTATCATTGCATCCGCCAAAACCACTCCATCCATGTTTCGTGGAGAGATACCCATCAACGTTAAGGCTGTAGGCGCTATGTCAACTAACCGTGCGGGAAAATCCGAAATATAGTTTTTTTTAACACCTGGACCAGAGATGATAAGAGGTATATGTTGAGAAAACCATGATGCCCCTGAATGTGCTCCAGTGGTACCTATTGGTTCTTCTGTTGCTATAGTATTTTCATGAAGCAATATAGCTATATCAATTGACCCAGGCCTGGCAAGAGTGTTAAGAAGATAAAGGTGCGCTGAATCTAGAGTCGAATTTATGTGATCTTTAGTCTTGGGAGAGGGAAGAAAACTATAGTTGCCTTCTTCTATTGATGTGTAATAAACTCCTAATTCGCCCAGGTTTAGTTTGTCTATGTTTTCAGCGACAGCTTTTGCCTTCAAAGAATCATCAAGTATGATATGAAAGAGTGATGACCCAACCATCTTAAGTGGTTTTGCCCCTGCTTCTCTCACAGCTTTTCCTATAGCTGTACGGTTTCCAAAATTGCGATCATTTGGCACCATGCCGTGGTCAGCCGTTATGATAAAAAGAGTCTCAGAAAATATGCCAGCTGATTTGTATGCGTCAATTAACCGGCCTATTTGTTCATCAACATTTTTTATAACACTGGTCATAACATTTCTTCCTTCAGGTGTTGCTGTTCCAGCGGCTGTGACATGCCCCGCTGCATCCGTGTTTGGTAAATTCATCAAAATCACTTTTGGCCTTACTTCTTGGAATGCCCTAAGAGTTACATTCATAACCCATTTGTCCCTACTAAGATAGTACTCTGTAGAGTCTCTTTCCAACTTCATTGTCGAAAGATAGGGGTCTTCCATTATGCTTTTAGGCAACTCATGTCCTGGGACAGCACTAATATTTCGAATGTCGATGCTCCCTTTCACTCTCGTTTCACGAAAGATAATGTAGTCTGCGTAGCGAGTCCCCAGTAAATCTGCAGCAAATGAACGCTCACTAATGCTCAAAATTTTAGCGGAGCTGTTTTGCTCTTTGACCATTTGAGAGATTGAAGGAACACCTGAATCTTCAATAACCTTCTCCAGCTTCCCAGCCTTGATCACGTCGGTAGACCCCATATGAACAATCGTATTTGTCTTTGGGTCCTTCCAATAGAAACCTAAGACACCATGATGCTTAGGAAAGTTACCTGTGCTTAGACTCGCATGGCTGGTTACACTTTCTGCTTTGAGTTGGCCCACCCATGCGTTGATATAAGTTGCTCCAGTGTTCATCAGCTCCTCAATATTCGGGAGCGATGTAAGATTTAGATAGTCAGGTCTAGCTGCATCTATAACGATTATCACCAAGTATTTTGCAGATGACTGAGAAGTCGGTGACTTAAACGCAACAAATGCAACAATAACTGCCCCAACAACAAGAGACAAAACAACTAGGATTGCGAAGAATATTTTTCTCCGGAACATATTACACTCCTCGCACGCAAGTTATGCATAAAGAGATAGTGCAAATAAATCCTTTGGAGTTGCCGAACAGCCTACAGATAACCTAGGTCTCGCAATCTCTCTTTCATTTTTTCTTCGTCTTTTCTTGCCACTTCTTGCAATTCTTTGTCAATGTGAAAATCCCTGAAAACTGGAACTCTTTTTGCAGGATCACTGTTTTTCTCAAAAACACTTGTCAGAACCCTGCCATCAACTTGAGTTGGTATTTCACATCCAAGTAGGTGAAGAACAGTTGGATATACGTCTTCTATTTTTGCACTCCCAAAATCCTCATTTCTTTTGAATATAGGTCCGTAGGCGATAAGTATCCCATCTCTTGCTCTACTATGATATCCCGATTGCCACCTACCCCACCGTTCACCCGGTGCATTAGATTTGATCTCGCTAAACAAGTTTGAGGTTAAAGCAGGGAACGGCATGTACTTTTCAGATGCAAGAAAAATAACATCTGGAAGGTCCTTAAGATATCTTCCAGTATATATCTCCTCTTTCTTCCACGCATCTTTTATCACCCTCTCTTCTCCCGAATCCGTTAGTTCTTCCATTTTTCCAATTATTTCTTCACGAATTTTTTCATAATTGGCAGAGTCATTGATGTCTATCCCAAAGAGAGTGGCGAGGTATGCTGCCGAGTTTCTTTTGTCAATCCCAGGAAAGTTGTCCACCCTCTCCATTGACAAGTGTGGATTATGAACTCCCCTATGCTTTCTAAGTCCAAACTGCAAGAACTGGAGTGCTTTACGAAGCCGAAGAGAATTTACATATCTATATGCAAACAATTGGGCAAAGCTGACAAAATGATGAAGGAGCACTCCGCCCGATGGTTTAAGATACCCTTCTCTATGTAACCACGCGTTTACAAAAAAGAATTTTTGGGGACTCGATTCAAATCCATGATCGGAAACAATTAAGAAATTCTTGCTAGGAAAGCTTGAGAGAGCATCGCACAAGATATGATCAACTCTACGATACAGCTCTAGTAGCGCGTCTTTATATTCCCAACAACAGTGTTGCAGGGTGTCTGTTTCTCCAATCCAAAAGAAAGAAAAATCATAGTCTTTCTCTTGATTAAATTTTTTAAAGATTTTATACCTAAGCTCCATCTTCTCTATTGAAAGCTTTAAGAGCTCTTCACGATGCTCTTTATCTTTCTTTTTGTCCCTAAGCTCAAGTATTTTCTTTTCGATTTTATCGTCTCTAAACCCCTTAATTTTTTCTCTAATCTCTTCAGGATAAGTGTAATTGCTTTTGTCTGAGGGAATTGGATAACCACATATCATCAAACCATTCAATTTTTCAGGAGGAAATGTAAATCTAACATTTACAACGCATGAGCTATAGTTATACTTATCCAAGATGTTCCATATCGTAGGGTATCTAAAATCCTGCAGAGTTGCGATGGAATTATCAGGTTTTAGCAAAGAAAAAATTCCAGTATTCCCAGGGTTCATGCCAGTTAACATGGATGGAAGGGCTGGGCAGGTCTGAGAAGGTATTGTGCTATTCAGTATTGCTCTTGATCCAAAATCTATAAGTTTCCTGAAGGTTGGAAGTTCATTCTCGGAAATCCAAACATCTAGGAGTTTCCAAGTTGCTCCATCCAATCCTATCATCATGACTTTTTGGCTCATTTCACTTAAACCTACCTTATGGATCTTCTACCTGCGCTTAGCAACTAATGCCACATCCATTTCCATGGACAGGGTTTCTAGGAGCTTCGCTAAAATAACGATTACATTTGAAAGACGTAATCTTCTGATGGTAGTTTCGATTCTATACAAGAAGAGATCAGGACCACACAATGGCTTCTTAGCCCTCATGAATCTGTATTTCACCATTTTAGCCCATACTTTCTTTGGAGTTGTAAAAGGCTTGATTAAATTTAGAATTTGTGAAGGAGTATAATATTTCAAGTCATGACGCGCTATTCGCGAGTGTGCAGGTCTAAAAAGTTTTATGTATCTTTTCCTAAGACGCCCTGGGATCCATGTGGCAAAAGGCAATTTATAATGAATGTCATAGGGGAACATTTTATTTGGACCTGTTTTTATGAAAACGTAGCCCCCATGTTTCAATACGCGAATCATTTCCTTAACAACGATATAACTTTCCGTCACATGTTCGAGAACGGCTAGACAAGCCACAACATCAAAGATTTCATCTCTGAAGGGTAACTTGTGTCCATCACAGAGCAGAAACGGTAGCTCATTTTGGGCGAAGGTTTGACCTCTCAGTTTCGCTATTTTTATGAACCGTTTATTGATGTCGCAACCCAGTGGTTTTGCTCTATGTTCCCATAAAGCAACTTCTAAACCACCATAGCCACAACCGACATTGAGTATCATTTTGCCTCCTAATCCATTGGTTTCGTCTTTAAGTACGTCGATGTAGTATCCTTGGTGCTTTTCATGAAAGACTCGATATTCTATGGATGCTTTTACAGTTGCTCTCCACTTCTTCCATGAAGTCGTTTGATTTCTGGCTTCTCTTGCCCATCTTTCCTTAAAAATCTGGGCTACCATATTTCGGATCCTTTGATGAGAATCTTCATTGCCGTTCTCCATAAAACCATCTCCAATTTAGTTGCAAACGGCTTAGAAAGGAGCCAACGCACAATCGCACAAACGTTTGCCACTTCAGAAAACGAAGAAAGTATAGATGCTACACACATTCGCAGTTAGAGTTTTCATTTGCGGAGTTGAGAGTATTTGGAGTTTCTATGCGGGAGTTTTCATTTTAGTTCATACCCGTTTGATGTTGAAAAGGATTTTAGCGTCTTACATAGTACATCTCGACTTGACCGTTTCCGTAAACCTTTGACAAATATACAAACCCTTGGAGATGTTGATAAGTTTCATTTGTCATAGGATTTCCAGCCCTCCGCATTTGACCCATTAGCGCGCTCTTTAAATTATCATAATTGAAAATTAACCAATCGAACTTTTTCAGCACCTCAAAATCACCGCCGAACACCAACTCGGCGTTCTCACCATACGCAACTTTCAATTGGAGAAGACCTCCAAACAATGTGTTCGTTCTGTAATCACCTATTGCAACACCCGAAAGATTGGACCAATAGACCGCAGTATACTCTGAAGGCAAATAGTAATTTCGGTACTCACCGCTCTCATATTCCGGAGAAACTGAACGATCGTAGATATGTTGTGGAATTGAAAAAAGAGAAAGCAAAATGAAAATGGCAAAAAGACCGCATAATATCTTCTTGTATTTTACTTTCAAGACCGTATTCGCAGCAGCTGCTAATAAGAAAGGGTATCCATATACAAGAAAACGAGTATGTTCGACGCCAGGCCTCATAACAAAACTTAACATAAAAACAAAACCTAGCATAAAGCTATTCCAAAGGAGAAAAATGGCGTCTTCTGCTGTAGTCTTGTATTTTTTCTTCCGAAGTACTTCGATCAAAACAAGAAGACTAAGCAGTAGTACAATCAATAAGTCTCCATAGGATACAATAGTTACACGCAGTGAACCTGACCCAATGTAACGTGTGGATGCTTCTTGGAATCGCGCTATATTAAGTGAAGTCGCCATGGTCACAAATTTACCGATGACCCACCCACTTATGAAACTCCAGTAAGAAAAAGCGGATATTAAAACAAGGAAACTAAAGGTCAAGAATCGCCCGGAAACAAGCTGACCAGTTAGTGCGTTGACGGATTTGACTCTAGCTAAGCGCAAAACATCGAAGCGGTTAAAAAAGGTCCAAACAAACAGAAGCAGCAACAACAAAAAGCTCGTTAAATGGTGTGCAAACATAAGGGAAACTGCCAACAAAATTGCCAACGAACCGAAAGCCATTTTACGTTCTTTCATCGCTTTAGCATACACGTAAAGAACACCAAAGAATAAAACGAATGCAAACCCCTCTCTAACGAATTTTGAATGAAAGAAAATGTACCATAAAATGCCAGAGGCACCAAAAGACGCCAGCAATGCTGTACGCTTGTCGTTATAAATGGTTCTGGTTAATAAATACATAAAAATTATGGCGAATGAACTGTAGATGGAAGGCAACCATTTAGCCACAGTAAATAGGTCAGCACCCGTTATCATTGCTGTGGAGACTGCGAACAGATGTAGCATCGGCCACTCCGAATACTGTTGTGTTCGAGTCAAGATCGGAACATTCTCAGGAATCGGCCAACCGTTATCAGCAATCTCCTTAGCCGCATAGTAATCAAAATGGGCATCATGTCCAAGCATCCCAGTTGATACGGGAACAACAGATATTAGATGAAACGCAAGGGTCATTAGAAATATTTCGAACAGTATTAAGGTGCCTGATTGATTTTTCGCTTCACAAATGATGATATTGTACATAGTAATTATAACCATGCCAATTGCAGGTATCCAAAAGAGGATTACAGGAGGGTTAATACCGATATTAACGCCCAACAAGTAGACAATAAATGTAGTAAATGCGACAAGAAACAATGAAATTGAAGTCTTAGAATGTATAAACATCGCCTTCACCTGCGTCTTGCATTTACCTAGACAGTGTGTGCTTTGCCTACATTTACCTTCGAAAGTAGCAAAAGTTCAAACGTTTTTAGGGTTTGCTTCAGAGATACCCTAACCTTCTTAGTTTTTCCTTAATCCTTTGTTCGTCTTCATCACCAAAAACTTCGTGCTCGGCCACATCTTTCTCAATTTTACTTTGGCGAA
>Ga0315314_1003275_pt1 | contig 12748 bp, 13 predicted proteins | sample TDP9_MG_FD_203631 | JGI IMG/M metagenome (GOLD analysis project Ga0315314, IMG submission 203631) | Freshwater sediment microbial communities from Lake Towuti, South Sulawesi, Indonesia - TDP9 | ecosystem: Environmental > Aquatic > Freshwater > Lake > Sediment | place: Indonesia: South Sulawesi...
ACTTTGAACAGTACTGATGTACTCGGTGGAGTGTTCGATTATTTCTTGAAAGGAGTCCAGATTTTTGCAAACCGGGAGGTTTTGCGGCATGATTACATACCTAAGACATTGCCTCACCGTGAAGAGCAGGTGCGTTTCTTAGGCGAGATGGTTGCGCCTGTTCTTAAAGGGGAGCGGTGCTCAAACATTTTTGTGTATGGGAAAACTGGCACCGGCAAAACAGCAGTCATGAAATACGTGTTGAACAAACTGAGCCAAAAGGCTGCAGAGTTCGGTTCCCCAGTGAAAGTTTGCTACGTTAACTGCAGGATGGCTGGCACAGAGTATCGCGTCTTCTCCAACATGTGTGACGCCGTTGATGTGCGTGTTCCTTTTACAGGTCTGGCGCTCGGCGAGGTCTTTGACCGCTTCAAAAGAGGCTTGGACAGTCAAAAAAACGTTTTCGTAACAGTGCTAGATGAGGTGGACGCGCTGGTAAAGCTGAGAGGCGACGTTTTGCTTTACGAACTGACACGAATAAACGAGACCCTGAAACGTAGCCGAGCAACTCTGGTTGGCATCTCAAACGATTTACGATTCAAGGAGTTTCTAGACCCAAGGGTTTTGAGTTCACTCAGCGAAGAAGAAATAGTTTTTAAACCTTATAATGCAGCTGAACTACAAGACATCCTTTTTGAAAGAGCCAAAATGGCCTTTCATGAAAATGTAGTGTCCGATGGAGCTATTGGTTTGTGCGCCGCTTTAGCGGCTGCTGAACATGGAGACGCAAGGCGCGCGTTGGACCTCTTGCGTGTTGCAGGTGAATTGACCGAACGCGAAGGAGCTTTCAGACTAAATGAAAATCATATAAGGCAGGCGGAAAAAAGAATTGAACATGATCGCATAACTGAGGCTTTGAGGAACCTGCCTTCCCACTCCAAACTCGTCCTTTGCAGTGTCTACTTGCTTTGCAAGTCTCAGTCTCAACAGGTGAGCGTTACAGGCAACATTTACGAGGTTTACAGCGAACTCTGTGAACAGTCTGGAATAGCACCATTAACACAGAGGCGTGTTAGCGGTTTAATAAACGAACTCGATGTAATAGGTGTGCTCAACACGCAAGTTGTCAACATGGGACGATATGGGCGAACTAAAAAAATTCGTTTAGGCATAACTCCAGGAGTTTTTAGAACTGTATTCGCCGACGATGACAGACTTAGCCGCCTTCTTGCGTATTTTCCAAAACACATAGTTGAGGTTTCGAGTGGCAGACATTGAAGAAGAAATTGTAATACCTAGGCTTCTCCAGCCGCGAAACTAAGCGTTGTGACCTGCAAAGTTTGAAGGTTTACCACTGGAATGATTCCAGGTGTTGGTTCTAACCCCATTTTGCCCTGATAATCGGTTTTTCTTTGCCAAGCTCCAGAGTTCACTATCAGCACTCCGCGATATCTGTCGTGAGCTTGGACATGAACGTGGCCAGCGTGGAAAATGTCGGGAACCCGTTCAATAACCAAAAAGTCGCGCTTTCCAGGTGCAATGGGTGTGCGTTGGCCGTAGATTGGCGCCAAATGCCTGCTCTGAAGCAGGAGTTTCATAGCCTTTTCCGGCGCCTTAAAACTCGTGTTGGGCGAGTTGGCGATGACGTCGTCGAGGCTTCGTCCGTGATACAAAAGAAGTTCAACGCCGTGGAGGCTTATCGAGCATGGGTTTCCTAAAGAGTGCACCGCTCTCGCTTCATAAATTGGTTCAGCATAATCCTTTGGTATTGCTGGTTGCGGCAATGCCTTTCTTGAGGCGTCGTGGTTTCCTGGTGTGATTATCAATTCTATATAGTCAGGAATCTGTTCGAGGAATTTCGAAACCGCACTGTATTGGCGATGAATGTCGTGTATAACTAGATCTTTCACCTGTGTAGGGTATATGCCAACACCGTCGACGAGGTCTCCTGCAATAACCACGTACTTCACGTAGCTGGCTATTTCCCTCCAGTGAGTGTCTCCGAACTTCCCGTTGAGCCACAGGAGGAAACGATTGAACCCTTCACGCATGAATTCTCTGCTTCCGACATGCAGATCTGATATGAGTGCGGCGTATACGGGCTCTGATGCCTTTTGAGGCGTCTGTTGCGGTATCTCTGGAAAGAAGACGTCTTCCAAAATCAGCAAGTCGTTTTTAGCCTTCGTGGCGCTTATGCAAACAACCTGATCCAAGAGCAACGCTTGGACGCGTTCTTGAACAGATCCGTCGAGATTTGCATAAACCAGCACTGTAACGTTAGCCTCAAGGTCTTCAAGTCGCAGGAAGATTCTTTGTTTGGATTCACGTTTTTCCGTCAACATTCCAATAACTTTGACCTTTGAGTTTGCAGGTGCTTTAAGGGCTTCCCAAATTGAGGTTGCGTCTTTTGCGTCTATCCTCTGTCTCAAAAACTTCTGCAGTCGCCTGAAACGGTCCAGGAAATATTCTTGATATTCTTCTATCGACCCGATTGTGCACATGGTGTTGGTTGGGTCTTCTAACACCTTGATTTCAGAGCCGATTTCTTTTGCGTACGGCTTGAAGGTTTCTCTCTTCGACTCCAGAAAGGGTTCAGGCGAGGGTGCAGCAGTTGTTTCTATCTGCTCTTCGATGGCTGGAGTTATGAGTTCCTCAAGAGAGTTTCGGCTTATGAACAAAGGTTTTTGTGCAAGTTCATCCATTTTTTTGATGATTTTTTCCATCAGAGCGACTGGGTCCTCGGTTCTAGATAAGGTTTCAAGCAGGGTGAATGCTTCGCTGTCGAGCTGATACCCAGCCTCAATGGTACAGGAAACGGCTTTTTGAAGTCGCTCGCTCAAAGCTTTAAGGTCCTCCAGTCTCTCCTTTCAGGAACCACGATAATAGCCTTCTTTTGAGTCTCCTATCAATTCTGTTTTTCGCTTTTTGTGAAGATAACCCGTTAGGGCAGCGGTTGGGGCGTCAATTTCATGCGATCTCAAACAGCGTTTCTCTACGTCGCCTTTAAAACTAATTCTTGAGAGGTTTTTTCCCTTTGGAGTTGAAGAGTTATCTTTGCTGCTGCTCTGACTGTAAGTTTTTCCATGGGCCTAAAGCGTGGAGGCAAGGCAGGATAGCCTTTCCTAAGCATTTCTCTGTTGGCTTTTCTCATGTATTCTCTTTTGTCTTTGGGTAGACCTTGAGGTTCATCAATAGTCGTGAGTGTTGGAGTGTACTTGATGGTTTCTTTCACGATTTCTTCGTCGGTGAAAAGATGTCGTGCTGAGATTTTGGACCCTACTAGGAGTGCCCACCCTGTTGGATTTGAGGGGTTTGCCGCAAGGTCTATGTCTACAAAGATGTTATTTGACGGTTTCATCTGAGCTTCCTCTCCATAGAATGTTTGGTTTGTTTATACAATATTTTGTTTTTTGTTGTTTTGTTATAAGTTTCTGATTTCCAAACAGTTTATTTATATGGATACATAGCTTGTTTTGGGGTCTATATGGAGCTTCGTAAGGTTCAACGTACTGGAGGCGGCACTTTCTTTGTGTGCCTACCTAAAGACTGGGCTGAGCGCAACGGGTTGGATAAGAGTTCAATTGTTGCCTTGTCTGAAACTGCTGATGGTCGACTCGTTGTGGACGCAAAGTATAGTGCTGAGCGTGCGCCGCAGGTTGCTATTATTCGTCCTTCGCCTTTGCTTGACCGTGAGATTATGGGCGAGTATTTGCTTGGTTACGATATTATCCGTGTTGAAGCCAAAGACCGTATGAATTCTGAGGACCGCGAACGCATTAAGAAGTCTTCTAGCCGCTTGATTGGTTTGGAGATTGTTGAGGAGGATTATTCTAAAATTGTTATGCAGAGCTTGTTAGAGCCTTCGGCATTTGCGCCAGACAAGATTCTCCAGCGAGAGCATTCTATTGCTTCGAGTATGCATCGGGATGCTGTTACTGCCCTGATCGAGGGCGATGGCCATTTAGCTAAGAACGTCATTGCACGAGACATTGAAGTCAACCGCCTCTATTTCCTTTTGGTTCGCATTCTGCGGACGGTTATCCAAAACCCTGGGCTGAGCGAAAAACTGGGCATAGTGCCTATTGACTGTTTGGATTATCGTTTGACGGCTAGTCTTGTTGAGGCTATTGGTGACAAGTCTGTTCAACTGGCTGAGTTGGTTGTTGAGCTGGCGGACGCGAAGATAGCTAAGGATTTGGCGCAGTTGATGCTTCGGTTGCACAAAGTCGCGTTTGACGCCCATGAGAACGCTTTGAAGGCGATGTTTACGCGCGATATCGCCTTGGCAGAGGCTGTGAGGGATGAACGCAAAACCATCGAGAGCTTGATGAATGAAGTTGAATCGATGGTGCACAGGAATTATTCAGACATTGCGCCTCAAGTGTTGGCAGCTGTGTCTTCGATGCGACAGATTTACGACCACGGATTAGACATAGCTGACCTAGTCATGCCCAAGACGCTTTAAGATGACTCGTTGTGAGCGCTATAGGACGACTACTTCCAAGTTTTAGCTGTATTCTCTGAATGTATGGCTGCATTTGGTGCATCTGAAGAATTGAGTTGAGGACTCGTCGCTTCCTCTTGTTTGAACCTGCCAAACGTAGGCTAGGTTGTTGCCACATTTGGGGCATTCAATGCGCACTGTGGGCAAGACTCGCAGTTTCTGTTCTTCTTTGCTGATGACGGCTATTGTCTCTTGTGGACTGTGCTCAATCACCTTTGGGATAGGCTTTACCTCTTTTACGTGAAGGCGCTTCTTGTACCCGCACTTTGGACAAGCCATTACAACATTTGCCTTCTTTCCTTCTTTGCCCTTCTTGGGTACAAGCCTTGTTCCGCACTTGGGACAAAATTCCATGGGACTGTTGCCCTCACATGGTCAGTCTGAACCCTCTTCGTTAATGTCGAGTCTTTTAAACCTTTTCTTATTTCAATAAAGATTTTGAGTCTAAGGCGCAGATTTATGCCTGCCCTAACCCTGAGGCGATTATGTGTGCCACGCGCAATGCTTCAGGAATGTTGCTGCGAGTGGATGTGCTCCTCAAGATGCGCTTAGCCGTTTCCTCGGAGACTCCAGCAACATGGACATAGATTGGTTCTTCTCCCTGACGTGTGTGTACCCGAATCATTTTGCCTGTCTTCTCAATGGTTTTCCACCTTTTCTCGGCTTCTGGCAGGTTTTTCAGCGCCTTTTTGATGTCCTCGAAGTCGGGTTTATCCCTTGTAACGGCGATTATTGGCAGCCTTATTTTTCCATGGAGTTCCTTGATGTCCACGATGTTGAAGCCTGCTAGTGTGACGCCGTTTAACATAACCACGCGTAGCTGTGAGTAATGGGGTGAATTGGTTATCATTTGGGCTATTTTTTCTGTGGCGTCCATGCCGTCCACCTGAACCCTCGTGTGCATGAAGCCGTCGAGCCAGTATCCACCCCTAAAAACCACACCTACAACATCCACCAACTCTTTCGAGTGGGGTGTAAACACGCCGTCGTCTATGCCTAACACTCGAATCTCGGGTTTCACTTCACGAATCTTGGTTATTTCAGCGCCCTTGGGGCTACTTTTTATGTTCATGATTCACGCCGAGTTTCTCTAAAACATCGTGCAAAAGAACTGCAAACCCTTTTGTTAAGTCGTCTTCTTTGCTTAACGCTTCGATGCAATCTTCAAACTCCTGCATGTCTTGAAGCCAAGCGAAAACCAGCAGCGCTTCAGCAGCGTTTCCGCGTGTGTGTTTGTCAACCCTGTGGGGCAGAAACTTGCGAAGGCCAGATGCCTCAACGGCGTGGGCTAAGACTTGATTGTTGACTTTAGCTCCAATGGGGCTTCCATGTTTCTTGGACATAGCCAAAGAATACACGAAGTTTACGTAGGCGTCGCCTAAGCCAGCTAGGTCTTTGTCGAGAAGTAACTCCTTCAGGCTGTTGTAACTCTTCAGCGTGGGCACGGATTGGGCCATTTCGTTTGTCACTGTTTTAGCGCTTTCTCAAAACTGGTTCGAAACTCTCGGCTGCGATGCCTTATTTTTTCAGCCGCCTCTTTTAAGGCTGTTTCGGGTCTTTTCTCAGGCTTGCGCTTCTCTTTCATTTTCACGTACACTATTGGGTTTGAGACCAATGGATGCTCTATGCTGTATCCGCCGATTTCTACGGTTTCGTCTTCAAGCAGGGCTTTCTGTAATAGGTTGCAGAACGTGTGTCCTTCACCCAAGATTTCAATGCGCATTTCATCTGGAGTCTTGTTCAAAATCTTGATTTCCATTTAGATTTCACTCTTGCCGTAGTCCTGAGCGGTTTTTCTCCTCTCAGAGTTGCCGCATTCGGGACAGCGCATAACAAATCTCTTCTGTGCCAAAGCGTGTCCACAACGGGAACAGAAGGCGTAAACAACGCCCAAATCCTTGTCGTTGGTTGTAAGGTGAAAGACCCTGTTTTTCTCGCTTACCACACGAGCGCGCACAATGTCGCCGGCTTTGCAAACCTCATACATGCTCTCAACGTAGCGTTGACTCACATCCGAGATGTGAAGCAAACCGCTGAAAAACCCAGAGAGCAAGCGGTCGTTCACTTGGAAAATGCGTATCGTTGCCTGCTTGCTCTGTACTTCTGAGACTTGGCCCAACACGGTGCTGCCCACGTGTGGAACGTTGGACACGTGAACCTTTGGAAATACTGAAACTTGCTTATTAAGTAGGTCCATAAGCGCTCGACCCGTGGTTAATGAATAAATGGTGCCATCTTGCTCGTAGGTTCCAGGACCAAGCGTAAACTCTTCAATCACGCCGAGACGGTCACCTGGCACAACGAGCTGTCCACTCTTGCGTTTAGATTGTGCTGGAGCCATACTTTACTCGCCTACTCGCCTGCAACTTCTATTCGGTATAGGTCAACTTCAACCTCATGTTTGCGTTCGGTGTGAAACTTAAACAGCCTTGGAATATTAAGTTTCATTTTGAATATGCTCGTAACCTTTGCTCCGTGCCCCTCAATAAACCTTTTGATGAAAGCACGGTTGCTTTTTCCAGCTTTATGAAGAGAATAAACTCGGGGCGCCAACTCTAACGCCTTCAACAAAAACTTTCTGTCCGCTCTTCTTTTCTGCACGCCGAAGGGAGGGTTCTGCAAGACCGTGTGAAAACTTCCATGCAAAACATTGATGTCTCCTGCGACCCAGCTGGTTTTTTCTTTTAGGTTCAGTTTCTCAGCGCTGTCTTTGGCTATCTTCACCACTGATTTGTCAATGTCCACGCCCACTGCTTCCGCAGCACCTAAAAACACAGCACCTATAGCGAGTCTGCCTGTGCCGCAGCCCAAATCGGCAACAGTCTTGCTTACAACATCATTATGTACGTAGGCGGCTAAGAACAACATCTCCGCCGCAACATCAACAGGTATGGTGTACTGTTCAAGAAAAGCTTGGGGAGAGGGATGAGCCTCAACCGATTGAAGCAGACGTTCAAGGTCTAGCCTTCGAACCAGCCTTTTTTGAGCAGTTGTTCCCATGTGAGTTCTCCAGCCACAACTAGGGCTTCGTTTATGGTTAAAACTGGTTTTTGAAATTTGGTGGCGTCGTCTAGGCTTATGCGTGGGCAAGCAGTGTTCACATAAGCCTCTAAGGTTGGAAACTCCATTAAGGCTTCGGGCGTAACCTCCCTGATAGCCAAAAGTGTTGTTTTCTTTCCAGCCTTTTCCAATTTTTCTCTAATCCGCAATGTCTTTTCCAGCCACCTCTGCCCACTTTTTAAACCAATTAGGACACCGAAACGTTCACTACTCTTCGCCTCTTCTATGCTTGTCCACCGCTGCTTCTTCATTTTTTGCACATCAGCATCCACCGAAAAGGCTCGACGCTCGTAAGGGTCGGCGACCACGGTTGGTTTAGAAGTTGCTAAGGCTACACCTACAGCGTGGAATCTCCCTCCTCCGATAAAGACAAAGGCGTCCACATCATTCGCAACAGCTTGCGCGTTGCTGTAGTCGCATCCGAGAACTTGACCGGCGTATATTGGGTGACCTGCATCTCCAACAGCCACGCTCTTTCCAGCTCTCAGAAGTTGTTCTCTAACTTCGGTCAGCTTGTCCATGTGTTGAATAGTGGTAACTAAGCCTATGCGTTTCCATGATTTAAGAAGGAGCAAAGCTTTTTCAACAGGTGTTTTCAGGCTCAGCGTCGCCTTGGCTTCAACGTAAATGACTGGGATGTGCTCAGGAATGAACAACATTTTGCTGTGTCCAAAGTGAACAATCAAATCTGCATTCAAACTCTCAGCTTCAGGCATAGCTAAGTCACAAGCGCCGTAGCAGGGATCGGCTGAAACAATGGCTAAGGCACCAGCTTTCTCAACTACTGCAGCCAATCTTGGACCCTCAGGTTTCAAGCCTTCGGGCAGCTGAATGAGAACCCGTTTGGCGCCTCGCTTCTTTATTTCTTCTTTCAGCCTTGCTTCTTCGAGGTCAAAGATGCCCGATTTCAAATGAGACTACCAGTTTTCGTTTAAACAAAGAAGGTTTGAGTAGCTATTCTTCCCATTTAGGTGTCCATTCTGACTCTGGCTTTTTAGTTCTTGTTGGCACTCGCCCCAAGCTTTTTTCCCGCATTTCGCTCAGCCGTTCCAACAGAATCTTTTGTTCAAGGCTGGCAACCAACTGCCGAGTGCGCACAACTGCGTCGTTGTTCACAGAGATGCTGTCGATGCCGCAGCGCACAAGAAACTCTGCAAAGTCAGGTAGGTTGGATGGACCCTCGCCACAGATGGAAACAGTTACGCCGTTTTGATGAGCCACTTTGATGAGATGCGCAATTATGCGCTCCACAGCTGGGTCTCGCTCGTCGAAGTAACCCATCAATCCGAGTCGTTCAGAGTCGCGGTCAATCATGAGCACGCCCTGTGTCATGTCGTTTGAGCCTATGCTGAAGCCGTCGCAGAGTTTAGAAAACTCATCTGCCACAATGGCGATAGCAGGCGTTTCAGCCATAAACCACACCTGAAAGTCCCTAGTGCGCTCCAAACCCTCGTCCTTCATGATTTCTAAGCATTTTTTGGCTTCCCAAACCGTTCGGATAACTGGCAACATCACCCAGACGTTTTTGAGTCCCCACTCTTCTCGGCACTTTCGTATGGCTTTGCACTCCAGTCTGAACGCTTTTTCATACCATTGACTGATGTAGCGGCTGGCACCCCGCCAACCCAACATCGGATTAGCCTCCTCAATCTCATATTTTGCGCCGCCTTCTAACTCCCTATACTCGTTGGTTTTGAAATCGCTGAAGCGCACAACCACGGGTCGAGGCTGTATCGCTCTGGCTACGGTTGCCATACCATCAGCCAATTTGTTCACAAACTTGTCAGCTTGCCCCGTCTCAAGCAAGAAGAGTGGATGCTGACCAATGTAACTGGCAAGTATGAACTCAATGCGCATGAGCCCTATGCCGTCAAATGGTAGATGCTTGTACTCCTCGATTTTCTCGGGCACACCTAGGTTCATGTAGATTTTTGTGGCTGTAACCGGCGCTGTCTCAAACGCAACGCCCGTTGACGCGGTAGGAGCAGAGCCTGTTGGTGAAACCGGTGCTTCTGGCATGCTGAGTCTTCCCTCATAAACCACGCCGCTCTTGGCGTCAACCGTGTATTCGCGCCCCGTAACCATAACTCTTGTGCCCACCTCGGTTCCAACTATACATGGTATGCCCAGTTCGCGGCTAACTATGGACGCGTGGGCTGTCACTCCTCCCTTGTCAGTAACTATCGCACATGCCATCTTCATGAAAGGCACGTAGTCGGGATTAGTCATAGTAGTAACTAGAATGTCGCCTTTCTGCATCATCTTTGACGCTTCCTCAGCCGTAAGCGCAACCTTGGCCAGTCCTATACCTATGTCGCGTTTGCCCGCGGCTATACCCTTTACCACAACCTTTGCTTCGACAGGTGCAGTAGGCAGTGTTGATGGTTTGGGCGCTTCAACAAGCAGCGTCGGCTTTTTCACACTCCACACGGTTTCGGGTCTCGACTGCACGATGAACACGCTTTCTGGGAAGGGAAGGTCTCGGTCAATGGAGAACTCGATGTCTTGCGCCCTTCCGTAGTGTTTCTCAATGTTGCGAGCAAGCTCAGCTAGTTGATTGATTTCTTCGTCCGTTAAGCACGGTTTCTCCTGTCTGTCCTGCGGCACCTCAGCGTGAATGTTTTTGCCAGTCTTAAGGTCGCGAATGTACTCTACTGTCTTTTTGGCTATTCTTTTATCAATTATTTTTAACGTGTTTTTGTCCAAGACGTAGTCATCGGGCGTCACAGAGCCTGACACAACGGCTTCGCCCAATCCCCAATTTGCTTCAATTACGATTTGGTCAGTTTCACCTGTAACTGGGTTCAGTGTGAAGATTACGCCCGCAGCCTTGGCGTTAACCATTTTCTGAACGCCAACACTAATGAGCACTTCTTCGTGCTTGAACCCTTTCTGGTTTCTATAATATATGGCGCGAGGTGTAAAGAGGCTTGACCAACATTTTATGGTCTTTTCGACTAGGTCGTCTGCGCCTCTAACGTTCAAGAATGTTTCTTGTTGACCAGCAAATGAGGCGTCGGGTAAATCTTCAGCTGTGGCGCTCGAGCGAACCGCTACGAAAACCTCTGACATGCCCGATTTTCCGTCAAGCTCAGAGTAGGCGCTTTTTATGGTCTTTTCAATTTCAATCGGCATAGGAGTGGATTCGATCAGTTTCCGAATCCCTTTCGAAGCCTCTTCGTATTGTTTGGGATTGTTAACGTCAGTGACTGTTTCCTCAATCGTCTTGTAGATTTTTTCTGCTATGCCTGTCTTTGTGATAAACTCATAATACGCGTGGGCTGTGACAGCGAAGCCAGGCGGTACAGGAATCTTCGCCCGCAACATTTCCCCAAGGTTGGCGTTTTTACCTCCAACCAAGGGTATGTCCTCCCTGCTGACTTCTTCGAACCAGAGGATACGCTTCTCTTTTCGTGCGGACGGCACTAAACTTCACCTCTAATCTTACTTAATTAATTGGGAATCTTCTCAATCACTATGCGGCATGGGATAGGCAGCTTGTCCTGTCCCAGCTTAAGGGCTTCTTTTGCCACTTCGATGGCGTTCTCGTTGACGCCAACTTCAATTATTGGCTGTCCAACTTTGACTCGGGCTGCTGCACCAACAGGCTTGCCAAAAGCCTTTCTCATACCGTCTTGAAGGCGGTCGGCGTGGGCGCCAAAAATCATCTTGTTCTCTCGCAGAATTGTGTGAGGATAGGTCAGAATACGCAGAACATAGGCGTTGCCCAGCTTGTTCAAGAGCACTCGGTTGGATGCCACACGTGCGGCTTCCAGAGCGTTGTGACGAATCTGCGCCTCTTCACCCGCTATTAAACGTGCTTGAAATGAAAAAGTGGCTTTGGTGTCACCCATTGTGAACTTGTTGATCTTAGGTGGAGGCGAGCCTCTAATGTACTCCTTTCGGGTGTACGATTGGCCTTTGACCTCTCTGTAATTCTTTGCTCGCATGAAGAGTCCCTTCTTTCAGCATACGAGAACAGCCATATTTAAAGAATTTGTAGAAAACAGGGCGCTTATAAAAAATATGAATCTATACTACGTTCAAATCAGGCAAGTCTCGTTTTGGAGGGGCATCAGGGGAAATCGCCTTTCAGCCAAGTTTTAGCGAGTTGGCTAAAGTTTGGAAAAACCTTCTTCAATATGGGAATGTACATCATTTTCTCATCACTGGTCATATCTTGGAACTGGTACTCACCCATGTAGGGCGAAGGTTCGCCTTCACGGGTTATAAACTCAATGTGCATGAACGGGTCGCCCCGTTTGATTGTGATGGGTCGTCGGTCGTTGCTTAAATTGACCAGTTCGAGGGCTAGCCGTCCCACAAAGCCACTGTGAACCTTGGCGGCGTTGAGGAAGGATAATCCCATACGTCCGTATCTGCTCTTGGCTGTAAGGTGCGCCACGTATTCTGGTGGAGTGAACACTATCTCGTATGAGTTGATGTTTCTGTGCTCCAAATATTGAAGTGTGGTTTCTTCTTTAACGGTTAAGACGTAGCTGTCTCCGTCGAGAAGGTGGTAGTCGTATGGGTAAATCACTTTGTAGTTTTCAATCAGTTCAATTAACTTGTTTTTGCCGATGATACACACAGTGGTTGTCACCTTTTGCCTTCAGCACTAAGACGCGTTTGTGCTATATTTCTTTTACAGTCAGACACAGCTGGCGCAAAATTATGTTTATATACAAAGGAGCGATTTTAAAGGTAAGTTAACAAGAAAAAAGGAGATGATGAACGTGGAAGCAACACGGTTTTACTCTCTACCAAAACTGCCCTACGGCTACAAGGATTTGGAACCCCACATGTCTGAACAACAGTTAACAATACATCATCAAAAGCATCATCAAGCATACGTTAACGGTGCCAACGCCATTCTTGAGAGGCTGGACAAAGCCCGGAAAGACGGAACCGATGTTGATGTTAAAGCTACTTTAAAGGAGCTCTCTTGGAACATAGGCGGACATTTACTACACTCGTTGTTCTGGGACAATTTGGCGTCAGCATCAGGTAAAGGAATCGGTGGAAAACCTAGCGGTGCTTTAGGCGACCGCATAGAGAAGGAGTTTGGTAGCTTTGATCGATTCAAGCAGGAGTTCACAAAGGCTGCTGTTAGTGTGGAAGGCTCTGGGTGGGCAGCGTTAACTTTATGCAGGCAAACTCGCAGACCTATCATAATGCAGATTGAAAAGCACAACACTAACGTTT
>Ga0315314_1003276_pt1 | contig 12747 bp, 17 predicted proteins | sample TDP9_MG_FD_203631 | JGI IMG/M metagenome (GOLD analysis project Ga0315314, IMG submission 203631) | Freshwater sediment microbial communities from Lake Towuti, South Sulawesi, Indonesia - TDP9 | ecosystem: Environmental > Aquatic > Freshwater > Lake > Sediment | place: Indonesia: South Sulawesi...
CATCGTGAATAGAAAGAAGGTGAAAGGTTGAACAAGAGTTGAAGCGAAGAAAATCGTTGGAATCCATCGTAAGCTTCATATTGTTATTAGTGGATTGAACGGTTATTGATGGAAGTTGCATCATACAATTGTTCACTTTGAGATCTTCGCTGATAACATTGAGAAGCTGGCACGCTTCTACAGGAATGTTTTTGACTGGAAGGTCGAGAAGATGCCTGGCCCTGTGGAGTACTGGCAGATCGAGACTGTGCCAACGGACTCCTCTGGAAAGCTCATTGAGCCGGGCGTGAATGGCGGCATGATTAAGAAAGAGAACCTGGAACAGCGCCCAACCAATTATGTACTGGTAGAGTCTGTGGATGAGTATGCTAGGAAAATAGAGAGTAACGGCGGAAGAATAATTGTGCCGAAACAAGAGGTGCCTGGGATATGCTATTTCGCTATAGCTTTGGACCCTGAAGGAAATCGATTCGGCATCTTGGAGGAAAAGAGGTAACCCCGTAGTATTCGATTCATCCGTCATCCTTTGGGTACGCTCACCATCGATGCTGGACGCATCGAAGCTTAGGACGGAGTGGCTGCACCATTTCGCCTGTAACCTATTAAGTAGCCTCCGAAGCCGATCGCCCATAGCAGTATAGGATATGCGATCATTCTCTCCATTCCGCCCTTGCCTAAGCCCAAGAAGATGCTGGTCGCGAATAAAATGAGCGCTGAGAGCGAGATCACGCCCATCATTATGGAGAAATAGTTGAGAGGAGGTCGCTCAATTCTATAAGCTGCGATCGCTGACAATCCGCCAAAAAGGAAAGTCATAAAGGAGAATGCGAGGTGTATTAAAGGGACGTTTTCAGGGAATATTCCTACTCCCATGGCGCCGATACCCGTTAGGGCGAAAAGAGCCGTTATCATGTGGTTCCCGAATGCGCGATCAATGAAGTAGGCGCTCGCGATAACCATTAGACCGAGCAGAAAGACTGAAGGGTTGAAGATTAGGGCTGCAGGTCCAACTCCAAGGTCGCTTATGAAGTTCTGCGAGACACTGTAGCCGGGATAAACCGCTTCAGCCACGATCATACCTATGACAAACTGTGAGCCACCAATGAACACAAGGGCTCCAGCCACTTTACGATGAGCATAGTTCATGCTGATCCCTACTACAAATAAGATTCAAGAAAAACGGTCTTATCTTTTGCCCTGTGTCACACTCGGGTGCGCAGATGCTGTCGCTAGGTTTCCTGCCAACCTTACCGTTAGGTTTGTGCTGCGAGAGCTAGCTTTCTTTGTTTCTTTTTTGGCGAACCAGGTTTTTAGGTCCCCATACTGTCAGGACAGCGATAGCAGTTATGAGAAGTATGATTAGGTAGTAGAGGCTGCCAAGATCGGTTTGAAGTGTTGGAAGCATGAAGTGTGACAGATTACCCATAGTATGGAAGAGCATAGCCGCTAGGATGCTGCCGCCTGTATTATTGTATATCCAAGTGAACAATATTGCGTATAGGACAAGTGAAACCATCATACCCCAAATCGGCTTTTGGTAGTAGATGGTCTGGGTAGGTATGAAGAACAAGGGTAGATGCCATAAGCCCCATATGAAACCGAGTATTACGCTTGAGATGAGCGCGTTATAGCGTGCTTGAAGCCGATCGAGGGCGTACCCTCTCCAACCGAATTCTTCTTCAAGGGGTCCGCCGAGAAAGAATATGTAGAAAAAGGCAACAACAATCAATAAGGGATTGGATAATACGGATAGATCTGGGGCAGCCTCCCCGGAAAGTGTTGCTAGTAAGAGAGCAGCGCCTGTTACCGCTGGAAATAGAAGGAAGACCGGGATATGCCATTCTTTTCCAAATCTGTAATTCACTCCTCTTCTCAACAATTTTGTTATCCCTTGTTTTCCTTCATTGAGATAGGTGAGGGAGAAAGCGGCGACTAGCGGACCGAATGCAGCTGGATTGAGAGGGCCCGACAGAAAGCTGACTAGAATCGAAGGCGCCGGTAAACCCTGTGAAACCAAGGCTTCAGGTATCCAGAATAGCCATGTGAAGGCAAAGGCGATTAGAAAGAAAAGCCATAGATTTCGATTTTTAGACCTATCTCGTTTCATCTTCTATTCACCCGTGCGGATCGCTTTGCGCTTACTAAAGCGTTCTCGTCCCGAGCCAAATAATGAATGCTGTTATCAAAGCGGGACCGATCTTTGAGCCTCTAACCTTCAGTTCTTTTCCAGTCTGTGTCATGGTGCTGTATTGTTTCTTAGATAGCCCATTTGCCTCAACATTTCAAGCAATCCTTTCAGGGTTCTTGAACTTCTAGCAAAGTATAGAAGAAAAGGGCTTTCTTCGCTAGGGTAATATGCGTATACGTACTTGTTATTTGTGTAACCGTAATAGGCTTCAACAACTACGCCTGTCGTAGCGGGAAGACGCTTTTCAACTTCCGGCCAGTACACAATTACGAGATCTGCTTGTTCAATTAGCCTGAAGTCGCGGCTAACCGTCAGATCCTTTATTATCGGCAAACATTCTTCCGCATCTCGTTTGAGGAAACTACACTTCATCCCATCTATCGGCGCATCAATCACATCGGAGCCATCTTGCGCGTATAGTAGTAGGTCAGTATCCTCGAACTCGTCTGGATCGAAGACTACCAAATCCTTTCTTAACATCGACCTCAACTCATTTTTTTCTGCGTAAAGTTTCCTGTTGCGCTTCACACTCGTCATTGGATAGCTGAGATACGCCTTCTTCATTTGCTCTGCCTTGAAAATTAGGTCATACAATACGCCGGGGTCCTGCCTTCTGCTAATAATATAGTGCTTTTTGGTCTGGTAGTCTGCTAGAATCTTCGTAAGAAAGACTTCTTCATCTCTCCAGATCAAATTCTCTTTCAATGTAAGTCTACCTTTCCACTGGTTCGTGAGTTCTTGCCTTGCCTTAATACGAGCAACATCTTCGACGATCGTAACGTAGAGGTCGGGCTGCAGAGAGCCTAAGTAGTGCACATCGAATGCGGGCATCAGGTGTTTCTTCCAGCGAAAACATGCATGAGTAGAGATTATCAGACACTCTATCTTTTCTCCCATCGCATTCTTTTTCTCTTGCTCAACGTAACCAAGAATTTCTTCGAATACCGCGGCGCGTAGAGCAGTTAGATGAGCTGGGGCAGCGTCGAGAATCTTCTCAGGATCGAACTTCAATCCGAGTTTTTCAGACTTATCATGCATCCGTTGTCCAACTGACATGACCTCTATTTTCTTTGGAGGTTGTAGATTTGCAGCATAATCGCGGACAGCGTTCAAATAGTCCTCTCTTTCGCTACCACTTATTCCAGTAGCGAGGATTTTCAACATATTCGACACTGGCTAAGTTTTTTAAAATGCTTGTAACACATATTCAACAACGGTGTCAAAAATGTATCTATACGTTGTCCCGCACAGAGAGGAATGCAGAAAGGCGGTCGAATTGGTCCATAAGTTGGGTTTGGATGACATCGAAGTGGTGGATATAATCGAGCGGAGGATTACTTCTTGGAACTTGGCAACCGACCTGGGTACGTCACTTGTCCCCTTACTCGAAGCTGGAGAGTACATAATTGCTGGATATGAAAATGTCAAGTCTTACCTAGAGAACCTCAAGAGTAGTCGCACTGAATCTACAAACAAAGCGGCGGATGAGCTGTAAGAAAGGCAAGTTCGTAGGTGGGAAATGTAAGATAGGGAATGAAGCTCAAGCTATCTTTCACGGATTTACTATCAATCTAAAGGAAGACTGAAACGCTTAAGAAGACGTTTGCTCAGTCCAAGGTAGTTTGATCCTGTTAGATTTTCCTCGGAGGACTAAAGAGATACGCAAGAGCAGCTCCATATACAAGAAAATCTCCCAAAATCTCAAGTCCATGGAAGATCCTAAGTTGGACTGGCCAACTAAGATTCGTCAAAAGAGGCATAAAGGCACCTGGAACGTACAAAAGGGAAGCTATTCCCACATACAAGTATCCACGTTTACTTCTTATACCGGCTATAATAGGCAATAAGGCTAACACATAGAGGAATCCGCGAACCAATTCCACCGGAGTCATAACGTCAAAGCCGGGGATCATCAAACCCATAGATGGATCCGTATAATACGGCATAACAAAGGGGCTTACTAGCAAACCGAATACAAGATAAATTGGAAAGTAGATGAGTGATGCTACGACCACCCGCAAAGTCCACGAGAACCCTGATCTCTGAGCAAAATAACTTCTGATCTCGCTTATGTAAGACCTTTGAATCTCTCGAGGAACGAAGAGTATTCCAACAAGCAAGGCTTCGACAAAAGTTATCACTAGACTTTCAAGTACTCCGGCTAAAAACGATAGCATCGTCGGAAAAACTGTAGTGAAGAAGAAGGCCTCAAACAAGTTACTGAAGTACTGTATGATGAACAGAGCGAGCCACGCCATTCCGATACGAACGCCCAATTTGAATGGTAGCTTAATGAATATCAAACCCAGAACAAGAGCCAGCGATATGCCAGCAATGAAACTGAATCCTATAATTATAGCCGACAACTGCCCAAATAGGACAACTTCGATGAAAGTGAAAAATACTGAGAAGAGAAGGATACGTCCCGCAAAATTGGCGGAAAGGTATTGATTTGTCATAGAACTCATCACCTTCAGAACCTTCTTTATTGGGGGACACGCCCTTATATAATACTTGGTTTCTGGCGTTGGGTTAAGATTGAACGATCGAGAATAATTTATGGTTCAAATTCAGTCAGCCGCATCAAGGGACACGCCCTATAATTCCCAATCATTATTTAGGTGGAGAATCCCCTAAGACCTCTCTTTCTTTAACGGTATGCTCGCTACGCCAACCCTTAGAACCAAAAAAGCGTATCTTAGGCTCGATACCTGAGGAGATCAGAATGATCTTAAGAGATGTTATCATCTTCGCGGACAGAGTAGATGGGAATTGGTGGAAAAGAGAAGGGCACATCTTGAGTGTAGACGATTTGATGGGAATCGTTGAGGCGAAGCCTGAGCCTTTCGTCGTCGGAACTGGCTACTCCGGTTTGATGAAGGTTCCTCCGGAGACCAAGATGTATCTGAAGTTTTCTGGAATTGAATTGATAGCTGCCAAAACGGAGGAGGTATGCAAGATCTATAATGAGCTCTCCAAGTTGAGAAGAGTCGTTGCAGCCCTCCATGTAACCTGCTAGCCGGAGTCGATAGCTATATTCAAGACTCTTGACAATTCGATTAGTAGTATGTTGTCGGAAGAGATGACTTATTCGGTTTGCGCTTCTGACGGCTTTTCCTCCGCTGGTCTGGCCACTATCGACTCCAATTCTTTTACTCTAGCTCTAGCTACAGTCAGCTCAGCATCGGTTTCGGCCAGCTTCGATTCGAGATCTCTGATCTTCTGCTGCAACTCTTCAGCTTGCTTCTTCGGCACAGACTCGGCAAGCTTAGCCTCTAGCTCATGAACCTTGGCTTCAAGACACGTTTTCAACTCTTGAATCCTAGCTTCAGCCTCTTTGATCTTCGATTCAGATTCAACTTTCGGCACTGATTCGCTGAGCCTTGTCTCCAGTTCCTGTATCTTGCTCTTCAGGTTGTCAGCTTCAATCTTAGGTATAGACTCAGCCAGCTTTTCCTCGAGCTTCTTCACTTTGCCTTGCAAGTCTGTTTGAGTTTTCTCAAGTTGATGGATTTTTGCTTCAGCCTCAACTTTGGGAATCGATTCATCAAGCTTTGACTGTAGCTCTGCAATCCTTGTTCGAAAGGATTCGGTCTCGCTCTCAAGTCCTTTGATTTTGGTTCCAGCGTCCTGAAGCTTCATTTTGGCTTCGGCTAATTCTTCCTCTAACTCGCTAACTTTAGCTCTGAGAGACTCAGCCTCACCCTTCGATCGACCGAGTTCTTCGTTGAGGTTATTTATATTGGACTGGAGTTCACGAATTTTGGTTTCAGCCGCCTCTTTGGGTATCGACAGCTCTAGTTTCTCTTCAAGCTTCTTGATCTCAGCCTGCAATTTCGACCTAGTTGTCTCTAATCTGGCCTCAGCCTCGCTCTTCGGCATGGAGAGGGCTAGTTTGGCTTCAAGTTCAGTGGCCTTTGCTTCTAGATTCCCTTTAATGGTTTCAAACTCAGCTTTGGGCACAGAGTTGGCAAGCTTCGCTCTAAGGTTCTTGAGTCTCGTTTTCAGTCTCTTGACTTGGGGCGTCTCCGTCTTGAATCTCGCTTTCTTCCTAACTTTTCTAGCCAAAATTGCTTTTCCCCCATGGAATAACCCTTCTGGGAAGATATAAGATTGAAGCTCAATCCTGCCGGTGAGTTGTTCAGCCAACTGAGATGATAGGCTAGAGTGCCTTAGGGTTATTAGCGAAGAAAGAGTGAGCAGGAATATTTCTACTGTCTAACCCGACTTGTATTTATATTGTATCGATTCTACTTGAAGAGCGCCTCCCTAATCATCTTGTCTCTACTCTGCATGTATCGTGTAAACGCTGAATCCTTCTGTAGGGCGCTCTTCACGTTAGCTAGATCATTGAGACGAATCAATTGATCTTTGTACGAACCTTCTTCCAGCATAGTCCCCCTCGTCCTTTCTTCAACCGTGACAATTCCGTCCAATGTGAGTGAGGTGAGCGCTTCGTCTAGGATCCGAGATTTCACGATGTTTGATTGGCCTAGGAACTCCAAGAGTTTGGTTAGATCCTCGAATAGCTCAGTCTTCCAAGATACTCCTTTGTAGACTGCTAGAACTCTAACGATGTTCATTTTCATCCGATTGAGCTCAGTCTTTTCGCCGTTGCTCAGCATCTTCTCGATCTTTTCAATTTCTGACATCTTTCAACAATCCAGTTATTGTGCTACGGTGATATTAAGCCGAATCCTCTCGTAAGAGGGCCGCCCCGAACTGGCGACTGCTGTGGTTACCGCGCCGACCAGAAAGATAGGCAAGAAGAAAGAGTAATTGTGTTTAGGGCTTCGGCTTTCGTATGGCAAATATTGCGGTTATGGCTCCGAAAAGCCCGATCAATGCTAGATATGGCGCTAGTACGGCGAGCTTGTTCACTGGAGCGAGGATGCCGCCGACAGCGCGTACTGTTTGATGGACTGTGCAAGTGAATGGATCCAGTTCTATGTATGGCAATTGTCCTATGAAAATTGAAGCGCCGTCAAAATATATTTCTGATGTGCCTTCGCCCAAGCAGTGGAATGTGAGCTTTATCCATGCAGCATCTTCAGTCCAACCGCCGTCATAAACCTTAGGCTCAGCTGAATATCTACCGTCTCCTAGATTTTCTAAGTACACCCATCCGCGTCCCTCGGCGTAGTTTTCTCGGTCAACCAACTCCATAAGATTGGGATCCCATAAAATTGTGAAGTTGAACCAAGTCATAGCGCCGGGTAGATTCGTTATCCAGATCTCTACATTGAATCTGCTGCAGACATATGCGTTTATCTCCCGAGGTTCTATCGAGATATCCGGATTCCCCTCGGGCGCAGAAACTGGGTGACTTAACCCGAATAAGATCAGTGCCGCCAACACCACTGGAATAACAAGCCTAACCATTCTCTTCATTTCAACCAGCAAGAATCTTCTCTACGCCTTTTTATATAAAACTTGGGAGGGCTGCTTCTGAAACCGGATGCTCCTAAGAAGCCTCGAAGTTTCACCGAGAATAACTTGTCAGATCAAGGGCTAAGGAAGCATTGAAAGAAAGACATGAATAGACGGCGGCTTACATGGCTGAAGTAAGAGCTGTGAGTAGCGATGCAGCGGTGTTTTGATATAGCGATCTCGAACGGAAGAATACTTGATGGAACGGGGAATCCTTGGTTCAAGGGAGACATAGGCATCATAGGTGAGAGGATAGTCAAGATTGGAAGGATAGATCCGCGGAGTGCCAAGAGAGTTGTTGACGCGTCCGAAAGGGCGGTCTGCCCGGGCTTCATCGATGCACATAGCCATTCAGATATGAGTGTAATATTCGACCCTCGGTGTGAGAGTGCGATTCGACAAGGCGTAACGAGCTTGGTTGTTGGGCAATGTGGCATGAGTCTCGCTCCGATAAATCCCAAATTCGAAGGGTTGCTGAAACGCGACCTAGCGCCGTTCCTTCCAAGAAGTAAGGTTCAATTTCCATGGAGGACCTTCAAGCAGTATCTTGCCAGAATGACGCGTTTGAGGTTGACTTGCAATACTGTTCACTTGGTTGGACATGGGACCGTTAGGATTGCGGCTATGGGTTTCGAGAAGAGAGAGCCAACTTCCCGAGAGTTAAACGCTATGAGGGCGATGGTAGCTGAGGCTATGAAGGCTGGAGCGTTTGGGATGTCCTCGGGACTGATCTATCCTCCAGGAGTCTTCTCTAAAACCATAGAACTTATCGAACTTGCACGAGTCGTGGCGAAGTATAGCGGCGTTTACTTCTCCCATATTCGAGGAGAAGGAAGCACACTAATCAAGGCTGTTAAAGAAGCCGTACAGATCGGCGAAAGCGCTGGAACTCCGGTGCACATTAGCCACCATAAGGCTGCTGGAAGGCGAGCTTGGGGTAAGACTAAGGAAACACTCGGGCTGATGGAATTGGCCAGAAGCCGAGGCGTAGACGTGACCTATGATCAATATCCTTACACTGCTGGCATGACTTCGCTTGCTACTCTTCTGCCACCTTGGGTACATGAAGGAGGAATGGATAAGCTCTTAGAAAGACTGCGGGACGATGAGACATGGATCAAGATTCGTCGTGAGCTGCAAACTGGAACACCAGACCGTGAGAGCATTCTGGAGGAAGCGGGCTGGAAGAGAATTATCATCTCCTCGGTAAAATCGGAATCCCTCAAGAGGATTGAAGGGAAGAGTCTAACCGAAGTAGCGAAACTGTTGGGGAAACAGGACGAGTTTACTGCGCTACGCGACCTACTGCTCGAGGAGCGTGGCGAGGTGACTATGATCGTGTTTCATATGGATGAGTCGGATGTGGAGTACGCTATGAGAGGTCGCTATCAGATGTTTGGCACAGATTCTTGGTCAGTCTCTCCGAAAGGGCTGCTATCAAAAGGGAAGCCGCATCCAAGATTCTACGGGACTTACCCGCGAATCCTCGGCCAGTATGTGAGAGAAAAGCGTATTCTGCAGCTGGAAGACGCTGTGAGGCGAATGACCTCATTTCCAGCTCAAAGGATAGGATTGAAAGATCGAGGAATAATTAGAGAAGGGTTCCACGCAGATATAGTGATATTCGATTCTGAAACGATCAATGACAAAGCAACTTATGATCAACCTTCGCAATTCCCGGATGGCATAGATAATGTGCTTGTGAATGGGCAGATTGTAGTGGATTCAGATGGGCTTACTCGGGCTAGGCCCGGCAGGATTCTGCTGAAAGAAATCCATTCCTAGCTAGGAACGAGCTCGACTCATAATCTTCCTTAGAGGTAAATTCAGGTTCACCTGATTGAGTCCATATACTTAGCTACTTGAGATCCTCTAAGCTTATCAACGGTGTAAGTGATAGCGTCCATTACAGTTGATAGGGTAAGGCGAGGGGAATCCAATGAAGTTGGTAACTGATATGAGGCGATCTGAGAAAGCGATCACCGATAAAGGTGAAATTGAGAGAATCTTGAAGAAGGCTTTGATAGGATACATGGGTTTGTCAAAAGATGATTTACCCTATGTGATTCCGGTCAATTTTCTCTACTCGAACGAGAGGATCTATGTTCACTGCGCTCTTGAAGGGAAGAAGCTTCAGTATATTGAGGAGAATCCAAACGTATGCTTTGTTGTCAATGAGCGAGTAAAGAGGCGAGGAACCAGTTGCGGTGCAGCTGTGAATTATCACAGCGTAATGGCTTTTGGAAAAGCCAAATTCTTCAAGAATCCAGGCGTCAACAAGCTAAGGAAACTCGGGGCAAAATACCATGAATGCTCTGAGTATGGTCATGAGAAATTCAAAGGAGTAAGCATGATTGAGATTCGAATCGAAGAAGTATCGGCGAAAAGAGGCTATTCAAACACAGTAAACTGAAGCGATTCATTCAAGAGAGTACTCGATCTTTGATGCTTGGTCAACTGAGTTATGGGTGAAGAGCGTGTCAGAAAAGAGTACAAAAAAGGACCGGCCTTTAAGAGACCTAGTATATTTTCCAGTTGTCTACAATGTTGTCGGTCTTATCACTGTACTTATCCTTTACGCAGTTTCACCTGAACACTTTGTAGCGCCGGAGATACTGAATGCTGCGCTTTACTTAGGTGTGGTAATAACTCATTGGTCGCTTTTCTACGTTATAGCAAGGAGATTGAGGAAAGAAGGGATAAAGGATATAATTCTCCCGAAAAGGAAGTTCAGATGGTTACCTTCATTACTTGCTTTCCTCTCGCTTAATGTTCTCTTCACAGCCTATATGATCTTGGCACTAGCATATGGTCGCATACCGCCATGGGGAAAGCCGGATCTGCCTCAACTTTTCTTCTACCTTGCGTTGAACCCGATCACTGCAGGATTCGTGGAAGAACTGATCTGGAGAGGTTACTTCATAGAGAAGCTCCTAGCGATGGGTAAGACGAAATGGAAAACGATCATCTACTCATCGGTTTCCTTCGCCTTCATTCACGGCATCATTATACCTGACAAACTGGCAGTGACTTTTCTCTTTGGCCTTATAGCTGGGGCCTACTATGTCAGGGAAAGAAACCTGCTTGTCCTAATGGTTTCCCACGTAGTGCTCGATGTAATAGCCTTTTCTTTATCGATGTTCAGACCAATCTAGTAGTCGAGTAGGAGGAATGGAGTTCAGCTCAGCTTCGCAATCACAATCGATGCCTTCAGCTTGGTTACTTGGTGACCCTTTTTATTCCCTTAACCTTCTCGAAATGCTTGTCAAAGGAATAGATCTCAGATATTCCGTTTTTTTCCATGACTGAGACTGCCAGCCCATCGTTCAGCCCCATAGAGTTTTCCTTCGCCAAATTGATCGATGAGATGTATCCCTCCCTGTCGACAGCTTCGACCTCGATAGCGTCATTTGATAGGAGACCCTCCTCCAGCTTGAACGCCTCGTCGATGGGAAGCCAATCTTCAAGGAAGTTGAAGACCTCGCTCATGTGGACGACTGTGGTTAAGACTCGTTCGCCCTTGTTGACTCGTGAGATTATGCTTTGCGCGGCTTCTTTTACTGCTTGATCCTCAGCCTTTGGTTTGTGCTTTGCTTTAAGAAACGCGTATATGAAGACATTTGCGTCGAGAAATCTCATTCCAGATCATTCCATTCAGGTCTTCCTGATCGACTTCCTTAATTTATGATATTCCGAGAAGTTCTCAAGAGCAACGTCAACTTCTACCGAGTCAAAGTATTTAGTGATATCCACAGTCTTCTTAGGAACGATCCTTAGATGGTCCGGATACATAAAGACGTAAACCTCTCTTACTCCCTTTAGAATCCGCTCTCGCCACTTCGCGGGAATTGTAAATCTACCCTGAGAGTCCACCTCTTTCAATTCCACCTCAGTCACGATTTGTCACCTAATTAGTCCGATTCTGCCTGAAAATATAAACTTTGCCTACAAAACCTGAAAACACCGCGGACACCCTAAGCTATGAATGCGGCTGTCAAGGTGAGGGTCATGCTAGAATAAGGGAGAAATTCCTAGGTGAGATTCTGATGACGTACTCTTCTGATGAGCTCTCGGCCGGTGGAGCAACCTTCTACCGGCTGCTGGCTGAAAGAGATGGTCCTCTACCCGCTAAGCTTGAAGAAGGCATTCAAGTCTGAAGTAGTAGCGCGCACTTGACATACGGAGGTAGGTCGTTTTCGAATTTGTCGCTTATCGTCGGTGTTTGTGTGACGCAGTTAGCTTCGCTACTATGATCAAGGCCTTTTTTGGAAGATTTTCTCTACTCACAGTGAAACTTGGAGTCTTAAGCGTCTTGACGTTGTCTTCTCTACGTATGAAATCTTCCAATGTGCTCAGTCCGTTGAATGCATCCGACATCCCGGGAAGCCTGTAGTGCATTGGAAGTGTAACCTTGGGCTTGAGGGATTTCATGACCTTCCGCGCTTGTTTAGGGCCGATTGTGTAGAATCCTCCTACTGGAAGGAAGAGGACATTCACCGGTCCAATCTCTTTTGCCTTTGATGCGAATAGCTTGTGTCCTAGATCTCCTAGGTGGCAGAATGAGATGCCGTCTAAGCCTACTAGGTAGATTGAGTTCTTTCCTCTCTTGCCGCCTTGAACCTCGTCATGGAATGTGGCTATCCCCTTGACGGATACGCTGCCGATCCTTGCCATGCCAGTGAATCCTTCTAGGATTATGCTCCTCTTGTGGCTGACGGCTGCTGCATTGTTATGGTCTGAGTGGCTGTGTGAACAGAGTATTATGTCTGCTTTAGCATCCGGCTCCGGAAGCCCGATCCCCTTGAACGGGTCGAATATCAGCTTCCTAGTCTTGCTTTTCAGCATGAAGCATGCATGTCCAATCCAAATGACATTGATCAAACCCATACTCACCCTAGAAATCTGTAAAACTCGCTGGCAATATATGCATATTTTCTTGGTGAAGAAAAATGATGCTAATCGATCTTGGATGCGATAGGCGTGACCTCGCTTTCTTTGGACAGGCTATGAGCTTAGAGGCGCGAAGATCACCCGTGACAGAATTGTGAAGGGCTCTGAAGAGACGATTCTGACCCCCCTAGGGGTAGGGGGGTCTAAATCAGCTTGCAAGGGACCTCAAAGCGGTTGAA
>Ga0315314_1003277_pt1 | contig 12741 bp, 13 predicted proteins | sample TDP9_MG_FD_203631 | JGI IMG/M metagenome (GOLD analysis project Ga0315314, IMG submission 203631) | Freshwater sediment microbial communities from Lake Towuti, South Sulawesi, Indonesia - TDP9 | ecosystem: Environmental > Aquatic > Freshwater > Lake > Sediment | place: Indonesia: South Sulawesi...
CCCCCGTTCCAGCGCCGACCACGATCGCGTCGTACCTCCTCAAAGACCCACCCCCCAGAGCCGTTACATCACACCACTGTACCAAAAACGCCTCATAACGTTTACTATGCCTTATCCCGTTGCGTTACCCCGAAACGAGCTGTTCTAGGCTCGTCACACAACGCAGAAGCCCCACCGTTTAAAAATCGAAAGCTTTTCATGACCACACGAAGACAGGGTCTCGGAAAGACTTATTTTCTTGCCCATCCTCTCAAGAAGGGAAGCAAACGAAGCAGGCGGGGGTGTCCGAGTCTGGTCAAAGGAGACAGGCTTAGGAAGTGCGTCTTAGGAGACCTGTTGGCGTAGGCCTGCGTGGGTTCAAACCCCACCCCCCGCACCATTTCGTCATGTTCTTATAAATCCAGGTTTTCTCTGTAAAAAATTACATCTCAGAAAGATTTAATTCATGAGTGGCAATAATAGATATTAGAGGGACGCTGTTGAACAGGGAAGTTAAGGAGATCGTTTCTGACGCGGAGAACCTATTAATGAAGGCGATTGAGGAGATGAACGTTAATTTACGAGATGCCGCGGAGAAAGCTTGGGGAGCTACCGTTAGGGCTACCGATGCCCTAATACTTGCCAAATACGATGAAACACCTAAAAGCATGAAGGATAGACGTGAGAAGCTAGGCGAGCTAATACTTAGAGAACCTGAACTTGACAAACTGGGTCTTTGGGAAAGATTGCACTCAAGAGAAAGTAGCCTGCACGTAAGTTGCTTCTATGACGGAGAGTGCAAGCCAGCGGACGTAATAAAGAGAAAAATTTCTGAAACTAAAAACTATATTGAGGACATTAAGGCGCTCGTAGGTTCACACTAGTTTGAGGAACCTTTTTATGTTCCCCAGGAGTTTTAAGGGGCCTCCGATTTAGGCTTTTAAAGGCTCGAATCCCACTGTAGGATTCGTGGGTTCAAAACGAGGGTGATAACCTACCCCCACACCAATCTGCCTGTAAATTTTTCCCACTAACAATCTTAATTAGGTAGGTGGGCTCTTGGATATTTGAGAGGACTATAGGTATGGCTGAGCATTACTTTAATCTCAATCGTAAGTACCTTAATGAGGCTGAGGAGTTCTTGGCTAAAGGCGATTCTGTTCAGGCTTCGGAGAAACTGTGGGGCGCAACGGCTGAGATGGTGAAGACCATTGCAGCTAAGCGAGGTATAGAGTTAAGAAGCCATAGAGATCTATGGGAATTCGTAGATAAGCTAGCCGACGAACTCGACGACCCAGATATTATTAAGCTCTTCTCCATAGCTAACGCCCTCCACCAGAACTTCTACGAAGATTGGATGCCCTTGAGTGCTGTGAAAAGGGATGCGGAGGCTGTTAAACAACTAAACGAGAAGCTAGAGAAACTTATACATTAAATTGACGTCATTCTACGACAAATTTGTAATTCGGGGGTTCGAACGAGGGTGATAACCTAAACCCCCGCACCAGCCCTAGATATAAGCAAAAATGGGCTTCTACGGCAAAAATGTCGTGACATCTGTCATGACACCTTATTTCCATAATCAAAAAAGTTTCATTTTCTGCCAAGTGTGTCATCACACCTTTATAAGGTGGGTTTAAATTCGAGTTATAGCACTATTCCCCGCACACAATAGAAACGACATTTTTCCTGTTCTATTGAGATTAATTAGCCTGATTTTAACCTCAGGCAAGATTTATGAACGATGAGCAGGCAGGTCTTTGGACCATGATTCTGGGTTAATAGTAAATGACGTTATCTGATAAAGACTTGTATTGAGTTCACTTTGGGAGGCGCCTCGCTCTGCGTTTTTCTGACCCCTTAAGTCTGTTAAGGTTATTAAATTCCATTATCTTTCAGTAATAAAGCTTTTATTTCTGATTTTATTTTATTATTTCTGAGAAGATATGACAGAATATGTAGTTGATATACGTGAAAGGGGCGAGATAACTATACCGAAGGAACTGAGAGAAAGATATCGTCTCACGAAGAAAACTGAGGTTAAGCTCATCCCAAGAGTGGAGGGAATACTTATCAAACCCAAAATTAAAGACCCTGTCGGTCACCTAAGAGGGTTAGCAAAAAACGTTTGGCCTGATAATGTTTCAAGCGTGGATTTAATAAGGGACCTTCGGAAAAGAGCTGACTTTGAAGCGAAGGAGAAACTTTGATCGCCTTAGTTGACACTAACATTTTTCTCAACGTGATTCGTGAAGAAAGAGAATTTCTTAGAACCTCAGAAGAGTTCCTCAAGAAAGTGCAGTCAAGGGAGATAAGAGGTCTCGCATCTTGTGTGGCATTGATGGAAGTTAAGTGGGCTTTGTTTGAAAGAAAGGAGTATGCAAAGGCGGACAAAGCAGTTTCTTTAATCGAGGAAATTGTAGAGATAGTCCCAGTTGACGGAGAAATAGCGAAAGAGGCCATCGACTTAAAGATTAAGAAGAAAACGGAACTTCTAGATTCAATCCATGTAGTTACAGCCATAATGAACGACGCCGTCTTTGTGACTAGGGATGACGATTTACGGAAGAAGGTTGAAGATGTCATCTCCGTAAAAAAGCCTGAAGATGTCTTGAAGGAATTACAGGGTGGGGATACTAAGACGAAAGTATCCGGACTTAGATAAGTTAAATCTCCCTCAACCCTCACTCCACTATGAGAAGATCCTTAGGTTCTGAAGTTGGAACTACACTTTTCGCTTTCGTGCATAGAAGCACGCTAACCTCAGAGATCGACATCCTTTCAGTCTTAACAGATACATACACAATAGACTATTAATAGATGTGAGAGTTCAAAACGAGGGTGATAACCTAACCTCTGCACCATCCCTAAATAAGCTTATTTTCTGATCTGGGGAGCAAAGTCCTCTGTCTCCTTTATGATAAGCTAGCATGGAACCTTTAACGATAGATAACGCCAAGCCTCAAGGTTTTGATGTAAACTCCACGCTTTCTTTCTTCGGTCGTAGGGAAGATGTGCCAATCGGCCTAGCAGCCATCTATGGCTACTCCTATACAGCTAAACTGATCGTCCTCAGAAACCTATGGGAAGAAAAACGTTCAGAAGATCCTAATACTGAAAGGCTGAGAAATAGTTTAAGGAGCTTCAAGTTCTCTGGTCAACTTGGCATACTCTTCTGCGGTTAAACGCCACCCGGCTGAGATCATATCGTTTATCGCCTCTTTGACTTCTTTCCTTGAAAGCTTTTTCCTATAAAGAAGCCTCAGCAACAGGTAGACTGTTCCATGGGCTTCGATGTTGTAGAGGCGCGCAACCTCCCTCGCGATGCCTTCATCAATTATAGCCACGCCTCCCAGTTCCTTCGCCAACACGAGAACCTGAACTTCGGCTTGGTGAAGATCAGGCATCGCTGAGAGCGAGGCGATTAGGTCAATGTCCGTCGGCTCTCTAACTTTTATTATCGACTGCTGAATCAGCTTTTCAGCGATGAAGGCGTCTGGAGCTCCAAGCTTTTTTCCCTTATCCACAACCTCTTCCACCACTTTAGGAGTGGTATATTTTTCCTCAGAGAACTCCCCAAAAACCCTTGAAAGACCTATTTTGCAAAGGTGCATGATAGGCGTAGCATTGAATACAAGGGGTTTCCGCAGCCAACATCCCTCTCAAGAGGCCGTCCCTTAAGCTTCAGCTCTCTTGGCGGCTTCGATATCTTCCTCGATGTCCTTCGTCGTAACATGGGCTGTTATTCTAAGCCTATTCAACTCCTCCAACATTTCTCTGAGGGACACTCCCCACGTCTGAGAAGCCTTCCATAGGGTTATCTTCCCAGACCTGTAGAGCTCAACCGCCCTCCTCCTCTTCCATTCACCGACACCCATCTCGAGTATACGCCGTATCGCAGTAGACTTATCCAATCCCTCTTCCTCCATAAACCTAAGTATCTCCTCCTCCAGCTCAACAGGAATGCGGGTTGCCACAGTTTTCTGCATACCCAAACCCTCTATTTACAATTAATAACAATTGCAAACAAATAAAAACATTTCTCCACCCCCCACGCTTACCATTACAATCCTTTACTACTGGGAAGGCAAACCGCTGACACAAGATACTACCAGCTCAAAAGGACTCGTCTTCAGATCGCTCACGACAACGACTTAACGAGAGGCGCAGGGCTTGAAAAGTGCCGACAACCATTAAGCCTATCGCTAGCTGACTGCTTCGCTCTAGCGCTCGCCAAAAGGGAGAAAGCTTTACTGTTAACGACCGATAAGGAACTTTCAAAGGTAGGAGAGGTCGAGGTCAGGTTCTTTGAGGTCTAAAACCGCTATATTAGGGTGGGAGCGGTTCTTCTCCGTCGATGTGGATGTCTATGACGGCTGGTTTACCATTTTTGACGAACCTAAAACCTTCTTCAAGAGAGGATCTAAGTTGACTAGGCATTTCAACATCTAAGCCGCCGCATCCGAATGCTTCTGCAACGGATGCAAAGCTAGGATTCACGAGGTCGACAGATACGAATCTCTCTCCATAGAAGCTTCTTTGACGATGTTTTATGGTTCCTAGAGCCCCGTCATTGAAGATGCACACAATGATGGGAGCCCCCTCTTGAAGGGCGGTTGAGAGTTCATTTAGGCTCATGTAGAAGCCGCCATCGCCGCACACGGCCACTACCGTTCTCTCAGGCCTCGAAAGCTTACAGGCTATGGCGGCTGGCAACGCGTAGCCCATCGGTCCAAAACACCCCGATTGAATCCATGTGCATGGCTCATAAATGTCTAGGAACGTTGAGGCCCAGAGCTTGTTGTTTCCAGCGTCCAGGGTGAAAACGGTTTCTCGGCCAAAGAACTTCCGAATCTCGGAGCAAGCCCTTTGAGGCTTCATAGGCATCGTTTCCGAGAGGGTTTTAAGGTACCATGACGATCTTCTCCAGGATTCCTTAGCCTTCTTTAGGAGCCTAACCCAATCTTTCCTTCTTTCGGTTCCAACCTGAAGGGTCTTCACCTCCTCTAACAGCGCCTCCAAAGCTTTTCCAGCGTCACCTACGATGCTAATCTTGGCTGGGTAATTCTTTCCAATAACCTTCGGATCTATGTCTACATGGATCAATGCTGCATTCGGGTTTATGTTGCTCCATTGTCTGGTGCTCAAGGCGGCAAAGCGGCAGCCTATCGCCAGAATCAGGTCAGCTTTGGCTAGTAGCCCATCACTATAGCTAGGCGCGTGTATCCCCATTCTCCCAGCCGACAACGGATGGTCTTCCGGGAAAGAGCCCCTGCCGTTGAAGGTTGTAGCCACGGGTACTTGCAAGCGCTCGGCTAAAGTTTGAAGAGGCTTCCAAGCTCTTCCAGAGTAGTGCACACCACCTCCGGCTATTATGAGCGGCCTGGAAGATTCAACCAACAGCTTTGCAGCTTCCTTAATCGCATCAGGCTCCCCGTGAGGCTTAGGCGAAGATAACGTAAACGGATGTTCCTTCAATAGTTCAAGGTCTTCTCGGCTCAGTGGTTGAGTTTGAACGTCAACCGGAAGGTCTATGTGCACAGGCCCAGGTCTTCCCTCGGTGGCGATTCGATATGCTTTTCTCACAGTTTCCACGGTTCTGCGAGAGTTATGCAGACACGTAGACCACTTAGTGACATGGCTGAAGATAGATACGTGGTCAAGCTCTTGGAAAGATCCCCTGCCAAGGTGACTAAGGGGTTGTTGGCCAGTAAAAGCTAGAATGGGAATGCTATCTGTCCACGAGGTGGCTATACCCGTCAAAAGGTTTGTAGCTCCAGGTCCTCCCGTCCCATCGCAGATTCCAGGCTTACCCGTAAACTTGGCGTAAGCATCAGCCATATAAGCACCCGCTTGCTCATGCCTAACCAGCACATGCCTTATTGAGGAGGAGTGAAAAGCGTCATAGAAAGGGCATGTTTGGGAGCCGGGTATACCAAATGCCAGCTTAACGTCCAGTTTTTCTAAGACCTTTACAACTCCCTCAGCTATTTTTAAGCTCATGCATCCTACTCCTAGAACTCGATCAATCTTAATAATAATCTAATTAAAGAATATATTAACGCGCAGTATAATCTGGGTCCGGAAGAAGATTGGCGGAGAAGCCCTCCACGCCTTTAACATTGAATGAGAAGGAAGTCCTAGAAGCAATTAGAGAAATCAAATCCAAAATTGTTGTCTCAATCCATTATGAATTCCTTCTCTGATGGGAATGAAGAAGCGATCTGCATAATTGTCATGAGTTTATAAGCGAAGGTTGAAGCGATTTTGCTTAACTGAAGTTTGACGCAAAGGCCAAGGTGCTTTTGTATTTCGACATCGATTTTAAATATAAGTAAGCACCTTTTTAAGTATAAGAAAGCAGAAATTCTGAAGGGAAATGGCTTGAGGGTCCTTGAAGCCATGAGGAAGGACATGGTTATCGTGGACGAGAACATGTCCATTGCAGACTCCTCTAAACTCATGCGTGAGAAGAGCGAGGGATGCGCCCTCATCTTGAAGCAAGGCAGGCCTGTGGGGATAATAACTGAAAGAGATATCACCTGGAAGGTTGCGGGGGATGGATTAGACCCGAAGGGTGTAAAAGTCGGGGAAATCATGTCTAAGCCACTAATAACAGTCGATCCAGACGCGGACTTGGTGGAAGCTGCGAGGCTTATGTGTAAGCATAAGATCAGGAGACTGGCTGTGGCTAAGAATGGAATCCTGTACGGGATCGTAACAGCCATAGACATAGCGCGCAATCTTGAAGGCTACGTCGACGAGGAGGTGCGTAAAATCCTGAGGGCTGCCTTCTTCTTCCCACTACCCCGTTAGCCAATCGAAGAAGAAAGCCTGAGGACGTTCGCTGGGGTATTATCGAGCCTTAGCTAAGTCTTAATGTGGGTGCTAGGAAAGGACTGCTAACCCCAGATAAAGCTCTGATTCATGCTTGGATGCGCTTCAGCTGACCCTGATACATCTCAATTACTTCCTTGACGGTGGTTGCATCCTCAGCAGACTTGTCCAGTCGAAAGCTACCCGTGAAGCGTGGGAACCTTATGGCTAGTCCGCTTCCCTTTCGAATGGCGTCCATGGCGCATGTGTGGATTGGGCTGAGCGTGATCTCGGCTCCAATGACCTCGATCACAACCTTTGGCTCAAACCATACGTCTGCCTCCAGTGTGGAATTGACCCTAGCGCTTCTGTGCGGTATCCGATGTTCTTCCATCATCTTGGGCAGCTTTCCAAGGTCTTCGTCGGTGAATCCTGTTCCGCACTTGGTGACCGTTTTGAAGACATCCTCGTCTGGATCGTAGGCGGCGAGGAGGAGGGCGCCGTATGTCCCGCCTCTCTTCCCCCTTCCGTGGAACGCGCCGACCACCACGAGGTCCACGGTGTCGGTCATCTCGCTCCTGTAATCTCGTTTATACTTTATCCAGAGCCACCCCCTCGCTCCGGCTTGATACACGGCGCTTTCGCTTACGGATTTGCAAATCACCCCTTCGCATCCGTTTTCCACCGCCTTCTCGAAAAAGCGCTCCAACTCATCTGGGCTGTCGGTGATAAGGTACTCCGCCACCCTGACCCGGTCGCTAGGCTCAATGATTTTCTCTAGACATTGATGCCTGACAGGGTATGGCTCTAGGGTTAAGTCCCTCCCATCAACTTGGAGAGCATCGAACATGAAGAGCGAAACGGGGTATTCTTCCATGGCCTTTTTAATTCCATATTTTCGCCTTCGATGCATCAGCTCTTGGAAGGGCTTCATTTCACCCGTGTCAGGTTCAATGGCAACACACTCCGCCTCGATGATGGCTTCCTCTGCCTTTGCACACCTTTTAATCAGTTCAACGCCGTCTGGGTATTGATCCGTGATGTTTTCGAGCCGCCGGGAGAAGAGAGTGACGTTTCCTCCTCTTCTGTGGGCTTGTATTCGCTCTCCATCATACTTGAACTCGGCTATGCACTTTCCACCGAGCTTTTCAAGGATCTCATGGGGCGAGCCTAACCTTTCAGCTAACATAGGTCGAATGGGCTCTCCCAGTGAAACCCTAAACTCCCTGATGCCCTCCATCCCCTTCTCTACAACGGTTCTTGCCACCCTACCTAAGTCAGAAGAAATGTTGTACGCCCTTTCCAGGTCTTCTCGTGCCTCTTTCCCACCACCATACGCTATAGCCAACGCGTCAAGAACAGTCATGTCGGCTATTCCCAGCCTTAACTCACCTGTAACTGTCCGAATGATATACTTTGCCTCCTCGGGGGCGGCATTGGCTAAGAGCCCCGCTAACAAGTTTATCTTTTGCTCCATAGATCCGGCGCCTGTTGTCTTTGCCATCTTGTCAAGAGTTTCATATACTGTCTGAACGGTCAACAGTTCCTTGACGAGCGCCACCTGAGCTTTCTTCTCTAAAAATTTCTGGGTTGTCTCACCCAAGTCTCCTGTTTCCCCCAGATCTTCACGGATATCCTTTTCGTCACAGTTCGTTGCCCTAGCGACCACCCGTATAGCCAGCTTCTCCGCAACCCCTATCTCGATCCCCACAAAGTCTGGGTAGAGTTTTCCCTGCGTTAGGTAGACAACTTTGTCAATCAACTCCTTCGGTGTCTGTTTAAGAAGGTCAACAAGATACTCAGTCATTTCAAGCCTCTTTGTTGTGGCTTCAATCTTTTTATAAGCGTCTGCAATATGCGAATACTTCAAGGGCAACAGCCTCTGAATTAATAGAGGTAAAGATAGATTTAAGGTTAAACACGAAAGCAAGCCCGACGTAAGAAGAGACTTCAACCTCCTGAGCGGAGTCTTCTGTTACGGTGAGCGGTTATGTTTAGAAACAAACGACGTGATGCTTAAGGGTCTTCCCTCAATGGGAGCTTGAGCTGTCTTCTTTCTCGCACTCTGCATGAGCCTCCGCACAGCACCTCTGGAGACACCCCTTCTCGCTCCAGCCCACTCTTGAGAGAGCAAGTTGTCGAGGCGCACCCCAGCATTCAGAGGCTAAACAGGGTTGTCACCTACATGAGCGAAGGGAGACGCTACATCAACATCGACTGCTCCTTTGACAAGAACATTTTCGGAAGCCATACACAACACGGTTTCCCACGTTGAAAACGAAATAAGGAGAAGATTTGAGGGAGACCTACCCTTCCACCTCGAATAGTTCAGGTATGGACTTATCCAAAAGGCTTAGGGCTGCTCTCCTAGATTCTTCTCCGAATGGAACGCCCCTGGCGAAGTTCAGGACTTCGTTCTTCAACCTCAACCTGAGTCTTTTACCCTCTTTTAAGAAGAGCACCGAGACGCCATCGCCTTTCATGAGTTTGATGTTGCGTTTTCCCATGGTGCAGCCCGTTACAAACTGGACACCGTCGGCAAAGCATGAATGTGGAGGTGATGGGTCAGTTATAACAATGGCTCTTGTTCTGAAATGGTTCTTTCCAAGAACTGCGTTGGCCAGTAAACCAGCCTTCACACCTAAGACTAAAAAGGGACCGAGGTGACCGTGAAACCTCACAGCGTCCTCAATGAGCTCATCAGAAATGGAGACATCTATGGATTCAAGCCTCACTTCCGACCCTCTTCCCAGCCTTCTATGCCTTTTGTAGATGTTCCTCACAGGGTGAGAGTGTTTGTTAAGGATATACCCACAACTCCCTATAAAACCAACCCGAGGTATGTAGACCTGCCCAAACCAGAGTTTCACCTTGATTCGCCAAGGCTGATGCAGGAAGAGAGCACCAATAATTGAGCCCGCAACAGATGCGAGGATGTCAAACACGATAGAAGTTGGTGTGCTGGCATAGGTTACCGGCGCTGTTCAAACAACGGCTCTAGAATTGCGTTGGCAATGGCGTGGATGACTATCCAACCCCGTAAGTCAAGTTGTTAACGTTAATAGTCTTAATGCAACTCCACCCAAGCTTATTGCAAAAACTATCTCAGAAACAGTTATGAATAGCGCTTTCTTCCAGCCAAACTCTCTAACTAGAGCGGTGATGGTTGCTATACAGGGTATGTAAAACATTGCCACTAAAGTGAATACGATAATTTGAACTGGCGTCAAAACTTGGGCGAAATTCGTTGTTCCTAAAAGAGTAGCGAGCATGATCAGTGTCAGCTCCTTTCTCAGCACACCAAATATCAGCGTTATTCCGGTAATGGCTGGTAATCCTAGCCACACAACTGTTACGGGACTGAGCGCGGTCGCGATTGGTTCTAATAAACCCAAAACTTCTGCGAGCTTTATGGCAAGGCTTCCAATGATTATTAAAGGGAAGGCTATTTTTATGAACTCGGCTAGTCTGAACCATGTTTGCTTCAGAACAGTCTTCGGATGAGGCACCCTATAGTCATGCATTTCCATAATAAGAGCGGTCGGTTCACCTGGCAGAGTTCTAAATGCAAGCCTTCCGAGAGCGAAAATGACCAGCAGGTCGAAGACATAAAGCATCAAGGCCCATTGGATGCCAACAAACTCACCCACTAGACCAAGTATGATGACTGTGCGCGCGGCGCAGGGCACTAGTGTTGTTACAAACGCGGCGAGGAGCCTCTCCCTCTCTGTCTCCATTATTCTGCATCCCAAGCATGCTGGGACATTGCAGCCGTAGCCAAGCATTATAGGGATAAACGCCTTTCCATGCAGTCCTATTTTGTGCATGGCGTTGTCCATCAGAAATGCGATTCGGCTGAGGTAGCCCGAGTCTTCTAGGAAGTACAGTATAATATAAAACGGGACGATGTAAGGTAGGGCTATCGTGACACCGGCTATGACGCCCTCTATTATGCCGCCCCAAACCAGTTTTCCTACGATTTCTATTCCAAATATGCTTGCAAAGATGGGTTCCCATCCATAAAAGAAGTTGCTTAACAACTCTGAGGTGTGATCTCCGAAGGTGAATATGGAATAGAACACTAAAAGCAGTGAAACAGCCATAATAGGATATCCTAAGATTTTATGGGTGGTTAAGGTATGTAGCCTCTCTTCTATTGGAGCCTTTATCGGAGGCACAAGCTTTTGAGCTTCCCTTGCAATGCACCCTGCTATTTCGTATCGTTCAGAAGTTATCACAGTTGAGCAGGAATGGCCATGAAGCTTCTCGATTTCGGCTGCAAGTTTTTCTGCCGTTGATATGATCGTGGGGTCCATTCCTTGAACTTCTTTCGAGATTTCTTCATCTCCTTCCAACAACTTGACGGCCACATATCTCGGTGGATACCAAAATTGAATTTTCTCAACCATTTTTGTAATCCTTGCGATCCTGTCCTCAACTTCTTCCCCATACTTCACCTCAACAGGCTTCGCCTTTTCCCCTTTTTCAATTATCTCTATGGCTTTTTCCAAAAGCTTGAAAATGCCGACACCTTTTATTGCAACGGTTGAAATTACTGGTATTCCTAAAAGCTTCTCCAGTTTTTCTGTATCAATTTCGATGCCCTTTTTCTTTGCAATGTCCATTTGGTTCAAAGCTATAATCATCGGAGTTTCAAGTTCCATTAGCTGTAACGTGAAGAACAAGTTTCTCTCGAGGACCGAGGCATCAACCACGTTTATCACTACGTCTGGCCTCTCGACAGCAATATACTTCCTTGAGATCAATTCTTCCAGAGAATATGTTGAAAGGGAATATATTCCGGGCAAATCGATGATGTCTATTGTGTAGCCTTTGAAGTGGAGCGTCCCCTCCGCCCTTTCAACGGTTTTTCCAGGCCAGTTCCCTATATGCTGATGCAAACCAGTCAGATAGTTGAATATGACGGATTTCCCGACGTTTGCGTTTCCGGCTAGGGCGATGACCAATTTTCTTTCGGTCACTCTTTTTCTATCTCCACAAAAATTCTCTCAGCCATCCCCCTGCCAAGGGCAAGTCTTGAGCCTCTCACAAGAATTTCTAAGGGACCGTGAAACGGGGCTGATTTCACAACCTGTACTCTTGTGCCCGGAGTGAGACCCATGTCCATAAGCCTCTTCTCGAACCCCCAGCCTCTTCCCCAACCTCCTCCACGACCAGCTTTTATGGAAGTTACAATTCCCCTCTCTCCATTCCTCAGCGCGGTCAGAGGCACCTTAAGTCTTTTCGAGTTTCGCCCTTCCATGCAACGACCAGCCTTTTCACCTTGTTCTTTTAACTCGGATGATTGACGCTACGTCGCGACTTATTGCTCGACTGGTTTCGCCGACTTTGAGGGTTATAGGCCCGTTGAACGGAGCTTTTTCCACCACTTCTATTGGGGTACCAGGCACCAGTCCTATGGTGTCCAAGTAGTGCAACAAGTCTGACCTCTCTTCTGTTATTTTCACTATTGTGCCTCGTTCTCGCTTGTTGAGTGCAATCAGGGGCTGGGACTTTTCCTCAATTATTCCTCCGCATTTTGTGGGTATGGGGTTTCCGTGGGGACAGGTTTTGGGGTGTCTTAACGCCTTTTCTAAAGGTTTGACGATTTCGTTGGTTATGCCATGTTCCAGTTTGCAAGCTGCATCGTGGACCTTGTCCCATTCCACACGCAAAATGTCTGTGAGCAGACGCTCGGATAATCTATGTCTCCTCACAACCTGCAGAGCTATCTTGAGCCCTTTCTCCGTAAGCTTTACGCCCTTGTAAGGCTCATGAGTTACGTAGCCTTCTCTCTCCAGCCGCTCTACCGTGTTGGTGACCGTTCCAGGAACTACTTTAAGCAAGTTAACTAGGTCGCTAGTTCTAGCTACTCCGCTTTTTTCCTGAAGCTTGTAGATGCCTTCCAGATATTCCTCAATCACTGCAGTAACTTCTTCACTCATT
>Ga0315314_1003278_pt1 | contig 12739 bp, 11 predicted proteins | sample TDP9_MG_FD_203631 | JGI IMG/M metagenome (GOLD analysis project Ga0315314, IMG submission 203631) | Freshwater sediment microbial communities from Lake Towuti, South Sulawesi, Indonesia - TDP9 | ecosystem: Environmental > Aquatic > Freshwater > Lake > Sediment | place: Indonesia: South Sulawesi...
CTGGCGAAATCTGAGCCTTGTCATCGCACACTCGGCATACGTATTTGCGTTGCTTAATGTCATAGAAGGCGATGTAGCCACAGTTTTCACACACATAAAGAAGGTATTTGTCCGATTCTTCTAACAGTCGATCTCGCAGTAGCATTGCTGCACCATGCCCTATCAAACAGTCCCTTTCCATTTCACCGAATCTTAGACCACCGCCTCTGGCTCTGCCCTCCGTTGGTTGTCTTGTCAACATCTGCACTTGCCCTCTAGCCCTGGCGTGAACCTTGTCTGCAACCATGTGGTGAAGTTTTTGATAGTAAACAACTCCCATGAAGATGTCCACCGAGAAACGCTCACCCGTGATACCATTATACAAAATATCTCGGCCTGTGTGGCTGAAGCCAAGATCCTTGAGCATACGCTTGAGTTCTTCTGGTTTCTCGTTTACAAAAGGAGTGCCATCGACAGGTCTTCCTCTAGCTGCTCCCACTTTTCCAGCCACCGATTCTAGGAACTGCCCGATAGTCATGCGTGACGGCATGGCATGGGGATTAATTATCAAATCGGGAACGAGGCCGTCTGTGCTAAAGGGCATGTCCTCTTGGGGAACAATCATTCCGATGACGCCTTTCTGCCCGTGTCTAGAAGCAAACTTATCGCCCAACTCGGGAATGCGTTGATCTCGAACCCGCACTTTCACAAGTTTGCTTCCTTCACCAGTCTCCGTTACGAAAATCTGGTCTACAACGCCTGTTTCGGCTGGTCGCATATCAACCGATGTATCGCGCATGGTTGGACCTTTGACTTCGAACTCCTTGTATTCCTCCAAGAACCGAGGCGGACTTGTGCGTCCGATAAGCACGTCGCCTCCTGCTACTTCAGATTCAAGGCCAATTATACCATCTGGCTCTAGCAATCGATAATATTGTTCCCCTCTGTACCCCCTTATGCCTGGTTCAGGTGTCAGGAACTTGTCTTTTAATCCGCCTAGATATTGGCGGCACTCAGCCTCGTATATTCTATAGAAAGTGGATCGTCCTAGTCCACGTTCGATGGAGGCCTTGTTGAATATAAGGGCGTCCTCCATGTTGTAGCCTTCAAATGATGCAACCGCCACAACACAGTTTTGCCCTGAAGGATGAAGGTCATAGCCAATTATGTCCATGGGACGTGTATCAACCATTGGCTTCTGTGGATAATGAAGAATGTGAGAGCGTGAATCAACTCGCAGCAAGAAATTGGTTGAGTGTATTCCTAGGGCTTGTTTGGCCATGGCGGCCTCATAGGAGTTGCGTGGAGACTGATTGTGTTCGGGGTATGGAATTAGGGAGGCGCATATGCCTAAAATAGTGTATGTGGTGATCTCCACATGGGTGTGCTCAGGCTTAACTTCTTGGTAATGCAATGCGATGTAGAGGTTCTCCTCTTCTTCAGCGTCAATGTACTCCACAATGCCGTTTTTGACTAGGTCTTCCCAGCTCCATTCACCAGCGCGGATCTTTTCCATGTGTTCGGATGTTAGTTTTGGAACGCCGTCTTCGACTATTATCAGGGATCGGCGTACTCGACCTTCATCGCAGTTGATGTAGATTTCCTCTTTTTCTTTTCCGAATTCCTTGGAGAAGTATGCCACGTTTATTACGGTTGAGATTTCTCCCATTCGCCGTTTTATTCTTATTTCAGCGGTTAAATCTTCGGGTGTGAGACTGTACCCCACTATGTTGCCGTCAACGAACACTTTGGCGCCTGAGGCTCGAATGGAATCGTTCGCATCGTGGGTTGGGATAACTCCCATTCTGTAGAGGGAATTCTTTACCTTTTCAGGATTTACACTGACAGATATGGATGAGCCAAGGGCTAGGTTCTTGACCAATCCACAGTTTGAGCCTTCTGGTGTCTCGTTTGGGCACAGTCTTCCCCAATGGGTGGGGTGGAGGTCTCGAGCCTCGAAGTTTGGTTGACTTCGACTCAGAGGCGACTGCAGTCGTCTCAGATGGCTCAATGTAGAAGTGTGATTTGTTCTGTCTAGCAACTGTGTAATTCCCACACGTCCTCGTCCCCAATTGCCAGTTGCCACAGCGTGCTGCAGCCTTTCGGTGATTATGCCAGGTCGTACAGCAATCGAAACCGTGAGCATCTGCCGTTTGATGCCCATGCGCTCAAGTTGATACTTGATGTCTCGGGATAGGTTGCGGAAGGCAATGCGAAACAGGTCGGCGAGTAATGGTCCTGCAAGTTTCAAGCGTTTGTTTTTGAAGTGGTCTTTGTCGTCTGTTTTGCGTTTGCCAAGTTTTAGTTCTATGACACGGTTCGCCATCTCACCGAGAAACAACGCCTTGTCTCTTCGTTTGTCTGGTGTTCTTCCAATATGGGGCAGAAAGTTCCGGTCAAGTATGCTCTCGGCTTTTTGACGTCGGTATTCTTCGACTTGTCCGTGAGCCACACGGCTCCCGATGTACATGACGGCTTCTGCAACAGTGTCAATACCCAACGCCTTTTCAAAAGACGGCTCAATCTCGCTCTGAATGATTTTTTCTGGCGAAACAGCGTCGGCGAGTTCTTTATCAGACTTCAGCCCTAGCGCTCGCATGACGATTACAAGCGGTATTTCTGTAGGGACACCTGGCATAGAAACATAGATACCGCCGTCTGATTTTAGGCGCAGTTCGATGCGCGCTCTGAACCCCACTGTTGTGGAGAAGATTTTTGCTTGATAAACTGGTGTGGCGCCACGGGTGTCGATGTCAACTAAAATTCGGTTAGGCGCTAGGTCTTCAAGGGCAACGATTACCCTCTCGGACCCGTTGATAACAAAGTAGCCACCTGGGTCGCTTGGGTCTTCACCGTGTGCAATCAGTTCCTCGGGCAAGAGTTGAGACAGGACGCAAAGTTTTGATTTTAGCATAACGGGCAGGTTGCCAATCAAAACTAGTTCGGTTTCCTGCTCTCTTCCATCAACAATTGGCGTCATTTCCAACGAAAGCGGGGCTGCATACGATAGGCTGCGGAATCGACCCTCAAGGGGATAGATTTCGTGTTTGGTGCCGTCGACCTCGGTGATGTAGGGTCCACTTATCTTAGACTGCGGGTCGATGATCCAAATCTGTCCGAGTTTAATCTTGTACGGTTGTTCAGGCACTTGGATGTCGATTTCACCGACTTCGTTGATTACTTCTTGTAAACCTTTCTCAATGAATTCGTTGTATGAGTCCAAGTGTTGCCTAACCAAGCCTTTCTCTCTGAAGAAAGCTTTCTGCAGCATGAGAAAGTCGTCTTGCGATAATGAAACCTCTTCCAACTTTATTTTGTCCTCCGTAAACTATCATTTACAAAAGCATCTACATGTGAACGAATAAGGGGGTACTCTTTCAAACTAGGATGTTCCTCCAGCGGGCCGGTGTCATCCGACCCGAAAAATCGGGTCTCCAAGCATAGATTTCCCATTTACATGGGCGTGCTCAAACGTAAACACCACATCAAACTAATAAACTTTACTTACTAATTTTTCGCTTTTTCTGTGTGGCGCACCTATTTGCGCTTTCTGAACAGCATGATGCCTTCGAGGGGTGCAAAATGTATTCAAAGTCCGCTTCTAAGGGCACAATCTAAGCATTCCTTTACTTCATCTTGCCCCGCGCGATAACTTCTTAAACTCTCTAATCTTATTAAGACAAAGGTGGTACTATGGATACGTATGACCTGATTTTTCTATTTGGCGCGGTTCTTACTTTGTGTGGCGCGATCTGGACCCTTGTTTTGCTGAATATAGGAGCGCCATTACTGATCTTAGGAATCCTCATAACGCTAGTCGGTATTTTTGCCAAATCTCGAGCTAGGAAACAAGAAGTCTCTGCGCGCTCATAGGTGCGAACAACAAACAGAAAAAAATGGAAAATGTGGGAAAAATCGCCACCTTCTTCAGTAGTAAACTCTACTTTTGACAACCGCATGTTTTCACTGCGCTCACAAAAAGAAAAATCGAAACAAAATAAAGGGAAAGTCACGGACTTGTGATGGGCGGAGTTGGAGGTTGAATAGATTGCGTCTTTGAGCTACGCCTTCTCAGGACAAACATCGCTCCGATGACCACTACTGCAATTATGCCGCCAATTACAATGAGCCCGAATAGTTTTGGCAGTTCCGTTGTGAGCGCAGGTGTGGCTATGTATGCTGTGTAGGTTGGGTCGTGTTTTATTTTGAAGCCGCTGTACTTTGGATAGGATATTAGGTAGAAGTAATCAGCGTATGTCATGTTTAACATGTGGTCTTTGGCTTTTTGATAGAGTGGCGGGTCTATGTTTGCCACAATCAACGGCACATACTTCAGCAGGGCTACGTGCATGCTGAAGAGCGGGTTCTTTGCGTATCCTGGTCTAGGCGCTGTTCTAGTTACAGCATCGTATGCTTTAGCTGTCGCGTCGGTATCGCCTGCCGTGTAATTGTAGAGCTTGTATTGAATCTTGGAGCCAAAGTTTGCCTCGAAAATCTTTTCGTTGCCAGCTTCAGTTGATATTGCTCCGTTGCTTACATCTTCTTCGGCGTCGGTGACGTTTTTGTTGTTGACTGTACTCTTACTCGTGGTTGCGTAGTCGAGGACAAACGAGTTCTGGAACAAGACTATACTCATTTTGATGTGTTGTCTCTCGAGAAATTGATAGATAGTTTCATTGGAGATTCTAGTTCCGTTTAATCGGTACGCGCCTGTACTGTTGAAGTGCGTGACAACGGGCAAGACTAACAACCACTCGATTAACCATAGATTAGTCATTCTTCCGATGACGTAGTTGGCTGTCACTTTGGCTGTGTTGTCTGTTGGGTTTAGAGTCAACTTGTACGTGAACTCCAACTCTTCGTACGTCGTGATGGCTATGGGTAAGGGTTCAAATCGGGGGTTAAGCGGATTCGTGAACATTCTCCACCAGATGGCTGTGAGGTTGGTGTATCTCATGCCCCATCCCCATGTTAGTTTGTCATCTGACGACGTCAAGGGTATGACTGTGGCTTTGCTGTTCAACGCGGGTTTTGAAGAGCTTCCGTATATGTTGGTGAGGTTTGCTAGTCCAAGTGAGAAAGATGCGTATAGATTGTCGTTTACGTCAGGTGAGTCTGCGTACTTGGAGTTGCCGGTGTCGTTGAAGGCTAACAGCATGATGAAGGATGAACTCGTGAGCACGTCCCTGCCCTTCGGCGTCTTGTAATGCTCCAGAAAACTCTGTACTGGAATTGTCAGCGCTCCTTGTCCTGCAGTAATGTTAATCAATCCGCTGAAGAATAGTTGAAATCCGCTGACGTTGACGTAAGTCTGGTACAAGTAGGCGTGCCAATTTGCTGGTGGCAAGGTTTTCCCTAAGCTCGCCGCGTGTGAGCGTGCAAAATCAAAGAAGTCAACGGTTTTGCTGAAGCTTTGAAGTTTGAAGTCGTTCGGCGACAGCGTATCAACAGCAGAAGCGGGTTTCATCCCTATGGTCAAGGCAAAAGTCAGAACAAGAATCGCTCCGTAAAGTGTTTTTCTTCTCATGGTTAACAACTCGCCGAAAGGTTTCAATGGAATAACCTAATAACTTTATGCATCCAAAATCCATGTCAGAAATCAATTATGAATGATTTTTTCCAATGCGTTCTTGATTTAGTCGATTTCTGTCCAATCTGGAGCTGTTCTTAGTTGAAAGGCATTATACAACTATGTGACCTCTTCGATCACGTCGGCTGCTCTGTCTAGACCCTTAAACCTGCTGGAGTACTCGCTTACCTTCTTCACGTTGTGCTTGTACCAGTCTATTCTCTTTTCGATTTCAAAAAATGCTGACTTCAGTTGTTTCTCATTTTCCACAGATATTGAGCATTTAAGGTCTTGCAGTTTTCTGGCATTTCCCATCTGTTCCGGCTGGGTTGGAACACAGACGCTTGGTTTTCTGTGTTTTATCACCTCGAAGCAGGTTCCGTGACCGCCACTGAAAACTATGGTTTTCGCGTTTCTCATACACTCGTCGCGCTGTTCTTTGTTCAACCAGCTGTGAATCTCACAATTTCCAATTTTCTTCGCAACCTTGTTGTAGGGTTCGCCTAGGCTAACAATGCTCTTGGTTTTTAAGCGTGAAAGCAATGGGATTATCATTCTTGCCATTTTGGCTCTCGTGCCTATGGGCCCGCTTATGGGCGCGAAAATGTGTTTCTCGGAACCTGTCTTCGAGGCCATGTCGAAAAAGCTGCCGACGAATTCAACATTGTCTCTGATTCCCATTTCATCGATGTTTCCGATGTTGTATTCACATAGCGTGTAAGGCTGTGGGTTGTCGGGCACAATTATTCTTTGACACTTTTTCACATACCTTTCTGTGAATCTTTCCCCTGGAGTGAGCAGAGGAGAGAAACTATAACCAGGTCGAATAATGTTGGTTATGTAAACGGATGGAATTCTCCACCTGTATGCGAGTCTTAGGGCGTGCATGTCGCCGTCGGAGACAATCAGGTTGGGTTTGATTCTTCGAATGTGTCTTCTTAGGTCATAGTAGCGTTGGACGGTTTCCGCTGCGCTCGGGCTCTTAATCTCAAGCTTGTTTTTTTCGTAGTTGAAATAGGGGAGGGGCATTAAAATGTTCAGAACTGACGCGGAGGTTATTACGCCGTGCGCGTTTTCATACCATGCCACTGGCGCGCAGGGGTGAACCTTCTCAAACTCTTTTTTCAACAGTTGGTAGGCTGTTCCTCCCGAAAAGAAGAATAGTTCATGTCCTCTTTCTGCGAGTTTTTTGCCGAGCGGTGTGATTCGGGTTACGTGTCCCAACCCTAGCTCGGTGCAGCTGAGGAACAGTCTCATGACCATCTAGAAGGGTGAATGCAATTTATTTCGATTGCCCTCTGGACATTCCATGCGTTCAAAGGAGAAAAGATAGGTTCAAATCTTAGTATGACATATGACATTTTTAAGTGTCGCCCAAATGAGCAGAGTTGCCATTATAAAGGGAACAAACCCTGTCGAAACCACAGTTAAGTCTCTTGAAGCCATAGGGACCGATGTGAATAGTGCCCTCTCTGGTAAAAAGCCTATTTTAATCAAGCCCAACTACTTGAATTCGAAGCACCCTTCGACTGGAATCACAACGGACGCGAGGGTCATAGAAGGGATTGTTAAGTTTCTTAGGGAGCGTAACATGAAAGAGATTATCATAGGTGAGGGTAGCGGGTTCGCAGACACCTTTCAAGCGTTCAAAGTTGCGGGTGTGGACTCGGTTGCTGAACGATGGGGCGTGAAGCTGGTTGACCTCAACAGCGACGAGTTTGTTGAAGTTAATCCGCCTAATCCGCTGGCGCTTGGGAAAGTTAAAGTGGCTAAAACTGCTTTGGAAAGCACTATTATCAGCGTTCCGAAGCTTAAACCTCACAGAATAGCCACGGTCACTTTGAGTTTGAAAAACATGATGGGCGCCTTGGCGTCTAAGGGCACCATGCACAAGGGAAAACTCAGCGAAAACATCGCTGACTTAGCATCTATTCTAAGACCTAGCCTATCGGTCGTCGATGGAATAATCGCAGGGGAAGGACACGAGGCCAGCGGAAACCCCATAGAAATGAACCTAGTCATTGCTGGAACAGACCCAGTGGCGGTTGACGCTATAGGCGCCGAAGTGATGGGCATAAAACCAACAGACGTTAAACACCTACTCCTAGCAGAGAAGAAAGGACTCGGAACATGCAACCTAGAACAGATAACAGTGCTGGGAGAACCTATAGAAAAAGTGAGGAGAAAGTTTAACAGGTCTCTTTCATCCAGACTACTTGTTCACCTCGGATAAACATCTTCAACAAACCAATGGAAATATGGCGCCCTGGCCGGGATTTGAACCCGGGTCCAGCGGGCGACAGCCGCTTATACTACTCCGGCATCGATGAAGATAACACCAATGCGACCGGACTATACTACCAGGGCTACGTGCTGATTAAAGAAGAATTTTGATTAATTAAGTTTTCTTGGTAGAAGAAGGCACAGGCAGTTTCGCCTTCTTCTTCTGAACACACAAGCCCACAACCCAACTGATGATGGCACTAAGGCACATTTTATCATCATCACGCACACAAGTCAAGCACCGTAGTGTTGCGTGTTCAACAACTTCTGAACACACACCGACCCGCAGCAGGCAACAATCTATCCACTCGACACTGCATATTTGGAGCATATTAGAAACTCATTGCAGAAACCTTGAGGGGGTAGGTCTGAGTTAATAGCACAAGGCAATGAATGATCGAAGAAGAATCAATCATTGCTTAATGCCTTTTGACCGCGGCCAGAGACTTTTCAGCGACGGAGACGGCGCTCAATAAGTCGTCGATGGTGGAAATAAATGTCTCAAGTCGTGTCTGACACATTATTTTTGTTGAAATCTTGACTCCGCTTCTAGTCGTTTTGATGAGTAATCCTTTAGGAGCTTTCACGTTGTCGGGCGTTACAGCTTTGGCGACAGCCTTAGCTTCTTTCGTGTTTTTGTAGGAGATATTGATGTTAGCTTCCAACAGACACCGTCGCTTCCAACTGTTTTTTCACATGCTCATCCACCTGTTTGAGAAAAGAATCCACGTGTTCAAGTGGTACCTGCGCTCCAGCCGCTATATTGTGTCCGCCTCCCCTGCCTCCATACTTCTCGGCACATATATGCAGAACCTCGGCCAGATCTAGTCCTTTTTTTATAAGGGAGTCTAGTCCGCGGGCTGAAAACTTGGCAAGCCGCTCGTTTTGAACCGTTGAGTAGGCTATAATCGGCTTTTCAGGTTTCACTAAGGTTGTTGAAAGAATAGAAGAAATTGTACCGATAATTTTGTCATCTATGACGCTGTCACCATGCGCCACCCAAATACTGTCAAACTCTTCTATGCGCCCCTTTTTGGGTTCCAAGAGCCAATTTAAATACTTGGTAATTACTCCACGATATTCTTCCAACACTTGCGAGGCTTGTTCAAGGGCGGAACCTCTGTCTCCCATACAGATGGCGACACCGACACCATGCTTGTCCATGCGCCCTGTTGCATTGAGAAGAACCGAAAACTCCCTCGCATCCCGCAACGAAGTCCAAGGCTCTTCATGAGTCAACGTGTAAACACTTCCCCGAAGGCTGAGCGCCACGTCACCAAACAGACCCTTGGACATCAAATAATCAGCCAATGCATTGAACAGCCGCTTTTTCTCATCTTCAGAAAGGTCGCGCAAAGCCCGCCACTTGTCGCCCTTTTTAGGCGTGATTCCCAAACTCGCCAAAAAGGCGAGACTCTTGTCTTCTTCACCGCTTATTCCAGGAATAAACGGTGTTGTAGTGCGTGCTAAGGCTTGGTGAACTGGGCGTGTTTCCCTTCCAAAGAACATCAAATCGGTTTCAATCTTGAGGCAACCTGCTTTTTCCGCGTCTTCCACTATGATGGCGTTTGGTCCACTCAGTCTCCTCTGTTCATACTTATCCTGCAAATCACCTAGCGCACCCACCACCGCGACGCCAGCCAAATCAACATTGCCTTTGTCTAAGGCTCTAGCCACGAAGTAAGCCGCTCCAGCACCGCTCAGGTCTCGGGAACCATCGATTCCGAAGAGGTGAGGGTTCACCTGCACAAAAGCTGGGTCGGCTTCTCCAACGGGTTGATGGTGATCAAGGATAATTACATGAAGATGCGCCAAGCGTGAATTCAAAACGTTGAGGTCGCCGCTGCCAAAATCGGTAAAAATTATCAAAGACGGTTTATCAGCGAGCATGCCATCCACAATTTTTTCATCTATCCACCTTTCAATCCTAATGCGAAAGGTTGCGTCAAGCCTTGCCAACGCCGTGCCAACAATGCCTGCAGCCGCTAAACCATCTGCGTCCAAGTGAGAAACAATGTGAATGAGACCGCCTTTTTCAACTTGTTTCTTGATCACATCGGCTGCTTGAGCGGTGCTTTTCAAAAAAGCCTCAATTTGGTCCTTGCTTTCCGTGGTGAATACCCCTATACCAAACTGGCGGTTTTTGCCTCGTACTTCCAGTCTGCTGGCAAAACGCCTTCACGTTTATAATATTTGGCAAGTTTGTGGATTTTGGCTTCGATTTGTTGAAGCGCCCGTTTGTTGGAGGAATCCTTCTTGTTCTTTTCCAGATGAACGATTAAGCTTGAAGCCTTCTTCAACAGCACTTCTAAGTCTTCAGGGAGGGAAGGAGCCAAACCCGCCTGTTTCATGATTTCTGTGATGGTTTTTCCAGCAATTGGCTTGGTCAAAGGCACACCGTATTGATCGCGCAGAACTACGCCGATTTTGCTCGGGGTATGCCCTTCCTTGGCCAGTTTGACAACGATGGATTCTACTTCTTCAGGCGTGTACTTGCACCATGCTGGTGGACGTTTGCCTACGGGTCGAATTGAATGAGACTTGCCCTTCTCGGTTTTTGGCATCTGGTTGATCCCTCAAAGACTCTAAAACAGCGAATAACTCGCCATATTTAAAACTTCTCTTGAGACGTGTGCAGAAGACTTTTAAATAAAATAAGCAATATGGTGTCGCCAATCAAAAAATAGGACAGAATAAAGTTGAAAAACAGAAATGCTGTCTTGCTTTCGACTATCCTAATCGTTTCAATGGTATTCGCCAGTGTGTCACTGTTGATGCCTGGAATTGCAATATCAATGCCTTCGCCCTCGTGGAGAATAAAAACCGCAATGCCAACCGCAAGAGGACAAGCAGCCGTCATAACTGGTGACGATGGATTAATCTATGCAATGGCGGATTCGCTGGAGGCGCATCATTTACGACAGTTGAAGCCTACAACCCTCTGACGAATACATGGGCCGCAAAAGCAGCAATGCCCCAAGCTACAAGAGGCGCTGCCGTTGCCAAAGCAACTAATGGAATAATCTACGTAATCGGCGGCTGGAGTGGAGGATATTTGACGACGGTCCAAGCCTACAACACTACTTCAAACACATGGGCTACGAAGACTGCAATCCCAACTGCCGTATGGATTCCAGGCGCAGACACTGGCAATGATGGAAAAATATACGTTATAGGTGGAGAGTCCCCAGGGGCATTCTTCAACAATGCAACGCAAATTTATGACCCTTCTACCGACTTGTGGAGCACAGGAGCCGACATGCCCACTGCAAGATCATTGTTAGGCGTAGTGAAAGGGGCAGATGGCCTAATCTACGCAATGGGTGGTAACAATGCCACAGGCGCCTTGTCGGTTGTCGAAGCCTACAATCCATCAACAGACGCATGGACCACTAAGGCTTCAATGCCAACACCAAAATTGGAGTTCGGAGTGGCTCTGGGACCTGACAAAAAGATTTACGTTATAGGCGGAGGAACCAGTGGCATCAACAATGTGGGACCGTTCTTCAACACAGTAGAAATCTATGACCCCAGAACAGACACATGGACTATCCCTAGTTGGGCAGAATCAACCATGCCCACAGCAAGGAAGGAATTAGGTGCAACCACTGGCACAAATGGCAGAATTTATGCTATTGGCGGCGCTAACGGCGCCTACATCAGCACCAATGAAGAAGCATCAATCGTGATTCCAGATAATGTTCCTCCAACTGCTTACATTGATTCGATTTCTCCAAATCCAGCCACACGTGGACAGTCGGTTTCGTTCGGCGGTCACGGTGCAGACTCTGATGGTTCTATCGCAGCTTATAGGTGGAGGTCGTAGCTCAACGGAACATTAAGCACTACAGCATCCTTTAGCATATCAACACTCGCTGTGGGAACGCACACAATCTATTTCAGTGTACAAGACAACTCAGGCGCATGGTCAAACGAGGCTGTGGCAATCGTCACAGTAAACAAGCCAATCACAGAAGACCCAACCTATCAACAGCTTCTCAGCGTAAATCAAACCCTAAGTTAGAGGATTAGCGAATTAAAGACAAAAGAAGACAGTTTAGCTCAACAAAACACCGAACTAAAGACTAAAGTTGACGCTTTGACTGAACAAAACTCCAACCTAACAGACAAAGTTAACTCATTAACCCAAAAACTTGACACAACAACTATGATGCTCCTCGGCGCAAACATCGTCATCATCGTGCTTGTGGTCGTCACCATCGCAGTGATATACATGAGCAAACGCAAGGCCACCGCTTGAACAAAAGTTCTCCTCAATCTTTTTTTCTTTTGAGCTTTCATTAAAAACTAAGCCTATACCATGCAGCGAATTTTCGCAACGCCTGGGCTCTGTGTGAATATTTGTTCTTCTCCTCGGTTGTCATTTGGGCAAACGTCTCACGTCTTCCAGCCTCTGGTTCAAAAATTGGATCAAATCCGAAACCCTGTTCCCCTCTCTCTTCATAGGCGAGTTTCCCATCAACCCTACCATCAAAGCATGAAGGTTCTGTTTTTTTATTTGGATTACAGAAGGCAACCACCGAGTGAAAGTAGGCGTCTCGCTGGTTGTTTTTTTCCATTAACTTTAAGATGCCTTTTGTTCCAATGGTTCGATAAACGTAGTTGGAGTAGGGTCCGGGAAAGCCATTTAGGGCTTTGATGAAGAGGCCTGCATCTTCCATGAAGATGGGCATGTTTGATTTTGTCACTGCATCCAAGGCGCTGGCTTTGGCTATTGTTTCTATGTCGTCGGCTTGAATTTCAATTGTTTCCAAATTGAGCATGGCTGTTGCAATGTTATACTTGGAGAGCACACCACGCGCTTCATGGAATTTGTGAACGTTGCCAGTTACGAAAAAGGCAACTACCTTACCTTTCTTCAATGTAGCGTCCTCTCCTCTCTATTTC
>Ga0315314_1003279_pt1 | contig 12738 bp, 12 predicted proteins | sample TDP9_MG_FD_203631 | JGI IMG/M metagenome (GOLD analysis project Ga0315314, IMG submission 203631) | Freshwater sediment microbial communities from Lake Towuti, South Sulawesi, Indonesia - TDP9 | ecosystem: Environmental > Aquatic > Freshwater > Lake > Sediment | place: Indonesia: South Sulawesi...
CAGGAGAAGAGTGTTCGCCGCATGCATTTCTACGCCTTTCTGTAGACGTTTGACGTTTGAAGCAAAGAAGTCGTCTCCGACTATTTGGATGTTGAGTCTCTTTGTTATTTCTGCAAACCCTTCGTAGTCATCCTCGTTGAGGGGGTCCTCTATTGACCTTAAGGGATAGGTCTTGACAAGGTCCTCGTAAATTTCTATCAACTCTTCTCGTGTAATTTCCTTTCCTCTGTACCTGTACCTTCGCTTCTTGTCATCGTACATGTGTGTTGCGGCGGCGTCTAGCGCAAGTATGAAGTCATCTTGATATCCCTGTTCCTCAATCGCCTTCAAGATAATCTCGTACGCTTCCTTCGGGTCGCTTGGTCCGGGCGGTGAGAACGATCCTTCGTCGCCGGTATTCAAAGAGTATTTGTCATATTTCTTGGCTAGCATGCTGCCCAATGTGTGGTAAACTTCGCAACCCATACACATGGCTTCGGCGAAGGTCTTGGCGCCTATTGGCATGACGTTGAATTCTTGAAAGTCGAAGTCTGTGGCTGCGAGCTTCCCGCCGCATATGTAGAGGAACATTGGTACGGGGAGGATATGTGCGTTTGACCCGCCAATGTACCGGTAAAGAGGTAAGGAGAGTGCATTTGCTGCTGCTTTTGCGACAGCCCAAGACGTTGCAACCATAGCATTACCTCCCAGCTTTGACTTGTTTTCTGTACCATCATGGAGGATCATCGTGTAGTCGATTTCTCTTTGTTCTCTTACGTCCATGCCTTTGAGCATGGGTGCAATTGCCTCGTTCACTATCTTGACAGCTTTCTGAACGCCCAAGCCTCCGTATCTCTTACCCCCGTCTCTGATTTCAAAAGCTTCATAGGTTCCCCTTGAACGGCCGGCAGGGGTGTCTGCTCGTCCTAGCACGCCACCTTCGGTTATGACATCGACCTCTACTGTCGGGTTTCCTCTGCTGTCGAGCACCTCTCTGCCTTTAACTTCTCTTACGCTGAATTCGTTCAACTTTGGATGAGTCCTCTCGAATGAATCGTGGACTAGGAATTCGCTACTGCTTTAAGGTTTGCGCTGATTCTTGAGGCGAATTTCGTCGGAAATGTCTTCGGCCAAGTCCAGGGATCAGGAGGGACCGACAACCAACAGTCTTAGGTCCATCACATTTGTTCCAGTGGACCCTGTAAATATTGCGTCATCAAGCTGCCTGAATACATAGGACGAGTTATGTCTCGTGAGGTTTTGGAATAGATCAATCTTCTTTTCCCTTGCCCTTTGCACGGTGTAACCATCAACAATGCCTCCGGCTATGTCCGTAGGGCCATCTGTGCCGTCAGTGCCGATGGACGCGATCACTATTCTTCTGCTCCCGTCTATCTTTAGTGAGGCAGCTAGAGCAAACTCCTGATTTCGGCCTCCCTCGCCGGGCTCGCCTGTGATGGTAACGGTCGTCTCTCCGCCGACGATTAGAACGCAGGGAGGCTTGAGCGGTCTACCGCTCTTCTCGGCCTCCCTTGCTATGCCAGCCAAGGCAATACCAACTTCTCTGCTCTCCCCCTCCATAACCGCAGACAGGATCATGGAGTTGTACCCCAAGTCCTCGGCTCTCTTTCTCGCAGCTTCGCAAGCGTTCTCGCTGTTGGCCAGTACGAAGTTGTGAACCTTCACGCCCCCACGGTCAAAGTCCTTGAGCTTCGGCGTCTCTTCTTTCGGATCTGCCTTTTCCAGATCCTTCATTACCGAATTTTTTTACATGCCGAGGATAGACATAATCATCTTGGAATCTTCAGATCCGTCTTCTCCTTACGGAGTGAGGGGCGTTGGAGAACAGGCAATACTCCCGACGGCCGCGGCCGTTGCAGACGCGATCAATGATGCGGTGGGAGAAGCATTAGAGATCTCCCGCTAACGTCGGAGAAGATCTACAGACGTCTCCACAAAATGGCTGACTAGGTGTGCTCACTCTAACCCAGAGGACTTCTACTGCCGGCAGTTGTTGCCAGGTCCTAGGAGTACCTTCTCTGCGGTTGCGGGGAGATCCCTAATCCTTACGCCGGTTGCATTGAATATCGCTTGGACGACAGCTGGGGCTATTACGTCGATCGGTGGCTCTGCCATGCACTTTGCACCGAAGGGCCCGAAGCTTGACGGATACCCTTCCACAAGGATTGTTTCTATTTCAGGAGAATCCACAGCCGTACAGGTGAAGTAGTCTGCCAAGTTTGGATTGGCGATCTTTCCCTCTCTTGTGCAGATCTCCTCCATTGTAGCATAGCCTAGTCCTTGCACAGTTGCTCCTTCTACTTGGCAGGTCACTGAGAGAGGGTTGACAGCCTTACCGCAATCATAGGCGCCAACAATCCTGACCACTCTCGGATAACCCGTTTCCAAGTTCACGTCAACCACCGCACCCGCCGCGCCAAACGTGTAATCCAAGTAGGGGACTCCCAGACCCGTCTCTTCGTTCCACTCAGTTCTTGCTGCGTGGAAGATCTCTGAGTGAGACAAGCTGATGCCTTTCTCATAGCAGATCGAGGCGAGTCGGTCAAAATGAATGCTCTTGGAACTGTTCTTGGAACAGTAGACCAAGTTGTTAGCAAACTCGATCTCTTCAGCCGAGCACTCCAGTATTTCAGCTGCTGCCTTGCTGAGTGTTTCTCTCAATCTCCGTGAAACGAGCAATGCAGCGTTTCCGCCCATAACAGTGCTTCTCGACGCTACTGTCGGGCCACTGTAAGGTGCGACGAGACTATCCGCGAGTTTCACGTCAAGCCGATCCATCGTTATACCAAGAGTTTCGGCTATTATCTGTGCATGACCGAATCTTGCTCCTGTTCCAAATTCTGCAAGGCCAGTCATGTACTCAACATGTCCGTCAACGGCGATCGTGATCAGGGCACCACACCGGTCTCCGCCCTCAGGTCCGAGACTGTTCCCGTGGTAGCCAATCGCTATTCCAATGCCTCTCTTGTACCCATCTTCAAGTTCAGGAAGAACAATTGAGCCGAGCCCATCGGCGACTTTTGTCAGACACTCTTCGAGTCCCACAGATTTACCTAGAACTTGCTCTGTACTCGTAGGAGTGCCCGGCCGAAGAAGATTCTTCTTCCTGAGAAGGACCGGATCCATGGACAGTGATTCAGCCAGACAGTTCATCTGAGACTCCGCTGCGAAGTGAACCTGCGGACACCCGAAACCTCTGAAGGAGCCAGCATACGGGTTGTTTGTATAGACGCAGTAGGCGTCAGCCTTTACATTTGGAATCACATAGGGTCCAGTGCAATGAACAATGGCTCTCATCAAGACGTTGGGGCCAAGCGAAGCATAGGCGCCGGTATCAGACACGATCTCAATTTCTTCAGCGACCAGTGTGCCGTCTCGTTTCACTCCAGTCTTGTATTTCATGTAGAATGGATGACGTTTTGAGTGCGCTATTGTGGATTCCTCTCTGGACATCAAGATCGCCACGGGCTTCTTGCTGATGCTTGAAGCGAGCGCAGTCAGCGCCGCGAGTTCATTTGAGATCTCGTTGCTTCGGCAACCGAAGGCACCTCCGGTTTGAGCTTGCAGAACCCTTACCTTGTCCGCCGGCAAGCCCAGAACTAGCGCAACAGCGTCTTGAACGTCGAAAGTACATTGCCAGGGACCAACGACTGTTATTATTCCTTCATGGTTTGGAGGCATAGCGAAAGCAGCTTCAGGCTCCAGAGGGGCGTGCTCTTGCATCTGCGTGCGGAACTCGTTCTCTACAATTACGTCTGAATCACGAAACCCACGCTCTGCGTCTCCTTTGCGGATGTTCAGATGTTTGCAGACGTTTCCTTGTGGATGGATCTTGACCGCATCAGGTTGCATGGCCTCCTCAGGAGAGAACACGGCCTGAAGATCTGCATACTCGACATCGACAAGACGAGCCCCTTCCTCGGCCGCTTCTCTATTCTCTGCAAGTATGGCGCCGATCGGGTCCGCGTTACAACGGACGACGTCCCCACAGAAAAGGGGCTTATCACGAATGACACAACCTATGTTATTCACGCCGGGGACATCACCGTTCCCAATGAAGCGAATGACCCCTTTGGTTCTCAGCGCAGGCTCCGCATTGATGCTCAGGATTTTGGCATGAGGCCGGGTCGATCTCACAACGGCGATGAAAAGGGCATCGGCTGGAACCAGATCTGAAGTAAAGATGGGCCTCCCAAGAACTTTGTCAAGCGCATCTGCTCTCTTAGTCGACTTGCCAACTGTTGAGAAGTGTTCTTGTTCGATCAGGGTGCTTCCCTCCTCATTTCCCGGGCGGCCAGCAAGACTGCGTCGATAATTCGCGCGTAGCCAGTGCACCTGCAGAGATTTCCGACCAACGCTTCTCGCACTTGGTCGCTGGTCGGATTGGGATTAGCGTCAAGAAGACTTTTCGCAGACATGATTACGCCCGGGGTGCAAAACCCGCATTGCACCGCCCCCGTCTCAATGAAAGCTTTTTGCAGTGGATGCAAGTGATCGGGTGATCCCATTCCCTCAATTGTGGCTATCTCAGCATCGTCGGCTGATGCCGCATAGATGAGACATGACGGGACTGCTCTTCCGTTCATTATGACAACACAAGCTCCGCAGTCCCCCGTTCCACAGCCTTCCTTTGTTCCCTTTAAGTTCAATCTCTTACGGATAACATCAATCAATCTGTCAGCTCCCTCAATCTCAATTCTATGCCAAATCCCGTTTACTTTGATCTTGATGCGGCGTCTACTTGGTACTTCAACCACTTGATTTGACCTCCTGATTCTCGATGCAATGCTTACAATGCACTAGTGACCTTCTGAAGAAATTGGTTGCAACCTTGACTCTATACGCGGCAGATGCTCTGAAATCGCTAGTCAACATGAGCTCGCTTTGAAGGCTTGCGGCCGCGTCCCGCAGCAGTGTCTCATCTGGGACTCTGTTCTCCAGTATGGCCTCAGTCTTTCTCGCTCGCTCAGGGATCTTGCCTCGAACTCTATTGAGAGCTATCCTAGCCTCTTCAATCCTTTCCAGTCTTGGGTCAAGTCTGAGAAGGCATGCCAGTGAAACTAGGGCAATGATCAGTCTCTCTCTTCGACCAATCTTCTCGAAGGTGCACCAAGAGCGAGGGCCGATTTCTTTGAAGACCACTTCAGACACGATTTCGTTACTCATGCGCGCGGTCTCGCGCTTTCCAACCATGAATTTGCTTATCGGGAGCAGACGCTCAGACGTAAGAGACCTTAGTCTGACCTCGGCATCAAGTGCAAGAAATATCGGAATTAAGTCCTCAGAAGAGGAGGCTGCTACCAGATTTCCTCCCACCGTAGCAAGATTCCTAACCGGAGGGGATCCAAAAATGAAACTGAGTTTCCTGAACGCTTCATACTCAAACCCAAGGACAGCACTTCTTGAAAGATCTTCGACCGTCGTCAGCGCCCCAATCCTGAACAGTGCATCCTCTCTTCTCACATAACGGAGTTCCCGAAGTCGCGACATATCGACTAGGATCCGTGGTTTCTCAAGCCCGCGTAAGATCCTCGGAAGGAGATCAGTTGCTCCAGACACTACTATTGAACGCGATCCTTCAGAATCAAGGAATTCGAGAAGTTCTCTCTCGGTGTGCGGGACAAAGATAGTGGTGCTTGTCAACATCATAGGCGGAACCGAAGACTGCTGCTACATTATATGACTTCCGTTTGCCGCCTCAGGAGACAGGTCCAATGTTGTCGGAATGAATTCCGCACTTTCCCGATCCCCGTAACAAACGTACAAGTTGTCACGGAAAGATACGCCGACTTAGAAAGGCGGATCAGCCAGAAAAGTCGCGACAAGTTCTCTTATATCCGCGGTCTGTCTCTGATCACCTGGGCCGCAACGGAAGCGGAGCAAGGTTCGAACAAGATGAAACAGGGTATCGTTATTGAGGGTGGACGGGTTTTCGACGGCACCGGAAGAACAATCGAGAAGGGAAGTGTACTCATACAAGGTCGCACTATCTCAGGAGTTGGAGAACTTGCCAAGTCGGACTTCCGAAAGGATCATTTAGTGATTCACGCTGATGGAATGACTGTCCTCCCCGGCCTGATCGACTGCCATGTTCATTTGGCCAGTGACCCAACGGAGGTCAACTGGGAACTTGCATTTCTGAAGCAGCCGCTCATTGAACCTCCTCTCCTAGCATTGTTTTCGTACCGTAACGCGATGGATTGTCTTGAAGCTGGCTTCACGACTTTGAGGAATATGGAAAGCCCAGGCGAGAATGTTGGCATTTCTCTTCGTCGAGCAATTGAGATGGGCATCGTGGATGGCCCAAAGATTCTCACATCAGGAACGGTCACGGCGACCGGATCCTCAATTGACTTCGACAAGCCAACATCTCTCCCTAGGGCGACGGGCGAGTTGGCCGATGGGGAAGATGAAGTTCGTCGCCAAGTTAGGGAAAGAATCAGACGAGGAGCAGATTTCATAAAGACCTTCGTTTCCGGAGGCATAATGGAACCTAGAAGGATCATTCGTCGAAACTATACATCTAGAGAGTTGGCGGCAATTGTGGAGGAGTCACATGCACACGGCCTTAGGGTTGCAGCTCATACGGAAGGCCCGGAGGGCATCGAGATGGCCCTCGATGCAGGCGTTGACAGTATAGAGCATGGCTTCTACCTCTCAGACGACAACATTCGAAATATGTCCACAAAGGGAACCTATCTCGTCCCGACACTCAGCTTCCTGGTCAGAATGGCACAAGGAGAGATTGAAGGCGTGGACCAGATCGTAGTCGAGAAGGCCAAGTCGATATTGCGTTCCTTCGAACAGTACTTCCCTCGTTGCATAAAGGCAAGCGTCAAAGTGGCGATGGGAACAGACACGTGGCGTGAACTCAGCGCCGTAAAGTTCGGAGGAAACGCCTACGAACTCGAACTAATGGTTCGGTATGGCATGACAGAAGCCCAAGCCCTGATTAGCACAACAGCGAATGCAGCTGAACTACTAGGACTCGACGACAAGATTGGCACCCTAGAGACGGGTAAGTTGGCAGACATTGTCATCGTCAACGGGAATCCGCTGCAAGATATCAGGATCCTTCAGCATAGAGATATGATCGCATATGTTATGAAAGAAGGCCGCATAGTTTCCGCTCGAACACGCGGAGATTAGATCAGATAGTTCCGAAGACTAGTCTATGAGCGCCCGGAAACCTGTGCGTAAGTGCCATCGAGTGTTATCAACCGACATATTGAGTGGTCTGTCTCCTCCCAATGGTAGAGACATTAGTTTGTCGTAAAGCTCCTTGTTCGACCTACAATTGACGATTGCTAGACCGCCGTTTCCATCAGCAAAATCCCCAACAAACAGGAAGAATCTCTGCTTTTCAAGACGCCTCATGGAAGACAGGTTTGCGAGTAGTCGTGCCCTGCTCTTGGCGCGGACAAACCCAACCCTCCGGCGTCCGATGACAAGGAACAACATTTCTAATCACATACGCGACTTGATGCCCTTGAATCTTTGTTGGACATATTCAAGGAAGGGGCGAGGACATTTCTGGTGCACCGCAAGATAAGGTTCCTAATGCCGTCTTCGCCGTCCTAACGCCAATTGGCTAGGCTTTCTCGTATGAAAGCATGCTTAAATGAGTCGACGGAGCTACTTGAGGACATTCTTCCTAGCGCGGTCAACGATTGCCTGCAGAGCTTGCGTCAGGCCTTTGTATAACGGCTCAGGCGTGTGATCCTTAAGGATCTCTCTTGCTCGTTCCCGGGCACGAATGGCAAGATCTTTGCTGCCTGCAGATTCCCAAGCCTTTCGTTTCGTTCGATCAAGCACTGAAGAGACAAGGAGCTCCTTTCTCAAGTTCTTCAGGGTGTGAGGTTGGGCAAGGAAGTTCCCCCCTATTCCAACACGCTTGATTGAATCGAACGCAAGGCTGTCTTCGTCCACTTGAATCTCTCTCATGAGCCGCGCAACGACATCGATAAGTTCGTTGTCCACAAGTGCTTGTTCGTAGCTCGCGGTCATTTCTGATTCCAAGGGTCCAATCCCTCAAATGAGGTTGTCGCCAAAAGAGACTTGCAGGAGCATGAGAAGGGCCTTCTCCAACCCTGCCTGGGCGTCGCAAGTCTTCGACTCGCTTCTTATCCAAGACATGGAGGGAAGACCATAGTACCGGGCCATTTGCGCTCCAGCAGCTGCCATGAGCATGACCTCAGGGCTACCAGTCACACCTGCACCCGTCCTTGGATCAACGCAATAAGAGAAACCCATACAGTAAAGGCACTTGGCACTTCGGCTCGCTGTGATATAGGCGATTGATCACTATCCCAGAAAGTATTTCCGCGTTTGCGAGGGAGATCGAACCGGCAAGTGTCACTGGCGCTGTCAGACCAATGATGGGCGAGGACTGCACGGAGATAGGGATGCCTGCGGCTGTCAAAACTCTAAACGATTCGAGCGTCGTCTCATCCCATCTTAAAGGAGTTATCGCGTTATAACTGTATATAGCCATAATAGAAAGGCGGATTCTTCGAAAGCTCCTCATCTCCCCCAACCGCAAGCGAAGCCATCTCGACTATATCTCTCGCACCTTCCGGGCTCTTGATCCAGGCCGTCACCGGTTTGGAAGTTTGCGTGAACCCAACAAGGTATCTGTACCGGTCGCTGACTATCGACGGGACATCATTTGTATCAATTACGTACACAACGTGAACGTTCTTCAGGCCATCAGCAAACCGCGTGTAGTCTTCAATATCCTTCAATGTCGCGGGCCTGACTACCCCGTTGATGTCCATCACATTCATCGCGTCACCGGTCGCAAAATGTGTATGACGAGAAGTTATCTCGACGAGATCTCCGCGGCCTCTGCCAACCAGACGAAATTCCTTGGGGATCGATTGCAGAGCCCATTTGACAATGGATTCTGGGATCTTCGCTATCATGCTATCACGATCTATGAGGCATCCGATCTTCTCTAGCAGACTGATAGCATTGGGGCTTTGGTACTTCACCCCGATCTCTTCCAAGATTCGAACAGACTGCGAGTGGATTTCATCCATTTCGTCCTTTGTGAGCATGTCTGTCCTCATGTAAGACCCGCCCTGCTCCTTGAAATGCAAAGGACGCGAGACTTGGCTAATAATTCTGCCGATCTGCTCCGACTTGAGAAACGATACGTAGCTGGGAGCCCTGAGCAAGTGAACGCAGGCCATTGTCAAAGCATGGTAGTCAGATCTGAGCGTGATACTCAGAACTCACGAACGAAGCGGAAGGCACTTATTGCGCTCGTCCGCCCGTGTTCTCTTTCAGAGGCCTGTGAGCGGAACGATGGCTAGGGTTCTTGTTTACATCTGGTTTGATGTGGAGGATTACGTTACGCCGGAGGCTGATGAGCCGCCCAAGAGGATCATCGAAACACTCTCCAAGCATGATGTGAAGGCGACCGTAAAGGTTGTCGCGGAGAAGGTTAGAGCCCTCAAGGAGCGCCGAAGAGAAGACGTGATCACCGCTCTCTCAACTATGGATGTGGGCTATCACCTTGACACGCACAGTCGTCATCCTACGCTCTACGAGTATCTCGCTGACAAGGACGTGAAGACAGGAGCCGCCGAGTTTCTTCGTCGAGAACGGGACGGCTACGACTTTGTACGGAAGACTTTCAATACGGAGCTTTCATGTTTTGGGCATCCAGGGCCCACTTGGGCGCCCCAGGTCTACCCTGCACTGCAAGACATGGGAATCCGGGTGTACCTGGATGAGACGTCGATTCTGAACCTTGATGACTCACCGTACTGGTACTGCAATGTTCTGAACCTGAATGGAGCAGGCCGGAACTTCATCAACCTGGACTATGTCTTCGGTCATCCCGACGGACTGGAGAAGACGCAGAACCGGTTCAAGGATGTTCACAAGAGGTTGCGCGCAAGAAGAGGTGCGGTCAGCATCCTATTTCACCCGCACACAATCGTCAACAGCAGATTCTGGGATGAGGTGAACTTTGCGCATGGAAGGAACCCGACTAGGGATGAGCTCGTGAGGCCGCCAAGCCAGCCGCCTGAAGTCACAGAACGAGCGTACAGAGACTTCGAGGAATTCGTCAAGTACATGAAGTCCTTTGATGGCGTGGAATTCATTACTGCACGAGACGCGACTTCAATCTTTCAAGATCTCTCCCCACGACTCGAAATCGACCACAAGATGCTGAGTGAGCTGGCCCAGAAAACAGTGGGGCAGATACGACACCAGAGGGTCGGTGAAGCCTATCTGTCGCCGGCCGAAATATTCGATGTGACAACGAAGGCTATCGCAACCTATGCTGACCTGAACGTCCTTCCCGCAAAGCTCTCCCCGAGTCAACCGCTGGGTCCTCTGTCGAAGAAGCGCACGAAGAGCGCAGCAAGGCTCTCCACGAGAAGCCTCCTTGAAACGTCGGGGAAAGTACTCGAAATTACTGAAGAGGCAGGCTACATCCCAAGCGAGATCGTGGCCGAGAGATCAATCCTCATCCCTGAGGACTACTTAGCAACTGTCTGCTCGTTACTGGTGCGGATTCTACGCAGAGGGAAGTTGCCTGAGAAGGTCGCGTTGAGAAGAGCAAACCTAGCGCAGAGGACGTACGTCAATTCGAGAGAATTCGCGAAAGCCTGCAAATGGATAATGTTGCCCGAGCACTTGAAGGCCGAGAGGATCCTGGAGCAAGCGCTTCTACAGACGTGGACGCTCAAGCCCGCCATCGGAACAGGCGGGCAATTCACGCAATCCTCTCGTCGCTCGGACATTTGCCGAAGAACAAATCTTGCCTTTGGTGCTAGTCCGTCTCAAGTGGTATGATCCTTGTGGACATATGCATCAGTCCCTTATCCGACAGTTTGAGTTCCGGAAGGGAGGGGTTTCCAAGAAAGCACAATGCCATAAGCGGCGAAGACAGTCTGCAGCCAAGCTTCTTCGCGGCTGCGTGCAGCTCACCTAGATCGTGGGCAACCTCTTCAAACTTTTCAAGCGAGACAAATCCCCCGATCGGAAGGTTAAGTTCCGCCAGGACGAGGCTTTTTTCCATGACGACTATGCCGCCTTGAAGTTCCATCACCCTGTTCAATGTGCTCGCCATATCTTCATCGTTCGTGCCGATTGACGTGAGATGATGTGTATCTGCGGATACACTAGTCGCAATGGCTCCAGATTCCAAGCCGAAACCAGTCACAAAACCCTTTCCGATGTTTGGAGGAGTTCGACCATACCGTTCGACCACGATCGCTTTTATTATGTCTCGGGACGTGTCAGGCAGGATCTCTCCGGCTATCGCGGGAAGGTTCTGTTTCGTTGCTTCGCATGTTACCTGACCTTCTAGAACCTTCATTACCCAAACCCTTGCGGTTCCAGTTGCCCTTGTTCGGCACCTGAGATCTTTGGGGGTGATGCTTCTCTTCACATGGATTGTCTTGCAGCTCCATGATGGATATTGTTCGGCCTCGATTGGCTCGATTAGGTTCCCGTCTCGCGCGACGATCTTTCCGCTTGCTACTACAAGTGGTGTGGAAAACTCCGATAGATCGTCAATCAGAACGATATCGGCAATCTTCCCCGGCGAGAGGCTGCCCAATTCCCTGTCAACTCCGACATGTTCAGCGGTGTTGAGAGTAGCCATCTGAATAGCGGAGACCGGATCGAGGCCTTCGGCGATTGCAGCCCGAACAGCACTATCGATCAAGCCCTCTTTCATTAGGTCGAGTACGTTCTTATCATCTGTGCAGAAGCAACAATGTCTGTGATCGAGCTTCTTCTTCGTAACGACGCCTATCAGTGCCTGAAGGTTCCTCTCGCTTGAACCTTGCCGGATCACAAGCCTAATGCCCGATCTTAGCCTTTCCACACCTTCCTCAAGAGCTGTAGCTTCATGATCAGATTGCATTCCGGCGGCGATGTAAGCCGCTAACTCCTTACCCATCATCCCAGGAGCGTTTCCGTTTGTAATCTTGCGAGCGCGCATGGCTTTTCGAATTTCAGAATGGACTCTATACTCCCTGCTGAGAACTCGTTTGAAGTCGTTCATCTCGCCGAGTGCGACTACGCCGTCCCAACTGAGCATCTCTTCGATCTCTTCGATTCCAAACTCGTTTCCCGGCGTCATTAGATCATGAGTAGCCAGTGGTACGCATGAAGGAGCGTCTAAGAGAATCCTCACCAGGCAGCTCTTGGCTTGATCCAAGAGTAGTCTTACTCCCTGGAGTCCCATCACGTTTGCAGTCCATGAGGGGTCAACGACCACAGTAGTGTTCCCGCGTGGCAATACAATTCGTGAGAACTCCGAGGGCGATACCATGGTTGACTCAATATGGAAGTGCGCATCGATTAGGCCAGGCACAAGATACTTGCCTTTAGCGTCCACGACAGAAGTGTAATCTCCCTTGGTGTGCTGGACATCCCCGACGATCGCAATCCTCTCTCCCTTTACGGCGATATCCGCCTGATGCATTTCAGAAGTGGCAACGTTTACCAGCGTTCCTCCTTCTATGATCATATCTGCATTCTCCTTGCCCAAGGCGACGGTGACAAGTTCCTCTCGCCTTGTCTTAGTCTCGAAGAAAAACGTCATTTCAAGACCTCACGCATGGACTTCAGTTAATCTCCGCCGTCAGTAACTATCTGAGAAGGCACCTATCATGTCTTCCACTTTGCCACCTATTGGACAAATGAGTGGGCAAGTGCACCCAGTAGCCACGTACTCACGCACCTTCTCTTTGCAGTCTTCTGAAGTTC
>Ga0315314_1003281_pt1 | contig 12736 bp, 9 predicted proteins | sample TDP9_MG_FD_203631 | JGI IMG/M metagenome (GOLD analysis project Ga0315314, IMG submission 203631) | Freshwater sediment microbial communities from Lake Towuti, South Sulawesi, Indonesia - TDP9 | ecosystem: Environmental > Aquatic > Freshwater > Lake > Sediment | place: Indonesia: South Sulawesi...
GGAGGGCTCCTCCGCGGCGATGCCGGTCAGGATGATCACCGGGATGGAGGCATAACGAGGATCCTCCTTCAGGTAGCGGCAGACCCGGATCCCATCGATCTTGGGCAGGATGAGGTCCAGGAAGATGTAGGAGGGGGTGTGCTGGCGCACCTTATCTAAGGCCTCCATGCCATCGCCGGCCGTCAACACCTCATACCCCTGGGTGATCAGGGTGTCGGAGAGGAGTTGCAGGAAGAAAAGGTCATCATCCACGACCAGGACTGTCTTGGCCAATCTATTCTCCTCTTGCTTTCTCCAGCCGTTCGATTCGGGCCAGCAATTCTCGTTGTTGCTCCGCCAGGCGAGTCAACTCCTCCTTGCTCGCAAGATGCATCTTTTCCAGGCTCCGCTTCAGCATCTCGCTTATCCTCTTCTCCAACTCCGCCTTGTTCTTCTCTACCTTCTCCCGGAGCTCCTTAATAAATCGGTTCCCCTCCTCCTTGCTCAGCTCCCCCTGCTCGATGAGCTCATTGACGATCTCCTTGACCTTCTCTTCCTTCAGGGTCACGATCCCCAACCCTGCCAAAGCAGCCTTGCGCAAAAGCTCCAACATGACGAATTCCCCCTCACTCCCGAGTTGGCCCCCGGGAGGCTCTCATTTTTCCTTGGAAAGTAACCTCCTGATGATGGAAGGAACCGATTTCAAGGCCTGATCGATCTTTCCCGGCACCTTCCCCGAGCCCTCTGCCAGATCCGCCCTGCCCCCTCCCTTCCCTTCCGTAATCTGCGCTACCTCATTGACCAGCGCCCCGGCATGAAGCCTGCCGCGGTCCAAGGAAGAGGTGCCAACCACCCAATGAACACGATCATTGGTGGCTGCTGCCAAAATAACGGCTCCCTTTTCGATCCTCTCCTTGATCAGATCGGATAGCTTCCTCAGCCCGCGAGGACCTAAGAAATCAACCCTCCCTGCCACCACTTCGATCCCCTCTACGATCTTCCTCTTCTTCAAGAGCTCATCTCTCTTCTGCAGGGCCAGATGATCCTGGATCCGACTCACCATAGCTTCTTGCTCTTTGAGGTTCTGCATTAGCTTCTCGATCCTGGCCAGTAATTCCGGCGGCCTCACTTTGAGCCTTTCCGACATCTCCTCGATCAGCTCCTCCTGTTCCTTCAGGAAGTCCCAGGCTGCCTTTCCGGCCAGCGCCTCGATCCGGCGGATACCCGCCGCGACTCCCCCTTCGCTGATCACCTTCAGAAGACCCAATTGTCCGGTGACCCTTACATGGGTTCCCCCGCAGAGCTCCATGCTCACCCCAGGGATGCTCACCACCCTCACTCGCTCCCCATATTTCTCGCCGAAGATGGCCACTGCACCAGACGCCAGGGCCTCCTCCAATGGCAGCACTTCGATGCGGAGTGAGATATCGGAGCGGATGTACTCGTTGGCCAACTCCTCCACCCTTTCCAACTCGCGGTCTTTCAGGGGGCAGAAATGGGAGAAATCGAAGCGCAGCCGATCGGGGGCTACCAATGACCCCGACTGTCGGACATGGTCTCCCAGTACCTGGCGCAGGACCGCGTGGAGGATATGGGTGGCGGTGTGGTGATTCGCCGTGGATTGCCTTTTCTTCTCGTCCACCTGGCAGAAGACCTTCTCTCCCACCCGGACCTTCCCTCGCTTTATCTGACATCGATGAAAAATGATCCCCTTGATCCGGGAACCCGTCTCCAAAACCTCCGCCTTCCCTCCCTCCCAGGTGATCCATCCCTGATCGCCCACCTGGCCTCCTGCCTCCGCATAGAAGGGAGTATGATCCAGCAGGATCTCCACCTCGCAGGGGGCCTCTGCCTCCTCGATCCTCTTCTCTCCCTGCAGCAGGGCGAGAACGGTCGCTTCCCCCTGCAGGGATTCATAGCCGATGAATTCCGTGGGGGGAGGAAGGAGAGAAGCAAGGGCCTCCACGGCAGATGTGGGTAGGGTTAAGCTCATGGCGGCTCGCGCCCTGGCCCTCTGGCCCTCCATCTCCTCTTGGAAGCCCTTTTCATCCAAGGAGATCCCCTTCTCCTCCGCCATCTCGGAGAGGAGATCGAAGGGGACCCCATAGGTATCGTAGAGCCTGAAGATCTTCTCCCCCGGCAGGGTGGTCTCATTTCGTTCCTTCACCGCGGCCAGCTCCTCCTCCGCCAGGGGCAACCCAAGGCGGAGGGTGTGCATGAAGCGCTCCTCCTCATGAAGGGTGAGGCGACTGATCTGTTCCCGCTTCTCCTCCAATTCGGGATAGGCATCTGCCATCAGATCCACGACCGCACCGGTGATCTCGAACAGGAAGGGTCTCTCAACGCCCAACATCATGCCATGCCGGAGACCCCGGCGAAGGATGCGGCGCAGGACATACCCCCGAGACTCGTTGGAAGGAATCACACCATCGGCGATGAGAAAGGCCACTGCCCGGACATGATCGGCAATCACTCGCAACGAGACATCCGCCCGGGGATCCTCCCCGTAACGCCTTTCCGCTGCCTCCTCTATCCTGCCTACGATGGGAAAGAGGAGGTCGCACTCGAAGTTGCTCTTCACCCCTTGCAGCACCGCTGCCAGCCTCTCCAACCCGGCGCCGGTATCGATGCTGGGCCGAGGTAGGGGCTTCACGCTTCCATCCGCGAATCGCTCATACTCCATGAAGACCAGGTTCCAAAGCTCCAGGTAACGGTCGCAATCGCAGCCCACCTGGCAATTCGGCCTTCCGCATCCTGATTTCTCTCCCTGATCGATGATGATCTCGGAACAGGGCCCACAGGGGCCCGTATCCCCCATGGCCCAGAAATTATCCTTCTCCCCCAGTCGAACGATCCTCTCCTCAGGAAGGCCAGCCAACCTCTGCCAGAGGAGAAAGGCCTCTTCGTCTTCCCGATAGATGGTAGCCAGCAGCCGATCGGCGGGAAGGCCCAACTCATGAACCAGAAGATCCCAGCCGTATTCGATGGCCTTCTCCTTGAAATAGTCGCCGAAGGAAAAATTTCCCAACATCTCAAAGAAGGTATGGTGGCGCGAGGTTTTACCCACATTCTCCAGATCATTATGCTTGCCCCCGGCCCGGACGCACTTTTGACAGCTGGCCGCCCTCCGGTAGGGAAGCTGCTCCATACCGATGAAGACATCCTTGAATTGCACCATCCCGGCGTTGGTAAAGAGGAGGGTGGGATCGTTGTGGGGAATCAGGGAGGAGGATTTAACAACTTGATGATCGTTTCTTCGGAAATAGTCGAGGAAACGGCTGCGGATTTGGAAGCCTGATAGCTTCATCCATCAGTCCTTGAGGCCGTCCAGAGCCTTGACGATCATCTCGAAGGGAAATCCCTGCCGCTGCAGATAACTCCCGACCCTCTGCCTTGCCTTCAGGGAATCCCTGGCCAGAAGCAACTTCCACCTCTTGCGGGCAGCACGAAGGGCCAGCTCTTCCTCTGGATGCTCCGCGTAAACCTGCGCAATTGCCTCCGCAATATGGTCGATGGAGATCCCTCTGGACATCAATTCCTGTCGGATCCGATCACGGCCCCATAACTTGTTGGGAACTCTTGAAAACGCCCAATCCTGGGCGAGTTTGGCGTCATCTAACAGTCTTTCATGGATCAAACGCTCGATTGCTCCTTCGATCTCGGCCGGGGGAAATCCTCTCCTCCCCAAGCCCGTCCGTATTTCATGGGCCGTCCTTCGACGGAAGCTCAGGAGCCGGAGGGCAGCCTGATAAGCCCCCGCCGATTTCCCATTCCTGCTTCCTTCCTGCCCCTTATCCAGAAGAGAACCTCTCCACTCCCGATACCTTGGGTACCTCTGGAGGAGGCAAGGCCTGGTCAGTTAAGGATTCGATTCCCCTCACCTTCAAGGCAAAATCATCGGGGTTGGAGCTGCGCAGCAATGCCTCCTCATAGGTGATCAGGCCGCTTCGGAAGAGTCTCATGAGCGACTGATCAAAGGTCTGCATTTGATACTGGCTCACACTGGCTCCAATCAACTCCGGGATCTTTCTCGTCTTATCCGAATCGATGATGGACTCGCGGATCGTCTGGGTGGCAATCATCACTTCCACTGCAGGCACCCGCCCTTTCTCATCTGCCCGAGGAACCAATCGCTGGGAGATGATTCCTTTGATCACGGAGGCGAGCTGGAGGCGCACCTGTTTCTGCTGATAGGGAGGGAAGACCGAGATAATCCGGTGGATGGTCTCGGTGGCGTCGATGGTATGGAGCGTGCTCATGACCAAATGACCGGTCTCCGCAGCGATCAGGGCCGTGGAGATGGTGTCATAGTCCCGCATCTCACCCACCAGGATGATATCGGGATCCTGTCGCAGTGCGCTGCGGAGCGCCGTGGAGAACCCTTCCGTATCGATCCCCACCTCCCGCTGGTTAACCAGGCACTTCTTATCCTTGTGCAGGAACTCCACAGGATCCTCAATGGTAATGATATGGCCCGTGCGATGGGAGTTGATATGATCGATCATGGCCGCCAGGGTGGAGGACTTTCCGCTCCCGGTGGTGCCGGTTACCAGGATGAGGCCCCGGGGCTCCATCGCCAGTTTCTCCAGCACGGGGGGCAGATTGAGCTCGGAGAAGTTCATAATCTTGATGGGGATTACCCGGAGCACAATGGCCACGGTGCTCCTTTGCTGGAAAACATTGGCCCGGAACCTCCCCAGCCCCCCCACGCTGTAGGCGAGATCCAGCTCACTGTGCTCTTTGAATTTCTCCTTCTGCCTGTTGTTCATGATGCTGAACGCCATGGTCAGGGTATCGTCGGCAGATAGGCGGGGATGCTCCAACAGGGGGATTAATCTCTCATCGATGCGGAGCACGGGCGGACTCCCCACTTTCAGATGTAGATCGGAGGCCTTTCTCTCCACTGCAAGTTTGAGTAAATCTTGAATCTGCATAGGTTCCCCAGCCTGTTAGCTGATGTTCCCTTTTTCTTTCTTCACGAGGAAGGCTCTCCGCCCTCCAATTCCGGGGAGGAAAGGGCCAGTTTCTCTCGTAAGCGAGCCTCTATCTCATTGGCCAGATTGAGATTCTCCTGGAGGAACTTCTTGGTATTCTCTCGTCCCTGGCCGATCCGCTCCCCTTTGTAGGAGTACCAGGCGCCGCTCTTGGCCAGGATTTCATGGGTGACTCCCAGGTCGATGATCCCTCCCAGACGGGAGATACCCTCCCCATACAGGATATCGAACTCTGCCTCCTTGAAGGGAGGGGCGACTTTATTCTTTACTACCTTCACCTTGACCCGGGAACCGATGATCTCTTCTCCCTCCTTGATGGCGGAAACCCGGCGAATATCCAGTCTTACGGAGGCATAGAATTTCAGGGCTCGTCCCCCGGTGGTTGTCTCGGGATTTCCAAACATCACGCCGATCTTCTCCCGGATCTGGTTGGTGAAAATAACGCAGGTATGGGATTTGCTGATCGCCGCCGTCAACTTGCGCAGAGCCTGAGACATCAGGCGAGCCTGTAATCCCATCTGAGGATCGCCCATCTCCCCTTCGATCTCTGCCCGGGGAACCAGGGCAGCCACGGAGTCGATCACCACCACATCGACCGCCCCGGATCTCACCAGCACGTCGGTGATCTCCAGTGCCTGTTCCCCCGTGTCTGGCTGGGAGATGAGGAGCTCATCGGTGTTCACTCCCAATTTCTTTGCATAGTTGGCATCCAAGGCATGTTCCACATCGATGAATGCCGCTGCTCCTCCTCTCTTCTGCGCCTCTGCGATGACATGTAACGCCAGAGTAGTCTTTCCGGAGGCTTCCGGGCCAAAGATCTCCGTGACCCTCCCCCGGGGGATCCCTCCCACCCCCAAGGCATAGTCAAGCTCCAAAGATCCGGTGGAGATGATAGAAATCGGCAGCAGGGGTCCTCCTGCCCCCAATCTCATGATGGAGCCTTTTCCGTAAAGTTTCTCGATCTGGCCGATGGCTAAATCCAGTGTTCTCTCTCGATTCTTTTTCTCCATGGCTGGGAGGCCTCCTCTCTCCTCAAAGGCCACCGATCCTCAAGGAAGGAAACTGCTTGATAGAGTTAAATTAAATTACCCGATGCCTCTTGTCAACAGAAAAGGGCGGCCCTCCGCCTTTCAAGGGAAGCGGGGGGCCGCAGGTGTCCATTACCAGATGGCTGCCTAAGCCATCTGTTCCAAGATGCGCTGGAAGAATTCGGAGGAAATCAGCACCGAGGTAATGTTGGGATCGAACTGAGCTCCAGACTCTTTCTCCAGTTCCGTCTTCACCTCCCGGAGGGTAAAGGCCTTTCGGTAGGGACGATCGGAAAGCATGGCGTCCACCGCATCAGCAATGCACACGATACGGGCCCCCAGTACGATCTCCTCCCCTCGCTGAGCATTGGGGAATCCTTTCCCATCGTATCGCTCATGGTGATGAAGGATCACCGGCAACATTTCTGCCATGAAGGGAACTGGGCCTACGATTTCCACTCCGATTTGGGGGTGCTTTCTGACCTCATTCAGTTCCTCGGAGGTCAAGGTCCCCTGCTTGCGCAGGATTCGGCCTTCTACGCCAATTTTTCCAATATCATGGACAATGGCGGCCTGCTGCAACAACACAATTTGATGGCGGGGAAAGCCTACCACCTCTGCCAGTTGGACGGCAAAATTGGAGACCCGTTCCGAATGCCCGCGGGTGTAATGGTCCACCGCATCGATGGCGGCAATGAGAGCCTTGACGGTCCCATCATAATGGTGTTGAATATCTAACTTCGCCTTATCAATCTGCCGGGAAAGGTGATCGGTTGCCAACTGCAATTCCTTCATCTTTTCCCGGCTCAGTTGTCGGTCCAGTCTCCTGGCGATCCCCTTTTCCACTACCTTTTCCACATCCATCTTATCAAACGGCTTGATGAGATAGTCCAGTGCCCCATGCCGGATGGCTTCCCGGGCCGTATTTACCGTGGCATAGGCCGTAATCATGACTACCTCGAGATCCCGGTCTATCTCCTTGGCAATCCTCAGGACCTCGATCCCGTCCCGGTCGGGCATTTTGATGTCCAGAATCACCACATCAAATTTCTCCCTTGCGATCAGACTGAGGGCTGAGGTTCCATCTCCCGCTGTGCGAACCTCATAGCGGTCTTTGAGGATCATGCGGATGGCCTCTCGGGGGCCAAGTTCATCGTCGACGACCAGAATCCGATTCTTCTCATCCATGGCTGTTCTCTTGATGCGCTCACCTGCGGGACGGGCTGCGAACCTCCTCCGTTATGCAAGAGAGATAGACCAGGAAAGTTGTCCCCTTCCCCAGCTCGCTTTGGACTGCGATCTTTCCTCCATGTTCCTCAATGATCTTCTGGCTGAGGGGAAGGCCCAGACCCACACCAAAGCCTTCCGCCGCGCGGAAGGGATCGAACAGCTTGTCCAAATCCTGAGTGGGGATCCCGCGGCCGGCATCTTGCACCGAAATCCGAACCACCGGACTGGGGAGGGCCCAATCGAGGGACTCTGGAAGCTCACTTTTTCTCACCTCTTCCGTCTCCACGATCAGCTTGCCCCCCTTCGGCATCGCCCCCACGCAATGGAGGAAGATGTAGGAGAAGGCCTTGGCCATCTGCTCTTTATCCGCCTTGATGGTGAAAGGAGTGTGGGCATAGTTTTTGACGATTTCCACCTCTTTGGGGATCCCCTGCTCCCAGGCCAAGAACAGGCTGTTGTCCAGAAGACCGCTCAGGTCTTCAAACTCGTAGCGGAAATCGAGAGGATGGACGAAGGCGATGAGCTTTTCCACCAAGCTATTGATCTTTTCCACCTCCTGGGTCACCGTGGTATAGAAAAAGTTCTTGAAATCGGGATCCTCGTACCGTTCCTGCAGCAATTGGGTGAAGGTGCGAATCGCCACCAATGGGTTCTTGATCTCGTGGGCCATCCGGGCCAGAAGTTCATTGAGCAGATCCAGGCGATCCGCCCTCTTCCTCTCTTCCTCCAGCCTCTTACGAGCAGAGATATCCTCAAAGAGGATGACCGAGCCCATGGGATTCTGATGCTCGTCCGTGAGAGGGTAGGTGCTGAATTCTAATGGTCGCTTCCCCTGAAACAGGACAATTTCCTCTTTCTGGTGTGACTTGCCGGTCCTCATCGTCTCATACAGGAGATCACCCAGGGGAGATGGTAGATAGCGCAGATCCTGGCCCAACATCTCTGAGGCACGCCGGCCCAGGATCTCTTCCGCCCGATAGTTGAAGATGGTGATCTTCTCATTTCGATCGATGGTCACCACCCCATTGGACATGTTATCCAATATCTTCTGCGAGTAGGTCTTCTGGTAGTACATCTGCTGGTACAGGAGAATGTCCTCAATCGCCACCGCCATGTGGCTGGCGAGAGTGAAAAGGACCTCTAACTCATCGTGGCTGAAGGGAATTCCAGTGACCTTCTGATTGAGATTGAGAAAACCGATCAATCTTCCTTTGGTCAGGAGAGGAACGCTGACCACACATTGCAGGATCTCAAACTGGCGCCTCAGCCCCCGATACCTCGGATCGACGGCGACCGCCTGAACCTCTGTCTTTCTTAGGATCCGACCCTCTCTCCCCAGCCAGAGGGGGAGTTCGCTTTCCGCCTTGAATTGCAGATCCTTGACTAGCTCCGGCTTCATTCCCCGGGAAGCCTTCACTCTGAAGACTCCCCCTTCCTCCAGGAGGAGGATGGAGATCTTACTGATGCCCATCACCTCAACCACGCTGTCGATAAAAAGATTGAGCAGGCGGTCCAGATCGAAGCTGGCGGTAAGGGCCTTGGATAGCTCCCGCATCGCCTTTTCGGAAAAAGAGGGAACCGTGTGATAAAAGAGTTCCTCCTCATTTCGGCGAATGTCCTTTGAAGTGGCAATGCTTGCCAAAGCCGCTTTTTCCTCAAGCTGATTAGCTTCCAGAAGTTTCTGCCGCTCCAGCGAGCGATACACCACCCCTCGCAATTTGGAGGGAGAAAGGGGCTCCTGCAAATAATCATAGATCTCGCCGCTGAAGCCCTCGATCTCTTCCTCGGTTACTTCCCCGGAAAAAATGCCAACCAGGGTTAGGTAGGGTTTTGCCCTCCGGATCGCCTGAGCGGTTCGGGAAAGGTCAGGAGGGAAGAGCCCGCAATCGAGGAGGACCATATCTGCACCGTAGCTCTCCAAATGCTCCAGGCAATCCTCCAGTGAGGCCACAGTGATTACCACCACCTCCGGGGAGAGAATCTCTTTGCATTCCCGGATCAATTCTGTCCGATTAGAGAATAATAGGGCGATGTTCATCTTCTCCGCTCCTTTTCCTGATGAATCTCAAGGCTTGATGGCTGGCAAGCAGATATAAAGGGACGTCCCCCGGCTCAAATGACTCTCCACCTGGACGGTGCCGCGATGTTCGGCGATGATCTTATAGCATATCGATAGCCCGAGTCCAGTACCTTCCTGCTTGGTGGTGAAGAAAGGATCAAAAATCTTCCCCAGATGCTCCTCCGGAATCCCGTTTCCTGTGTCAGAGATTCTCAAAATTACCCTTTCCTGAGACTCCCCTCCATTTTGAGCCAATTCAGTGCGGACGGTGAGGATTCCACCGGCTTGCATGGCTTGGATGCTATTCAGGATGACATTCCAGAAGGCCTGTTTTAGCTGGAATCGATCACCCCGAGTGGCATAGGGAAAGGAACGGTATTCCCTCTCTACCCTGATCTTATTCTTCTGGATCTGTTCGGATAAGAGGAGGAGGATCTCCTCAACGATTTCCTCCACCCGGAGGATCTCGAGCCGGGTGGGGGTGCTATTCTCCCTCAAATCTAACATCTGCGAAACCAAGAGATCGATTCGATCGACCTCCTTTAAGGCGATCTGGGAAAAATGAGTGCGAAATTCTGAGTCCGCATGTCTGTCGGGTAGGAGTTGAGCCAGAGTCTTGATGGAAACCAATGGATTCTTGATTTCATGGGCAATGCTCGCAGCAAGGGTTCCTATGTAAGCAAGTTTGTCGGCCCTCCATTTTTCCCTCTCCAAGGTCTTCACCTCCGTCAAATCGGTGAAAAGGGCAATGGCTCCCAGTAGGGATCCCTGCTGGCTTTGTAGAAGCGAGGTGGTGACGCCGATCGGGAGGGCCATTCCGTTCTTGTTTTGGAGGGTGATCTCCACGCCAGATCTTCCCTTTCGGTAGAAAAGGGTGTGGAGGAGGAGGCATGCCAATTCCTCATCCAGAACTCGACAGTCCTTTCTCAGGATTTCAGAGGCCTTACTCTCGGTCATCCTCTCGGCGGCACGATTGAAGGTGGTGATCCTACCCTCTTGATCTACGGTGACGACTCCGCTTTCCAGGTTCCGGAGAATATTCTCCTGGTGTTCTTGGATGCTGGCCACCTCATCATAAAGCTGGGCATTCACGACGGCTACCGCTGTCTGATTTGCCAGGGTGCCCAGCAATTGGAGATCATCCTCGGAAAACAAGTCCCCGGAAAGCTTGGGCCCCAACAGGAGGACGCCCAACAATTCATTTTGCAGGATCACGGGGACCGCCAAATCAGCTCCCAATCTGTTCATCTGCCGAAAGATCTCCTCCGCTTCCTCGGGGTGCATTTGATCTCTGATTCCTTCTCGCAACAGGGGGAGGTGCTCCCACTCCAGCCTCCTGGCTAGGGCCCAATCCTCAGGTATGAAGGGACACGGCTCCCTCTCAGGCGGTGAGCCGTGGAAGCGGTGGCCTGAGAGGTTGAGCCCGGTCTTCTCTCCGTTCATCAGGTACAGAAGGGCATCCTTCACCTTCATATCGGCGATGATCGGAGAGAGCAGGCGATCCACCAGCTTCTCCAGATCCAGGATTGAGGTCATCGCCTCACTCGTCTTCCTCAAGGTATCATGATAATCATAGGCTCCTTTGAAGAAGACATTGTCCACCAACGCCTGAACTTTATCCTTCAAGGGCTGAAAGAATATAGCGAGCACCAGGGCGGCAATGGCGGTGGCCACCATCGAAGAGTAACCGACAAAGGTTTGAAAGAGCTTCTCAAAGCTGATGAGGGAAATAAGGAATACGGCGGTGAGCAAGCATAACAGGATGGAGTAGACCATTCCCCGCCGAAAGACGATATTGATGTCCATGCTCCTATATTTGACGATGGCATAGGCCTCAGTGATCAGGCAGATCGGGATCAGAAACATACCCCAAGGGTGGATATCTATGTTCATAGTGGGCAGGAAGGTGGAAGCCCCACCCAGAAGACCTATCAACCAGGTCCAAAACAGGTATTTGAGCTGATTCCTTTTCAGGCCAGAGGCCCGCTCGTACCCTGTTAGGAGTAAGTAAAGTCCATAAGAGCCCGCAGCCAAAAAGTAGATTACGAACGCCGGATAGGTCAAACCGGAATGAATGAAGAATTGGAAACCCAAAGAAGGCTCAGCTCGGAAAAAAACCCCTGGAGTGAAGTTTAGGATCAAAAAAAGGGAAGTTATCCCCCATACCGGTATCAAGATTCTCCATTTTTCCCGGCCCCAGTTCAGGACTGAAAAGACGAAACCGAGAAATGAGATGGGAATGAAGATGGCTCCCAGATTCAAATAGTATCGAATCCACCAGATAGCTTCCTCCTGGTGGGAGGCAGTCGTCATCGCAGAAAAGCCGAAACTCCAAATCGATACAGCGAACATGGCCCATAGAAAAGACCGGTTGACTGGGCCTTTCCTTTGTTTGATGTAGACGAAGGTCCCCAGGGCGAGGCTGGTGATGGAAGTAATCAGTGCCCCGACACTAAATACATCCATGGCTTCTTCCTACTTTCGTAACCAGAGAGTAGAGAAAGAAGATACTGACGGCAACATCGGAACCCTCCCTTTATAATCTCGATAGCTGCTTCCCAGGGAGGCAGTCAGAACTCTCTCCTCCGAGTATGTGCGGGCCAATAAGATGGGGACATGGACGAAAGCCAGATACAAGAGGGCCCGAAATGAATTTAGAATCAGACAGAGGCCTCCCAATTCCAACAGGGTGGCCAGATAATACGGATGTCTTGAAAACCGGTAGGGGCCTTTCTCTACTACATGATGGTCTCTTTTGATTTCGATTCTGATACTCCACAAGCGCCCAAGAGTCATCACACTGTAGCGAGTTATTAGGATTCCCATCGTCGCGGATAAATAGCCGATAGTAGAAAGCCATGGGTTGATCTGGGGGTATCGCAAAAAGAATTCAGCGAGAGAGCCCCAGACGACGATAAAGTAAGAGAGGTAGATCGCAAAAAAAGTCCAGTTGTCCTTTAGCGTTCCAACCTTATCCCCTTGGATGCGGAACACGCGTATCTTGACGATTACAACAATCGTGAAATAGATTAGAAAAGTGATAGTGAATAAGCTCAATCTGACCTCCCGGCGAAACTTCCGGGAAAAGCTCCTATTAGATGACTCATTCTAAATGGGAAAACGCTCATCCGAGAGAAATCCAGCCTCAACTCTCCTACCAGGCGCAATCCGGACTCTGAGAAGATACGCTTCCCTTGCTCCCTGGGAATAGACCCTTGCTCGATCGCCGTCCCCAAAAATCTGGGCCCTTCGCAGCTTCCACAGATGAGAGAGGCCCAAAGCTCTCAAAGCCTTCAAAAGTCCTGCCATCGACCCGTTTCGCCTTTCTGCTCACTCTGAGGACGCAAATATTGTCGGAAGGCCCTCTCCACCACTTTGCCCAAATCCTGATCGGGCCTCCAGCCCAGATTCCATATCTTTGAGCTTTCGATGATATTTTTGTTTCC
>Ga0315314_1003282_pt1 | contig 12730 bp, 13 predicted proteins | sample TDP9_MG_FD_203631 | JGI IMG/M metagenome (GOLD analysis project Ga0315314, IMG submission 203631) | Freshwater sediment microbial communities from Lake Towuti, South Sulawesi, Indonesia - TDP9 | ecosystem: Environmental > Aquatic > Freshwater > Lake > Sediment | place: Indonesia: South Sulawesi...
CCGTACCCCCTCATGGATTTCAGGCTGAATAAGCCAAAACGGGTGACAAGTCAAAGCCTTTTCGGCCTGCCCAAGGCTCGCCACCCCAGAGCCGGCTCTGCGTTGCCCGCAGGGGCGGCAGCCGCTGGATTTGCGTTCCGTACGGTCGTGATATAGACTCGCGCTATGCCGCGCGGACGTGCCCCGCGAGAATACATATGTACGCGGCAGTTTGAGGTGCAAGCCTTTCGTCAGGGCTGGCGCCGCGTGGCCGGCTGTGATGAGTCTGGTCGCGGCTCACTGGTAGGGCCGCTTTACGCGGCTGCTGTCATCCTCGATCCGACCAAATCCATCCCTGGCGTGGACGATTCCAAAAAACTCACTTCTGCTGAACGCCTTGAACTCGCCGCAGAAATCCGCGAGAAAGCCTTGGCCTTTCAGGTGGTGTCCGTGGCGGTGGCGGAAATCGACGCGCTGAATGTGTATGAGGCCTCCCGCCAGGCAATGATTCGCGCTCTCCTGGGGCTGGATCCGCTACCCGATTTCGTTCTTACGGATGCCATGCCGCTCGCGGGTCGCGTCCAGGCTGCCATGTTTCCGATTCCCCACCGCGCCATCATTCACGGCGACGCACGCTCAGTGTCCATCGCCGCCGCTTCCATCCTGGCTAAGGTCGCCCGCGATGCCCGCCTCGCAGAGCTCGACCGTCTTTACCCGCAATATCAACTTGCCCGAAATAAGGGCTATGGGACCGCCGAGCACCTCGAGGCTCTGGCGCGCTACGGCCCTTGCCCCGAGCACCGCAGAACATTCCAACCAGTGAAGGACTATCTGCTTCCGCTCTTCCCATTTACCACCACAGCCTGAGACTTGGGAGGCTTGGCCCGCCTGCTCCAGGAGAGGCACGGCGCGCCGTGCCCCCAAGCGGAAACGTGGTCATCGTGGCTCTGCTACCTGCGGTGCGGAAAGGCTCTGCGTTTCTATCCAGCGGGCATTGAAAAAAAGCAATTCTATTGGCCGCACGGGCAGAAAGCTGCGGGCTCTCTGCACAGCGGCGCGGTACAGGCAGCTCATTACGGGGCCGCCACCGATCCGACCGGTTACTTCGAGAGAGGTGTTATACTCGCCGCCAGGTAAAGTTCATCCAGCGAGGCAGAAATGGCATCGTTACTCATCAAAGCTGGCCGGGTGCTCTCACCTGAAGATGGCTTGGACGGCGAGTCCGACCTTCTGGTGGAAGACGGCTTGATCCGCGCGATCGCGCCGCAGATCTCCGCGCCTGCCGACGAAACGCTTGACGCCCGTGGCCAGATCGTCTCACCCGGGCTAGTGGACATTCACGTTCATCTGCGCGAACCCGGCGGGGAGCTTTCCGAGACCCTGGAGACGGGCCTCGCGGCAGCCGTCGCCGGGGGCTTCACGGCGGTCTGTCCGATGCCCAACACCAAACCGATCATCGACCGGCCGGAGCTGGTCCGCGCCATGATCGAAAAGGCGCAACGTCTCGGGCTGGCGCGAGTGTTCCCCGTCGCCGCCGTGTCGATGCAAAGCCAGGGCGAGTCGCTCACGGATTTTCGCGCGCTCCTGGCGGCGGGCGCGGTGGCCTTTTCCGACGACGGGCGGCCGGTGAAGACCGCCGGCCTGATGCGACGGGCTCTGGAGGAGGCGCGAGAGGTCGGTGTGCCCATCGTCGATCACTGTGAGGATCTGAGCCTGAGTACCGGCGGCGTCGTCAACAGGGGACCCGTGGCCGAGCGATTGCGGCTGCGCGGGATTCCAAACAGCGCCGAAGACGTCTGCGTGGCCCGAGACCTGCTCCTGGCTGAAGCCGCCGGCGCACGTCTGCACGTGATGCACCTCTCGACTACGCGCGCTCTGGACTCAGTGCGGCTCGCTAAGCGGCGCGGTGTCCGCGTCACTTGCGAAGTCACGCCGCACCACTTCACACTCACCGACGAGGCTGTGACGCAATACGGAACGCAGGCCAAGATGAATCCTCCGCTCCGGAGCGCCCAAGACGTGGAGGCACTGCTGGCCGGAATTGCAGACGGCACCGTGGACGCCATCGCCACCGATCACGCGCCGCACGCACCGGAATTGAAGCAGAAGCCTTTCACCGAAGCGCCCTTCGGCGTCATCGGTCTGGAGACGGCGCTTGGGTTGGCGCTCACCCAACTGGTCCACACCGGCAAGATTTCGCTCGCCCATCTCGTGGTTTTGATGAGCACCAACCCCGCACGTATCATCAGCCAGCCACTCGGCCGCCTGAAAATCGGAGGCCCGGCGGACATCGCCGTCTTCGATCCCAACCTCGAGTGGACCTACCGCGCCAGCGAAGGCCGCTCCAAAAGCCGCAACTCCCCGTTCGACGGCTGGCAGTTGAAAGGCGCCGCCACCGCAACCATCATCGCCGGCAGGGTTGTGTTCAGGGAACATAACCACAAGGCCTAAATTCGCAGGAAAAGGAAGCTAGTTCTCCGGGAGTGGGAGGAATTTGATGCCAATACTGATTCGAAGAGATAAGAGGAGGTGGAACATAGCGAACGAGGTGCCTTACGACGGTGAGACTAGTCTCCAGAAAATGTTGTATGAGTCTCCGGAAATCATCCCCGTCGGGGGGGAGAGAACGTGCCGAGGATATTCATACGTGAGGCCGGGCTTCCGGGATCTGGAAACACAGATCTGTTGGGTGTGGATGCTGAAGGGAACATCTACATAGTGGAGTGCAAACTCGCGGACAATGCTGAAGTCCGCCGCAAGGTCATCGGCCAAATCCTAGAATATGCGGCGTACCTCTGGAAGTTGTCGTACGACGAATTTGATGGCCTGTTCCAGAATCGGGAGCAGAAATCCATCGAGCAATTATTCAAAGGAAAGCTCCAGGAGAATTGGGAATTCGAGACTTTCACCGAACAGGTGGATAACAACCTCAGGTCGGGGACTTTCAACCTCATAATCATCGTTGACAAGATGAACGAGGAGCTCGAGCAAATAATCGGTTACCTTTCATTCCGAGGCGCCAACCTACGACTCAAGGCATTAGAGTTGCGCTTGTATGGCCAGGACGATATTGATGTCTTGGTCCCTCAGTTGCATCCGGAGGAAGAGAAAACGACGCCCCGAGGGCCGGTAACAGTCGAGCAGACCATCGCGAGCGCGACCGATGAGCGTGCGCGACGCTCGTTAGAACTGCTCGTGGGCGGATGGAAGAAGCTAGGGAACAAAGTCGAAGCAATCGGCGCCGGCGTCCGCTTTCTGGCTGACGTGGAGGGCAAAAGCGAAAGGGTGTTCCGGACAAGTGCCGTGGAGTATGTGTACATGAGGTTCGGAGACCTCCCAAAGCAAGGGGTACCCGGTGAACTCATAGATTCATGCCGGGAAGAGGTGGCAAGAATAATTGGGTTCGACCCGCAAAAGGTTCTGTCGCAACCCTTCCCGATGGCACGTCTAGCAAGCCTCGATGAACAAGGTGTTAGTGCTGTTCTGCGTGCCAATCAGACTTTGGTCGTCAAATGGCGCGACTCGCTTGCCAGGCAAAAGATTTGATCAGCGTGCGGTTCAAACCTTCACGCACAACTAGGAGAGAGATGCGGGGGTCAGTCCCGACTGAACGGACTATCGCCTCAGCAGTCGGCTGCCGGGTTTGATCGCGGGGAGGCCGGACATGCAGAGCGGACAATCAGCAGGGCTGTAGTTCTGGACTGCAAAAGTCACGAGTGCGGCTTTGGGGAACCCGAAGTCAACTGTTCCGCCGCTCCGATCAACCAGCGCCCCCACGCCCACCACTTTTCCGCCGGCCTGCTCCACGGCGGCCATGGTCTCGCGCGTGGAGCCGCCGGTAGTAATGACGTCTTCAACCACTAGCGTCGGCTCTCCCGCGTTCAGGCCGAATCCGCGGCGCAGCGTCATAGCACCTTCCTGACGCTCGGCGAACAGCGCGCGGACGCCCAGCGCCCGCGCTACCTCGTGCGCCACGATCACGCCGCCCAGCGCCGGGGCGGCGACGGTTGTTGCGCCCAGATGCCGCAATTTGGCCGCCAGCTCCGTGCACAATCGCTCGGCAACTCGCGGGTACTGCAAGACCAGCGCGCACTGGATGTAGCGGTCGCTGTGCAGGCCCGAAGATAGGATGAAGTGCCCTTCGAGAAGAGCACCATGGTCACGGAAGATTTGCAGGATTTCGTTTTCGGTCATCGGTTGTCAGTTCGTTGAAGATTGCCGGGCTGAGGCCCGCCTCTACGTTGACGCACGCGCCTTTTCCATCTCGGCGACGATGGCGTCTGCCGCCGCCGCCGGGTCTGCCGCTCCTGTGATGGGCCGGCCGACAACCAGAAAATCCGCTCCTGCCTGGATGGCGCTTCCCGGAGTGGCGATGCGGGCCTGGTCGTCCGTACCGCGCTGCGGGATCGCGGGGCGGATGCCGGGTGTGATGATGACAAAGGCCCGCCCCACGGCGCGGCGAAGTGCCGCGATTTCCTGGGGAGAGGCCACAACACCGTCGAGTCCGGCGTCTCGGACGAGGCGTGCCAGCCGGACTACAGCTTCTTCCGCTCCGCCACCAATGCCAACTTCATCCAGATCTTCGCTCGCGAGGCTGGTGAGCACCGTAACTCCGACAACCAGCGGCCGGGACCTGCCCGTCCGCCGCGCGCCCTCCTGCGCACCCTCCAGGGCTGCTTCCATCATTCTTCGCCCGCCGGAAGCGTGGACGTTCAGGATGCTGACGCCGACTTGCGCCGCCTCGCGCGCCGCAGCGCGGACAGTGTTCGGGATGTCGTGAAACTTCAGATCGAGGAAAACCTTTTCCCCGCGCCCTACAAGATATCGGGCCAGCACCGGACCCTCGGCACTGAAAAGCTCCAAGCCTACCTTTAACATCCCCACGTGGCCGCGCAGTTTCTCGGCCATGCGTGATCCAGCATCAGCACTGGGAAAGTCCAGCGCCACTATCAGCTTCTCTCGTGCCGACATAGACCGGCCATTGTAGTGGAGGCTAGATGAGAGTTAAATGCCAAAATGAGAAGGGACTGCTCTGCGCTTCACTGAATCGACGGCGGAACAAACGCCTTGCCTGCCGAAGCAACCTCGAAATACGCCGGGCTCACTTCAACGCAACAAGCACTGCTATAAACGTGAATCCTATTCCCATCACCCAATATATGAGTTTTACCGAATGGCTCAGGCTGGCCACATTCCTGGTAAGTTCTGTCAACGATCTTGACATTTCCGAGATGCTCTGCGTCTCTAAGGTGCGGAGGTAGTCTTTGTCAGCGCGAGGAATCTTCCCTTCTTTTTGCTCCTCACCGGGGGCGAACGGGTTGACGACCGGTTGAGCAAGTTGGTGGAACTCGACTGTGCAGAATGGGGCCAGATACTCCAGAGTCAGACTTCGGGGCGAAGCGTTATACAGGCCTATAACTAGGACTCCCTCAAAGCCCGGGTCGATTTGCAGTCCGGTCAGCATTACAAGACCCTTTCGTGTGTAATAAGACTTGACTCCGATGTGTCCAGCAATGGTGTCGGCGAGTTTAACTTTCTCATGTGTGGTCACGAGCGCAAAAACACCGGGCTGAAGTACCGCACTGCCCTTTTGGAACAAATCGATTTCCGCACTCTCACTACTGATAAGCAGACGATTTCCCACACGCATATCGTAGCTGGCTGGTTGGAGGCTCTTATCAGAGAAGTTATCAATGTTGAGCTTGCCCGATGCCATCGCCTCCTTCACTTCGCCGTCAGTCATAAGCATCTGTGTCCTCCAAACGCCTTTTTGAAGGGCGAACAATAGGCGAACATCCGCAACAATTCTAGTTCGCGTGGCGCCGGTTTACAACTGCAATACTTGGCCGACGCAACTTGGTCACAGTCATGAGATTGCATGCTAACCCGGCTCGAGGAAGACGACTGGCCCTAGCCCTCCCGGCCCAGGGGATTGCGTTCGGCCTGCCCGTTGCGGCTCGCGAACAGCTGCTGGTACTCCTCCGACTGCTTGCGCAGCTCGAGCCAGTCGAAGAAGAGATCGGAGGTTTCCAACCACACCCGAAACCACTCCGCGATTTCCTGCTTTTCCCGACGCTTTTCCGGGCTCAGACGCGGATTGGCGGCCAGACTTGCCGCCCGCTGCCTCCCCTTCAGAACCAGCGCCCGGACCAGACTGGTTCCGATACGATCGGAGACGTCTCGATATTGCCGGTAGATCGCGTCCAGCTTCTCGAGGGAAGTTTCGGCAGTTTCGAGGTCGCGGAACTGGAGCACGCCCGCGAGGCGGCTCGCGTAGGGCTCCTCCATCCAGGGGTCAACATAGCGGTTGTTGTACTCGACCCGCTTGCCTGCCTGGCGCAAGACGTTGGCGATGTAGGAGGGAGAGATTTTTTCGTTAGGCCCGAGACGCTGGCACAGCTCAACCTCAATGGCCCGGATATCCCGAGCCCCGAGACGTTCCAGGCCTCGCCCCTGGCAGCTATTAAGGATCAGTTGTTTCTTGCTCTGTCTTCTCGACACCTTTCCTCGAACTCGTCACCGCGCCGGTTTTTCCGCGGCGCTTCGGCAAAGCCGTCTCCGAAGGCAGCCTGCTTCTGTTCGGAACAACCCGGCGAAGTGCCGTCGCTTGTCGCCGATATCGTGCCACGTTGCGTTGATGTTCTGCAAGCGTTCTGGCAAAAACGTGCCCGCCCTGGTTGTTGCTGACGAAGTAGAGCAGATCACCGGCCGCGGGTTTGAGGGCGGCGCGGATGGAGGCTTCACCCGGGCTGGCAATCGGCCCCGGTGGCAACCCGAGTTGCCGGTAAGTGTTGTAGGGCGAATCGAAATCCAAATCGGTATGGTTGATGGGGCCGATGGAGCGCCCAATCAGGCGATGACTCAGACGGACGGCATAGACCACCGTAGGGTCGCACTGTAGGGGCCGTCCCAGTTCCAGGCGCTTCGTAAACACACCGGCGATAACGGGCCGCTCCGCGGAGGCGGGCGTCTCCTTCTCCACCAGCGACGCCAATGTGATGACATCATGCAGATTCCCGGGTGACTGGCGCAGATCCTGAGAGAACTCGGCATCGAGCACTTGGCGAAAACGCGCCAGCATTGCCGCTACGATGGTGGCGGAACTCACCCCGCGAGGGAATCGGTACGTATCGGGAAAGAGATAACCCTCGAGCGAGGGGGCTCCGGGATCGAGGTCTCGAATCGCGGCGGTCCGTTCGGTGAGGCGCAGGAATTCCTCCGGGTCAAGGCCCAAGCGCTCCCGAAAGATGCGCGCCATATCAAACCGGTCCGAACCCTCCGGGATAACGACGGGGTGGAGGAAGATGTCACCCCGCACCAGCCTTCGGTAAACGTCTACGGGACGCAGCGGTCGATCAAAGAGGTATTCACCTGCTTTGAGACTCTGAAACGGTCGGCTGAGCCAGTAGCGAAAAAGGAAGGGCAGGCGATGGGGCAGCACCCCGTTCGCAACCAGCAATTCCGCGACCGCCGGAGCGCGCGTCCCGGGTTCAACCACCACAAGCCGGCTTCCGGAATAGCCCTGATAGGGGCGGTACAACTCCCGCAACGCGGCGAATAGGCCCACGAGTCCCAGGGCGGCCACGGCAATCAGGAGCCGCCTCGTCATGACTCCGCTCCGGAAGCCTGACGGCGCACGTTCTCGCTGGCCTGATAGTCCAGGTAACTCTGGAGGAGCAGGGTGGCTGCGACGCGGTCCGCGGCGCGCTGGCGCTTTGCGATACCCATGCCGGAAGTGCGCAGCATGCGGTTCGCCTCGACACTGGTCAGGCGTTCATCCCAAAGCTCAACCGGACAGGAAAGTCGCCGCCGCAACTTCTGAGCGAACTTCGCCACGCCGCGGGACATAGCCGTCTCCCCTCCAGCGTGGCTGATGGGGTTGCCGAGAATGACGCGCGCGGGCGAGTATTCTTCCACGAGTTTCTCAATATGCCGCAGGTCGTCCTCGATTCGCGTGCGCTGGAGCGTAGGAAGGCCCTGCGCGGTCACACCCAGAGGGTCGGAGACTGCCACGCCCATCCGCTTCATCCCGAAATCAATGGCTAGAATTCGCCCTGACACTTTCCTCCTCAGGGTCTGGAGCGCCGCAGAACGGTTTGCGTCGGCCCGCTTGCCTGCCCTGCTGACTCACCCTTCCCCTCTGCATGATACACCCTTCGCCTATCCGGGAGGGCACAGCGAAGAGTGCCTAGTCGCGCCCTCCGTCTGCTGACGCATCCGCAGCGCGGCAACACGCGATCTCTATGCAGAAACTTCCGCCGCTTCGGCAGGGGACTCGACTCTAAGGGCAAGGGAGGCAGGAAGGTCAATGACCAGGGTTTTCTCATCGCACTGCAAATACTTTTCGCATTGGATGCAGTCGCGCCAGACCTTTTCCGGAAGCGTCTCGCGCGCCACTGAGCGGAAACCCAATTTCTCGAAAAATCCCGGGATCAGGGTGAGGGCAAAGACGGTCTTCAGATGGAAGCGCTCGGCCTCATGAAGCAGGCTCTCCATAACCGCGCGGCCAATGCCGCGGCCATCAAGCCCCGGCGCCACCGAGAGCGAACGGATCTCGGCCAAGTCAGCACTGTAGAACTTGAGGGCCCCACAGCCCAGCAGTTTTCCGCCTTCTACCGCGACGGTGAATTCCCAGACGTTTTCATAGAGTTCCGCCAGGGGCCGGGGCAGCATGACGCGCTGGGCCGCGTAATGGTCGATCAACTCAAAGAGGGCGGGCACGTCCTGCAATTCGGCTTTTCGGATGGTCAGCAAATCTTTCCCCCCTTGTAAGAGTAGGGCCAAGATCCACCTTGCGAGGCTACGCTCCTCCGTTCCGCAACAGCAGAAGCAACAGCGCCTTCTGCACGTGCAGCCGGTTCTCAGCCTGATCAAACACCAGCGACTGCGGCGAATCAATCACCGCGTCGGTTACCTCCTGGCCGCGGTGGGCCGGCAGGCAGTGCATGAAGACGGCCGACGGATCGGCCGCGGCCATGAGCTCCCCAGTGACGCGGTAAGGCGCGAAGACTTGTGCGCGCAGGTGCGCCGCGTACTCCTGGCCCATGCTGGCCCAGACGTCCGTGTAAACGGCCTGCACCCCCGCCACGGCCTCGATTGGATCATGGAAGAGGTGAATCTTCGCGCCGGTTTCCCTGGCGAACGCCTTCGCGTCTTCGACGATTTCTGCTTTGGGCTCAAAGCCCGGCGGCGTCGCCACGTTCATCGAAACACCGAGCTTGGCGGCAGTGACCAGCAGAGAATGGCAGACGTTGTTGCCGTCTCCGACAAAGGCCAGCTTCAGTCCCTTCTGCCGGCCGAATTTCTCCCCGAGGGTGAAGAAGTCAGCCAAGGCCTGGCAGGGATGCAGCAGGTCGGTAAGCGCGTTGATGACGGGGATGGACGCGTATTCCGCCAGTTCCACTACCGCCGCATGCGCGAAAGTGCGGGCCACAATGCCATGTACCCAGCGCTCGAGATTTCGAGCAATATCCTTGATGGACTCTCGCTCCCCGAGGCGCGGCTTGGCGTAATCAAGGTAGATGGCAGACCCTCCCATGCTCGTCATCCCCACTTCAAACGTGACGCGCGTGCGCAGCGAGGGCTTCTCAAAAATCAACGCGAGTTGCTTGCCCTGGAGCGCCTGGGTGAAGGAGCCCGGCGAGGTCTTGACACGCACGGCGAGTTCGAAGATCAGTTCCAGGTCCTTGCGGCTAAGGTCGCGTTCCGCAATCAAGTCTCGCACACTGAGCACGTCGCGCTTTTCCCCTATGGTTATTATCGGCGTCACGCGGTCGCCCCTTTCTTCTCGCCGTGCGAGAGGGCTTCCAGAATCGGCCTTAAGGCCGCGATCAGTTCATCCACGTGCCCCCGCTCAACAATGAGCGGCGGCAAAAAACGCAATACTTTTTCCTGCGTGCAGTTCATCAGGAATCCCGCCTCCAGCGCCTCTCGAACCACGGACTTGCCCGGCACGGCTAGCTCTGCGGCCAGCATCAGACCCTGGCCACGGACCTCGCGAATCAACGGCAGTTCTCCCTGAAGCTTTTCCAGTTGCGCGCGGAAGTAGGCGCCGACCTCCCTGACCCGCTCGAGAAAACCAGGCCGCTCGAGAATCTCCAGCACCTTGAGCGCCAGGCGACACTGCAAGGGCCCGCCCCCGAACGTCGTGCCATGCATGCCTGGCGAGAAAGCCTGCGCCACCTCCTCACGCGCCAGGATGGCCGAGAGCGGCAACCCCGCGGCCAGGGGCTTAGCCACCACCACGACGTCGGGCTTCAGGTCGTACTTCTGGAACGCAAAGAATCGCCCCGTGCGTCCCAAGCCACACTGGATCTCGTCGCAGATCAGCAGGGCCCCGTCTGCGCGACAGAGTTCTTCGGCCGCTTTCAGGAAATCCTCTCGGAGCTCCACCACGCCACCCTCGCCCTGGATGACCTCGAACAGCAGCGCGGCGACGCGCGGCGAGAAACTCTCGCGCAGGTGTGCCACATCGTTCAGCCGCACGAATTTCACGCCCGGCAGCAGCGGTTCAAACGGCTTGCGGTATTTCTCCGGCCAGGTCGCGGAGAGCGCGCCGAGCGTCCGCCCGTGAAAAGAGTTTTCCAGGGCCAGAACCTCGACGCGCTCGAAAGGCTCTGCGGGATACCGCTTGCGGGCGTAAGCGCGGGCGAGCTTGATCGCTCCCTCGATGGCCTCGGTGCCCGTGTTCGCGAAGAACACCCTGCCCAGTCCCACCAGGCGCGCCAGCTTCTCGGCCAGCGGGGCTTGATATGGGTGGTACATCAAGTTCGAGACGTGCAGCAGCGAGTCGGCCTCGTCACGCAGCACAGCGAGGATTTCCGGGTGCGCGTAGCCGAGGGCATTGACCGCGAGTCCCGCCAGAAAATCCAAATATTTCTTCCCGCGGTCGTCATAGAGGTAGCAGCCTTCACCCCGCACCGCCAAGATGGGCAATCGGTCGTACGTGGGGATCAAAACCTTCTTTTCGAGATCCGCGATCTGGTCGAAGTTCATGCACCTCTCACAATCCGCGTGCCTACAATCTTTCTGCTTTCGAGCGCCTGGAGGAGTCCTCTCGGGGAGCTCGCCGAGAGGATGTCAATCTCGCCCACCTCGTGACGGAGTGTGCGGGCGCAGGAGCGGAGTTTGGGAATCATGCCGTCCCTCACGATTCCCTTCCGAATTAAGCGCCCGATTTCAGCGCGCTTGACCACGGGGAGCTGCTGCCGCTCGGCGTCCCAGACGCCTCCAGAGTCGGTCAGATAGAACAGGCGATCCGCCTTGAGCGCCACCGCCAGGGCCGCGGCGAGGTCATCCGCGTTGATGTTGAAGTATTCACGCCGCGGGCCCAAGGCCAGGCTGGCCACTACCGGAACGAGCCCGCGCCGAAACGCCATTTCCAGCACCGCCGTCGCGACTTTTCGAGGACGACCGACAAAGCCCAGATCTTTTGCCCGCCCATCCGAGCGGACCAAAAGCTTGCGCGCCAGCACCAAGCCCGCGTCGCCGCCGCAGATGCCCAGAGCCCGCTGGCCTTGAGCTTCCAGTTCCGCCACCAACTGTTTGTTGACGATGCCAGCCAGCACCATCAACGCCACGTCACGCGTGGCCGCATCCGTAACACGCAGCCCCTGGTGAAACTCTGTGGCGATTCCCAGGCGCGTAAGGGTTTGGGTCAGCCACTTGCCGCCGCCATGGACCACTACGACATGATGGCCGGCGCGGCGAAGCTGGACAATCTGCCGCGCCACCTGCCGCCGTACCCCAGGATCTTCGAGGGCCTGCCCCCCGATTTTGACCACCAGCTTCATATCAGCGCGGTCTCCTCGTCGAAGCCAAACATCAAGTTCATGTTCTCAACCGCTTGTCCCGCCGCCCCCTTGCCGAGGTTGTCCAGAGCTGCAATCACGATCAGGCGATCAGTGGTCGGGTCGAGGGCAAAGCCCACGTCGAAGTAGTTGGTATGAACCACCGCCTGAATCTCCGGCAACGCGCCGTCGTCATAGACCCGTACCAGAGGAGCCCGAGCATAGAAGTCCCGGTAGAGCGAAACAACTTGCCCCAGGCTGCGGTGTGCCGCCAGCCGGAGATAGATCGTGCTCAGGATGCCGCGATTGATCGGCAGGAGGTGCGGGCTGAAGATGAAATCCTCTTCCTCCAGCTCGAGCGCCTGGAGCATCTCCGGAACGTGGCGGTGATGGAACAGGCTGTAGGCGCGGAGGCTCTCGTTAACTTCAGGGAAGTGCAGCCTCTCGCTGGGTGTGCGCCCGGCACCGGTCACCCCGGATTTCGCGTCACAGACAATGCCCGCCCTGAGGTTCACCCAGCCGGCCCGAACGAGCGGCGCGAGGGCGAGAATGACGGAGGTCGCGTAGCATCCCGGATTGGCCACCAGCCGCGCCGTCCGAATTGCCGCCGCATTCAGTTCCGGCGCGCCGTAAACGGCTTCCTGGAGCGCCGCAGCGGCCAGATGCTCGAAGCCGTACCAGCGCGGGTAGGCGCTCGGGGCCTTCAGGCGAAAGCCCGCGCCCAGGTCAACGACCCGCAGGCCCCGGTCAAGCAGGGCCGGCACCACATCGTGAGCTACCTTGTGAGGAGTAGCGAGAAAGACCAAATCCACTTCGGGAGGCGCCAGATCCTCGAAGGACGGGAGTTCGCAAACGGGTAGGGCCCTGCCGCGCAGAGCCGCATGCGCCTGCTCCATAGGCAAGGGCTCCCGTAGGTCGGCCATCAGGCGGGCGATGCGCGCGAAGGGGTGACGCAGCAGGAT
>Ga0315314_1003283_pt1 | contig 12726 bp, 11 predicted proteins | sample TDP9_MG_FD_203631 | JGI IMG/M metagenome (GOLD analysis project Ga0315314, IMG submission 203631) | Freshwater sediment microbial communities from Lake Towuti, South Sulawesi, Indonesia - TDP9 | ecosystem: Environmental > Aquatic > Freshwater > Lake > Sediment | place: Indonesia: South Sulawesi...
TTGTCAGCCCGATCTTGGTATAGATTTCTGCTAAGGATGATGCGTTTGGATTGCTCATGGGTCCGTAGCAGCCTTCGCATTCTCTGTTCAATGGTGGGCACAACGCTCCGCAGCCAGCGTTGGTAACAGGGCCCATGCAAGGCCTATTTTGTGCTGTAATTAGGCACCCGCTCTCCCTAAGCTTACACTCAACACACACAGGGTGTTGCCTAATGAACGGTTTGACCCCCAGTAAGTAGCCTCTCAGCAGTTCAAGGACCGTGTTTCGATCAGGCGGGCAACCCTTTAGGTAAGCGTCAACTGACACATACTCATCGATTCCATGTATCTTTATAGAACTGATGACGGACAGTTCCTCGTAAACCGTCTTTTCCAGTTCTTGTTGAGGGATCCAGTTCTTAATGGACGGGATACATCCACTAACGGCGCAGTCGCCTAGAGCCACCAGCACCCTCGTGTTTGCTCTTACCTTTTTTATCTCTTCGATCTCACGGGGCGTGGAAACGGAACCCTCGACAAGGCTTATGTCGTATGGTCCGTCAAGGTTCTTTCTCTTGATCATCATCCAGTAGGCGAAGTTCACCGCTTTAGTGATCGCCAAGAGCTGATTCTCTAGGTGCAGAATTTCAAGTTGACATCCGGCGCATCCCGTAAACTTGAAGACTGCTATTGTAGGCTTTTTTCTCAATCAGCTTTCACCCCTCATCTCAAAATGCTGTCAGGAAGACCCTCGACGTCAGCGTATCTAAACACAGGCCCTTCTTTACAGACGAATTTTGTGCCAAGTTGACAATGCCCGCATATGCCGATCCCACATTTCATCCGCCTCTCAAGTGAAACAAATATCTGGTCGCTCGTGAACCCTCTATATAGCAATCCCTTTACGACGAACCTCATCATGATCTCTGGACCGCAGGTTAAAGCGATCGTGTTGTCTGGGGTTGCGTGCATCTTTTCAAGTAGACTCGTGACCACTCCCACGTTATGCTTCCAGGTCGATTCTTTCGGAACTGCATCCACCGTCAGGAGCAGTCGTGTATTCTTCATTCTTCTCCAATTATCGAAATCGTAGGCAAACGAGAGATCGTTTGGGGTTTTTGCGCCGTATAAGATTTCAACATCGCCATAGTCGTCTCTGTTAGCGGCAACATGGATGATGACAGGGCGAATTGGGTTTATTCCAAGTCCTCCCGCGATCATGAGGATGTTCTTGTTTTTCACTTCTTCTAGGGGCCAACATGTGCCATATGGTCCTCTAACGCCTACAATGTCGCCTACATTTAGGCGGTCTAAGGTCTTTGTGACGTTTCCAACAGCTCTGACCGTGATTTCAAAGTTTTCTCTTTTAGCGAGATCAGAGCACGGGCTGAACGCCGCTTCGCCTATACCGAGCAACGAGGCCATGATGAACTGTCCTGGTTTGAAGGAGAATTCTCTCCGTTTTTGTTCATTCTCAAAAGAGAGCGTGTAGGTCTTGGTGTTATTGGTCTGTCTTTTAATGTTCCTTATAATGGCTTTCTCGGGTCTGTAAGGATTCATCATTTTATTCGCCTCTGATTACCCTTGCCACCTCGGTTATGTCGATACCAGCTGGGCAATCTTTGATGCATCTTCCGCATCCGACGCAGCCGAACATTCCATGTCTCAGCTTTACATAGCACAACTTGCAGTTCATCCAGTGTCTGACTCTAGCACCGCGGTCTTTCCTGAAGTTGCCCCCCAAGGCAACTTCTGCATATTCCAACAGTTGGCAAGAGTCCCATTCCCTCCATCTCTCGCCTTTCTCAAGGGTTAGGTCAACCGTGTCATGGACGCTGAAGCAGAAGCAGGTGGGACAAACAAGGCTGCAATTTGCACATGAGAGTTCTATTTTATCGAGTTTTGTCCAAAGGTCATGTCGTAAGTTTTTGAGCAGGATTCCAGGAAGGCTATCCGTGTTCACTTTCCTTTTAAACTTAGTTTTTGCCGTCTTCAATCTTTCATTTTTTTCTCTAAAATCATCTTTGGTCGCTTCAGTGAGGTGAGCTTCTTGGAGGATTTGTTCTCCTATCTTGCTTCCTATTTCCACGAGGTATTTGTCTCCTATGTCAGTGAAGAGCATGTCGTAACCCTCTTTAAGTGATGGCCCTGTGCCAAACGATTCGCAGAAGCAATTGTCTCCTATTTCCTCGCAGGTCAGAGCCGCTATAACTGTGTTCTCCCTTCGACGAAGATAGTATGGATCTTTGTAGTCACCCAAGAAATATCTGTCCAATAACAGAATCGCGTTCACATCGCAGGGGCGTATACCAAAGATCAACTGTTTTCTATCCGCATTTCCGTGTTTACCATCTATGATCACGCCCTTTTCATAGGAAAAAAGGATTTCAACCGGGGGAAATAGATATTTTTTGGGTGGGAGTCTTGTTGTTATACATTGCAGTTCAAGATCTTCTGCAGAACGGATCTCATCAAACACAAACTCGCCGTCTTTCTTTACCGGACCAAATACAAGATAGCTTCTTGAAAGCTCTTTCAGTAACGAATTCATTTCGCTCTTTCTCAATATCTTTGACGGCATCTTCAAATCATCCAAAATCGATGATTTGAGTGAGCTCTGTCATAGGCTTAGTTCTTCGCAGGTGACCTTATCGCATTCAATGCAGAAACTGAGACCTTTGGTCTCACAGCATTTCCTTATATTGCAGTAGGGATCTCCCCCACCTTTCCTGCAGCCCTCACATTGCCCGAATCTTTCTGCCAAGAATGTCAAAACCTTCTGCACGCCCGCGAATCTCTCGCGTGCCATGACCCGCTGAACACATAGGTTGGTATCTAGTACTTTCCGCAATATCAATGCGGCATCCTTAACCTTTCCTTGGTAAACCTCACAAGCGACACAATATGAACCACAGTACGCTACAAGTTCACTCTCTTGAGTCATCACAATTCACCATTTACAAGATAGATTGACTCGACAACTATGTATTCTAAAGACTCATAGAAAAAGCTTTAGACATATCAAGAAAAGTCTCACATGCGCGCATGGTGATGCAGAAAGAAACGGTTTGTTGTGTGCGCTTCTATTTTTTATCCAAACCGTACGCTAGGTAGCCTTCTTTCTCGCCAACGACTTTAGCCTTACGAAACTGTGTCAGGGCAGTTACATGTTTGAAAACGTCGCTCTCTTGTAGTCCTGTTGCCTCCGAAATTTCTGGTATGGTTGCTGATCCTCTGTTCTTGATTTCCTTCAAGACAAGTCCCTGTTTTTTCCTATATTCGGCCATAGCCTTCGCTTTGGCTTTATTTATCTTTGTTTTTTCCTCAGACATAGGCTTCATCCTTAGACGTAGTGAACATGAGACTATCATAAGAGTATTTTTAAACTTTTTGTTCTAAATTTATGAAATTTTACAACCAAGTACGGAAGGAACGATGGTTAGAAAGTCGGGGTTAGCGTATTGGGGAGAACCTTGAGCGATATTGGAATCCATGACCCGTGGCTTTTAAGGATATCGCGCGCGTGTCACCTTCTCAAGGTTTTTAGCAACCTTTTGTTGTGGTCGTATATTTTGAGTTCAAGGGGCATTTGACCTATTGCGAAGTGGGTGGCGCAGGCCCAGCATGGGTCGTAGGCTCTGAAAGCCATTTCCACCATGTTCAATATTCCTTGGCTGACTTCTCCGCCGTGTATAAGGCCCTTGGCTGCGTCTCTTATGGACATGCATATGGCTGGAGCGTTGTTTGTTGTAGCCACTATTAAATTGACCTTTTTTATTAGGGCGTCTTCGTCAAGTTGGTAGTGATGTATCAGGGTGCCCCTAGCCGCTTCAATTATTCCAACTCCTTCTCCGGGACTGCCTACCTCATTCCGAAGGTCTTTACTTGTTATCTCCTCGTCTGTGCTCAATTCTACGGCCCTTTCTGCCGCGTATAGTAGTTCTATGAGTCTGGCCCAATGAAATGCAAGAGTTGAGTGTACGGGCTTTCCGCCCAGTGTTTCATACATTCGCTCATATTCTTGCTGTGCCAGAGGCGTTGCCATACCCTCTGAAGCGTTCAACCTTCCAAGCGGTCCAACCCGGTAAACGCCACTTGCTGGACCGTCGACTAAGCCTTTCCATCCAACCTTCTTGAGGTACGTCAATTTAACGTATGTCCAGTCTTCCACGCGTTCCTCGATGACATCTAGATAGTCGGATGGGGCAAATTTCACAAACTCTTTGTTTTGTTGGTCAACCACCCTTACTTTACCGTCATAGAAGTTAACTTTGTTGTTTTGGTCAACTAAGCCCATGTAATACGTTTTGAGAGTGTATGGGTCGCTTAAGATTATTTCTACGTATTTCTTGTTCTTCAGCACAACATCATCAAATATTTTTAAGCTGAACTTTGCGAATTCCACGCTTGACCTCGCCATTTTTTCCATTTCCTGCCTCTCCTCTTCCGTGAGCCCTTTGGATATGCCTCCAGGCAGTCCACAGGTTGGGTGGGTTGCTTTTCCACCTAGGATGGCAGTCATTTTTTGTCCGTAAGCTCTGTGCTTTATTACCTCTTTCGCTATGTCTAAGCCGACCTTTTGAATCACTCCCAGAATATTTCTTTCAGCTGGTGGGGCGTCTGGTCCAACAACAAAATCTGGTGCCCCTAGAAAGTAGAAGTGAAGGGTGTGATCGTAGATGTAGTAGCCGCTATACATGAGTTCTCTAAGCTTTTTAGCTGCTGAAGTAGGCTCAACGTTAAATGCGGCGTCTAACGCTTTTGTTGAAGCAAAATGGTGTGCAACTGGGCAAACACCACAGATTCTGGGCGTTATTATCGGTAGATCCTCAGCTCTCCTACCTTCGCAGAACCTTTCGAAGCCCCTGAGTTCTGGAACTTGGAAGTAGGCGTTTTCTACGTTTCCGTCTTCATTTAGGAATATGGATATTTTTCCATGACCTTCCAGCCTTGTTATAGGGTCTATTACTATCGTTTTCATTTCTTTATTATCCTCCTTCTAAAAAGAGAAGCCGGTAACGAATACTTGTAAAAAGTTCCCAAGGGATCTTTGATCTTGCCTATCAGCTTTTCCGCGTCATACTCTGGATCTTTTTCTCCACCAACTCCTAGAATAGATGAAAGCGCACTTATCATCGCTGCCCCTTGTTCCACCTCGTTTGGACAAGGTCCTCCACATCCTGTACACGGCATATTTGCGCTTACACACTGTGCTTCACATCCTCCACGAGTCGCGGGTCCCATGCAGATTATTCCTTGTTCCAGAAGGCATCTTTCTGGGTCTGGAGTAATTTCATATACTCTGTATATCTTGGAAATTTTCTTGTCCTCTTTTTTTCTAGGGCACTCATCGCAGACAGACTTCACAGGAGCTAGCACAGAACCTTTTGGAGGCAACTCGTTTTTGGCAATTGCCTCCACCGCCTTAGCTACTTGAGCGGATGGTGGAGGGCATCCAGGCAGGTAGTAGTCTACGTCCACAGTTTGGTCAAGAGTTTTCACTGTGTCAAAAAATTCTGGCAACTTCAACTCTCCTTCCGGAACCTTGAAAGAAGTCTTGGGGGTTACGGAATTAGGGTTGTTCGTGGAGGGGGACTGAAGGTATGCCCTTTCAAAGACCTCTTTTCTGTTTGCAACGTTTGCGAGACCTGGAACGCCGCCTTGACAAGCGCATGAGCCGAAGGCTACCAGAACCTTAGATTTCTTTCTCAAAAGTTTCGCCAAGTGTTCCTGTTCTTCGGTTCTAACTGCACCGTTGAAGAAGCAGACATCTATATATTTGTCTGGCATAGCCTCTACATCTTTGTACTTGATGTCTATAGCCACTGGCCAAAAGACAATGTCAGCTATGGCAACGACGTCGAGGATTTTCTCGTTTATGTCGAGAACTGCGATTTCGCAGCCTCCGCAGCTAGCAGCCCAGTAGAAAGCAAATTTCAGTTTTTCCTGTTCCTTTGCCATATTAATCACTTCTCCACAATTACTTCAGCTAAGATTTTAGACGCATTCACCCTGAGTTGTTCTAACGCTAATTCCTCTGGACTGAAGCCCATAGCCAACCCTAAAAGTTGGGTATAGTGAAGAATGGGAATACCGAATTGTTCGTTAAAAGTTTTTTCTATTCTAGGCTGATTAAGGTCATACATCATGTGACAGAAGGGACACACAGTGATCAACGCCTGTGCCCCTACCGCCCTAATGTGACTAAGTTTTTCCCTAGCCAACTGAAGCGGGATTTCGGCGTTTACACCGATTATTGGAGCGCCGCAACACTCCGTTTCATCCATGTAGTCCAAGCATTTTGCGCCAGTTGCTTTGATTAAGTTTTTGAGAGTTATGGGGTTTTCTGGGTCATCGAAGCCTACGACCTTTCCTGGACGAATGACGTGGCATCCTGTATGCTGCGCCACGCGGAGCTGAGTGAGCGGCTTCTGAACTTTCTCCTTTATTTTTTCAAAGCCAATGTCTTCTGCGAGCACGTGGATAAGATGTTTAACGGTTGTTGTTCCCTTGAATTCCATGCCGATTTCCTTTAAGTATTCATTAGCCTTCTCCTTCAGTTTTTTATCTTCCTTGAGCTCTTTGTTTATGTGGTTTAAGGTGCCGAAACATCCGTTGCAGAGGGTCATAATGTTTAAGTTTCGTTGCTCTGCTAAACAAAGGTTTCGCGCTGCTAAGGTGACCATCATGTCGTGGTTTACTGGATCCAGTGGTAATCCACAGCAATTAAACTCCGGCATCTCCACCAATTCTACGCCAAGTTTGTCAAGAACTTTTCTGGTGGTAATCTCGTAGCTGGAGATTCTATAGGGGATAACGCACCCCATGAAGAGTAAGTACTTCAACTCTGGCATTTTAGGTCCTCTCCTTTTCAAGTGTCTTGGAAAAACCCGTGATGTCGAAAAGTTTTGCGATACTTTCTAGGTTGGCTTTCGGCAATATAGGCAATCCTTGTTCCCCCCTCTTTTTGAGGCGCAGTTCTGGGATTATGTATGCATAACCTGTTTTCAGGATGTTGGACGCTAGCTCCTTGAAGACGACAGGCATGTCTCTTTCTTTTACGGATAGATTTCGAATAGCCCGTACAATGTTGGCGATTCCCACATCTTGCGGACAACGGTCGACGCACGTGAAGCATGTAGAACAGAGCCAGATGACATCGTTTGAAAGAAGTTTCTTTTTCAATCCCAACTGCGTCATACGTACGAGTTTTCTGGGTCTGTAAAAGTCGCTGAATCGCGCGATTGGGCAGTCCGCTGTGCAAGTGCCACACTGGAAACATAACATGACTTTTTCTGCGCCTGGAATTTTGCTGATTTCATATTTGAATTTGGGATCCATATCTGTGGTTTTGAGCACTGCTCTTTGTGCAGTTTCCTTAGCTTCTCCTTTTTCGGTCTCAGGCATAGATTAAACCCTCCACCTCCACCCGCACTTTCAATGGGCTCGGTCCAAGCTTCTTTATGTCCTCAACCATTTCCTTGACAACCGCCGCGAATTTGGCTCCCTCCGAAGCTGAGACGAATTCTATTCTAAGTCGTTGGGGCTCCACACCAAACTGCTCTAAGAGTTTTTTTAACAAAATGCCTCTTCGTTGCGCTTTATAGTTGCCTGCGATGTAGTGGCAGTCTCCTGGGTGGCAACCCGCTATGAGGACTCCGTCTGCTCCGCTTATGAAGGCTTCAAGAATGAAGGCTGGATCAACTCTTCCACTGCACATTACTCTTATGATTCTCAGGTTGGGGGGATACTGAATTCTGCTGACTCCCGCTAAGTCAGCACCAGCGTAGGAGCACCAATTGCAGAGGAAACCAACGATTTTGGGCTCAAATTCTTCAGTCATGTTTCACTACCTCCTTTGCCACCTGTGGCGCTGTTCTAACCTGAGCGATCAGTTGATTATCTGTAAAGTGACGCATGGTTATGGCTCCAGTGGGACAAGAGGCGCCACAAGTGCCACAGCCTTTACACAAAGCGTCAAGAATCTTCGACGTGAGTTTTCCCTCCTTCTCCTGCATTTCAATGGCGCTGTACTCGCAAACCGCTTCACAGATTCTGCATCCACTGCAAAGATCCTCGTCCACTAGAGCTGTTATGGCCTCGGTTCGCAGCCGTTTAAGAGCCATTGGAATAGCTGCCCTCGAAGCAACTCCAAAAGCCTGCGAAACACTTTCCGCCGTGTCTTTTGGACTGTGTGCCGTACCACATACATATATCCCGTCGGTTGCGAATTCTATGGGTCTCAGTTTAACGTGGGCCTCGAAGAAAAATCCGTCTGAACCAAGCGGCACCTTAAGCATTTTGGACAGTTCTTTGGCGTCCTCGTGCTGAATTAGAGGCGTCGACAACACGACAAGGTCGCTTTCTATTTTGATTTGCTCGCCGAGAAGAGCGTGATAGATTTTAACTTCAAGTTTTCCATTTTTGCCAGCGACAACTTCTGGCGGTTTTTCCAAGACGTATTTGATGAACCTAATGCCCTTGTCTTGGGCTTCCCGGTGATGGTGTTCATAGAGTTGTCCATAGGTTTGTAGGTCGCGGTAGAGAAGATAAACATCTGTTTCTGGATATAACTCCCTTATGAGCATGGCGTTTTTGAGGGCTGTCATACAGCATACTCTGGAGCAGTAGGTTCTTCCCTTTTCTTCTCTGGATCCAACGCATTGAATCATAACTACTTTTTCAGGTTTCTTCAGTTGGCCCTCCTTAAGGAGGCGTTCAAGCTGAAGCTGGGTTATTACGTTTTCGTGTTCTCCATACCCATACATCCCAACGGGTTCGAAGATGGTGGCCCCTGTAGCCACAATTATTGTGCCTATATCAAGATTCGCTGTTTCAGATTCTCCTTTTTGGAGGGTAACTTTAAAGTTTCCGATGAAACCCTTAGCTTCCTTAACGACAGTTGACGTAAATACGTCAATGCTCTTATTTGATTTTACAGCTTTGATAAAGTGTCCCAAACTTTCAGAAGCATCTTGCATGGTTGGATACAACTTATGCAAGTTTCTGAGCATACCACCAAGTTCCGGCTCTTTCTCGACTAAAGAAACCTTAAAATCTTGATCGGCGAGGCAGAGAGCTGCGGTCATTCCGGAGATGCCGCCGCCGATAACTAGGGCTGAAGGTGTTACGTCTATTTCAGGTTCTGTCTGCGGCTGAAGTAAACGAGCCTTAGCCACAGCCATCCTCACGATATCCTTAGCCTTCTCCGTTGCCCTTTCATGTTCATGCATGTGAGCCCAGGAGCAATGCTCTCTAATGTTAGCCATCTCAAAAAGGTATTTGTTTACGCCAGCTTCCTCGCAAGTGGCTCGAAACAACGGCTCATGGGTTCTAGGTGTGCACGACGCCACTATCACCCGATTAAGATTATACTTTCCTATGCCTTCCTTAATTTTGTTTAGTCCATCAGAGGAACAAGTGTAAAGATTATCCTCTGCGTAAACGACATCTGGCAATGTTTTGGCGTATTCCACAACTTCCGGAACTTTAACTACGCCACCTATGTTGATGCCGCAATGGCATATGAACACCCCGATTCTCGGAGTTTCCTTCTCGCTTTTTTCCATTTAATGGACCTCCTTGTCTGCCGTCACCACTATTTCGGCAGCCCTTGCCGCTGCTCCACTGGCTTGCGCAACCGATTCAGGAATGTCTTTGGGACCTTGGCAGTATCCACATATATAAATGCCTTGAAGGTTTGTGTCGACTGGTGCGAATAGGGGATCTTTAGATTTCATGAAACCGAATTCGTCGAGCTCTAATCCGAGGATGCCAGCCAATTCCTTACTGGTTGCCCTTGGAACCAGAGCTGGACAGAGAACGACTATGTCTGCTTTCATGCTTTTCGTTACATTCTCCGTAGTGTCTTCGTACCAGATGGTGAGATCACCTGTTTTCGGGTCTTCTACGACTTCTCCGGGAAGCGCCCTCACGTATTTTACGCCCCACTCATTTTTTGCTCTGTTGACAAAATCTTGAAATCCTTTTCCAAAGACTTTGAGGTCATTGTAGAAAACGTAAACCTCGCAATCGGGATTGTGCTCCCTAATCAATATTCCTTCCTTTGTGGCGTACACACAGCACGCGCTGGAACAGTAGGAAACCCCACCTTTCAAGCTTCTGGAGCCGACACATTGGATGAAAGCGATTCTTCTGGGAATACCGCCATCCAACAGCCTCAATAGGTGTCCTCCAGTTGGTCCGGAAGCGGAGAGTAATCTCTCAAATTCCAAACTTGTTAAAACGTTTTGGTATTTGCCATAACCATACTCACTTCTCATTCGGGCATCAAAAAGTTCGAAGCCCGTTGCCACAACGATGGCTCCAACATTAAGATCAATAGTTTCAGGTTGTTGGTCATAGTCTATTGCTTCAGCCTTACACATTCTTTGGCATAGCCTACATTTTATGCAGTTTTCGTCATCAATTGTGTACTTGAGTGGAACAGCTTGGGGGAATGGAACATAAATCGCTTTGCGGACGCCGAGACCCATATCAAATTCGTTTGGAACTTCGATTGGACAGTGCTGGGCACATTCTCCACAGCCAGTGCATTTCTCTAAATCGACGAATCTCGGCTTCTTAAGAATCTTCACTGTGAAATTCCCCGCCGAACCCTTAACTTCCTGCACTTCAGAATAGGTTAACAATGTGATGTTCGGATGGCGGAAACACTCGATCATTTTGGGCGCTAGGATGCACATTGAGCAGTCCATTGTTGGAAACGTTTTGTCTAGTTGCGACATCCTTCCACCGATGCTCGGTGTTTTCTCCACTAGGTAAACTTTCATTCCGCGACTGGCAAGATCTAAACTGGCTTGTATTCCAGCTATTCCGCCACCGATAACCAAAATAGATTTGTTGGCTTCCATGTTTTCACCTTCACACTAATTTCAGTGCCTCAGCCACAAGCACCGATAGGTCGCGCATTTCCATCGTTACTTCACCGGGATCAACCGGCAGTTTTTCGCTTGTAACGCATTTCCAATGAATTTGACACTTATGGCATGCTGTTACCAGCAAATCTGCTCCAGTGGCTTTCGCCTCTCTTAACCTGTCTATTTGGACTCCCTTGGCGTACTTGTTGCAAGATAGCCAAGAACTCACTCCACAACAAAGAGCGTTTTGTCGGTTTCTCTCCATTTCAACGAGTTCGGTTCCAGGTAGACTGGCTAAAACCTTTCGGGGAGGTTCATACACGCCCATGTGTCTCCCAAGCCTACACGGGTCGTGATAAACAACTTTCCTCGCAATCTTCGTGTCGAATTTGAGTTCTCCCTTGTCGATTAATTCGGATAAGAGTTCAGACATGTGTAGAACCTCAAAATCAAAGTTTTCGAGGAATTTGGGGTAATCTTCTTTAAAGGTTCTATAACCTTCGGGACAAGCAGTAACTATTTTCTTTGCCCCAACTTCTTTAAAGTCAGCCGCATTTATTTTGGCCAATTTTTCAAAATTTTCAAAGTCTCCTGTCCATAGCAGATCATGGCCACAACATTTTTCGTTCCTTAATACTACTGGTTTAATACCCACTTTGTTAAGTATCTTCACTACACTTTGAGGAATCTTTACGAGTCCTAAATTGAAATCTTCAAAAACCACATCCAAATACGGGGCGCACCCTACAAAGTAAAGTAAGTCACCTTTTTCGGAAATTTCTGCCCCATCTGGAAGCCAGTCCATGCGATCTTGCTTAATTTTTGGATTTGTCATGATTCTCGATAGAGCCATAGGTATTCCTCTGTGGGCGCAAAGTTCTTCTTTTACATCTACAGGGGCTACGCGCCTACAGGCTCTAACAAAGTATGGAAACTTAACATCTGATGGGCACCTTTCGGTGCACGTGAAGCATGTTAGGCATGTCCAAAGGTCCGCGGTGGGCAAGACTTTATCCTCAAGACCTATCAAGAATTTTTCAACAGTACGCCTTGGTGAATACGCCTCATTGAGCCTCGCTATTGGGCAACTACCAGAACACTTTCCACATTCTAGACAGTATCGAACGTTCGTTTCGGCAATCGCTTTCCTAATAACCTCTTGTACGTTTAGAGGAGCCCTCGAAGCTTTTGGGTTAGCTTCACCCTTTAATGGACTTGGCCCCATTTTACGCAGTTTTTCTGTAAAATCTGTTACGACTTCTGCGAATTTTCCTCCCTCAGAAGTTGAAACCCATTCTAGCCGAAGTCTCTCAGGTCCAAGTCCAAGCAACTTTACGAGTTTTCTTGTTGTCTCAATCCTTTTTTCAGCTTTCAGGTTTCCACTTATGTAGTGGCAGTCTCCTGGGTGACAACCACAGACTAGGACTCCGTCTGCTCCGTTTTCAAAGGCTTCGATAACGAAAACTGGGTCAACTCTTCCGGAGCACATTACTCGTATAATCCTTACATTTGTTGGATACTGAATTCTACTAGTACCCGCCAAGTCAGCTCCCATATAGCTACACCAATTGCATAGAAAAGCCACGATTCTTGGTTCAGTCTCCATAAGCTATCCTCCTGTTGCAGCCGCGACCATGGCGCCGATTTGCTTTTTGGTGAATTGCCGCATGGTTATGGCTCCCGTGGGACATACGACCGAGCAGGAGCCGCAACCCTTGCACTTGGCCTCAGTTACCTTGGCGACCAACATTGGCACCCTATCAAAGGCCTCAGTTTCTTCCACCTTGATGGCGTCGTATTCACAGACTTCTTCGCACCTAGCGCATCCCTTACATAAGTCCTCGTTCACGGTGGCGATCGTAGGTTC
>Ga0315314_1003284_pt1 | contig 12722 bp, 14 predicted proteins | sample TDP9_MG_FD_203631 | JGI IMG/M metagenome (GOLD analysis project Ga0315314, IMG submission 203631) | Freshwater sediment microbial communities from Lake Towuti, South Sulawesi, Indonesia - TDP9 | ecosystem: Environmental > Aquatic > Freshwater > Lake > Sediment | place: Indonesia: South Sulawesi...
GGTGGTCTCTTACACCGCCTTTTCACCCATCACCATGGCTCATGCGGCCTTTGGCTGGCTCGTTCTCTGTTGCAGTTGTCGTCAGGGCTTAACCCTGCCTGGACTCATCGCCCAGTGACCTTGCCTTAAAGGCTAGGAGTCGGGAAGTTCCTCTGGGGAAGAACCCCAGCGACAGTCCCCTTGCCTGCCTTGTCAATTGTAAAGGTGCCTCTTTCACTCCACATTATAATTCTAGCACGCTTGTTCCCCATTGTCAAGGCTCAAGCGTGCCGGACAGGAGCACGAGAGAGCTCAGTCAAAGGAAAAGACGGCACTCTCTTTTACACGATTAATGAGAGAGATTATCGTGGAGCGGCTTTCTAATACCTAGATCGCCGTCCAAAACGGGGGCCCCGTCCTTGATCCCGCCTTGGCTCTCTTGCCTCATCAACTTTGAGGGTCCGGCCCTTGTACTCTCGCCCGTTCAAAGCGTGCTTGGCCCGGTCGGCCTCCCCTTGAGTGGCAAATTCTACAAAGCCGAAACCCTTCGATCTGCCCGAGTAGCGATCCTTAACAATAGTGGTGGAAAGGACCTCGCCATGTTCCGAGAAAAGTGTCTCCAACTCTTGCTCGGTCATAGTATAGTCCAGGTTCCCAACATAAAGTTTCTTTGCCATGCCTCTGTTACCCCTCCTGGGCACTTATCTATGGAAACAAGGGCTCCATCTCGTTGCTTTTGATTAGATAAGCGGTGATCATCAGATGCACTAGATCATGGACGACCTCCTCCGGCTTGTCCGGGAATACGGCGGTAGCATACCACCCGAAAACCGCCAAAAGTTCCTTGCCGATCTGTCCTATTACCAGTTGTTTGAACTGATCCTCCTCAGCGTCTTCTAAGGCGATGATCAGTTCAAGTGCCTTTTGCGCCCTTCCTTCCAAACTACGCATTTTCTGCCTCCAATGGAACAGATTGAAACCAGGGACAGTCCGGGGATAAGGAACTCGTCCATGGTCAAAAGAGAAACAAATCAAGGGGACGCTGCATACTCTGAGGGGTCTACAGCGTAATAAGAGGAAGATTCAGGGTATACGCAGGATCCAAACTAACTATACCACGAATCAAGGAGCAAGTCAAACAGAGATGGGAGGGTGTTGCAAAACATCTTCATGTTGAGCATAATGGGAAAGAAATTGCATCCAAAGTGCATTTTTCTCTCTTCTGTCCCTATAATCGCTCAAATTGTGACGGTCTATAGGAGAAATTTTCACTCATCAATAGGTTTATGCCGCTTTTTCGACAATCTCAAGTCATCGGATTTGACAAGAGGTAGTGAGTTAGCGTATAATATTTGTACCCCCCCCAAAGGGGGAGGGTAGGAGGGGAGAATGGAGGAGAGTAAGAGGAACAAGGTGTTGGCTCGCCTGAGGAGCATCGAAGGCCATGTGCGGGGGGTGCAGCGTATGGTGGAGGAGGGTGCCTACTGCATCGATATCCTCAAACAGACCATGGCGGTACAAGCAGCGATCGATAAGGTAAACTCCATCATCCTGGAAAACCACCTCCACTCCTGCGTAACTACCGCTATCCGTGGAGAGGATCCGGCGGAGAGAGAAAGGGTCATTAGCGAACTTCTAGATGTCTTCGAGACGCAAAGCAAATTATAGGGGGTAAGATGGCGACTAAAACTCTTAAGGTGCCGAATATCTCTTGTGAGCATTGCATAAAGACGATCAAACGCGAGGTCGGAGTCCTCCCCGGGATCTCTAGCGTGGAGGGAGAGGTAGAAACCAAAGAGGTGACGGTTGTCTATGAGGGGGAGGGGGCTCTGGAAAGGGCGATTGAGACTCTCAAGGAGATAGGCTATCCGCCAGCGGAAGAAACTATGCGAAGAGATTGAGGGAGGTATGATCCTCCTTGGAAGGTGAGTTGCATGGCTAAGAAGGAGGTCACCTTGCCCATTACGGGCATGACCTGTGCCAACTGTGCTTTCACTATCGAACGCAACCTCAACAAAGTAGAGGGCGTGGATGAGGCTCGAGTAAATTTCGCCAATGAGCGCGCCAAGGTGATCTTTGACCCTGGGGTGGTCAAAGGTGGCGATCTGGTTGCTTTGGTGGAGGAGTTGGGCTACGGCGTGGCTACAGCACATGTGGAGTTGCCCATTAAAGGGATGACCTGTGCCAATTGTGCCCAGACCATCGAGCGAGCCCTCAATAGGTTGGGAGGGGTGGTAAAGGCCAATGTGAATTTCGCTAGCGAACGAGCCAGTGTGGAATATCTGCCTGCGCTGGTCTCCTTGGAGGAGATCAAGAAGGCGGTGGTTGGCGCAGGGTATGAGGTGATCGAGGCGGCCGGAGAGCCGGAAGATTTCGAGGCCAAGGCTCGTGAGGCGGAGATCGCTAGACAGCGTCGGCTGCTCATAGTGGGCCTGGTCCTGACCATCCCGGCTTTTCTCTTGGCTATGACGGTCGACTTGGGGCTTTTGCCAGATTTTGAGTGGCGTAAATATATCCTCTTGGCCCTCACGACACCGGTCCAGTTCTATGTGGGACGGCAGTTCTATATCGGCACTTGGAAGGCGTTGAAGCAACTCAGCGCAGGCATGGATACCCTCATCGCCATGGGCACCTCAGCGGCCTATTTCTATAGCCTGGCGGCTACTTTCTTCATCCAGGGGCATCTTTATTACGAGACGGCCGCGGTGATCGTCACCCTCATCGTGCTAGGGAAGTATCTGGAGGCCAAGGCTAAAGGGCGTACCTCGGAGGCGATCAAGAAGTTGATGGGGTTGCGAGCCAAGACGGCGCGGGTCATACGCCAGGGCCAAGAGGTCGATATCCCGGTAGAGGATGTGAGGGTGGGGGATATTGTGGTCATGCGGCCTGGGGAAAAAATCCCGGTGGATGGGGTAGTGGTTGAGGGTCGTTCGGCGGTGGATGAATCGATGATCACCGGCGAAAGCATGCCCGTGAGCAAGGAGCCAGGAGATGAGGTGATCGGGGCTACTATCAATAAGACAGGCAGTTTCAAATTCGAGGCCACCAAGGTGGGCAAGGATACGGTCCTGGCCCAGATCATACGGCTGGTGGAGGAGGCTCAAGGGAGCAAGGCCCCGGTGCAAAGGCTAGCGGATCGAGTCTCGGGGATCTTCGTGCCTGTGGTCATCTCCATAGCGGTGGTGACTTTCCTAGCCTGGTACTTCTGGGGTGGAGCGGGCTTCGCCAACTCTTTGATTAACATGGTGGCTGTCTTGGTGATCGCCTGCCCCTGTGCTTTGGGCTTGGCTACCCCCACCGCCATCATGGTGGGGACGGGCAAAGGTGCAGAGCAAGGCATCCTCATCAAGAACGCCGAGAGCCTGGAGAGAGCAGGGAGCCTTGAGGCTATCATCTTGGATAAGACGGGCACTATCACCCGCGGTGAGCCTCGGGTAACAGATGTGATAGCCAAAGGCGGCCTGAGTAGTGAGGAGGTGCTCCGCTTGGCTGCCAGCACCGAGAGGGGCTCGGAGCACCCCTTAGGTGAAGCGGTAGTGCAGGCCGCGCAAGAGAGGGGCTTGACCCTGGAGGAGGTGGAGGGTTTTGAGGCTATCGCTGGACAGGGCGTACGGGCCAGGCTAGATGGGCGCTCGATTCTCCTGGGCAACCTCCGGTTGATGGATCAGAACGGTGTAGAGACGGCGGAACTGGGAAGAGAGGTCGAGTGCCTTCAGGGAGAGGGGAAGACGGCCATGATATTAGCCATAGATGGCCGGGCCCAGGGGCTAATCGCGGTGGCCGATACAGTCAAGGAGGGCTCAAAGGAGGCGATCAGCGATCTTAAGGCTATGGGCTTAATGGTCTATATGATTACCGGCGATAACCAGCAGACGGCTCGCGCCATAGCCGAACAGGTGGGGATTGAAAGAGTGATGGCTGAAGTGCTCCCGGAGCAGAAGGTGGCTAAGGTTAAAGAGTTGCAGGAGGAGGGGTTGCTTGTGGCCATGGTGGGCGACGGGATAAACGATGCTCCCGCTTTGGCCCAGGCGAATATCGGTATCGCCATCGGCACGGGAACCGATGTGGCTATAGAGGCCGGGGAGATCATCCTCATCCGCGGCGACTTGCGCAATGTCCCTCGAGCTATCCGCCTCAGCAAGAAGACTATGAGCACCATCAAGGGCAACCTCTTCTGGGCGTTTGCCTACAATACGGCAGGGATACCCATTGCTGCCATGGGGCTTCTTAGCCCCATCATCGCTGCCGGGGCCATGGCTTTCAGTTCTATCTTTGTGGTGACCAATTCCTTGAGGTTGCGAAAAGTTCATCTATAGGAGGAAGAAGACCGAAGCAGCGGTGAGAGCGATTTTCCCTTATGGATACCCCAAGGCCAAACACTTCTAGGGTGTTCCCTTTTCCCCTCAAAAGAGAGTTCATTAACTCCTCTCTGTCGTTTGACAGGACTCCTTCCATTGCTGCTCCTAGTCTGGTTACTCCTCTTTCTATCTCCCTTGTTCAGTTCGTATGGGGTCTACCTGTCGTCGATCTTGCGCTCGTGGCGCTTTCCAAGGGTGTAGGGAGAGAGCCCGAGACCCATCAATTCCAAAGAGGAAATCGCCTTCTCACCCCCTATGCGCTCTTACAGGATCATCTCTCAGGTTTGGCCTCTCAGGATCATAACCTAGATAGTCATCTTCGAGTAGAACTATCACCTTTGATCTACAGGCATGGCTATAGACCATCCTGCGGAGTCGAAGCACCCAATTTGAACCTGAGGAGAATTGGCACGATCTTTCGGCTGATCTAGACAAAAATATTGACATTACGTGCCCAATGTGCTAATATTCAATTAGTTGCGCAGCCCACAAAGCGTGGTGGCTGTGGAACGCCATGCAAGGTTTGGATGGGGCGGTTGAAAGGCAGGCGAGGGGCTTCCTTGCTTTTCAATCGAAGGGGTTCATTCATTTCACGCCCAAGAAGTGAGGCATATTCGGAGGCGAAGTCGATGAAAAAATGGTCGTGGCTTTTGCTGCTCTTAGTTTTGGCTATCGGCTGTGGAAGGGCTGCTCAGCCCTCTCCGACACCGACATCTCCGCCTGAGTATACTCCGATAAAGGTAGTAGCCACCCCCACACCGGTACCCCATCCACCAACACCTACTCCTCTCCCTACAGAGGCAAAAGAGGAGAAGATGGTTCTCATCCCCGCCGGCGAGTTCACTATGGGTAGTGACCAGGGGGTGGAGAGGCCGCCCCATAAGGTTCTCGTCGAGGAGTTTGAGATCGACATCTTCGAGGTGACTAGCGAGGAGTTCGAGAGGTTCGTGACCGAGACAGGTTACCAGACAGAGGCGGAGAAGGCGGGGGAGAGCCAGACCTGGCGGAGCTATGCCGAAGGGAAGCCTCGCCATCCGGTGGTGAAGGTTAGCTGGAACGATGCCCAAGCCTATTGTGAATGGGCAGGGAAGAGGCTGCCCACAGAGGCGGAATGGGAGAAGGCTGCCCGGGGCACGGAAGGTTATATCTACCCTTGGGGGAGCGATTGGGACCCCACCAAGGCCAACGTTAAGGAGGGAGGCCATAGAGGCACAACTATCGTCGGCTCCTTCCCCCAGGGGGCCAGCCCCTACGGGGTCATGGATATGGCAGGGAATGTCGCCGAGTGGACCACGAGTTGGTTTGATGCCTATCCGGGCTATCCGGGCGGCGATAATGAGGCCCAATATTTCGGCGAGAAGTATAGGGTTATCCGCGGAGGGGGTTGGTTCAGCGGAGAGGAACAGGTGCGTACCACGGAGCGGAGTTGCAGTTCCGAGGAACTAAGAAACGATGATGTCGGTTTCCGCTGCGTCCGTTAGTTTATGACGCACTTTCTCCTGGTGGTAAGTAGATAGGCTGCCTGAATGGCGAGACCAGGCTCAACTAGGCTATAGAAAGGAGGGATGGCTATCGAGGTAAAAGTCAAGGCGTTGGGAGTGGTTTTATGATCTAAGGAGGAGGCAGAGAGGTGTCAAAGAGGATTATCTGTCTGATGTTAGCGATGTTGCTTTCGCTCACGCTGGTGGTGAGTGTAGCCGGCGCCGCCCCGCTAGAGCAAGAGGTAGTCTACACGGTGAAGTTGGGCGATACCCTATGGGACCTAGCGGAGAAGTACCTGGGCAGTGGCCCAGCCTGGCCGGCGATCATGGCTTTCACCAACAAGAAGAACCTGGAAGATAGCACCTTTGCCAAGATCACTAACGCCGACCTCATCCATCCAGGGTGGAAGTTCCTCATCCCCAGCGCTGAGGATGCCGAGGATTTCCTTGCCACCTATGACCCCAGCAGGCCGGAATTGCTCTTCCCCGCTGGCGCCAAGGGCCAGTTAGTCGTGGCCAGCTGGTGGACGGCGGGCGGCGAAGCCGAGGGGCTCACGGGGCTGTTCAATATCTACAAGGCGAAGTACCCTGACGTCGTGATCGTGAACGCCACTGTGGCTGGGGGGGCGGGTTTCGTCTTCAGGCCTGTGCTCAAGACCCGTCTGATCGCTGGCGACCCGCCCGATACCTTCCAGTTGCACGCCGGCCTAGAGGTCGAGGGGTACGACCCGGAGACCTACCTGGAGCCCATGGACGACATCTTCGCCTCTGAGGGGTTAGAGGCAGTCTTCCCGGCTGATTTGCTCACCCTTCTCAAGTACAAGGGTCACTACTGGGGAGTCCCCGTCAACATCCACCGCTCCAACGTCCTCTGGTATGACAAGTCGATCTTCACCGAGGCAGGCTTGACGCCGCCGACCACCTTCGATGAGTTCTTCGCCGTGGCGGATGCGCTGAAGGCTCGGGGCGTGGTGGCTCTGGCCATGGGCACCAGCGGAGGCTGGGAGGCCCCCCATGTCTTCGAGGATGTGCTGGCCGGCACGTGCGGGGCTGAGAAGTACAAGGGCCTTTGGACCGGCGCGGTTCAGTGGACCGATGGTTGTGTGGCTCAGGCCTTAGAGAACTTCAAGAGGATGCTTACCTACGTCAACGCCGACCATCCGGCCCTCAGTTGGGATGGCGGAGGCCACTACCTCATCGACAACAAGGGCGCCATGATGATCATGGGCGACTGGACCAACGGTTGGTTCCAGGCCCAGGGCTACACCGACTATGGTTGGGCGCCACCGCCGGGCACCAAGGGCATCTTCGTCGCCCTGTCCGATAGTTTCGCCCTGCCCAAGGAAGCCCCGTACCCCGACAACGCCATTGCCTGGGTTAAGGTCTGCGGTTCCAAGGCGGGCCAGGAGGCCTTCAACCCCAAGAAGGGTTCCATCTGCGCTCGTACCGACTGCGATCCCGCCTTGTTCAACGACTACCTGAAGTCGGCCATGGCTGACTGGGCTGCGGATGCCATCGTGCCTAGCGTGATACACGGCGCGGCGGCCATCGAGTCCTGGGTCACCGACTTCAAGACTGCCATCGTCCTCTTCGTCACGAGTGGGGATGTGGCTGGCACTCAGGCTGCCCTGCAGCAGGCGTGCGTGGCCGCTGAGGTCTGCAAGTAGCCTTTCGTCAAACCGAGCAAGCGAGGCAGCCCGGCCCAGTCGGGCTGCCTCACTCCATACTTAGGAGGGGTTGTATGCGACGTTTGCACTGGGAGCGAATCACTTCGATTCTTTTAATACTCCCCTCGGCTATCGCTATCGCCATTTTCGTCTATGGCTTCATCGGTTTCACGGGCTTTGTCTCGCTTACCAAATGGAATAAACTGCTTCCCGATTTCTCCCTGGCCGGCCTGCGGAACTACCAGGGGTTAGTTACCAACCCACGCTTCCAGATAGATATGCGGAATATGGTCGTCTTTACTGCCCTCTTCCTCCTCGTATCCTTGGCCATCGGTTTTCTTTTGGCTGTGCTGCTTGACCAGCATGTGAAGGGCGAAAGCATCTTCCGAAGCATCTTCCTCTTTCCCATGGCCATCTCCTTCATCGTCACTGGCATAGCCTGGCGCTGGTTGCTTAACCCCGGCAGCGCTGAGATGGGCAGCACAGGGGTCAACCTGCTCTTCGAGAAGGTAGGGTTAACTTTCCTTAAGACCGGCTGGTATACCGATCCCAAGATCGGAATCAAGGCCGTGGTCATCGCTGCTGTCTGGCAGATGTCCGGGTACGTGATGGCCATGTACCTGGCTGGTCTGCGAGGCGTTCCCGATGAGTTGCGGGAGGCGGCGCGCGTGGATGGGGCCAGCGAGTTAGAGATCCTCTGGTATGTCATCGTGCCCCTCCTCCGTCCTATCACCCTGGGTGCCGTCATCATCTTGGGACATATCGCCCTCAAGATTTTCGACCTGGTCGTGGCCATGACCGGCCCGGGCATCGGCTTTTCCACCGATGTGCCGGCCTACTTTATGTGGGACACAACCTTCCAGAGTAACCGTTTTGCTCAAGGGGCTTCTATCGCCACCATCCTTCTGGTGATGGTCGGGATCCTTATCGTTCCCTATCTGACGTATAGCCTTCGTAGGGAGGCCGAGGTATGATAGCGAAAACACGTTCCTTACGTGAGGGTTTGAGGCTGAAGGTGGGATGGCCTCGCCTGTTGATCTACGCCCTCTTAATCGCTTTCGCCGCCTTCTACTTGATGCCTGTTTACGTGCTCGTTGCCACCGGTATGAAGAGTTTCGCCGAGGTGAGCCTTTATCGCATGTGGGATCTGCCCTCGGGGTTGCATTTCGACAGTTTCGGAAAGGCCTGGTTCGGTGGTTTCGGGTTTGAGGGGATCTCCTCGAACTTCTTAAACAGTATCTACCTCACCATCCCAGCCACGATCATCTCGGCCATGCTCGGCTCGATAAACGGCTACGTGCTATCCAAGTGGAAGTTCCGCGGCTCGGACCTACTCTTCACCGCGCTCCTCTTTGGAATGTTCATCCCCTACCAGAGTATCCTCATCCCGCTGGTACAGGTGTTGTACAAGATGGGGCTCTACGGCACCATCCCCGGCCTCATCTTCGTCCATGTGGTCTATGGTATCCCCATCTGCACCCTCATCTTCCGCAACTACTACGCCACCGTGCCCGTTGATCTTATCGAGGCGGCCCGCATCGACGGTGCGAATATCTTCGGCATCTATCGCCATGTTCTTTTCCCCTTATCGTTGCCAGGTTTCGTGGTGGTGATGATCTGGCAGTTCACCTCTATCTGGAACGATTTCCTCTTCGCCGTCACTATCGCCCAAAATCCTAATATTCAGCCTCTCACCGTGGGGTTGAACAACTTGGCTGGCAGTTACATCGTGGAGTGGAATGTGCAGATGGCTGGGGCACTTATGGCGGCCCTGCCCACGCTGCTGGTTTACATATTCCTGGGGCGCTACTTCATGCGCGGGCTTTTGGCCGGGTCTCTGAAGGGATAGGAGGGAATATGGAGAATGTAAAGGCATACCTCCGCGATGTCTCTGAGGTAGTGCTGAAATTGCCACCTGACCGCATCGCCGAGGTGATCGCCGTCTTGGAGCAAGCACGGGCCGAGGGACGGCGAATCTTTGTCTTTGGCAATGGTGGCAGCGCAGCCATGGCCTCACACTTCGCCACTGACTTGGGCAAAGGTACGGTGCAGGAGGGCCAGCCACGCTTCAAGGTTATCTCCCTGAACGATAACATCCCGCTTTTGACGGCCTATGCCAACGACTTCGGCTACGAGACGGTCTTCGCGGAGCCGCTGGCTTCGCTGGCTGAGCCGGGCGACGTGGCTATCGCCATCAGTTCCAGCGGCAGCTCGGCCAACGTGGTACGGGCAATAGATGTGGCGCGCCAACGCCGGCTGGTCACCATCGCCATCACTGGCTTTGGAGGCGGCAGGCTTAAGGAGAGAGTAGATGTGTGTGTTATCGTGCCCTCCAGCCACATGCAACACGTTGAGGATGGGCAGTGGGTGATCCTTCACGCCATCTTTATGGCCCTCTGCGAGGGGAAGCGTTGATCGTGGGTGGAGGGTGGCTTCTTTTGGCCTTGGATTTTGGTGGCACGAAGCTCTCGGCTGCCATCGCGGCGGTCGGCGAGCGCCACTGGCGGACCTACAAGCAAATCCCCTCGCCACCTAATGCGGACGCGAACTGGGACTTTAACACCATGATATCACTGGCGGATGAGTTGTTGGGAGGCAAGACGCCGGTGGCCATTGGCGTAAGTTTCGGCGGGCCGGTGGGAGCACAAGATGGCATCGTTTTCCTCTCCCATCACGTGCCGGGCTGGGAGAATATCCCGCTGCGTGAATGGCTAGAGAGGCGATTCGGGGTGCCAGTTGTGGTAGACAACGACGCCAACGTTGCAGCGTTGGGTGAATGGCGTTTCGGTGCCGGGAAGGGCTGCCGCAGCCTCCTCTACGTCACGGTCAGCACTGGCATCGGCGGAGGGTGGGTCCTAGATGGGCGAATCTATCATGGAGCCGATAGCCTGGCTGGTGAGATCGGCCACATGACCGTTCAGCCCGGTGGGCCGGTTTGTACCTGTGGACGACATGGTTGCCTTGAGGCGGTCGCCGCAGGGCCGGCCGTTGCCCGGAGTGCATGGGAGCGTCTAATAGCGGAGCCCCAGGTGGGAGGGATCCTGCGCCAGTTAGTCAGCGGCGACGTAGGGGCTGTCACCGCTCAACATGTGAGCCAGGCGGCGGAGGCCGGCGACAAGTTGGCGCAAGAGGTGCTCGAGGAGGCCGCCCGTGCCTTGGGGTTCGGGATCGGCTGCGCCATCGCCCTGATGAACCCGGAAAGGGTTGTGGTAGGTGGCGGCCTGGCCAAATCGGGAGAGCGTTATTTTGAGGCCGTGCGGGTTGCTGTGCAGGCGAACGTGTTGCCAGGGATGAGGGTGGAGATCGTGCCAGCCGCGCTGGGCGACGATGCTCCCTTGTGGGGGGCTGTCGCACTGGCGGAGGGGTTGGTGACGACCCCATTTACCGATCCGGAAAGGTGGTGAACCAGTGATTGAGGCTTCCAAAAGCGCCTCAGGCCCATGACTCCAGAAGAGATCCCTCTATTTCACAAGTGGGTGAATGATCCAGGCGTGAGACCATACGGGTATGGACGCTATATAACGGTGGAGGCTCTCTTGGAAGATTGGAAGCCATATTACTTCGATGGAACCCAACCTGAAATGGGGAGGTGTTTCATCATTGAGGCCGACGCCTCCCCTATGGGGATGATCGCTTGCAATGAGATAGATCGGGTTGCTAGAAAGGTTGAAATTGACATCCTGATTGGAGAGGGGCGGTACCGGAATCACGGCTACGGCACGGATGCGATTCAAGCCTTCCTGGGTTACCTTTTCAATGAGCTCCATCTTCACCGTGTGGAAATCGGGGCCTACATACATAACCTGCGTGCCATCTGCGCCTATGAGAAGGCTGGATTTGTGCGCGAAGGTGTGTTACGAGAAGCCGAGTGGGTTGAAGGCCGCTTTGTTGACTGTGTGGTGATGTCCATCCTAGAGGATGAGTTCCAAGCACAAGAATGCCTTATCTGAATGGCACCCAAATCGAGATCCTCAACCCCCACATCGAGCGGGGCCATATCCGCCACGCCCTCTTCGACTTCGATGGCACTGTTTCCCTCATCCGAAAAGGCTGGCAGGGGGTGATGATCCCCATGATGGTCGAACTCTTACTACAAACGCCTGGGCACGAGAGCGAAGCCGAATTGCGCGCTCTGGTCACCGAATTCGTCGAGCGGCTGACCGGCAGGCAGACCATCTACCAGATGATCCAACTCTGCGAGGAGATCGAAAAACGCGGCAGCCAGCCCCTCGACCCCTTGGCCTACAAGCGGATATATCACGGCCGGCTGTGGGAGCGCATCGAGGGCCGCATCGCTGCCCTCAAATCGGGGCGGGTGACGCCAGAGGAGATGATGGTGCCTGGGGCCCCCGCCATGCTGGAGGCTATGCGCGCCCGTGGCGTGACCTGCTACCTCACCTCGGGTACCGACGAGGCCTACGTCTTCGACGAGGCGGCGGCATTGGGGATCACCTCTTATTTTGCAGGTATCTACGGTGCACTGGACGACTACAAACGTTACTCGAAGAGGATGGTCATCGAGCGCATCATCAACAAGAACCACCTGAGGGGAAGTGAGTTTGTGGCCTTCGGCGATGGGTTCGTAGAGATGGAGAATACCAAGGCTGTGGGCGCGATCGCCGTAGGTGTGGCCTCCAGCGAGACGACCCGAGGGGGGATCAACGAGTGGAAGCGGCAGCGCCTGATCGACGGCGGGGCCGACCTTATCATCCCCGATTTTCGTGAACACGAGCGCCTGGTGGCTTACCTCTTTGCGGAGGAGTAGCGATGCCTTACCCCCTTTTCGACCGCAGCCGCCTGAGGCTCAAGCCTTTGGCTGAGCGAGTCCACGACATGTCGCTGAGTGACGTCCTCCCCCTCGATGCCCCTGTCCCTCCCTTTGACGACCGCAACCTGGATCAAGTGGCCGAGCGAGTGGCGCAAGCGCATCGGGTTGGAGCCCAGGTGATCCTGATGATGGGCGCCCATCTCATCAAATGCGGTCTTTCGCGCTTCATGATCGACCTCATGGAGCGAGGTGTGATTACCCACGTTGCTATGAACGGTGCCGGGCCCATCCACGATTTCGAACTGGCCCTTATCGGGGCTACGACGGAGAATGTGGCACGCTACATCCAGGAGGGGCAGTTCGGGCTATGGGAGGAGAGCGGGCGCCTCAACGAGGCCATCAGAGAGGGAGCGCGCGATGCTCTGGGGCTGGGCGAGGCAGTCGGACGAATGATCGAGGAGGAACAGTT
>Ga0315314_1003285_pt1 | contig 12721 bp, 11 predicted proteins | sample TDP9_MG_FD_203631 | JGI IMG/M metagenome (GOLD analysis project Ga0315314, IMG submission 203631) | Freshwater sediment microbial communities from Lake Towuti, South Sulawesi, Indonesia - TDP9 | ecosystem: Environmental > Aquatic > Freshwater > Lake > Sediment | place: Indonesia: South Sulawesi...
GAAGGTGCGAATCTGGCATCGATGGAGGAGGAAAAAGATGAGCGTCTCGAAGCTCTCGGCCTCCACTCGAAGTTCCTGGGCGAGTACGTCGCTTTGAGAGGATTCAGCGTGCTTGACCATGGCGTGGACCTGTACACGCTTGCGGAGAGGATCTTCGCAGACACGGCAGCACAAGACGAAGTCGTCATCGTCAACGTTGGGAAGCCCAAGAGAATGATTACCCTAGAAGCCTAGGGACGGGTGGCGAGATTGGTCACGACGCACCGAAGAGGCACGCGTCTATTATTTAAGGATGGTGAGGCTCTCAGGCTTGAATCTGGCGCAACCCATATATTCCACAGCCGCTATAGCCGCCATAGAAGCACCTTGGCGACGACGACCATCCAGGTAGAGGAGAAGACTAGGCAGGAGCTGTTCAGAATAGTCTCGGACTTGGAGAGGGAAAAAGGGAGGCGAGTCAGCTACGACGAGGCGATCATGGCACTGATAGAGCGCGTGAAATTCAGGGATACCGCAAGAGCACGTTTTCGCGATCTCTACGGCACGCTCGGCCCGGACTCAACGATCTGGGCGGAGTTGAGAGGGCTGAGAAGGAGCGAGAAAGCGAGACTTGAACGAATCATTAAGGCTTCCCGATAGGTTGTCGATAGATTCCGGAGTGATACTGGCATACTATCTCGGGGAGAAGCTCGGTGCCCTCGCTCGCAGCGTGATCTTCGGACCACCGGAGAAGACCATCTATCACAACAAGCTCTGCGTAGCCGAACTCTTCTATGTCCTGTGTCGCAGAAGAGGTATGAAAGCTGCCAGCGACTACACTCGTGCATATCTTGACGCGAGGCACAGTGTCTCGGGCGATTCCGACGCGATTGACCTGGTCGCCGGCGCCTACAAGTGCGAGCGAGCAATCTCACTTGCCGACTGCTACGTCATTGCGACGGCTGAGACTCAGAGTGCCTCGGCTGTTTTCGCGCGTCATGAGAGAGACTTAGATGCCGAGATGAAGAGGAAACGTTTCGACGTAGAGGTCCTGTTTCTAGAAGATCTCGAGGCGTAGCAGGAGCCTGCAAGGCTTCCAGCTCACAGTCGCTCTTCTTGTACGGCCTTTCCTGCGAGCCGGAGGTGAATCCTGCTTTGAAGCGACTTTATTTCTGCCCGATCCTCCAATGTCTGTGGACAGGAAGAAAGGACGATGCGTAGGAGTGAAGAGGCCAAGCGCTGGTTTTCCGAGGCTGAGTGGGATCTTGAGTCCGCACGAATACTACACGAGTCAAGAAGATACAATTCCTCCGCGTTCCTCTGTCAGCAGGCGGCGGAGAAGTCCGTCAAGGCATTGTTGTATTCAGTCGGAGAGTCCCCTTTCGGTCACTCGGTTCTAGAGCTCCTTGAACGGTTCGCCAAGGCCGGCCAGAGAAATCTTTCCGAGTTGAGGACGCTGGCTGCCGAGCTTGACCGCCACTACATTCCTGCACGGTACCCTAACGCGATGCCTTCCGGAAGCCCCCATGAGAACTATGACGAAGAAGTCAGCGGAAGGGCTCTGGAATATGCGGGAAAGCTCTTGGACTTTGCGCGGAGAAGACTCGCATGACGGTGAACCCGGCTTCAGCGCTCAGGCCCAAGCTGAGGTTGTTCTGCAAACGGCTTTCACACATGTTTGCGGATCCGGTGGTTCTACTGTGCGGGTCCACTGCTCTCGGCGAGAACATGCCCTGGAGCGATATCGATTTGATCGTAATCGCCGATTTCAAGAAGCCGTTCCTTGACCGGCTCAAGGAACTAGCCTTGCTTAATGATACTGGCCTTCGGCTGGAGGTTCTTGGGTACACGCCCGACGAGTTCATGCAGATGCTGAACCGCCTCAACCCCGGCGCAATCGAAGCCGCAGAGTTTGGCATCCCAATCATGACTGGAAAGTTTCTGCCCCAACTGAAGCAGAAGCTCACGGAACTGAAGGCGCTCGGACTGACGAAGACCCGATGCACCTATCTCCTCGCGTAGGAAACCAAACGATGGCGGAAGCCGTCAGAGTCGCCTTGGTAGCAGATGAGCGCCGAGTGAGCGTGGCGACTGAAATCCAGAAACGTGCATACCGATGAGATTCATGCCTTGCCCACAAGTCAACTATGGAGAGGAAGAGTATCGCCAATCCGAAGAAATGTGCGATGGTACATAGCGGACAAATTGATCGGAGAAGGAGTACTCCGATGTAGACGAAGGCGGCGACTCCCGCGGCGCCCCGACCACAGTGAACGCGCCCATCGCGGAGGTTGATTGTAGACAGGACCAGCCTCAGGTCCAAGACAACTGAGCGGTGATGCCGGGTGGGTAGATGTTCTCGCGTCGCCGGACGAGACGACCCCAACGTAGCCGTGAACTGTCACGCTGCGTGACCTGCGGTCAAACAATCCATGACTCACACTGTTACAGGACGAGCGGCTGCCTAGGTATCTCACGGTACCGGTGCCATGCATGCGCTAGACGCTGCAACCTCTTGTGATCGACGCGAGCGTGCGGGTGCGATTTGCTGTCGTCCAGCGGGCGAATCCTGGCTTCTTGTTCGGGATCCAGTCGCCCATGAAGTGCTCAATGATCTTGGTGATCTTGAACCACTTTTCTTTTCTTGAGTGATCGCTTTCAGACCTATTCGTAGGCGTTTTAGGATGCCTGCGAGTCGAAGTGTTCGCGGAGATGGGTACTGTCATACAGTTGTTTTCCACTGTCATACAATTGAGTGGCCTCAAGTGACCCCGGCTGAGGCAACATCATGTGCACAAGGTAACGTAGACAGCGAACCCGCATGTCCTTGATGAGTAGGTATTCCGAGTGTGACGCTATGGACACGGGCCAGGTGAGGGGCCAAGGAACAATGGTCGTCGCGGTCTCTCTTCCGAACAGGTGAGACTCATGGAACTAGGGGGCAGGATGGAAGCCGATATTTATATAGTCGTTCGAAATTCAGTACGATACACGGCAGAATGGAAAACATCAGGTAGATGGTTCCTATGGAGGCTGGTTCGATCGCAGTGGCCGGTATACAAGGCCGGATACTTCAGGTGCTGTCTGATGGAGGCTGGCATGATCTTCCTGAGATAGCATCGGAGGCCGGGGTGTCAAAGAGTTCTGCCAGCAAATACCTCTACTTCATGCTTGGCCGCGGGAAGGTCCACTGGAAACCCGACCCTTCGAGGGGATCCGGCGCCTATGCCTACAGGCTTGTTGATGGTTCAGTCAAGGCACTCGCCAAGCCGTACCCCGAAGATCCTCTGAGCAATGATGTTGACTTGGCGCTTCGAGATGCTGTTGGAAATCGCTACTACTACTGTGGCCTCGCTGCGAGATACATCTACCAACTCTACGACAGATTCAGCAACCTAAACCTAGTAGAAGTCAAAGTCCCCCGCAAGCTGGCACCACAAGCAGCGGAGAAACTGAACGCTATGCTCTCAGAGTGGTATACTGTGGTCCCAGACAAGATGCCATGGGAGCTGGTTCAGGAAGCCATGCAGTTTGGAACAGTTCTGCGACTTGTTCCTAGCTATCGACCACGGGAAAAAGGCAGACACGCTGGGAGGAATGTTGAGAAGATCGAGTACCTGCTGCATCACATTCGCCAGCACATGTCCGATTCGGAATATGAGACTGTGAGAATGCAAGCACAGGATCAGGGCCTCACAGCCCTGGATCGTTAGGTGGTTGCGGAGTTGCCGGTCTGGGGGTCAGCGAGTGACTTAGCACGCGTGATAACTGAGGCAAGTCGGAAGTCGAAATTTGCTCCGCATCAATGTGAGATGATGTTGTGGCAGCTGGACACGCTTGACTGCATTGAGAGAACTCCGCCTGATGCATTCGAGGTGTATCTCAAGGGTGGAACCTGTGTCCAGCATTACCTGCCACATGAGAAGCAACGCTTCAGCATGGACCTGGATTTCTCCGCATGCTTTCGAGAGAGCGTTGGGACGAATGAGAGACTTCCCATCGTCAGGCGGTACTTGGAGAGACTTAACGATCAGTTATTGAAAGACGGATGGACGACAAATCACGGAATGCTGAAGATCCCTGAGATCCGACCTGGGTTCAATCCAATCTGCTTCTCAGCAAGGCTATTCGAACCGGTCAAGTGTCCTAGGACGAGCAGTATTGTCTTGGGCATACACAACGCAGCTTTCATCAAGACGGAGTTCTTTCTGTACGATACTGATCCAGAGTACAGCAGGCAAAACCTTTCGCTCGCATCAACAGACAGTGCCATGAGAGGAATTGTGTTCAACCTAGCCTCCAAGACACGTCTGCTTGCAGACAAGATTATCGCGCTTTCGGGTCAATGTTACGGCGCGAGAGACGAGAACAAGGACGTTCTCGATTTGGAGGCTCTCTCCGAGTTGGATGGACTCGATCTTGGTGCGACACGCCGGATGATTTCGAGTTGGGCTAGGTCTCATCTTGATGTCAACGGAAAACCTCAACCGATAGAACCGCCGGTCAAGATCATTCACGCCGCTCGTCAGACCGTCCTAAGCAAGTCCGATATGTCTGCAGAAGCGCTCGCTCAGATGATGGGTTTGCTGTATGCTCGGGGTCGAGAGGGGTTCAGTCTGAAGACAAGCGACTGGAGGAAGATCTGTATTGATGTCGCGGGTTTTCTCGAGAAAAAGATCCTGTCACTGTTCACGTGAAATCAAGGCAACTCTCAAGACTGTACAGGACAAGAAGGAAACGTCTCAGGCATGCGGTAGCCACATTTGCTCGACAGCTCGTCAAGGACCTCTACGCGAAAGGCGTGTCAACGATCGTTATCAGTGAACTCACAGGCATCAGAAGCAACAGCGATCATGGTAGGCAGGGAAACGCGATGGTCCACAACCACTGGAGCCACAAATATGTCGCGGACAGGCTCAGGTGGACGGCTGAAGAGTATGGCATGAAGGTTCGCACGATCTCGGAAGCGTACACAAGCCAGACATGCCCACGATGCCATTCACGACATTCACTGCGTGTTCTGCGCGGTTTCCGCTGTCTGGATTGTGGTTTGGAGGCGCATAGGGATGCGGTTGGCGTCTTGAATATAGCTACTCGTTACGGCGAGTATGCTGTCAGGCCAATGGTTTGGCCTATGCTTCTACGATGGGATGGATGCGGGTGGAACCGCAACAACGGAATGCCCACCCAACGGAGGATCGGAGTGGAAGCATGAATCTCCCGACTTCAGTCGCGGAGAGAATCAAAAAGACGCAGTGCACCTACCTCCTCGCTCAGTAGCCACAGGATAACACATGAAGACTGTAAGAGCGAGACCATCGTCGAGAGTTCCTCTAGGATGCCACCTGTAGCTCACACGTCTCCAGGTCGGGTCCCAGAATCGCGAGCGAGAGCGAGTTGAGGATTCTCCTACCCAAGAGTAGCCTTCCGAAACTCACCACCGGAGTCTCAATGAAGCTATCCAGAGCCTTTCCGAAGATTCTCATTCGAACCTTGGCTCTCCGCATTACAATCGAGCCTGCGAGCGTCAAGTAGGTCGGGAAGTACTCCTGAGGTAGCTCAAGCTCTGACAGCTTCGCGTAGATGTCGCCGGGCGTTAGCAGGAAGCCCGCGAAGCCCGTGTCGATAGGAGCCTCCAGAACCTCGCGCGCTCGCCCGGACGGAGTTTCGACGGTGATCTGCAAGACGGGATGTGCGGGCGCTACTCCCGTCTGGTGGTTCGAACATTGTCCAGCGCGATAGATCCCCATAGCCACTCGCCAGCCTCACCGCCCTCGTCATGGCCGACGTGTAGCCCCAGCGCCCGAGTTATGTTGAGTTCGCGGAGCTTTGCCCCCAGCTCCTGAAGGGAGTCCGCAACAGCGACAAGCTTGCCGTCAGCGATTGCCACATGTTTTCCGTAGAACTTCTTCAGCAATTCAGGCTTCGTCTTCTCGTACGTCTCGTTGTTCGGGTCGGCGAGGACGGATGTTACAGCCGGATCTACCGCGGCCCAGTTTTGGATGGCCTGCCGGAGCGCATCGCGAAGCCTCAACCCAAGCTTGGCAGCCCGGGCCTTGAACTCCCTATAGGCCTTGGGGCTGACACCTCGAATGATTACGTCCAATTTCCTCACTGAAGGATGGATCAAAATCCGCCCCGATAAACTTTTTCATCAACTACGATCTCTGCGGCAGTCCTGTCGACGGCGATGGCCGGAGGGTTTCTTCGGTCCCGTTTCTGATGTTCAAGAATTTCGTTTAGGGCTCGCAGCAGGTTCCAACAAGCTACCCGAACATCCGCTCATCAAAAAGGTCGGGCAAAGCACGTGACTTCCTGACAACCGCCTAGGCATCTTGGCCCGCATCGCCTGCCTTGTCAAAGAAGATGTAGCGTACGTTGCCCCTGCCTTTGAAGCTGACATCACTTGATTCACGGGCATCAGCGCGGTGAAGTCTGTGACCATTGAGAGCCTTCTGCGCCTGTACACAACGGTTCTCAGGAAGAAGCCTCCTCGCTAGGAATGCTTCTCGCGCCCCAGCTAGTGCCCATCCGTGTCGTTCTCGCGAGTTGAGCAGTGAATGCGGCGTGAAGGAAAACTTGGCGGCCGAGTTGCGTTGCATTCGTACTGATCGAGATATCTTCTCGCGGCTACCCGCCTCGTCCAGGGCGACAACCGACAAGTGTTTGTGGAGCACGAGTGCAACGACAAGTGAAGTGGTTCTCGGGTTGCGTGATATGTCCGGGGCCGAGTGTTCCGCTTATATACTGTGGTGAGGCGCTGTTCGGTTCATGGTACGCACGCGACGCGTACGCGAGTGTGTGTACCTACATTTGAATAGGTGAAAAAAGAAATTGAATAAGAAATTATTGGCAATCGCAATCGCAGTACTAATGATCATCCCAGTACTTCCAGGGATGGTACCATACGCTAACGCCCAGCAACCGCGAGCGTGCACCACCTTCGGTAATGACGACCCATTCTGTGTCTTTCTGCATCCAGGTGCTGACGACAGTTGGAAGCCCGCTTGGAGTCATACACTTGATACTCTTTGGGGAACCCAGGGAACCGGTAACCATCCCGGCACATGGGACGGCAACACTCAGACACGTGAGCTTTTCGACGAGTACTTGAACTACGCGATACTGGCCAGTGCTTCTGACAGCGTCGGTGACCTACAGTTTGACTTCACGATTCCAGTCACAGTTCCGGCGACGGTTGTGACACGCATCGACATCTTCGTTCCTCCAGAATTTGAGTGGCTTGCCCCGACGAGGCAAGAGGCTGTCTGGACGGACATTACCAACGACTGGGAACAGATCCTCGTTAGTAGACAGAGCGCGTACAGCCCAATCGCACCGAACTGGATACGAGTCAGAGTCGGCCAGGACAATGCTTTCGGCGGTAGAATGAACATCACCGCGGGAACCTGGCATGTTCGACTCTTCGACCTCAGGGCGCCTACGACCGCAGGCCTCTACCACTTCAAGATCTACGCGACCTATGCCCAAGGCCCGGCAGGGTTCACCGCGGGCTACCATAGCATCGGAGTAGGCAACTATCCGGTTATCGTCGTGAAGAGCGAACTGAACCCGGCGTGGGTTGAAGCAACAGTCAGAACCCACGCACAGAACGCGCCCCCGTTCGTTTCCGGCAGAGTGGTTGCCGACGGAACGACCCCTGAAGGACGCGAGGTCCAAGCTTGGGGATTCTGGAGCGTCAACGACTTCGTCGCCAACTCCGCGACGCCAGGCAAGACTGGCGCTCAATACAGGCTGTATCTGTTCGGACTTGCTGAGGGCACATACACTCTGACCGCTGAGGGTTCAGGGTTCAGCCCCACAGTCACCGACCGGTTCACAGTCCTCGCAGGCCAGTCCTATCGAAAGTACATCGTCATCTATGACTCGCCGGACATCTTCTATACGATCTGGTCGAAACACGGCACAGGAGCCATCCCATGGCATAACCTCTGGCAGCTGCCACTCGGCACTAACAATCCGGCCGCAGCGCCCGCAGACGGCGCAGTCGGCTGGTGGAACGGAGCATTCTACCTCGCCACGCCTGCCGTGAGGGACATACTGGTCAACCTGTACGATTCGGAGGGCAACATGATCGGCTGGTGGGCATCAGACTCGGCCCACGGCGTAACCCAGGCAGTTCCGTGGCCAGCTGGTTACGGTAGCTTGGTACAGAAGGAGTTGCCTCCACCAAACCTGCTTCTTGGATACCACGACGACCTCAACCCAGCTATCGCCTCCGGTGGAACCGTTCCCACGCGCACAAACTACGGTTTGTGGCTGACCGACAACGTTGACCCAACATGGGCTTGGGCTAACGGTGCCGGCGGAAACCCCAGAGGCGCAGTGAACCACAACCCGGCGACCGAATGGGACGGTCACGTCCCATGGACATGGGCCGACTATGTTGCAGGTATGCCGAACGGAGACTATGAGGTTCAGGCCTTCGTCACAGGCTACGTGATGGACGATGCTGACGCCTTCCAGCGAAAGTTCTCGCTCGTCGGCATTTCTGCATCGCTCCAGATGGACCTCCGCAGAAGCAACTGGATAGAGAGCACTGTCTACCTGCCAAGTCAGCCACATATGTTCTCAACGGTACCGTCAACCTTCACGTTGGTGGCTCTTGACGCGAACGGCAACGAAAGAGGCGCCATGACAGCCAACGTGTCAAGAGGAAACGGAGTCGACGGCCGCCTCGACGGCAACGACTTCACCAACGCAGCATATCTTGGCGGTATAGTGATCGAGGGTTGGAACGCGGTCTTTCCGAACTTCCCCGGTGCTGGTGCTTCAGCAGACATGAAGGACTATGGACTCAACCCGATGGCGCAGACCCACTCTCCAGAAGGCCCTGTGGAGCTTGCAGGCAACCCGTACAGCATCCAGATGTACTTCTCCGACATGGGTGTCCCGTGGGCACGCATCAACGGAACCGGCTGGTACAACATCATCGGCGGTGACCCGCAGACCACTGTTGCGCTCTGCAACAGCCCAGTCCTACTGAGCTTCAGCATAACGAGCTCGTGGCTGTGGATTAGCCTCCGCTCGGTTGACTTCGAAACCCCAGCCCACTCTCGTCCTTGGACATTCCCAGGCTCCGAGATCTGGGTTGACTTCATCAACGAGGAAGGCGAATCGCAGACCATCTTGGACCCGACTCTGTACGGTCTAATCCAAGACCCCGGCACAACGAACGCTACACTCGGATGGTTCATACCTGGAACCAACCGGCCCGTATTTGACCCAGGCTACGGTGTGAGTCCATTCGACATCGACTACCTGAACGCCGCAGGCCGCCATGAGCACGTGGGCGTCTACTTCTACGGATCCGACTGGCAGAGTCCAGTTAACCCGTGGATGTGGAACGCTGCCTATGAGACTGCGCTCAGCGGAGCGTTACGCTCGACACGTCTACCACCAGGCCAGTACACGTACCACGCCTACACGCACGGCTACGTCATGAGGAGATCATTCCCCGTGATGGTGCCGTTCTCGAGTGGCGCGGACATCGAGGCTGACCTGATCCAGGGCGGACAGGTGAGAGTCTACATGGACTTCCTCCACGAAGGCATCAGGACCGCATTCAACGGTTTCGTCCGTGTTGAAGTCTTCAACGAAGCTGAGGAGATGGTTGGAGCATCAATCTACGGACAGGCAGAACCGAACAACTTCACACTGTGGGGCAACGGCGGTTCATACCTCGGCTTCCAGGGCTGGGCTCAGCACTGGGCGTCCGGTGAGATTGGACCAGCGCAGGGAGCAGATCTCGGACGGCCGGTAGTCGGCGAAGCCGCTAACACCTTCCCGTCCAGCACCTTGAACGCGAACGGACAGCGAGCTTGGACTAGCAGCTACTTCTACAGTAGCAGGGCTGGAGTCATCAGACCGATCCCAGGCGCATGGAACGCAGCTTACGCGGCGGCCAACGGAGCAACTTGGGGCGCCCCATTGACATTGCTGTCTGGCTTCCCAGGAATCCGCTCCAATTCGAGCAAGTACAACGCCGTGTACGGACCCTACCGCCAAGTCCGATGTGGCGGAGGATGCTGGCCGGCTGCACCCAACCGGCTTGCCGTACCAGCTGCAGGCCTTGAGATCTTCGATGTCTACGGCTTCTACTGGTACTGGGGTGACCCAACGAGGACATGGGCTGGCGGATGGCCAACTGTCAACGGCGTACAGATGAGCGGAAGCTGGATCGACAAGACCAACGGAGGCAACTGGTGGATCGGCACGGACCAGTGGGACTACGGTATCCCAGGCAGCGTTGACATAGCGAACTGGGAAGGCAGCGGTGGAGGCCTCTACAGCGTCAAGGTATGGGCCTTCGACCCGAGGGGCGCCAACGGCGTCTACGATGCTGCTCTGCCGGTTGACGACTGGCGCATGTACTCCCAAGGTTGGGAGCTGTCCGGTATCCAAGTGCCGTGGGGTGGAGCTGTTGAGCTCTGGATCGACATGAACGACATGGCGCAGCTGAAAGGAACAGTGCGCTGGTTCGACATGTTCGGCAACCTCAGAGCGCTTCCATGGGCACAGGTGACAGCGTCACCAGGACCTGAGACTGACTCGTACCCGGCCTACGCGAGTGGGCTCGGAGCAGTCGGCGCAGTCGCCAGTGACCCAGCTGGAGCTTTCATCATGTGGCTACCATCAGGCAGCCACGATGTCAGCGTCAGCACAAGTGAAGCCCCAGGCGTCTGGAGCAGCTCAGCACCAACATTCAACGCAGAGTACACGGTAGTCGTCTCACCAGGATGGGTTGGCAGCCAAGACACCAACCTAGCCGGTAGCGGCGTACCAGTACCTGAGATGCCACCTGTCGTCGTAGCTTTCGGACTGTTCGCTGCGCTCGCAGCGTCAGCCTGGCTGCTACGAAAACAAAACCTCACTACACCACTATTGATGAAGTAAGGGATCGCGCGTAGATCCCTTATCCTCCTTTTCTTTACCCCAACACGACGTAGCGGAGCAACTGCGCCTTCGCGCGTTCGTGGAGCCGAACAGTTTATTCTATCCGCAGCAGAATGCACGCGGCTGCGGCGTATCACACATGAAAGCCATGCTCATCGCATCACTTTTGGTGATGGGTCTATTCACACAGAACCTGGCGCTGGTGAGCGCGGAAAAGGCTGTTGTTCTCTATCCCGTCGCGGACAACTATGCGGACGGGAAGTATCCCGCAAGAGCGTACGGTTATGACACATTCCTCTACATCGGTAACAAGTACGATCCCGCGCAAGACGTCTGGGGTTTCGAGCGAATATTCATTCGTTTTGACCTGACCACGGTATCCAAGAGCTACGCGATAGCACGAGCAACACTGAGACTTTGGCAATACTACGCGCCCGCAGTCGAACAGACCTATGAGACTCATCGTGTCCTCGGAAGATGGAACGAGACAACTCAGAACTGGAACAATCAGCCACCATGGGACCCGGCAGTGACGTCAAAGACGACAGCGCCCGCCAAAACTGAAGTGGCCGTCGAGTGGGATATTACGAACGATGCAAACGCATGGCATAGAGGCGAAGCGCCAAACTACGGCGTAATGATTAAAGTTGAGAAGGAGGAGCGTTGCGCAGAATGCAAGGATGCGTCCTCAGGGTTCTGGTCCAGGGAATCCATGAAGATGATCCCGGCCCCCTCTGAGGAAAAATGGCCGAAACTAGTCTTGGTTCTCGAAGGTAAACCTGAACTCATGTACGAAGCGTCAGTACACGTAGCAGGTCTTCCCGAGCCTCTCACAGCATCACTCTTCGTTGACAGTCAGGCTTACGCCTCGATCACTTCAGGCGCTGGAGAGAAAATCCCATTCGACAAGGGCACAATTCACAACATCACGGTAAGCAAGATCATCCCACAGCAGTCTGGAGTACGATATGTCTGCGACGACAATCAAGAACAAGTGTCCGGAGCTGGATCGTACACTTTCACGTACGCAGCTGAATACATGGTCTCTTTCTCCACAGACCCGGCTGACCTGTTCCAGTCACCGGAATCAGCATGGCGCAGATCCGGCGAGACGGTCTCAGCGAATCATACAGGCCCCGGCACGCTGTATCCCTCTGCCAATGTCCGTCGCGTGTTTCATGGGTGGTCTGTGAATTCAAAAAGGGTAACAGGCGACTCTGTAACGGTAGCGATCAATGAGCCTACGACGATAGTCGGCTCGTATGACACCGAGTACTACCTCAACGTCACCAGTCCTATTGGAGAGACGAAGGGCTCAGGATGGTACGCCAAGGACACTGAAGTGTCCTTCTCGATTGACAGACGGACAGTTCAGGCCGAAGGGATTCTAGGCCTGTTGGGCTTGAAGAAATCGTTTACAGGATGGACCGGCTCACAGAACTTCTTGGGGATTCCGGTGGAACCACAGGGATCGCTGGTGATGAAGGAGCCAACCACGATCGAGGCCGTTTGGGCGGAGGATTGGGGGTCCGTGTTTCCTAACATCGCAGTGTTGATTGCCATCGTCGCAGCCATCATACTCTTTGCAGCTGTCAGATCAAGAAAGGCCAAGCCGGCCCGATCAGGCTCTCCGGGGCGGTCTCCATCCGACCGTTCTCATCAAGCACCAAGAAAAGGAACCCGGTCTTGACTGGGAAGTAAAGAAGAGCCCTGCTGAGTCTCATACGAATGCGGCGCTTCGATAAGCTGCGCTCACCGGAGCGCGCATTCAGTCGCTACACGGGGCCTAGCGCACATGTGCTAGAGTTTGAAGTTGCCGTTGCCG
>Ga0315314_1003286_pt1 | contig 12717 bp, 8 predicted proteins | sample TDP9_MG_FD_203631 | JGI IMG/M metagenome (GOLD analysis project Ga0315314, IMG submission 203631) | Freshwater sediment microbial communities from Lake Towuti, South Sulawesi, Indonesia - TDP9 | ecosystem: Environmental > Aquatic > Freshwater > Lake > Sediment | place: Indonesia: South Sulawesi...
CCGACGATTTCCGCCGCGTGGTGGAGAAGCACACGCGTGAGCCCATGGACTGGTTCTTCAATCAGTGGGTTTACGGCACCGAAATTCCCCAGTATGACTTCCGCTACCAGTTGAAGGAGAGTGCGGATGGCAAAACCGTGCTCCAAGTCTCCCTTACGCAGTCGGGCGTCTCGGATTCCTTCATGATGAGGGTCCCGATCTATGCGTTCGTCAAGGGAGCCCCGCGCCGCTTGGGGTATATTGAGATCAAGGGTCCGAGCAGTTTCAACGGTGACATCACGCTGCCTTTTCGCCCGGAGAAAGTCACGCTAGATGAGACTCGCAGCATCCTCGGCACGGTCCGGCAGTAGTCCACCCAACGCCCCAGACCGTCGATCGCGGGCCTTCTAGATGCCAGACTTGTGACTAGATCTCTGGCAGGAAGGATGTCCACAGCGTTGTCCAGTGGGCGCTGCTGCCGAGCCGCCCGGATTCACTATTCGGCGTTCTCAGCTCGCTTCTTATGCTCCTTCAGTACTCGAAAACGAGATAACTTAGCAGCCCCAACATCTTCTGCCAGACATCGTGCTTCTTGGGAAGAATGGAATTTCCCCAGGCGTCGTCTCTAAGTTCCGCCATCTTCAGGGTCTGAATGCGGTCGGGGTCGATGAAGAGGTCGTTATGAATGTTTCGCCGTACATGGAGGCTAATGGTAAGGGGTCCGAATTCCTCTTGGGTGAGCTTTTTTGGGGTGGCTGTCGTCGGCCGGTTAGAAGGCAGAATGCCATTGTCCAGGCTGGAGCCAGCCGCAGCGATTTGCTTGGCGAAATGATCCGAGGTCGTGACGGTTCTGATTAAGCGGTCCCTAACCTCGACCGCTACTCACAATTGGATAATATAGTGACATCTCCGAACAAACTGGCTTGTTTCCGAAAGGCCGTAACCAGACTGGGCCGACGGCGCGTGCGGCGTAAGGCTCGGCGCGCGACGCCTGGCCGACCGATGGAGCAAGCTTCCCCAGAATTGGGTTAGCTACTCGATTTGCGGCGTCGGTGGCGGCCCAGAAATCTTGTGGAGAAGATCTTCGCGGGTCTTCTTTTGGAGTCGATCCACTTCTTTGAGTTCGGCTCCTGCCTCTTGGGGCCGGCCCATCGCGCGGTAGGTTGCGGCGAGACGGTAGTGAGCATCGGTCTGCTCGGGATCCAGCCGCACGGCCTGTCTGAGGGACGCTAGGGCCTGCTTGTACTTCCCCTGTTGGGTGTAAATGATTCCCAGGTCGAGATGCCCAATTCGGACCGTGGGATCAAGGCGGATGGCCTCGCGGAGCAGGGACAGCGCCTCTTCGTGCCGCTTCCCCCGCAGCGCGACGTCGCCCAAGTACGCCTTGGCCTGTGCCACGGAGCCGCCAATTTCAATTTCCTGGCGGAACTCAGACTCAGCCTTATCAAACTGACGCTTCTTCCAATAGAGGTAGCCAAGGCCGAAATGTACATTCGGCTGACGGGGTGCGGCGGCCGCGGCGGCCTGAAATTCCTGGATGGCTTGATCGGTTCGATCAAGCCCATCGTAGGCCTCTCCCATTAGCATATGGGCCGCAGCCGAATGCGGCTGGTGGCGGAGTAGGCTCTCAAAGGTTTGAATCACCTTCTCGTACTGCGCGCTCCAGAGGTAGCTTCGAGCGAGCAAGTATTGCAGGGTGGTGTTGGAAGGCTCGGCGGCAGTGAGTCTCTCGAACTCCCGGCTGGCTTGGGCAAAATTCCCCGTGCCGTAATGAGACATTGCCAGCAAGGTGCGGATGCGGGAATTGCCCGGTTCGGCTGACACCGCGTGCTTGAGAGGGGTTACTGCGCCGCGAAAATCGCCGCTCTTGAAATAGGCCAAGCCCAGGTTTGCCAGGAGCGGGACCGACTTGGGGTCGAGCTTCAAGGCGCGCCGGTAGGCGGCAATCGCCTGCGGATACTTGCCCATTCGAGCATAAACCACGCCGAGGCTGTTGAGGACCTGCACCGACTGCGGGGCGCGGCGGCTCAGTTGTTCGTAAAGGTTAGCGGCTTCCTGGTACCGGCCCTCGGATTCGAATTGCTGGGCACGCATCATCATTTGTTGGAATTCTTCTTCGTCTGTCGTTGCCGAAACGGAGACGCAATGGGCAACACAAATTGAGCAAAAGATGAAGGCGATATTAACCGCGATGAGATAAATGCGGCTTCGGCGCGGCGAGGCAATGGGGCTTGACTTTCCGAGTTTCATGGGAGTAATATTTTAACATTGGGCTGTTGAAGCGAGACTGCCAACTTCTGCCCTCAATGTAGCGGGCACGGCAGGCTGGTTTCCGCAGCGTCGGGTTTTCTTAGCCTTACGGGTGTTGGGTAGTTTAGAGGCGCGGCATGGGGGCACGAAACGCCGCCCCACATCCTAGCTCCTTCTTCCTTTCAGAGTCTTCGACACAACAAGGAGGAAATGTATGAGGAAACAGGTGTGTCTCCGTGTTTTTGCATTGTTGTCTTTTGGCTTACTTTTCCTACCGAGCACGGTCTTGGCGCAGGTCACGGCTACCATCGTGGGAACGGTAACTGATCCCTCCGCGGCAGTCATGCCCGGTGTCAAGATCACTGTCACTAACTCCGGTACGGGCGTGACGCGCGCTGTCGAGACCAATGCCGCCGGCAACTACATTGCCCCGGAACTGGTTGCCGGAAGTTACGAGGTGAAGGCCGAGTTTACGGGCTTCAAGACCTATTCGCGCACCGGCATTGTCCTGAACGTGAACGACACGGTGCGAGTGGATATCCCCATGCAGGTGGGCGAGGTAACGCAAAGCGTGACGGTCTCCGAGGCCATCGTGAAGGTGCAAACAGAGTCTGGCGAGATGAGCGACCTGATTTCAGGCACGCAGATCATGCAGCTTGCCGTGAACACGCGTACCTTTTTTGCCCTGGCCACGCTGACCACGGGGGTCACGACCGACATCCCGGATTTCAACTTGCCCATTGCAGTGGGTTCCGACAGCGGCATCCGCTTCAATGGCCAGCGGAACGAGCACAACATCTGGATGATTGACGGGGGCGAGAACTATGACCGCGGTTGCGGCGGGTGCGTCACCGTCATGCCCTCCATGGACGCCATCTCCGAATTCAAGATCATGACCAGTAACTATGGCGCGGACTTCGGCATCGGTTCCGCCGGCACCGTGAACATGATGTTGAAGTCGGGCACGCGGGATTTCCATGGATCGGCTTACTGGTTCCATCGCAACGATGCCGTGGACGCGGTCAACTTCTTCACCAACTCCGTGCCGCGCAACCCGGACGGGACGCGCGCGGCCGAACCTCCGGTTCTCCGCGTTCACATCTTCGGCTGGAACCTCGGTGGCCCATTCTACATTCCGGGGAAGTACAACACTGAGAAGAACAAGACGTTCTTCTTCTTCAACCAGGAGTGGCGACGCATCCGCCAAGGGACTGTCGTCAACGCCGCCGCGGCGAACGAGGATATTCGCCAGGGTGACTTCAGCAACTATCGCGTTGACCCCGAAACGGAGCTTCCGAGCCCCATTTACGTCCCGGACGTCGACCCGGGCGACCCGGCGATGCTGGCCAAGTTCGCAGCCGAGGGCCTCACTCCAGGCCAGCAGTTCCCGGGCAATGTCATTCCCAGCTCCTTGCTTGATTCGAACGCTGCGGCGTTCCTGAGCACTGGGGCCCTCCCCCTGCCTAACGCTGGCGACCGCTACATCGATTCACGTATGGTGCCTATCAATGTGCGCGAAGAGATCATTCGTGTGGACCACCAAGTCTCGGACAAGCTTTCCATCATGGCCCACTTCATCAACGACGCAATCGTGCAGGAAACCATGACGTCACTGTGGAGCGGTAGCACCTACCCAACCGTCGGCACAACCTTCAAGAACCCGGGCAAGAGCGGGGTGCTGCGATTCACCTATACCATCAGTCCCACGCTCCTTAACGAGTTCGCGTACAACTACAATGGCAATCGCATCGACCTGACGCCCACCGGCATCTTCGCCAAGCCAAGCGGTATGACCATCCAGGAATTCTTCCCCAGCAACAGTCTGAACCGGTTGCCAGACGTTAATCTGACCAAATACCTTGGGGTGAACTACCAGCCGGCGTCCTGGCCGTGGTGGAATGCCGCCGACAGTCAGCAGGTTCGCGATGACGTTTCCTGGATGGTGGGCAAGCACGCCCTGAAGTTCGGCGGGCAGTTTATGCGCTACCGCAAGAACCAAGACCTCTTTGGGACCACCCAGGGATCCTACACCTTCTCGGGTGACTTTACGGGCGATGACTTTGCGGACTTCCTGCTGGGGTATGCGAAGTCGTACTCAGAACTGGCCATCCAGGACCGCGGCCACTGGCGTACCAGCACAGCTTCATTCTACCTCACGGATAGCTGGCGGGCCACCAAGCGGTTGACAGTGAACTTAGGCGCGCGGTGGGAAGTCATTCCGCATGTGTACGAGATTGAAAACCGGCAGTCCGATTTCTACCCGGACCTTTATGATCCTGCGCAAGCCCCCATCTTCAATCCTGATGGGAGCCTGGATCCCACAGGCCCGGGATTCACCACTGTTCCGGGCGTTCCGCTAGCGGACATCCCCTTCTATATGAATGGGATTGGTTTGGCGGGTAAGAACGGCGTTCCGCGCGGGATGGTTGACAATTACTACAACACGGTAGGTCCGCGCGTAGGCTTCGCGTACGACCTGACGGGCACCGGCCGCACGGTGTTGCGCGGCGGCTATGGCGTGTTCTTCGAGCGTATTCAGGGCAACGACGTTTATAACGGCGGACCCAATCCGCCATTCTCCTTTAATCCGGGCGTTGACATAGTTTACTTCAGCGACCCGAGCGTCAGCGCTCTGAACGGTCAGAAGGCGACCGTCCCGATCTTCCCTGGCGGCGTCTACGCCCTGGCGAAGGATTACTTGGTCCCCACGAGCCACCAGTGGAGCTTCGGCATTCAGCACGAGCTGATGCCGCGGGCTGTGCTCTCCGTGGCCTACGTCGGGAACCAGAACTCCCACCAACGGATTGAGAGGAACATCAATACGCCCCTGCTCGATGATCCGCGGCGGGCGGAAGTACGCGCGGGCACGCGGGGCGTCAATACCATTCGTCCGTATCTGGGCTTTAGTGGTATCTCGTACTGTGAGAACTCGACGTCGGGAAACTACAACTCCTTGCAAGTCAACCTGCGTATCGACAACTACCGTGGATTCACACTGCAGAGCGCTTACACCTGGGCACACGCCATCGACATTCAAAGCGGGGACTTTAATGCTGTATTCAATCCCTATGACCTGGGGTTCGACCGCGCCAGTTCCGACATGGATCGACGGCATGTCTTCACGCTGAACTACATCTACGACCTGCCGTTTTTCAAGGGCCACTCCAACGCGTTCGTGCGCAAGGCACTTGGCGGATGGCAACTCTCCGGTATCACCACGTTCCAGACCGGGATGCCAGAGACTGTGACCTATCCTGGCGACTACGCTGGAGTGGGCTTCGGGAGTGTGCGTCCCAAGCTCGTCGGCAACCCCGCCGGGCCGAAGACATTAACCAAGTGGTTCAATGCCGAGGCCTTCGCAGAACCTGATGAGCTCACGTTTGGAACCGCCGGGCGGAACATCGTGTCGGGCCCCGGCCGCAACAACTGGAACATCTCGATCTTCAAGACCTTCAGCGGCATCCCCATCGGGACGAAGGAGGGAGCGCAGCTCCAGTTCCGGGCTGAGTTCTTTAACGCCTTCAACCACACTCAGTTCCACGGCATTGAAACCAGTGTCCTGTCGGACGTGTTCGGACAGGTGACCACAACCTACGATGCGCGGACGATTCAATTTGGGCTGAAATTCGCGTTCTGAACTCCTGCCTTGAATTTGGGGGCGAGCCCGCTTGGTGGGATCGCCCCTTTTCTTTTTGCGCCGGGGGTGTTTTCTTCGCTGCGCCAGCGTCCGCGCAACCGGGGCGAACAGACCCAAGTGCCCGTGCCGGCAACGTAAACAGGGCGGGTCGTATCCTCAAGCGTGGGGGCCTGATATGGTCACATCTAATTGCCCCTTGGTGTATCCTTGTGGCCCTATACGGGCCGTCAGGTTGTTCTATCTCCGAATGAAGGTTTTTCCTGAGCTTGACGGTTTAGCCTCTGGCTAGGTCTGAGATATGAGGTGAGGACGTCCTATGGATTCCCAATCACGCACGGCATCCGGTGTGTGGACGCGGCGGGAATTTGTCGAGGGTTTCGCGGCTGTGGGTCTGGGCTTGGCGGTGCGGCCGCTGGTTCGCGCCGCGACTCCGACGAGAGCTCTCGGCCAGGCGGCTGCTGAACCGCCGCTTTCGGCAAGCCTCAAGATCGACCTCGAGCGCCGGCTGGGCACGATTGATCCGAATCTTTACGGCAACTTCATCGAGCACCTGGGCCGCTGCATCTACGGCGGCATATACGACGAAGAGTCGCGGCTCGCCGACCCCGACGGCTTACGCGAAGACGTCCTGGAAGCCGCACGCAAGCTGCGGATAACCCAGTTGCGCTGGCCCGGGGGCAACTTCGTCTCGGGCTACCACTGGCAGGATGGCATCGGCCCCAAAGCTTCGCGGCCCGTGCGCTATGACCTCGCGTGGTTTCAGCGCGAATCGAACCGCTACGGCACCGACGATTTCATCGCCACCTGCCGCAAGTTAGGCGCGGAGCCCTACATCTGCCTCAATCTGGGCAGCGGAACGATGGACGAGGCGTCGGCTTGGGTGGAGTATTGCAATCGCGAGGGTGGCACCTATTTCTCCGACCTGCGGAAGAAATATGGGCACCCTGAACCCTACCGTGTGAAGTTCTGGGGGCTGGGCAACGAGATGTACGGCCCTTGGCAGATTGGCCACAAGAATGCCACGGATTACGCCAAGGCCGCGCTGGAATTCGCCAAGGTGGTAAAGTGGATGGATCCAACCATCAAACTGATTGCCTGTGGCAACGGCGACCCGGATTGGGACCGCCCGGTGCTGGAGGCGCTGGTCAATCATGTGGACTACATCTCTGCGCACCACTACACCGTTGTTGACGATCTGAAGGATTACTACGAGATCGTGGCCTCGGTGGCCCAGATGGAAGCGACGATTCGCCGGTCCGCGATGACCGCGGAGGCAGTCTCAGCGCAGGTGCGGAAATCGCCACCCGTGGCCACGGCCTTCGACGAGTGGAACATCCTCCATAATTGGTCTGATGGGGCGAAGCGCGATGATGCCCGCAAGTTCGAGGTTCCCTATAACCTGCGCGACGCGCTCTGGGTGGCGTCAGCGCTGAATGCGCTCCGGCGGAATTGCCGCACCGTGCGCTTAGCCAACCTGGCCCAACTGGTCAACGTCATCGCCCCGATTCACACCACGCCTACGGGGATCTTGCTGTGCACGATCTATTATCCGCTTGAGCTATACGCGAATCGTTCCGGCGCGATTGCGCTCGAGGTTCTCACGGCGTCGCCGCGCTTCGAGAGCAAGAATTTCGGCGACCGGGAGTACCTTGACGTTTCCGCCACCTACGACGAGGAGAGGCGCCGGGTGACACTTGCTGTCGTCAATCGGCGCAAGGAAGGCGACGTGATGGGAACCGTGGAGCTGCTCGGGACGCGCGCCCGACCCGGTGGCCGCGCCTATCTCATTACCGGCCCGAACCCCGACGCCGAGAACACTTTCGACAATCCGCGCGCTGTAACGACGCAGGAGGTGAAGTTCACCGCCGCGGGAGACCGGTGGGAATATCGCTTCCCGCAGCATTCGGTTTCATGGCTGGAATTCGAGCTCGCGACCTGAGCACCGATGAGGGTCTGCTTGGCGACCTGCGACCTCCGCTGACGAGATAGCCAAGTGGCCAACTATTCGTTGACCAGGTGAGGCCTCTGTCCGGCTCCGAGGCGGCGCGTGGAGCGGGAAGTGTTTGGATGCCTGCTTGATTCCCACCTCGGGTTCAACTCGCACGAGGTCGCCGCGCTTCATACCCTCCGAACAGGTTGAGCGATGAGAATTCTCGTCTCGGGATCGACGGGGCTTGTTGGCGCGGCGCTGGTCCCCTTTCTCACCGCCAAGGGCCACGCGGTGATCCGCTTGGTCCGCTCGCGGGCACGACTGGCCGAGGGCGACATCCTGTGGGAACCGGAGGCGGGGAAAGTCGATACCGCGGGGCTCGAAGGGCTTGGCGCAGTGGTGCATCTTGCCGGCGAGAGCATCGCCGGAAGATGGACGGCGGCGAAGAAAGCCAGGATTCGGGACAGCCGCGTCAAGGGCACGCAGTTTCTTTGCCAGTCTCTCGCGCAGCTCTTGGCCACGGGCTACCTCTTCCGCTATCCCGATCTCGACAGCGCTCTTGGGCACCTGCTCGGAAAATGACGAGGAGGGAGATGTCGTGAAGCGGCTCTTCCAATCTAGCCTAGAGGTGGCGGTGAGCTGCGCGTGTATCGCGGCCGCGGCATCCGCAGCTGGTCGCTTCAAATCACCCGCCGGGTGCTACGAGGTGGCCTTTGAAGAACTGGAACGAAAGACGTATTCCAAGGGCGAACATCAACGCGACCTTAACCACACTAGTTACATCAAGTACAGAATATCTTTTTACAGGAGCGGCCAACCGGAGGCGATCGCCGTGGTGGAATATCACGACGTTTACGGCTGGGAAAAGAATTCCAAAGCCACGCCGCTAAAAGATCTTTTCGAGGCCATCCTCTGGAGTCCGAAGGAAGATTTTGCGGTTTTGGACGAGGAGGGATGGGTGCGCGCGCCGGGCGCTCCTGACCGCAGAGCCGTGGCCCTGAGCCCGGGGCTCCCCTGGTCTGTGGCGCCTTTCCGCCTGGCTGAGATGGTCTGGGCTGATGCTTTGCGCGTGATTGGGAATGCGCATAACGACTGTGATTACGCGGTTGAGGAATTTGACGGGAGAACCGGTGAGACTCGTGCCATTAAAGAAGCGGAGAGCCCAATCGGCTACGAAATCCGCAAGGTGATTGGGCGACAGGTCCTCATGCATAAGCTTCTCGACAACTGCAAAACCGAAGACTCGGAGCGCGGGTTCCTCCCCGAGTGCCTGTCGCTGAACCTGGATACCATGCAAACCACGGTTGTCCCCTGTGACGCTAGCCCCTGACGACCACATTTTCATCGCGACAATGGCCCGGCCCTCTGAACCGATGGAGGCTGCCTGCGGGGTGGCCGTCGGCGCGTAGTAGAATCCGACAGCGTACGGGGGACGGCCCGCAAGGTGCAGATTCTCTCGCTCGAAGAAGGTGCGGTCGATGGCGAGCGCTGGATGCCGCCGCGCCGCCTGAACGGCGATGAGCTCCACGTGACCCTGCCCGACAAAGCGCGAATCCTCTCCGCCCGTCTGCTGAGGCAGGGAGGGCTATGCCCTCCCACAGTTTGAGGTTTGGCATGTGGGGCGAAGAACAGTACACGCCTGTGCCGGAGAAGTACGACCCGAAAACGGGCTCCCGGAGGGCCCCCCTACGGCGACTCAAGCCTTAGCCAGGAACCCCTCAAGCTGCTTTTGCCATGCCTGAAGCGAGGTGTGGATGGCGCGGCCGAGGAAGGAGGCGCGCAAGCGGCGCAGCTCGGGGATCTTGCGGCAGGCGATGGCGTAACGCCGGTAGCGCGGTTGAATTTCGAGAGCCTTATCCGGGAGATAAATCGGCTCGCGCCGGAAATTGAGCAGCCCGATGGCGCGGTTCAGTTGCCAGATGCCGGCATCGACCAGCGGGGCGCTCTCCGCAGGATCTGACAATTGCGCGGCCTGCTCGGACGGAACCAGCCGGAAGAAATACGTTGCCCGGCCGGACTTCGATGTGGCTTCCCAGGCCACGAGGTTTGACGGCAGCTTTGCGCCCGGCCTTCTCGCCAGCGGGAAGAAGAACCAGTGGAGGATGGATTCTTCCTCGTCGGTTTTGTCTGCCGCAGCCTCCTCAACGGCTTCTTGCTCCGAACCCTCTTGGGTTGCTGAAGGGGGTTGACCCGCCAGAGCGGAAGCCTCTTCCGTCGCGGTTTCTTCCGGCTGCTCGCGTGTCCCCGGCTCCTCGCCTTCTTCCTCGGGGCGAATCAACTTGAAGCCCGTGTAAAGCCGGCCCGGCGGCACGTGGCTCATCAAGGCGTCGAAGTACGGCTTGAGTTTCGCGTCCACTACATTTTCCACCAAAGCCTGCTCGGTCTTGGGATCGATGGCCATGAGCTTTGCGAGCGGCGCGCCGTGGCCCTCCTTCAGGAGCTGCGCCGCCTGCTGGAACTGGTCGGGATCGAGAAAAGGAAAGAGATTGCGCAGCACCCTGGCACTCTTTTCGGTCAGCCGGGCGATGCAGTCCTGAAGGCGCTCGACGAATTCGCGGGTGCGCTTGGCGAGCTTGGTGACGGTGAGGCGCTCGCCCGCCGAATCGAGGATGATCGCGTAGTTGGTTTCGTCCAAATGCACGGCGTCGATATCTGCCAGGCGCCACTGGAAACCGGTCGCGGCCGTGGGCAGCACGGCGAGGTTGCTTCGGTAGAGGCGGAGTTCCGCCGGGCTCGAAGACGACCGCGCGGGCGAGGCGCGCGAATCGAGTTGCGCAACCCCGTCGAAGCGCGCGACTTCCTCTAAGTCCTCCAGCAACAGGCACTGGATGAGACGGGCGCGATAAGCTTCGAGCAGGTCGTGAGTGAGATCTTGGAACACCTTGCCGAACTGGTTGAGCAGAAGCCTCTTGCCGGTGTAGAGCGTGAGGGTCAGCTCATACTCGGCAGCTCCAAGAGTATCGATGTCACCAAGGTCAAAGGTCAGCGGCGCGCCGGAGGCCGGGACAAGGATCAGGCTCTCCGTCTCAAATGCCACGCAGCAGGGCCCGCTCTGGGCGAGGCTTCTATCGGGGTTCAGGTATTGGAATCTTCCCGAGAAAGAAGGCATGAGGTTCAGCCGACCTTCTGGCCGCACTCCGGGCAGAATTTGGATCCGGCTTCAATCTTGGTGCCGCAGCGCGGACATTCATTTTTCGGACGCAAGGGTTTGCCACATTCCGGGCAGAACTTCGCGCCCTGGGTGCGCGCGCCACAATTGGGACAGAGGGCCACAGCTTCGCTGGTGACGTCGATGTCCTTGGTCAGATCCTGCTGCCGGACCTTTTCCTGAATCTGTTCGACGGTGGCCTGCGCCTGCGCGGCGGCGAGTTCCGTCTCCACGCTGGGAGCACACTCGTAACAAAGTCCGCGCTTCTGGTTCCAGCAGGTTGTCAGGCAGACCCAATTCGCGCACTTGGGACACAGGCGGAAGTTGGGCTTGGCTTCTTCAATGGCGTCGCGAAAGGCCTTGTCGTGCCCGGGACCGCGCACGGCACGTTCGATCTCGTACGTGCTGTGGCCGACCCGGTCGAAGACGCCGCCGAGCAGGTCTCCCACCGTCCGCAGCGCGCCTGTGGCCAAACCCGCAGCCGAGGCCTTGAATTCGGACATGAAGCCGTTGCCACACCGGTCGCAGAAGAACTCGAACTGGTAGCCCTTGTCGGTTGAGTGATCAGTGTGGTTCTTAGTGAACTGGATTAAGGCCATCGACAATCTCCTCCAAACCGCAATCTAGCCAAGAAACAGCGGCATTCTAACCCAGGAGGACTCGGCCGTTCAACGCGGCCATCATCGAACACGCTCACAGTGGGCCCTACGCAGAGGACTTGCTTTCTGCCGTGGTGAGGCGTAGAAGAGAAACTGGGATTGGAACCGGAGACCGCATACTGAGGCTGGGAAGAAAGGGGATACGGTATCGGGGGGTCGATGCGATGAGCGACACAATGTCGCTCACGAGCGGCCGCCCATGGAATTCCCAAGAGGCACACTGGATGATTCGAGTTACGCGGGCCCTGCAAATTGCTCTCATCAAGTTGAGGTGGTTCAAAAGAAGCGCCAAGTTGATTTGCCCTCACGTGCCTGCGGTCACGAAATCCAAACTCATGCGGGGTGTGTTATGTCAATGAAGCGTCTCTTAGGACTGGTGGTACTCTCCCTGGCAGCCGGCACATTCTGGGCGCAGGAAAAGCAGAAGCCCGCAGAGCAGCCACGATCCGGCACAACGGCCGCGGCGCCTGCTACTCCGACGACACCCCATGTGTTCACTGTTTCGCCGGAGGATGCGGCGCGGAAGAACCCCGTAAAATTCAGCGAGGTATCCACCGGGCGCGGCAAGAAGATATATGTCACCCAGTGCGCCATGTGCCACGGCAACACCGGAGACGGCAAGGGCGATCTGGTGGAGGAGATGAAGATTAGCCCGCCCGACTTTACCAACCTAGAGACCCTGAAGAAGCGAACCGACGGGGAGCTGTTCGCCATCATTGGCTCGGGATCCGAGGTGATGCCGGCGCAGGGCACGAGAATGACCGAGAATCACAAGTGGAACATCGTGAACTTTCTCCGGTCGCTCGCTGGAAAGACGCCAGAGAAGGCCACCGGCAAGGAGCAGGAGGAAAACATCATCCTGGTTCCACAGTAGTCAGGGGCGTTGGGTGAATTGAGGCGGCGGGTGTTCGAGTGCGGGTGTTTCGACCGAGCAGCGAGGACCGTCAAGCCCGGGGCGCGAACGGTGCGCGCTTAGCGTGCCGCGAGCTTCTTGGCCAGCGTAAGCAGGACTTGACGGTCGGAATCGGCGACGTGATCGAGCAGGGCCTCGAGCTTCAGCAGGAACCGCGCGTCTGCGCCGTCCTTACCCTCCTCCGCAGCCAGCTCTTCGAGA
>Ga0315314_1003287_pt1 | contig 12715 bp, 10 predicted proteins | sample TDP9_MG_FD_203631 | JGI IMG/M metagenome (GOLD analysis project Ga0315314, IMG submission 203631) | Freshwater sediment microbial communities from Lake Towuti, South Sulawesi, Indonesia - TDP9 | ecosystem: Environmental > Aquatic > Freshwater > Lake > Sediment | place: Indonesia: South Sulawesi...
AGCCGTGGACCGCTTTACCCTTATGAATCGACACTGTACGACACTTTCCCGAGTTTGTGGCAGGAGCTGCTTCGTCCCTCATTTGTCCGGACCAGCGCGGGCGAGGGGCCCCCAAAGGCGCCCAGCCTGAGCGCCTGGGGGCTGCCCGCGTTGAGCGCGCCTCCAAACTTGCAACAAATTCGGGAAAGAGTCGAATCTTCCTGGTCCTGGGGGAGGCGGATGCCTGGCGGCATAGACGAGGCCCCAATCAGATTTGGGGACGTCAGATTTGGGGACGTCGTTGATGGGGTGGATTTGCTGAAGAAGTTTCGTAAGTGCGCTACGTCCCCATTGCACGTCCCCATTGCAGGGTGGTGAACTCGTGGGAACCGAAGAGCCCGAAGCCTCCGGTGCGGGACTTCCCGGATGCCGCTCGAGACATAGACACAGACGGTCAGTCGCCTTTCGGCTCAACGGGACGGCCGTCCCGTGCGCGGCCAAGGAGTCTCCTCAGTTGATGCATGGTCTCCTCGAGCCACCTCAGCCTTTCGGCCGGGCTGAGATCGAGGCCGATGCGTGCCTGGCGGCGAGCGTGCCCTTCGAAGCCGGCATCGAATCCGCGCGTATCGGCTGGGCTCTGTGATTGTTTGCGTTCAGCCATTGCTGCCCGCCTTATCACGTCCCTCTGTTTCCCTCAGTGATTCGAGGGCGACGACATCCTCCAGGTCTCTCGGGCGGCCCACCTGTCTCTTCAGCGCGATCAGATCTTCGAGGGCGATGACCGTTGCCTCAATCTTCTCCAGAGGGACCCGGATCGCACGCGAATACACCGCGTCAAAATCAAACGGTTCGGAGACGAAGAGATCGATTTCCAGAGTCGGATGCGCCGGGCTCCAGAGAGAGAAGACCGCCAGGCCCTTCTCGCGGATCCATCGGTCACGCAGCTCCTGATCTGCGAACGCCTCGGCGGGGACGGGAGCCCGGGGCCGATACCCCAGGTTGGCCAGGGCGCCCATGGCCCTGAGGACGTTCTCGGGTTGGAGCTGGATGACGAGATCGAGATCGGCAGTGGTCCGGAGATAGCCATGCAACACAACGGCGACACCGCCCACCACGAGATACCGGACGCGGGCTTGATTCAGGGAATCGAGAACGGCTTCAATCTCGCCAACCATCGGATGACCTTGGGGCCCAGGCCACCCACCCCGCAGCGGGCGCCCGATTCCAGCGCTTCGTCCGTTTGTCCGATCACATCCCCCGATTTGCCCACCCGTTTCCTTCTCTTTGGCATGGGAATCCGGCAGAGGCGGCGGAATCGTATCACGGGAGGAATCGGCGTCAATCCGAAAAGAGGGCGGCCATGCCGGACGCCTCCAAGGCCAGTGGTAGAAGGCCAAGAGCCGGTTCGATCCGCGAAGCTGGAATGATGGAAGAATGCGGGCAGATCAGGAAAACAGTTCAGATTTGGCGACATCGTTGATGGAGTGGATTTGCTGAAGAAGTTTCGTAAGTGCGCTACGTCCCCATTCCGTGCGTCCCCGTCCCGTGGGGAGAACGGGGCATCCATGTGCGCAGGCATGGCGGAGTTTCGCGACACCGCTCTACAACCTCCAATCGTCAGTTCTGCCCGGCCTGATTCTCCCCAGGCGGGCAGCGGCGGCGGGCGACCAGGCCCCAGAGCGAAGGGGCGAGCAGCACCGCGACGAGAACAGCCAACAGCGCCCCGCTAACGGGGCGCTGCACAAAGATCGACAGGTCGCCCTGGCTCATAAACAGGCTCTGGCGAAAGCTCTTCTCCATCAGCGGGCCCAAGACGACCGCCAGGATCATAGGGGCCACATCGAACTTGAGCTTCCGCAGCCAGTAGCCCACCGCCCCCATTACGATCAGCACGACCACGTCGAGCGTGCTGTTGTTTACGCTGTAGGTCCCGATGAGCATGAAGACCAGGATCAAAGCCAGCATGATGGGTTGCGGCACCCGCAGCAGACTGACCCACATGCCGATCAGCGGCAGGTTGAGGACGAGCAATGCAGCGTTGCCCACGTACATAGACGCCACCACGCCCCAGAATACCTCGGGCCGGTCCTGAATCAGAAGCGGCCCCGGCTGCACCCCTTGCACCATCAGCGCCGCGAGCAGCAGCGCCGTCGCCGGGGTGAAGGGTATGCCCAGGGCTAGCAACGGCGCCATGGCGGCGCTTGTAGCGGAGTTATTGGCCGCCTCCGGCGCGGCAACCCCCTCGATGGCGCCCTGGCCGAACCCGTCCCGCTCCTTGGCGATGCGCCGCTCCAGATTGTAGGAGGCGAAGCTGGAGACGGTGGCCGACGGGCCGGGCACGAGCCCCACCAGAAAGCCCACCGCGCTGCCGCGCAAGATGGCCGGCATCGCGCGCCGCCATTCGCTGAGAGTGGGGAACAGCTCCCGCAGCCTGACCGAGGTCACCCGGGGCAGCCCTCCCCCCTTCTCGGCGATGATCATCATCTCGGCCATGCCGAAGAGGCCCATCGCCACCGGCACCAGATCGATTCCCTGCGCCAACTGAATGATGTCAAAGGTGTAGCGAGGCAGGGCGGTGAGCTGCTCCATGCCCACCGTCGCCACGGCCAGGCCGAGGGCGAGGACTAGCAGGGCCTGCCAGAAGGAGCCGCCCGAGACGCGGGAAAGCACGAGCAGTCCTACCAGGGCAACGGCAAAGTACTCCGGCGGGCCGAAGGCAAGGGCAAATCGCGCCAGGGTGGGGGCGAACAGCATCAGGCCAAGAACGCCGCACGTCCCGGCGATGAAAGAGCCGATGGCCGCCACGGCCAGCGCCGCGCCAGCCCTGCCCTTGCGGGCCATCTGGTAGCCGTCGATTGCGGTGACCACCGAGGCGGGCTCGCCCGGCACGTTGACGAGGATCGAAGTCGTCGACCCGCCGTAATACGAGCCATAGTAGATGGCGGCCAGCATGATGAGCGCGGTCTCGGGCTTGAGGCCGAAAGTTATTGGCAACAACAATGCGATACCCCCCGGTGGTCCGATCCCCGGTAGGACGCCGACAAGCGTCCCTACCAGGGCACCCACCAGCGCCGCCAGCACGTTGTTGACGCTGAGGGCCACCGAAAAACCGTAAACCAGGCCATCGAATGGATTCATCGCGCTATCCGAACCATATGCCGCCTGGCAGCGGCACACCCAGCATAACGGCGAACAGGTAGTACGATCCCAGCCCGATGACCAGCGAGAGGCACAGTTTTAGCGCCCAGCCCCGGAGCTGCATCATCTGCAGCACGGCGAGCGTGACCAGAGTGGCGGCGACCGGGTGGCCCAGCCGAGGCAGCAGGATAACGTAGCCCAGGCTCGCCGCGAGGACGGCCAGCGCGCGCAGAGCGTCCGAGCGGCGAGGCCAATCCATGTCTTCCCACGTCCGGCGGAACCGCACCTCCAGGCCGGTGGCGAGCGCAGCGATCAACAGGAGCGCCCCCACCGCCAGCGGGAAGAGGCCCGGGCCGGGCTGCGCCATCGTGCCGCGTGGATAGCGCGTCGCCTCGGCCAGGTATGCCACGGCCAGCAGCAATGCAGCAATCGAAGTGCCGAGGAGTGCGCGCCGCATGCGCTGAACTCAGTCCTTCTTGAGGTTCAACTTCTGGACCATCTGCCCGTAGAAGTCGTAGTCCTGCTGCATGACCTTCTTGAGGTCGGCCGGGCCCTTGTAGTCGATGACCAGTCCACTCGTCTGGCTGAACTTCTTGAAGGACTCAGCTTCCAGCCCCTTCTTGAGCGCGTCGTTGAGGGCGGTCACGACGTGCTCAGGCGTGCCTTTGGGCGCCAGGATGAACTGATACTCGCCCAGGGTGATGTCGTAGCCGACCTCGCGGAAGGTAGGCACGTCCGGCAGGAGGGGATTGCGCTTCTCCTCGAAGGTCCCCAGCACCTTCAGCTTGCCCGCCTTCACGTGGCCAGCAATGGGCGAGGGCGGAATGACGACCCCTTGGATGTGCCCCCCGAGCAGAGCTGCGCTCGATTCTCCGCCCCCCGTAAATGGCACGTGAACCAGGTTCACGCCCGCCTTTTCCTTCAACACCTCGAGGCTGATGTGGTGCGGGGTCCCGATGCCGGGGGAGCCGACCCGAAGCTTGCCCGGGTTCGCCCTGGCGTAGTCGAGGAAGTCCTTCATTGCGTTCCACGGCTTCTCGGCCTGCACGGCGAACATCAGCGGGGCGTTGGTCAGCTTCATTACCGGCACGTAGTCCTCTGGACCCTTGTAGGTGGTCTTGATCATGTGGGGCAACAGCAGGGTGGTGCCGGCCGCGGTAAGGGCAAGGGTGTAGCCGTCGGGCTTGCCCTGGAGCATCTCGGTCAGCCCCACGGCGCCGCCCCCTCCCGGTCGGTTGAGGATCGTGAGCGGCTGGGGGAAGAATGGCTTTGCCGCTTCGACCAGCGCTCGCGCCGTCAGATCGTTCAGTCCGCCGGGCGGGTTTGGCACGATCACCGTTACTGCCCGCTCGGGGTACTTCGTGGCGCCGAAGACGGAGCCCCCGGCTAGGGCTACCAGTAGGATCACAAAGATCAAGAGCCATCTGATGGATCGCATTTGCCGCCTCCTTTCGCTGCTGTGTTGATGTGTGACAGGCAGGAATGTCAATCGCATGGAGGGCGTTTCCGGCGGCGTGCACTAGCCCCGGCGCGCGGGATGGCGACCTGGGGAGACTTCAGGCTTCATCTGCGCCCGGAACGAGGGAGCACCTTCACCGCCGACTGACGCGGATTTAGTCAAGTCATCCTCGACCTCGGCCTGGTGATCGTCTCAGGACAAATCGACGCGCTGGATGGGACGAGAGCTATTGCCTCCAGTAGAATGCTCGGCCAGGGGCGGAACTAACCTATGAAACCACCTGCCCAGATGATTGTCAATTGCAAAAGGGCACAGTTCGAACGTGGGGGTTCCCTGCTGGGGGTGTGGGTCGGGCGAGAACATCCCAGTGGGAGGTAAACGTCAGGCCGGCTCGATCTCCAGCAAGGAGGTGCCGAAGAGCGGCAACGAAAAATCCACCATGAGAGATCGGGACGGGGGCACATCAAACGTCTGAGGGGGCCACAGCAACTCCAGAGCCTGCCGGCTCTTGATTCGCGCCACCTGCGCCGGCGAGGGATCCTGGGGCTTCCCCTGGCGCACCCATTCCGCGTAGGCGTTGGAGTGCTCGCCGTCGATCCGGTAGTGGTGGAGCGTGGCCTTGCCCTGGAATGGCAGCTCCTCCAGGCCTAGCTGCACCTTGGCCTCACCCGTTTCCCACCACGCGTCCGCCTGATGCCAGAGGAGCACCGTCACCTTTTTGCCCGACAGCGCTGCCAGGGTATCTACCTCCACATCCGGCGCGGCGGCACCGAGGACGTCCCGGCTGTGCGTGCTGGTGGTCCGGAGTCGGGTCTGTCCCAGGCGCGAGAGCATGCGAAAGCCGTTCAAGATCGGCTTCTCGATGTTCTCTCCCGTCACCAGGGTGCGGTTACCCTCGAAGAATCGTTTCCCCTCGAAGTAGAAAGCCCAGGTCGTGATGAAGGCGATCCTCCGGTTGAACCACATGTCCAGGTCGAGAATCCGCTTGACGAGGGCGCAGAGGAAATTCGGATAGTACTCGGTGTTGGTGACAATGAAATTCGGATTGTCGTACACCCCGTATACCGCTCCGACGGCCGGGTCGCACTCATCGACGATGACTGCAACGCTGGAAAGCTGCGGGAAGGCCGCCACGGTCTCCATCCCCGCCCGGATATCCCGCATCATCGAGGCGCTCGAGGGCGATTCCCGCTCGACCAGGACGAAGGGATTGTATACACGCGGCCGGGAGTAATGCGCTCCTTTTGTGTGGAACGAGATGAAGTCCAGGCGCGTCCCGGTTTCGCCCGTGACGGCGTTCGTCCCCAAGACGCAGTGCTCGAGGAACCGGCGCAAGTACTCCCGGGCGGCTTCTAAGGCGGGTCCGCTGGTGGCTGGACCGCCGATCTTGACCGAGGGGAGCGCCCGCGTCGCGCCAGCCACCGCGTAATCGTAAAGCCGGCAATATTCCTCCAGCGTGCCCTTCCAGTAGGTCGGGAGGTCAGGCTCGTTCCACACCTCGAAGTGCCAACGGCTCACCTGTTCCGCCCCGTAGCGCTCGACACAGTGCCTCACGAATTCGTACACCAGGTCGGCCCAGCGAACATAGTCCTTCGGCGGGAGCTTCCACAGGCCCTCGGTCTCGTAACTCTCCCGCCCTGCGTCCCGCAGCCAATTCGGCCCTGCGTTGTGCGTGAGCACGAGGTCTCTGGGCATGAATCCGAACTCGATTACGGGGCGAAATCCCGCCCCGGTGATTGTGTCGTACAGTTGGTCGACGATCGTCCAGTCGTACTGCACGGACCCATCGGGCATCTCGTGGTAGACGTTGGTCGATCCGCGAGCCGGCTGCGACAGGCCATTGCCGGTCGTGAGCGTGTTGTGACTGCGCACGTGGTAGGGCACCTCGGCGATCTCTCGCAGTGTCCGGTAGAGTGCCTTGCCTCGCGGGCTGTAGGTCCAGTTGATCTCGTCGTAGCCGATGCTGGCCCAGATCCTCTTCAATTCCCCCTGCCACTCGCGGCAGTTCACCCGCACCGTCGCCCTCAGGGTTTCCACGAGAGTAAACCTCCTCGACAATTCCGGATCCCAAGAATCTTTGCCCGTCCAGCCCTTGACAGCTCCAGCCGAGACACCCGGGAAGCCGACTCACAGCCTACCCGCTCCCACAGGACGCGCCAGATCATCACTCCCTTGCGATCCGTGGCAGCCTTCTCTCTGGGCCCGCAGGTCAATCCACCGCCGCTCACGTGCGGCCAGTTCGACGGCATCGATCACCCGCTGAGCCTCGGCCCCATCGCGGAACGTGGGGTAATCCTGTGTCTCGCCCCGGATCGCCTTGAGGAAGGCCACCCCCTGATCGTACTTGTACCCCATCAGGGGATCATCCACGAGCGGGTTGCGTGGAGAGCCTGGATACTTTCGCAGATCAAAGGGTACCTCGGCGCGCGCCCACTGCTGCGTCCGTGTCATGGCAGGGCCGATGCTGATCTGCAGCTCGAACGGCCGGATCAGCTCGTAGATGGCGGAACCGTTCGTCCCGTGGACCTCTATGCACTGATAATTCCCCCGCCCGCTGCCTCCACGACCCGCCACGGCCCGATTGAGGTCAAAGGTTCCGATCGCCCCTTTGGCAAACTCGACCGTGAAGGCGTAGGCATCCTCGGCATCTACGCGTTCCATCCCTGAGCCGGATCGGCTTGGCCGCTCGCCTACGTAGAGGCGGCCGACACCACTCACGGCGACGATGTCCCCCAGCAGGTAGCGCGCGAAGTCGATCGCGTGGGACCCCATGTCCCACAGGATACCGCCACCCGCCTGCGCCCGCTGGTTGCGCCATACGATGGGGGCCGAGGGGTCGAGCATGAAATCCGTGAAATACGATAGCCGCCAGTGACGGATCTCGCCGAAGTGCCCCTCGCTCACCAGTCGCTTCAGATACCGGAGGCCGGGCACAAACCGGAACGTGAAGGCCACCATGTGGGTGATCGAGGCCTTCTCCGCGGCTTCCTGAAGTTCCCGGGCTTCCGCATAGCACAAGCCCAGCGGCTTCTCGCACAGGATGTGCTTGCCTGCGGCAATGGCTGCCTTTGCCACGGCGTACGTCAGGCCGCTGGGCGGGCAAATCACCACGGCCTCCACGTCTGGATCGGCGAGCAGGGACTGCCAGTCTGGACACACCCGGACGATCCCCCACCGCTCGGCAAAGGCCCTGGCCTTTTCCTGGGTGCGCGAGGCCACGGCGATCACGTCGCATTCGTTGGAACAGAGCCGGAGCGAGGGCATGTGCACAAACTCCGCAATGCGTCCGGCCCCGACGATCCCGATTCTGATCTTTCTCTGGGGCATCCCTCAGTTCCTTTGCCCGCCGGCTAGCAGTCGCTCCACCTCAACGCGGGTTGGGAGCGAGGGCTGCGCGCCGGCCCGCGTCACCGCCAGGGCGCCACAGGCATTCGCATATCGGACTGCTTCGCGTAGGGGCAGCCCGCGCAGCACGGCGACCGCGAACCCGCCGACAAATGCATCCCCCGCAGCCGTGGTATCCACTACCGGAACCGGAAAGCTCGGAATACGGACGGCCCCACCCTCATTCACCATCAGGGATCCGCCGGCACCCAGCGTCACGATCACCGTGTGGGGTCCGAGTCCCCGAAGGCGCCAGGCAATCTCGGCCCAGTCCTTCACCGAGTCGGGTTCCACCCCCGCAAACAGAGCGGCCTCGACTTCATTCGGAACGAAGATGTCCACGTCGCCAAAACAGCCTTCGTCCCCCCGCCGATGTGGCGCGGGGTTCAGGATGACGGTGGCCCCGTTGCGCTTGGCCGACCGGATGGCCCCCGCGATAACCGGTGAGGAGACCTCGAGGTTGCCGACGAGCAAACGGCACGACGCCGCTGCGCGCTCCACATCTGCCACCGCCGCATCCTCCCACGCCATGTTCGCGCCTGGCGCCACGACAATGGAGTTTTGACCGTCAGGCGCCACCGAGATCAATGCGATCCCCGTGGCCCTGCCCTGGATGCGGCGCACTCCCCCTGTCTCGACCCCCGCTGCCTTGAGTGTTGCCAGCAGTTCATCCCCGAAGGCATCCACTCCCACCTGGCCCAGCATGGCCACACCGGCGCCAAGCCGGCTGACGGCCACGGCCTGGTTCGAACCTTTGCCGCCCGGGAATCGGGCGACCTCCCCACCCTGCACAGTCTCACCCGGCCGCGGAATGTGCGGCACCTGAACCACCAGGTCCATGTTGATCCCGCCCACCACACAGATCTCGGCCATGCGTCGCTCCGCTCCTTGGGTGGCTCGCTGCTCCGGTTCATACCACACCCTCTCCTTCCAAAGCAATCGCCATAGTCGCCACCTGGTTTTTGCGCTGAGCGCGCAAAAACCAAAAATATCTTGCACCATTCCGGCAAGGTCAACCAGACGGGGGCAAAATTCAGGCCCGACCAGCCATGGGGCTTCGCCGCTTTCGGCCCGCTGATTCCCGCTTTCCATGCTTTCCGCCACCAAGCGCGGAAACCCTTTGACAGAGGACCCAGAGATGGGGAATGCTTGCAGGGTATGGAACAGTGCCTGAACCGAATCTTCACATCGATCCGGAGGAGCGCCATGACACGAAGCCTGACCCGCCGCAGCTTCCTTGCTTTCCTGTGTGCAAGCCTGATCTTCCTCGGGGTTCTTCCATCGTTTAGCGCCGCCCCGCCCACGGAACGATCGGCACGAATAACCATCCTGCAGATTAACGATCTCCACGAGATCACGCCGATAGAAAGGGGAAAGAAGGGCGGACTGGCTCGCGTGGCGACCGTGCGCGATCGGGTCGCCAAGGAGTCTCCCAACGCCATCTTCGTCCTGGCGGGGGATTTCCTCTCTCCTTCCCCGATGTCGAGCATGTTTCAGGGCAGCCACATGGTGGCCACGCTGAACGCCATTGGCCTGGATCTCGCGACCTTCGGGAATCACGAGTTCGACTTCGGCGCTGATATCACCCGGGAGCGGATGCGGGAGTCTCGCTTCACCTGGGTCTCGGCCAATGTGCTGGATCCGAACACAGGCGTGTCCTTCGGCGACGCGGTCCCGTTCGTCTTGCGGGACTTTGGTGGGATCAGGGTTGCGTTCTTCGGCCTCCTGACGCCAGAAACGCGCACGCTGTCCAGGGGCGCCGCTGACCTGAAATTTCTGGATCCCATCCCGGCGGCCAGGGATATCGTCGCCCGGGCGCGGCGCGCCAAGGCCGACCTGATCGTCGCCCTCACGCATCAGGACATGGCTGATGACAAGCAGCTGGCGGCGGCCGTCCCGGAAATCGACCTGATCCTCGGCGGCCACGATCATCTCCCCCTGGATGCCAAGGTCGGGCAGACCCTTATCCTCAAGACAGGATCGGATGCCATCTCGTTGGGACGGATCGATGTCAACGTCACGACGGGGGGCGCCGGCCGTCGAGTCGAAACCAAGTGGGAGCTGATCGCCGTCACCGATGAGATTCCCGAAAAGCCCGAGGCGGCCGCCGTGGTGAAACAGTACGAACGACTGATGGCCGCACAACTGGATGTGGTCGTGGGTACCACCTCGGTCCCGCTGGACACCCGGAACGAAATCGTACGGACTCAAGAGTCGGCGGTAGGCAACCTGGTGACCGACCTCTTGCGCGCCGCCATGCAGGCGGATGTCGCGCTGATCAACGGCGGGGGAATTCGGGGAAACACAGTCCTACCGGCCGGCCAGCTTCGCCGGCGGGACGTCCTGAGCATCCTGCCTTTCGCCAACAAGATCGTAAAGCTGGATATCACGGGCGAGACGCTGCGTCTGGCGCTGGAGAACGGTCTGAGCCAGGTGGAGCGGACGGCTGGCCGCTTCCCCCAGGTCTCGGGAGTTCGATACGTCTTCGATCCCAAGCGATCTCCCGGATCACGCCTCGTCTCGGTCAGCGTGGGAGGCTGGCCGCTGGACCCCCAGGCCAGATACACGCTGGCGACGTTTGATTTCCTCCTGGGCGGCGGTGACGGCTACACGATGCTGAAAGAAGGCAAGGTCCTGGTCAAACCGGAGACCGGGCCCATGGACTCCGACATCTTGGTCGAACGGCTCAAGGCCGGTCCCGTTGCCCCCGCCCTGGATGGGCGAGCCCAGCGTGCCCCATGAACGTCCCGTCGAGCATGGGGCCATACCTCGTCGCTTCCCCTTGCGCCTCGGCCCTTCCAGAGAACCGTGGCGGCTTGTCCGTCTCTCGCTGCCTGATGATCAGTCCACAATGGAGGCCGCGCGCGCCCTGGCCCTCTGGAAGAGGAAAGCCAGGGGGGCGGCCACAAGGCAGAGGATGGCCATGATCCGGAAGTTGTCCATGAACGAGAGGAGTTGCGCCTGCTGGAGCAAGACGCCATAGAGCAGGCCCAGGGCCTTCGACCGGGCAGACTGCTCGCCTACCTTCGCGGCCAGCCCGGCCTGGGCGGCCCGCAGCCACCGCTGGTATGCGGGATCGTAGGGCGTGAGGCGGGACACCAGGATCGCCTGATGCGCCTGGGCCCCCCGGGCCAGGAAGGTGGTCATGCCCGCGATGCCTGCGCTCCCCCCGATGTTTCGCATCAGATTGAAGATGCTCGCGGCGGTTCCCATCTGCTCATTGCGAAGCGTCCACATGGTCGTCGTGGCGAGGGAGACGAAGATCATGGACATACCCACCCCGTTCAAGAAGTTCGCCCACACCACGTGGGACATCGCGATCTGAAGGTTCATGTGGCTGAACATAAAGCCGGACAATCCCACCACCAGGAATCCGGCGGCGATCATGACCCGGCTGTCCACGATGCCGATCAGCCAGCCCGCGATGAGGTTTGCAGCGAGTGCCCCCAGCCCGCGCGGCGTGATGGCCAGCCCGGTCAACAGGGCCGAATAGCCCATCAGGATCTGGAGGAAGAGGGGGAGCATGGCGATCGTGCTGTACAGGATGATGCCAAGCATCGTGATCAGTAGCGTGCCGACGGCGAAATTGCGGTTGCGGAGGATGCGGAGGTTCAGGATGGGATCTTCTGTGGTGAGTTCCCGGATGATGAAGCCGATAAGGCACAGGGCCGAGATGCCCGCAAACCAGCGAATCCACGCCGCCGCAAACCAGTCGTCCTCCTGCCCCCTGTCCAGCATGATCTGAAGGGTGGCCAAGCCGATGGCCATGAGGCCGAACCCAATGAGATCTATTCGCCCTGGGCGCGCCTGTGCCACGTAGGGCGGGTCCTCGATGAATGCCTGCACCAAGAGCATAGCCAGGACTCCGACCGGCAGATTGATGTAGAAGACCCATCGCCACGAGTAATTGTCCGTGATCCACCCCCCGAGGGTCGGGCCCAGAATGGGGGCGACAACGACACCCATGCCATACGCCGCCATGGCGGCGCCCCGGCGGGCCGGCGGAAAGCTCTCCATGAGGATCGCCTGCGCGATGGGCTGGAGGGCCCCTCCGCCTGCCCCCTGGAGGACCCGCGCGAACACCAGCAGGGTCAGGCTGGGCGCCGCCCCGCACGCGGCCGAGGACAGTGTGAAAAGCAGGATGCACGTCAGCAAGAACCTCTTGCGCCCGAAGACCGCGCTGAACCACGCCGTCGCAGGCAGGATGATGGCGTTGGAACTCAGGAAGCTCGTCAGGACCCAGGTGGCCTCCTCCGGGGTTGCCGAGAGCCCCCCCGCAATGTGAGGGATCGCCACATTGGCGATGGAGGTGTCCAGGACCTGCATGAAGGTCGGCGCCATGACCGAAAACATGATCAGCCACGGATTGTGGTGCGGCTTCCACTCAGACGGGAGCTCGCCAGGGACTGCCGCGGGCGCCTCTTTAGCGCTCATGGCACGGATCCGGTGACATCGGGCCACACGACGGGTCTTCTTGAGTCCTTACGCTGACGCCTGTGGACCATCCGGTTTCTCGCTGGATGCGCTGACTGCGGCTCCAAAATGATCGAGACATGAATCGGATTATAATCTAGAATGTCGGCGGATGAAACGGTTGGAACACGCCGATGATTGAACATTGGACCACCCGCCATATCCCACCAAACCGCCTCCTGGTGCTCATCGGCGCTGCCGTTCTTCTCGTTGGCGGCCTGGCCTACGGCGGCTACCTCTGGCATTACTGGCAGACTCACATCTCGACCGACGACGCCTACG
>Ga0315314_1003288_pt1 | contig 12714 bp, 29 predicted proteins | sample TDP9_MG_FD_203631 | JGI IMG/M metagenome (GOLD analysis project Ga0315314, IMG submission 203631) | Freshwater sediment microbial communities from Lake Towuti, South Sulawesi, Indonesia - TDP9 | ecosystem: Environmental > Aquatic > Freshwater > Lake > Sediment | place: Indonesia: South Sulawesi...
GCCATGCGTGTAAACCATGATTAAGGAGATTAGTGTAAAGCGAAATAGAAACTTTTTCTCGTTCAAAAAGAAATGCATGGTTAACGGGAATAGGATCATATCTATGGCTTGCGGAATCACTTGGATGGAACGGTCAAAGAAGGCGGTGGACGACATGAGCAACAACCCACAATACAATGCTTCGTTGCCACCACCACTATTCTTATGAACCAGATAGACGCAACTAAACATGGCTAAAGGATAAAATAGGCATTGGAGTACGCGTCCAAACTCCATGACACATCCAAGCCAAATGAACGGAACAAAAACGAGGTGAAGCAAAGGCGGATAAGGCATCTCATTCGGATAGAAAGATTCGGGATCAGCTAATGCATTTTGACCATTCGCGTAAAGCTTCGCAATACCTACATGATAATGAAAGTCTTGGGCGATGGGAACCGGATACGCTAAGGAAATACTAACAGAAAGAAGAAAACAAAGACCAACGATAGCAACTAATCCTTTATTTCGCAACTCTCTATCGTCTCTTTCCTTTTATCCAACCTAGTTTTCTACATTTCCAACATAATTCATTTCGATTCAAAGCTAAGGCTGGAACCTCTCTACCGCAACCCTTACATTTAGCCATCTCTATCGCCTCTTTTCCATCATGTTTAGGAGTCGATGAAAACCACGATTCATTTCCTTGATACCCTCATAGAGGTTTCTAACCTCTTTCAATAGCGCGAACTGTGTTTGTAGGATCGTGTAAGGGGTGGTTCCTCCCTTCAAAAGCGTGTAAACGGATTCGATGTCCATTTTCTCCGTTGGCAGCTTCACCTCGCTACGTAAACCCGGACCCTTATTATAGATGCGCTCCATATTACCCATGAAGTCTCGAACAGTCACGCTTTTCAATCCGTCAAGTTGCACGCCTAGATAATCCTCATTGAACTCCGCGTTAACCGTCTCAAACTCGCTAGGCCTAAAACCAATCTTATCATAAACAATCTGAAAGAAACGATCCATCACAAAACAAAACCCATTATAATCCAAGCCAGGCGGCTCACAACTAATAAACCCACTAACCTTACCATTCTCCCTACCAAACCGAACCTCAAAACATACATCACCCACCGACTCAACCACATCCCCAACCTTAGCCTGGTCACGCAAAAACCCAGCATCCACCACCAAACAAAGCCCATGCACACGCACCCCAAAACCCAACCCAACCCCTAGGCTTGTTTTTGTAACATAATACCCGTGAATAGGCTGAGTAACCTCGCCTTGACCAAGCATACGCCGGAGATAGACGCGAACCGTAGAATGGTTTATTTTCGCAGAAGAAGCAATTTCCTTGGGACTAAGGGGCCTATCTGACTCCGCGAGCAAGCTAAGAATCTGTTTCCACTTAGAAAGCTTTCCACCGTAACTGTTGTAACTTTTCATAACATTTGACCTTCTTATCTAAATTTTTGTGTTTTACGAACTATGAGATCTATGAGGGTGTAGAAGGCTCCGAGGGTTAGGGCTAGGGTGATGCCTTGCCAAAACCAACCTAAAGGATGAGTTAACGCTAAGAGGGGGAGACTTAAGGGGAAACCAAGAAAAGTCTTCGCATAATTCAAAATCACATCACGTTTGCGTTTCACCGGCAAAAACTCAACACACATCACTACTCAACCTCCAAAAGTTTCTTTTGAAAGAGATCTAACGCACTTTTCTCACTTGGTGTCTTCTCAAACAGTTTGCGGTTAGCCATACTCTCAAAACCTTTTGGGAATCTACGAATCACCTTTCGTGTTTTGCCAGCAATTTTATAGTAATAATGGTTATCTTCGAAATTATAGTAAAAATTACCTTCCTCACAAAACTTATGAGAATGAAAAATATCGAAAGGTTGATCTAAAAGCGAGGGATACTCTCTTTTGAAATCGGCAAAATCCATGTATTCCCAATATAAGCCCCAAAAGTAAGGCTTCCAGGAAGGCGAATCATGGAAACCACATTTTGGGCAAATTCTCATTTAGAAACTATCCTTTTTTAGTCCGTCTCGAAGGTATTTCCTAACCACAACGGCAACCTTCAACCCTTCCCGCTTAGCCACCTTCACAAGCAAAGCCTTCATCTTCGGCGGAACACGCACATTCAACACCCGCGCCGGGTCCCCGCGCCGCCTACGCTTCTTCACCAGCAAAAACTCACCACACATGATTCATTTCACCTCGTTTTAATAGGAGCAAATTTGGGAAATCCATTCCACCTTTCTTGAGTTGTTCACAGCATGTATAGTGAACCCATTGATAATTAGAACCTAGCCAAAACTTTCTTTTTTGCCACTTCCAAATCCACTTACCGCAATGAAAACAAGGTTTCCTATGAATTAAGCCAAAAGCACGCAATAAATAATATAATTCTTTCATTTGTTTTGTTCCTCGCTTATTTTCCTGTATCGCCTAACCTCCCTAACCCTGCCATCCTCATCCAGCTCATACATGTGCAAAAATAAACCCCAACGACTCACAACCCATCAACCTCGATTCTTAGTTCCTTTTTGATAAGGTAGTTGATTCCCAATTCTTCGCAAAATTCGATAACTTTAGGCAATTCCTTTCGATAATAATCTTGGGGGATAATGTAGCCGAAGTGCTTAGCATAGTTCAACTTGCCGATAACATACCAGTCAACAAAGCTATAGGTCATCTCAATAATTCGAATAGGATCGGTAAGGTTTGGAATCCAAGGTTCGATGGAGACCCAAGTTTTTATATGGTGTTCTTCGTGAGCGGTTTCTAATGCAGACATGCGAGCGTAATTTGACGGAGCATTAGGTTCATCGGAAATTTTGTCGATAGATGTTGAAGTTAACGTGGTCCCAAGCCAAACTCTTGGATGGCTAGATTGTAGAAGGTCAATATCTCTATCTAATGGGCCATGCGGATTTTTGGTTAAAATAAGAATATCATGCTTAACATCCGAGTTTAATACCAATATGCTTAAAATTTCTCTAGTCAATTCCTTCTCTTTTTCGATGGGTTGGTATGGGTCTGTTGTAAATGATATAACTATTCTTTGGGAATTCTTAGCGTTGGCATATTTCCAAGCCTCTTTCAATGGATTAGCATTTTTTGTTCTATATTGCCACAACGGTAAAGAAGCCCAACAATATTTACACTGAAATGGACACGGCGAAGGATAAACTGTGATTTGTGCATCCGCATACTCTACGCTAGTCTTTGTCAAGTTTCAACCTCGCTTTCTTGGGCAACTTGAAATTTCGCATCTACGACAAAAGTTTCTCAACTCTTGTGGAATCTCAGCCTCTTTAGTTGGATAGTATTTGTCGCCTACCCAAACTATGTGACCTGAACCTTTGCATGAAATCCTTAAAGTCCCCGACTTGAACAATTTAAACCTAAGATTTTCAGGTCTCATAATTCCTTAGCCTCGCTTTTTCATGAGTTAATAAAAGTGATATGGTTTATGTAGGGGAAAAGTGTGTTTTTTAGTGAGTCTTTATGTTGCCGAATTTTTAATTGGGTGATGTTGGTGATGTTGGTAAAACCGTTGTTTTTCATGGTTTTGGCTCCTTTACGAGTGTTCCGAAAACCCATGAACCCTTCTTAGCTTCTTTCTTTTTCATGTTAATACCTCAAGTGTGATAGAGATAATCGACTTTGTAGCCCTTATCGTAATATGCTAGAAGTCTTTTCCCATAGCTTTCAAGTTCATCTTCTGTCATTAAAATATGGTGTACTGCTGGCTCCGCATCTGGAATAACTGGTCTATGAGCTAACCTTCCGATTCTTTGAAGGGCCTGCATTCTCGACCCGCCTAGAAAGTCGATTTCAATTATTGTGTCAAGTTCTGGAATGCTTAAACCTTCATCTCCAACACGACTAATCACTATTCTTTCATTCTTACGGATTGTATCTATACGTTTTCTTGTTGCGCCATGAATCCATTCTAACCCGTATTTCTGGGCTATCTGGTTGCCTAAGTCTAGGCTATCGCTAAAAATCATGGTTTTTCCTAAGTCACGCTTTAGAAGATCGTCAAGCAAAGCGAGTTTGTAGCGTTCTTTTTTAACTACGTGAACTTGCACTTGCGCCATTGTGATTATGCCTTCTGCAATGAATTTACTCCATGCCAAACCAAGTGGATAACCTGTCAACGCCATAATGTAGTTGATGTGTCCATCTTCTCTATAGGGTGATCCAGTTAAGCCTAAACGGTATTTACAGGGGATTGTACTTAACCGCATGAAGGTTTGGGCTGGAAGATGATGCACTTCGTCAAAAACGACTAAGGTGAATTCCTTATATTTTTTGATAAATTCATCGATCTCCCTAGAACTTTGATAGGTAACAACATGGCAGTCTAACCTTAGATTCATTGGCATTGCCTTTAATCGTTCCAACCATTGTTCTTTGAGACTAAGAGTGCTAACAATGATTAATTTGGGACCTTTCAAACGGTCAATTAAATCTAATCCATATTGGCTTTTGCCTGTTCCAAAGGGCCAATAAATTCCGATTGCTCCATATTCCCTAAACTTCTGATCGGCCTCTATTTGATAGTCTCGTATCTCCCAACCTTCATGACAAGCAAACCCATTTGAGACACTTCGTTCTCGGAAATCTGTTGGATCGACTGCTTGAGGCTCGAAAGGTAAGCCGCCGTCTTCTAAAATTTGTGCAATAATTTCCCATTCACTACCTTTTTTGATTCGAATTTTTCCTGGACCCTCTTTTTGGTATAAATAACTTCGATATTTGCTCCATGCAATATCTGTATCTTTTGGGTCCGTGACAAGTAAACCATCAACTACTTTTAGTTCTATGTCAAGCTTTGGAAATCTACTGCTTAGTTCTTCTGGGATTTCTGCAAAGTGATGCATATACTGTGTGACGCTGAAAACGTTGTAGCTATGCGTTGCTCTTTCGAGTCTTCCAACATGGAATTTCACCATTTTAGGAACGTAAACTCGCCATTCAATGATGTTGCCACTTTTGCCGATTTTGCTAGGTTCAATAACATAAGGTTCCTCAATAAAATTAGGCAATTCTTTTTCGTCAAATTTGCTCCAATGCATTTCTTCAGCCTTTTCTTTGACAAGTTTATGTAAATTCAGTTTTCTTTCACCCAAAATCTTTATGACTTCTCGAAGGCGATCTTCTGCTTTCGCTATGTCCTTGTTAATCTCGTCAAGTTGACGATAGACATCAATTTTCTTCAAAATCTCCGACTCACTCATGTTTTTGTCTTCTCCATTCTTTGTAGGAATAATTCAGCGTATCTACTAGCTAGGGTTTCCTCATCATCTCCTTCATACACTATTACAACGCGGTTCGCTACCAAATGATGAAAGAGTTCATGTAAAACCGTTCTTGGTTCAACCGGGGATTTTGAGTAAGCTACGCCTTCATCACTATGATAACAAGCAACGTATTCCTCCGGAACTTTTGATGGGTCATGCAGAAGTTGAAGCCTCACAATTCCATAGTAGTCTCCTAAGCAGCGTAGCATGCCTTTGTAATTACCAACTCCCAGCATTGATAAAGCATCCTCACAAACACTTTTAGGAGGAATTGCCTCTTCAAAATCAAGAAGATGTTTCCTTTGAGACGCTTTCACTTGATCTAACTTATAGTTGAGGTCACTAAGCTTTGCATCTATTTCATGCAATTTTCGCTTAAGATAACGATACTGACCTTCAGAGATACTCATGTTTTCGTCTCCTTTGCGTATATGGGTTGGTCGGTTTGCTGGTTGCAACGGTCTTTCCATTCACATATGATTCTGGGATGTTTGTACCGGTAGCCTCCTTTAACGCCTTGACGACACCAATTGTTTGAACGCTTAACATACTTGAAATCGCATTCGCCATTAAATCCACAATAGGTTAACTCTCGGCAATCCATGGTTATGTCTCCTTTCGTTTCCTTTTCCTATGGTAATCGTAGGGCCACAACTTACGCTTCAAACCTAACAATCCTCCTCCCAATTTTCTTCTCTCATGTTTTAACCCCACTTTTTTCTACCACTCCAAACTAGCGTCTATTTGTATCTGTTCGTTTCTAACATCGCAACCTTGACAATTCGGGAAATCATTGCATTTACTGCATACCAAATCAAGTTGTCTACGCCAATACTTTAATGAATCCCTAGTTTTCGCTCTTTCATCTATTAACTCATGAATCCTTTGTTTAGTGTTTATAGGAACTTCTATCATTCTTTTTTAACCTCGCTTTCTTCAAAATCCCATTCGGTATCTATTCCAGTGAGGTAAAGAATTAGGCATGCATCAAAGGGTTCGATTCTACAACATTCTGCATCTTCCCAAAGATGGTTTTTGGTTTTATCATAATGTGTGCATTCTTTACAGAAGTTTTCCTCTAAGATTTGGAAGAATCCCTGAGGCAGCAGCCTCGTAGCTTTTCCACAGCAGCAACAAACCCTTTCAGTCAAGCCTATCGCCTCTTTAAAAGTCGATTCCAAGTTCCTCTTCTACGAATGCTTCATCTGGGCACGGCTCATCTGGATTATACGCCGCCGAACACCTATCCTTTGCACTACAGTTATCGCACATGGCTTTCCTAATCTTTTCAGCCTCTTCCCAACTTTCCATTCTATCGCCTCTTTTCCTCTTCCAGAACTAAGCTAAAATTTTCATCATTATATTCAATCGTCGGTGTTGAACCGTAAAGTGCCAAAAGATTCCAAGGAGTAAACTTATATTTCCTCTGAAGAGTTTCTGAAGCTTCTACCCATTCTTTAGAGTTTACTTTGTTGTTTAACATTTGTAAGCACAGTTCTTTGACTTCTTTCTTTATTCTTAACATTCTCTATCGCCTCTTTTCCTCTTTATGAAAAACACATGCTCCACAAACGGAACATACAACAAAGTTGTTGTTCACGATTTGATCGCAAACGTCCGCTATGACGGCTCCGCAAGAAGGGCAGTGAAAGTTAGCGTCAACCTCCTCGATAATTGATTGCAGAAACGGGTATCGGTCCAAGTAGTCTTCACAGGTTTTGCAGATTTTCTTCGCTATTGCCAAGTTTAAAGGAAGCATGTTGTGAGCCAAGAAACGAAACTCTCGTTTCAAATGTTCACGATTCATGTTTTCACCTCATGTATATTTCGACTAGGTTTCTAACCGCCTTATCGCTGTACCCTAGCTTCTTCATCTCCTTAACGATTTGCTGAACCGTTCCCATATCCGGCTTCGCCACTCTTTCACCTCCGTTTTAATAATGTCCAGTTTTCGGACAGGTTTGTGGTTTTGCTTGGGCTTGGCTGTCCACGTATTGAGGCTTCTGCCGAGGAGAGTATAGTACGAGCACCAAACCCAAAACAAAAATTCCACTCCGTTCATGCTATGACTTCCTTTTTGATTTGTGCGAGTTTGGGTCCGTAGAAGTACATGCCTTTGCCGACTCTGGTTAGGTAGCCTTCTACGGCGAGGTCTCGAACTTTCCCTGGAAGGTTGGGATCTGAATAGCGTTCTAGCAACGGTTGGTTTTCCTGGTTGTTTTCTACTGCCTTCACTATTACGGAGTAATGTGTTGGAGCATTGGTTTCTTGCAGAATTTTCAGGGCTTCGTTCAGTATCAAGTCTAGGAGCGGTTTGAAGGCTTTCCGATTCCAACGAATCGCCTTGAGGCTTGGCTGTTCTTGAACATCTATTTCAACGCTTAACGGTAGACCATAACTGACGAAGGTCCAAGTTTCCTTGATAGCTGCTTTCAAAAGACTGTTTTGCCGTTCCAACGCTTCAAGACGCCTAAGCAAATATTCGCTCATTCAAATCCCAACCTCTTCCCCTAGGGGTTCTCCTTTTCCTCGCAGAGAGGATATTCATGTGCAAATTCTGATTTGGATAAGATGACTTCTAAGAGGTCTTTAAGCGGAGTTTCTTTTATGTGTTTTCGGAGACTAAAAGTCATAACTAATTCTGGAGTCGTAACCCTGAGGCGATCGTGCTTATTGAATTTGTATATTCGCTCTATCGTGTAACCATACTTTCCGATTATGGCTTGTAACTCTTCTTGATTAGTCATAATTCCAACTCCTCCTCTTCTTCTTTTGGCATATGCTCACACTTCATCTTAGAACAGTAAACCGTCACGAAATGGTTGCCTACGAAAACCTTGCTGAGTAGATGAGGACATTTCTCGCAAAACTCACGATAATCCTTATAGGAAACTTGAGAAACACGATAACCGAATTGCTCATTCATGGGTGAATCGCCTCTTTTCTCAACTCCTTTAGCATCCAACCCCGGTTTGGAAACTTCGACGTTGTTTTTCTTCCACACCTTTGGCAACTCACCTGAACTATGTGACATTTCTCGCTTTCCACCTCCGTGACTATGAGCGCTCCCCCGCAAGAGCAGGTGGGCGTGTTCATCATCCTCATAGCGCAATAGGTCATTTTCTACTTCTCCATTTTTTCTCTAAATCGAAGGTGAAACCTTTGTATTCATCGAGAACCGAGAACGCTTTTGCAGCTAAATCTAAGGCTTCTTTCTTAGTGCTTGGGATAACAACTCTGCAACCAAGTGTTTCGTCTTCGAATCCAAGTATTCCCTTCTTAACCAAAACAAGTTGCGCTCTAATTGCCAAGTACTCTTTTGGCGTGTTTTTCTCATTTTTCCATTCAAAAGCCATCCTAACCACCTAGCCAAACAGTCGAATCTTTATGGCAACCAAAAGCAAATCCAAGAAACCTCGTAAACAAGCTGGCTCACCATACCAGCATTTTCGACCCGTGCTAGGATGCTTCTTCTCCGCATAGTATCGACAACGTTCCAACCTACAAAACAAGGTTAAGCCTCCTTTATTGCGTTTGGTCCTCGTTGCTGTTGAAGCCACTCTTGCTCTGTTGCGTCTTGAATATCGCCATATTCGCCAACTGGATGACCACAATGTTTACAAAATTCTACGAAGCCAAGCATTCGAGCGTATCTAGTTTCGCCTTCCTCGTATTCGTCTTCCTCAAGACCTTTTGGGACAACATAATTTTCCGTGCAACGTTCACCAATATCGTCATAGTCTAAGCGTCTTCCACAGCCTTGACAAACCGGCAAAACAGAAACCAAACGACCTTCCTTTTTCAAATAACACTTATTTGCTGGATAAGTTATCCCGGTTTCTTTATCGGTTTCCTCCAAATCTAAGCCTCCTTACTCGATTGGAATAGACTTTCCATATTTTTCCGTGAGTTTCCCAATCCGGTTTGTCAATTCAACTGCTTGACTGGGAGTGTTAGGAACCACGGATATGGCGGTAAGCTGTCTATCTTTTAAACCAAACCACCCTTTCATAACATGAACAAGCTCTACACGAACAACAAGATAGTTAGTTGGAGTCTGCTTTTGGGGAATTTGAATCTGCTTCATTTCTAAGCCTCCGTTAATTCGCCTTTGTATTCGGCTCCAGACCATTTTGAGACCGCTTCAGCTAGGAGAGTTCGGTGGCAATGGTTAGTATCTTTTTCATAGCAAATTAAAACGACATCATGTTCTTCAGCTCGTTCTCCAACTTCTTTCATCCATAATATGGCGGAAGAATGAGTAATCCATAATATGTATCGGCGACGGTATTCTTCCCAGCCTATCTCTCCATCTTTGACTTGTTTAAGAAGAAATTCGGAGGGAGCAACTATATTGTTTCCACGGTTACGCATCACGTAAACAAATTCAACGGATTCAAGTTGATTCGGAAAAACATTCACTGGATTATAGTCGAATTTCCGTAGAAACGCCAAATATGAAGTATATAACGCCATTTCTAAGTTTCCTCCATGTCGTTTCCTTCATCCGAGTACCCACACACAAAACAATGTACGTAGTAGCCTCCGTTGGCGTGGTCCATAACCACGTGCGCCGAGTTTCCACAGCGAGGGCAACGATCCCTATAACGCTCAAGCCTAGGCCTAGCCACTTTCAATACCTCCATTTAAAATGCTTAAAGTCTGGAAAGAGAATCTCAGCAATCCTTCGATCTATCTTTGTCCCGTTTCGCGCAACTTCTCGCCATTCCCCTGCATGGTTGTTACCGGAAACAGCTCCAATATAGGCAGCCCAATCTTCTACTTCGCCTTCGACAGCAACAACTATAACCTTACTATCTAATGCGATCCACTGAACCTTTTCACTCACTTTTCAGAAGCCTCCTTTTCAAGTAAGCAACGATACTGTTCTAATTTCTTCTTAGTCCAATCATCAATTTCCTTCAAAATCGTTAGTTCCTTATCGAAATCTATCTTCCACCAGCACCCATGATGAATCATTTTGTCTAAAGCGTCCAAGTAGTTTTGGATAGCTTTCAAATAATTCTGTTCAGTAGTTTGTAATTTCTCAGCTATCATCTCTAATTCACTTAACTTCATTTAGAAATCCCTCCTTTTGCTTTACGGGTTTGAAATCAACGGTTATGACATCGCCACGTTTCGCAAAAATCACTTCCACAAACTCAGTTTCAATTTCATCCAGCAAACCCTGAAGAATCGATTTACGCCATTTACCCATCATAACTTCGGGACTCATTTCTCAGAAGCCCCCTTTTCGTTTTGTTTCCTAGGGTTCTCACCCAACTTCTTTTGTCGGCAAAGCTGAATCCACAGATCCAAATCCTTCTCAGAAACCCTAGCCACTAAGAAACCTCCGGAATTGCTAGTTTTTCAAAATGGAGAATTTCTTTACACTTATCGATCAAGTATTCAATTGTTTGTGGTACACTTCGATGTGTTTGCTCTGCAAAATCTTGTAATTCTTTATAGGTGTCTTCTTTGACGGTGATTGTTTTATAACCTTCTCTTGGCATTTAACCACCGTGTACTTTAATGTACCGAACAAGCTTAAATAATTTTCGGTACATTTTCCTCAATGTACTTGTATAATTAGGTAAACTTAATAAGTGAAGTTCGGTAAAATATGGAACAAGTGGGATCATTGCCTCGAAAAGGATATAAATCAATAACAGTTAGAGAAGAAGTTTACAACTTTTTCAAGGAAGAATATGAGAAAAAGAAGGATGAGTTGAGACTAAAGGGGATACCTAGTTTTTCAGCTTTTTGCACGAAGCTTCTCTACGAACTAATTCAACGAGAAAAAGTAGGTACTCGTCGATAGTCATTTTCCTAGCTTTTGCCCTTTTTACAATAAGGAAGTAGATTTCTTCTTCAATCTCAAGATTGAACACCATAAGGATACCCAAAAATTAATATTTTATCGTAAGCTTAAAATTTGAGATGTACCGTACAAATACTTTAGCGAGAGTGATAGGTGAAAGTGAATTGGAAAAGAAGTTTTGGTTGGTTGGATTAGTCGTGTGGTTTCTCATTCAAGCATTCTTAGGCTTCAACTTATTGTTTGACCAAATATTCGGAATAATGAGAATGATTCCAGAATGGGGTTTAGGTGTTATAGTTGGAGTAGCATTTGCTATTGGTGTCCAAGTCGCAGTTATCGCTTGGATTTCTTCTTGGATATGGGAAAAGTACAAGGCTAAAAAAGGTTAGAGTTGTTGTAGGAATTTTGTGAACTTTTCTTTTTTGGTTGGGTCCGCTAAGACTTGTAGGAACTCGTCTAAGAAAGCTTGCTCCTTAGTTATTTTCATGGCTTCTTTTTGGTCTAGGATGAGACCGCATAATCGGCAGAACTTGTCTGTGGAAATGTTGCTAGTTTGACATCTTGGGCATGTGGTTTCTTTGATTTTTTCTTCTGGCAATTTCGCCAACTCTGTTTTCTCATGCAACGCCAAGTATTTTGGTGCTAGGTCTCGTCCGGTGAGATGCACGTAAACGTCAATCATGGTTCGATCCTTGTGGCCTAGCCATAGTTGGAGTTCTTTTTCGGTGAAGATTTTAGCTAGGAACGTTGCTCGCGTGTGACGAATCAAATGGGGATGGATGCGCCTCTTTATTTTTGCGCGGATTTTTAAGCGGTTAACCTTCTTTCGTATGCCATGCTGAGTTATGGCGGTGTCCATGTTTTTGCCATAGAAAAGCACCGCGTCCTCATCTCCACGGTTGGGGTGATGATTCAAAAGATTTTGCAAAGGTCCCATAGAGCTAACTAGGGGTAGGTTTCTTTCCCCGGTTTTTCCTCGAAACTTCACGTTCACATATCCTTGCTCAAACCTTAAATCGCCTATGCACAGGTTTTGAAGTTCACCGATTCTACAGGCGCTCTCATACATTATAATGATTAGGGCCAAGTCGTAGGGAGTGGTCGCCGCTCTCATGAGAGTCTCTATTTCCTCATCCGTTAAGATGTGGGGAATCTTCTGCTCCGGCTTATAGCTTTTAAAGGAATGATATGCGTCCATGTTATCCTTAAACTTCAAGAAACACTTCAACATGATAATGTCATTCTTTAGGGTCCCCTCGCCCCGGCTAGAAAGATATTTGCTCACTGTCTCCTTGTCGATTTTGTCAAAACTTCTGGGACCATACAACCGCCTAAACACCCTGAGATCCGTTAAATACCTAAACCGCGTAGAATCTCGGCAATGCCTAGTCAACCTCAACCAAGCGTTAAACTCGGCTAGGTTCTTGCGCTGCTCATCGGCATCGAAAAGAGGGTCCTCTAGGATTCGTTGAATCCCAACCAAGTAATCAAATGGCATAAGATACCCCGCAACTTAAACATCGATACTTTACATGCCACTAAATCGACTTTCATAACTTTAAAAACTTTCGTCTCCAATTCCATGAACCTT
>Ga0315314_1003289_pt1 | contig 12714 bp, 15 predicted proteins | sample TDP9_MG_FD_203631 | JGI IMG/M metagenome (GOLD analysis project Ga0315314, IMG submission 203631) | Freshwater sediment microbial communities from Lake Towuti, South Sulawesi, Indonesia - TDP9 | ecosystem: Environmental > Aquatic > Freshwater > Lake > Sediment | place: Indonesia: South Sulawesi...
TGTCACTCTGAGTGAAGCGAAGAGTCTATGCCTATGAGATTCTTCACGGAGTTTACCCTGAGCGAAAAAGCGAGACCCTTCGTTTCACTCAGGGTGACAAAGGGCGAAGAGTGACAGAGTGACAATAAGGGAAGGGTTCAGAGCGACAAAACAGAAGACCAAGAATGACAATGACAGAGTAATGAAAAATGCCTGATTTTACAGAAAAGAAACTTGTTGAAGAGTATTTCATAAAAAAGCTTGAAGAAAAAGGTTGGAGATTTGTTTCTGCGGATGATCTTGAGAGGGATAGCTATGAAGAGCCCTTATTGATTCCAAATCTGGTTAGGGCGTTAGAGAAAATAAATGGGAAATTGGGAATCGGAAATGAAGAAATTAACAAAGTTATTAATGAGTTAAAGCTCACCAGCACAGGGATTGAGGGGGCAAAAAGGATTTTGAATTTTTACAAGTTTGGTGTTCCTGTAAAGTTTGAAAAGGAGAAGGTTGTCAAATATGTCAACCTTTTTGATTTTGAAGAGATAGAAAATAATGAGTTCATCATTACAAGGCAGGCCTATTATCAAGGTAAAGATAGAATACGGACCGACATCATCTTCTATGTGAATGGTATCCCTCTGGTAGATATTGAGTGTAAGAACCCCACTAACATATCCGAAAGCTGGTACAATGCTTATAAACAGATTAAAGAATACGAAAGAATAGTTCCTGAGCTTTATAAGTATATCCAGATTGCGGCTGCCGCCGAAAGTCAAGCAAGATATTTCCCCATTGTTCCCTGGCAGGAAGAAGTAAGAACCTATGAATGGCGTAATGGAGAAAATAATCCCCCCTCACCCCCCTTTAGCAAAGGGGGCGAAAGGGGGATTTTTAGAAAAGGGGGGGAAGAGGGGATTGATTCTCTATTTGAAATGCTTTCTCCCGATACCCTGCTCGATATCATTAAAAGCTTTCTTTTTTTCAGAGTTGAATTTGGAAATGCAACCAAAGTAATCACTCGTTATATGCAGTATAGGGCCGCAAACAGGATGGTGGAGAGAGTAATCGGGAACTTAAAGGGTGAAGAGGAAAAGAATAGGGGACTGATCTGGCACTGGCAGGGGAGTGGCAAAACCCTGACCATGATATTTGCTGCGAATAAACTTTATTACATGCAGAGGCTTGAGAACCCAACAATATTTTTCATCGTTGATAGAATTGAACTGGAGGATCAGCTTTATACCGAATTCTATGCATTAGATATTGTGGAACCGGAAATTATTGGAAATGTTTTAGAACTTAAAGAATTTCTTAAATTTGATGATTATAGAGGAAAGAGAGGAGTTTTCATTATTCTTATCCATAAGTTCAGGCAAGAAGAACTCAAAGAGATTCAAGGAGAAATAGAGAAGGTTTCAAGACGAAAAGAAACGATAATGAATCGAAGGAATGTAATTGCCTTCGTTGATGAAGGACACAGGACTCAATATGGTCTTCTTGCTGCTCAGATGAAGGCGATACTTAAAAACGCCTTCTTCTTTGCCCTTACTGGCACGCCAATATCAAAGAGAGGAAGAGATACTTATCTTGAGTTTAGTTATCCTCCAGAAGAACCCTATCTTGATCGATATTTCATCACAGACTCCATTAAAGATGGATTTACTGTAAAAATCGCTTATCAACCAAGACTTGAAAAGGATGTCCACTTAAAAAAAGATCAATTAGAGGCATTTTTGGAAACAGAACTTGAGGAATTGCCAGAGGATATAAGGGAGGATGTAGAGGAAAAGGTAAAGAAGAGGCTAAATGCCATCAAACTTGTTCTTGAGAATCCATTCAGGATAAAGGCTATTGCTAAGGATATCGCTCAACATTTTAAAGAAAATATCGATGGCAAGTTTAAAGCGATGGTAGTAGCGGGAAGCCGAAAGGCCTGTGCAATTTACAAAGAGGAATTAGACAAGCTCATGCTTAAGAATTACTCAGAGGTAATCACTACCTTTGAAAGAGAGGATGAAAAAGTCATTCAGCGGTATGTGGCAGAGGCAAAGGTGAGGTATGGGGGGAAGGATATTGAGGATATCAGGAAAGATCTGATTGAAAAGTTCAAGGAAGAAGAATTTCCGAAAATATTAATCGTGACGGATATGCTTCTGACGGGGTTCGATGCTCCAATCCTCCAAGTCATGTATCTCGATAAACTCCTCAAGGAGCACAGACTCCTTCAAGCTGTGGCAAGGACAAATAGACCTTTTAAGGATTTGAAGGATGCGGGGGTTGTCATTGATTATGTAGGGATTCTGAAGGAATTCAAAAGAGCCTTTGAGATGTACAGTGAGGAAGACATCAAAGGGGCTTTATTCAGTTACGATAGCGTCAGAGAAGATTTCATTGCACTTATTAAGGACGTTCTTGAGATTCTAAAGGAAGTGCCGAGAAATTATGAAAGGGAAACCCTGCTTCAGGCCGTAGAAGTTCTTACTTCGGATGAGGAGAAAGAGAAAGAATTTGTTGAAAATTACAAGAACCTCAGGAGGACGTTTGAACTCCTTGGTCCCAATGAGATTAAGCTCGAATGTTTTGAAGATTATAAATGGATCTCGGCTATTTATACTTTCTATATGAAGATGGTAATTCAAAAGCCTATCTATGAGGGGTATGTTCAGAAATATTATGATAAGACCGTGAGATTCATTCATAGGTCTACAGAAATAGAAAATTTAGAAAAAGATCTGCCAATGATTGTTTTTAATGAAGAATATCTTAAGGAGTTGGAAGAAAAGGTTAAGGGTAGGAAGGAGAAAGCGGCCAACATTCTTTTTACATTGAATAGATTGGTCTTGGTTGAAAGACATAGGAACCCTGTCTACGAATCGTTGGTGGAGAAGGTTGAGAGACTTCTCGAGATGTGGAGAGAGAAAGCAAAGGACTATGAAAAGATATACATGGAAGGTGTGAAGGCGATAGGCGAGATTAATAGCCTTTTTTCAAGACAAAAGGCTCTTGGTTTCTCAAATCTTGAATACTCCATGCTTCTTGAAATGGAAAAGAAATTTAAGCGTGACGATTTTGAAAAGGTTGTAAAAGACCTTACAAAGAGGCTTGAGAAATATATGTTTTTTGGTTGGTTTAATCAAATCACGGTTAAAAAAGAAGTGGAAAGAGAGATTAGAAGATTTGTCCGCGGGATGAAAGGGAAGTATAGCCTCTCTTTAGATGAGATGAATGATTTACATGCGAAACTTCTGGAAAGTGTAAAGAATTATGGAACTGCTTAACATTCCGTATTCAGTCTCCCACAGGAATGTGAAGTACCCACGATTAGAATTTAGAACAGGAAAACTTCTGCTTGTTCTTCCGCTTGGCCTTAAACCTGGTCCCATCCTGGATAAACATAAGAGATGGATACTTAAAAAGATGGCTTTCGTCGAGGAGTGTTTAAAGCATGCTTCAGATAAAAGAATGGTTGAAAGAACAGAGAAAGAGTTTAGGGATCTTATACATTCTTCGATTGGGAAGGCCTTAATGGAGATAGGGGGGAGGTTGAATCATATCTATTTCAGAATGATGCGAACAAAATGGGCAAGCTTAAGTTCGAAGAAGAATCTGACAATTAACAGACTGATGAAATACCTACCGGAACGTCTGTTGAATTACATAATTTTCCATGAGATCGTTCACTTAAAAGAGAAGAAACATAATGATGAATTTTGGAAGAGAATTTCAAAAAAATTCGATGACTACAAGAAATTGGAAAAAGATCTGTTCGTCTATTGGTTCCAAATTATGAGAAGGATTTAATTTTATTCTTGTCACTCTGAGCGAAACGAAGAGTCTCGAACAGCCAGATTCTTCGTCGCTCTGCTCCTCAGAATGACATCCTCTAAAAGCCATTCTGAGCGAAAGCAAAGAATTTTATTCATTTGCGGCGGGTGTAGATGGTTTTGTAACGATCGCTGAAGGCAGGGTCTGTGAGGCAACCGGCACATTCCTCAGACGAGGTATCTACGGGTTCGAGAAGGACTTCAAATCCGAGCTCTTTATATTGCTCAACCATTTCTGAAAGACGGGGTTCATCCATGGTAAACCGCTTCTCCCATCCTGCTTCTTTAAGCTCTTCTTCTCTGGTCATTCTTTTAAATGTTTCAAATCCCCCTGAATCCCCCTTTGCTAAAGGGGGATTATTATAAGGTGGGAATGAACTCATTACCGTCTGTATAAAATCTTCCAGCCCTCTGAGTGAGAAATAGCTCCGGGTCGGCAGGCCGCGACACACGGCGCGGCTTTCCCACCATAGCCGGGCTTACAGGGCGCGCAGCTGTACCTCACCTTCTTTCGTTCCTCCGGTTTCACACTTGCCACCGGTTCTTCACGGAGGATGTCAAACTCATCGGGACCGATCTCAAGCACACTCCCAGGGCAGACATCCACACATTTTCCGCATCCGTTACACTTGTCCGTATCAATGATGACAAACCAGTCTCCGGAACCATCTTTAAAACCATAGTTGGCAATCATTGTTGTTCCTTTTTTCTATCTTGGAAGGTTGTCATTCTGAGCGACCCGAGGGAGCGAAGAATCCCAGATTCTTCGTCGCTTTGCTCCTCAGAATGACACGGTCGGGATAAGGATTAGGCCTTCCTTGCGCTCTCCGCCTTTCCCATCTTCAGCAAAGCCTGTCCAAAGAGCGCGGCTCCAATGCCACCAGCCAGTTGAGTATCAAAAGGATAACCGCAATCGCGATACTCCTGTTTGTACCAGACCCGGTCAGCAGTCTTAATCCCCAATTCCTTTTCCAGCCTCTTCACAACGCCTTCGTTTTTGGCAATGCCGCCGGTGATGACGAATTTTTCCTTCACACCAAGCCGATTCAGCAACTCCATGATTCGGTGGGCCATGGCGGAGCAATAAGCCGCCATAATTTCGTTTTCGGGCATGCCCGCTTCCAGGAGACCGACCACTTCGCTTTTGGCAAAAACGACACAGGTGCTGCTGATCATGGGAGGTTCCTTCGGAATGTTGAAGGAACGGGGGCCAATCTCCCAGACAGGGACCCGGATAAGGTCGGCGAAGACTTCCATTCCTCGGCCTGTACCGGCAGCACATTTGTCGTTCATCATGAAATTGAGAACCTTTCCCCTTTCATCGACATTGATGGCCTTGCAGTCCTGACCACCCATATCCATGACCGTCCTGACCTCCGGTCCGTACATGAAGTTCGCTCCCCGGGCATGGCAAGAGATCTCAGTGATCGACTGTTGAGCCATTGGTACATTCACCCTTCCATAACCGGTGCCAATACAGTAGTCAATGTTCTCCACTTTTAAATCGGACTTTTCCAGGGCAAAATTCATGCCTGTCCAGGCACTGGTCGGACTATCCGAACCGGTCCGCGTGTTGCCATAGGCGTAGAGTTCACCATCTACCATAACGACAGCTTGAGTGCTCACCGACCCGACATCCACTCCGGCTGTGACCAACTTACCTTTTCTCCAATCTATATCCGGGTTGACCCAGCTGCCTTCTGGCCACCTCCAGTACTCATGCGTCTTCGCTGCCTCAGCCATCTTGCTCTACCTTCCTATTTCGAACTGTTTATCAGTCAGCAATGACCAATGACCATTGTCCATTGTCTAATGATTAACCTTTTCCTTCTGAAATAGTTTCTTTCTCAAGCACTTTTGCTTTGACTTCTTCTGCTATGACCCCGGCGAGTGCCGCTTCTGCTGCCCCAAGAGCCCCGATATAATCGGGGTCCTCTGGCACGAGAACATTCATCTCGAGATTCTTTTTAAGAGAGTCGACAAACCCAGCATTTCTCGCCATTCCACCGACCATCACCACATCCTTCTCCAGTCCAACGATCCGTGCGACGGAACCGATCCTTCCTGCAATGGCATTCATCACAGCACGGGCAATATCGGCTTTTGGAGTCTTTTGATGAATCAGGCAAACCACCTCAGATTCTCCAAAGACTGCACACTGAGCATTGGTTGAAAGGGTCTGGGTGGATTGAAGTGTGATCTTCGACATCTCATCTACAGAGACTTCGAGCGCCCTGGCCATAGCCTCAATAAAAGTGCCTGTACCGGCTGCACACTTCTCGTTGATGGCAAAGTCCAAAACCTTTCCTTCAGGGCTAACTTTGATCGCCCGGCCTTCTTCAGCGCCAACGTCAATGATCGTCCTGGCTGTAGGGATCAACTTAATAACCCCCCGAGCATCGGCTGCAGCATCTGGAATGGCACCATTCGCAAAGGCCACCCTCTTGGCCGCGCTTCCTGTGGCCACTACTCGGTCGACATCTTTTCGGTTCAGGCCAGCCTTTTTGAGGGTCTCATCGTATAGCTGCTCCACCGCCTCTGCCTTCTTTATTCCTGTAGGACCCGCTGCCTTTCCCAGTATTTGGCCATCTTTTTTGATTACAATATGAAGATTCTTCCCACCCACATCTATTCCTGCAACTATCATCTTTTCCTCATTTTAAATAATAGTTTTCAATCCAAGTGTTTCCTTAGGTTGATAAAAGTTGAGCGATCGAATCCAAGGGATTTGAAGAAGGAGAGCATATCTTCCGCATCCCACCGCACTGCGGTATAAACGTCGAGAACCCCCTTCTTTTTAAAAAATTCAAAGAGCTTCTTGGCCAAGGCCTGACCAATTCCGATCCCCATCTGACGAGGATGAACCCCCACCACTTCAATCCATCCACTCTGCTCTAAACCAAACCCTTCCCCCTTGATCTCGCCGATGATGAAGCCAACAATCTGTCCCTCTCTTGAAGCAACGAAACCCACCGCCTCCTGTTTTCGAAGGTGGTGTTCGACCATTTGAACCCATTTCATGGACACTTTTTTCTTGATGATGGACTCCTGGATGGAAACGATCAGGGGAATATCCTCGGCTCGGATCGTACGAGTTTTGATCCCTTTCTTAGTCAATACGGATGATCTTAACATGTTTCCCCACCCACTCCGGAGGGAGGTAGACTCGTCCACTGTTCCCGCTCTGTTTGACCCATTCGGCGGCGCCAAGCCCCGCCCTTCAGGGCGGGGTGTAAAGCGCCGCTCAGGGTCAACCCTGAGCAAGGCCCAGCATTTATGCTGGGGAGTCGAAGGGTTGACTTCCTTCTCGATCATCTCCTCTCCGTAGACTTCAAATTTGGCTTTGGTCCTTACCAGATTGGATTCATCTGTTGGGAGAAAGACCTCTGAAATGCGTTTCTTTTTACGAGCCACAAAATCCGCACGCCAATCAGGAATCGGGGGTTCAATAATTATAAATCAACTACATTCCAACTCGGTATTAATACAAAACCCTTATGGGTTGTCAAGAGAAAAATTTCACGAGTACAAAGTAATTTTTGCTTATAAAGTGGCTGCAAACCAATTACAAAGGACTACCTAAGAGTGGGTCAAGAAAAAGATGAAAAATGACGTATATTGAGGTTAACCCGTTGATATTGTAACATTTTTTACATTTAGAATCTTACCCCTCCCCCGATTATGGCCGTCGCACCTGGCATGGGGTAGCCTTTCAGGAATTCGTAATTAAGATCGGTTAAATTCTCCCCGGCGATGAAGATTTCTCCTTCCCACTTCTTCGAGGCAGGTCTGTAGCGATAAGCGATTTTTCCATTTATGAGATAATAGCTGTCCACCTTATCAGGCGTGGCTGTTGGGAAACGAGGATTTGAGACAAAATGGTGATCGACATATTGTGTATCAAGATTGAGAAAGATTCGGTCCCAAAGAGAATAGGAGATGCCTGCGCTCAATGTTTTCCGTGGGGCGTAAGGAAGATCATGAGGGCTCGGAGAGAGATAGGTTCTTCCAACGAATGGTCTTTCCACCGAATCTGGCCACCATCAGAGATGTGATTCCAAAACCAACCCATAAAGACTTAGCGTTCATATCTTTCCCCCTTTCTATCGAAATAAAAAAACCACGAAGGGTCTCGCTTCAGCGAGACTCAAAACCTCCGTGGTCCTGGTTTCGGATAAATAAAAAAGCCACAAAGGACGGGCCTTCTGGCCCCAAACCTTCGTGGCTTTTAATTTAGATATTTTTTAAACGATTTTGACTGATGTGTCAAGAAAAATCATTTGACAACCTTCGTCAAAAAAGTTAGGTTTTTTTTCAGCCATGAAGGCGAAAAGGTCCGAAGGCCTTTGTCTTCATGGCTTTATTTTTGGAGTGAAGATGAAAGACCGAAAGGATTTTTTTGATCGCCATGCTGCAAACTGGGATGATAGGCATCAATACGAAAAAAAGATGCCTCAACTCTTAGAGGTGGTGAAGAGCTTCGAACTTCAAGAAGGTCACTGGATTCTGGATGTGGGAACAGGAACAGGCATTCTTCTGCCATTCATAAAAGAGGCCATTGGCCCTAAGGGAAATCTTGTTGCGATGGACTTTTCATTCAAAATGCTGGAGCAGGCAAGACTTCATCAAATTCCAAATGAAAATGTCCTCATCAATGCCAGTGTGGAGGCAATTCCATTTCATTCTGATCGATTCGATCGCGTCACCTGTTTCTCTGCTTTTCCCCATTTTCCAAATAAAGCCAGAGCTCTTCATGAAATGGTGAGAGTGTTAAAGAAGGGAGGAAAACTTTTTATTGCTCACCTTCATAGTGTCGAGGAGATCAATCAGTTTCATCAGCGGGTGGGAGGACCTGTGTCCCATGATTTTCTTCCGTCCCCCGATCAGATTCAGGGGCTCATGATCAATTCCGGTTTGGGTAAGATTTCCATTATGAACCGCCCTGGAAGATTTTTTGCTCAAGGAAGTAAACCCCGTTAGAAATTCCAGGGGGGATTAAACCCCGCCGGAATTACTCTAAAATCTAAAATCTAACTTCGTTGCAGAGCAGCGTGGCATTATTTCTAACGGGGTAAAGTTTAATGCATCACTCCATTGAATTAATCCATGTTCATGTCAGATTGGGGAATGTTGTGGTCCTTAAGGGAGTGGATGTTGAGGCAAAACCCTGTGAGTTTATCTCCATCGTCGGGGCGAATGGTGCCGGTAAATTAACCTTTTTGGATCTCCTATTGGTGGTCGTGCTCAGCCTCGCCATTCAGATCGACACCGGAACCTCTCCAGAAAATCTGATCGTTCAGGCCCGAAAGATCGCTGCGATCCTAAAGACGGAGAAAGAAGAGCAGATTTGGGAAGAAAGATTTTTAGAGAAGCTAAGGAACCTTCAAAAGCAGCTCTCAACATTTTACGGCAAGCGGGTGGTGGTTCACAAGTTTGCTCAATCTTTTGCTCAATGGGCGGGGCTTTCTACTGTCCAAGTTATTCTTCCTGGAGAACTCAGCCCTAAGGTGATTGGTGATGCCATAGCGAAAAAACCTGATTTGGTGGTGGACATTTATCATTTCCCAATCGCCAAAGTCATCGCAGAGAATGCAAAATGTAAATATATTCAGGTCATCAATTTCCCTGGGGTTAAAAATACGAAGACCTTAGAGGATATCTTCGAATGCAATTCGATTCAATTGCTCAACGCCTTTCAATAAAATATAGACGGGTAAAGAAATTTAGCGTTGAGAAATTATCGAGAAAATTGATAACGAAGAGAATTGATATTGAAAATTCCAATTTGACATATTTGCTTTATCCATCTAAAAATATTTTTATACTTTTTCAAATTGGGATAGGAGGCTTTAAGGTGGAAAAATCCACAACGCCCTTTTCTCTTAGATGAAGGGCCACATTTGGCCCAAAGAGGCCTAGGTTAGGTCTCAAGCTCAATAGAAGGAGAGAGAGAAAAGGAGCCTTTCCAACTTTTTATTTCTATCCTTTCGTATCATGAATTTTTTATCCATCCTTTTTCTCCCTCCTGACCATCACTAATACAAACAAATTAAATCGTTTTATATGTAGCGCAAGGCTTTAGCCTTGCTTAAAGCAACCCTGAAGGGTTGCCCTACAAAAGATATAATGCGTTCGTATTAATTGCGATTTATATTTGAACCAATCCATTTTCAGGAAGGAGGGTAGTCTATGACCACTATTAAAAACTTTTTTGCGACTCGCTGGGGGATCATTTCAGCAGGTATATTTGTAGGAATCTTTGGCCCGCTTTTACAACGGTGGGGAAACCCTGGGAATATGGGGATCTGCGTGGCCTGTATGGAAAGGGATATTGCAGGCGCCCTCGGCCTTCATCGAGCAGCGGTTGTTCAATATATTCGACCAGAAATCATTGGATTTGTTCTCGGAGGATTGATCGCTGCTCTCCTCTTCAGAGAATTTAGGCCCAGAGGAGGATCTTCACCCCTAATTCGATTTTTCTTAGGATTCTTTGCCATGATAGGGGCACTGGTCTTTTTGGGGTGTCCATGGAGGGCACTCCTCAGATTGGCCGGAGGAGATGGCAATGCGATCCTCGGACTTGCGGGCCTCACAGTGGGAATCTGGATTGGAGTTCTTTTCTTAAAATCCGGTTACACCCTTGGTCGATCTCAAAAAGAGAGAAAGTTCTCAGGATGGGTCTTCTCAATGGTTATGATCGTTCTCCTTTTGCTGCTCCTCATCGCACCACAATTTGGGAGGACACCCGAGGGACAACCCACCGGTCCAATTTTTTTTAGCCAGAAGGGTCCAGGTTCCCATCATGCCCCTATCCTCATTTCGCTGGTCATCGGTCTCTCGGTTGGATTTCTGGCCCAGCGGACTCGGCTCTGCACCATGGGAGCGATCAGGGACGTCATTCTGATAAGGAATACGTATCTCCTGAGTGGCATCCTGGGGATACTCATTACTGCTTTTATCATGAATCTATTATTAGGCCAATTTAAGGCTGGTTTTTCGAATCAACCGATCGCACATACCAATCATCTGTGGAATTTTATGGGAATGGTTCTTGCTGGATTGGCCTTTGCTCTGGCCGGAGGTTGTCCCGGAAGGCAGCTTTTTCTTTCGGGTGAGGGAGATGGCGATGCAGCCATTTTTGCGACTGGAATGATTGTGGGAGCAGGTTTTGCTCACAATTTCTCAATGGCTTCAACGCCTGCAGGTCTGAGTGCCTATGGCCCGATGACTGTGATCATCGGCTTGATTTTTTGTATCGTTATAGGGTTTACCATGAGAGAGAAAATAGCATAAGAAAGGAGTGGACCATGGTAGAAAAGATCGATGCAAGAGGGTTTTCTTGCCCTCAGCCCGTGGTTCTTGCGAACAGAAAAATAAAAGAGATGGGAAAGGGAGTGTTTGAAGTTCTCGTGGATACCGATACGTCGAGGGAGAATATCACCCGGTTAGCTCAGCAAACAGGGTGGGATATTGAAGTTAAGAAGATAAACGACGACTATTGTCTTGTCCTAAGAAAGGATTAAAGGATGATCTATTTCGATAATGCCGCTACCTCCTGGCCTAAACCACCGCAGGTCAGAGAGGCCATGGTCAAATTTATGGACGAAATCGGAGCCAATCCGGGTCGATCCGCGCATCGTCTCTCCATCGAAGCGGCCAGAATCTTATTTGAGACCAGAGAGGCCCTGGCCAGGCTATTTCATGCCAACGATCCATCGAGAATTGTCTTCACCCTCAATGCCACTGAGTCCATCAACTTGGCCCTAAAGGGTTTGATAAAAGCGAAAGATCATATCATTACCAGCAGCATGGAACATAATTCGGTCATGAGGCCGTTAAGAAGCCTGGAAAGAGAAGGAATTGAATTGAGCATTATTCCTTGTTCTCCAAAAGGCTTCCTGGACCCGAAGGAAGTAGAAAGGGAGATCAAATCCAATACTAAAATGGTTGTCCTCAATCATGCTTCCAATGTGACAGGAAACCTTTTACCGATCAGCGAGGTTGGCCAGATTGCAAGAAAACACAATCTTCTTTTCCTGGTCGATGGTGCTCAGACAGCCGGGGCCTATCCCATTGATGTGGAAAGGGATGCGATCGATCTCTTAGCCTTCACAGGGCATAAGAGCCTTTATGGCCCTCAGGGAACGGGAGGGTTAACGATTGGTGGTCGAGTAGGAGAGGAGGAAATGATTCCACTCAAACAGGGTGGGACAGGAAGCCGGTCGGAGTTCGAGGAACAACCAGATTTCTTGCCGGATCGCTTCGAAAGTGGGACCCCGAATAGTGTCGGCATTGCAGGGCTTCTCGCAGGTATACGATTTGTGCTGGACAAGGGGGTTGAGAAAATCCATCAATACGAGATAAGTTTAACTGAAAAACTTATCAAGGGGTTGAAAGAGTTTCCGCAAATCAGACTCTACGGTCCTGAAAATGGGTTGGACAGAATTGCAACGATCTCGTTTGATATTGAACGACTGTCTCCCTCTGACGTGGCCTTGCGCTTAGAAAGGGAATTTGAAATCCTCTGTAGGTCAGGGCTTCATTGTGCACCTGCGGCCCATCGCACCATTGGAACCTTTCCTGAAGGGACGGTTCGTTTCAGTCTGAGCTGTTTTAACAGTGAGGAACATGTGGATCAGGCCCTTCAAGCGGTGAGCCACTTAGTTCAGAAGTAGGCATGGGCATGTCTAAAGGGGTGATTCTCTTTCCTTCTATTCATTTTGCCCTCCAGGCTGAAAAACTGATTAGGGGAAAAGGATTCTCCGTCGATCTCATTCCTGTCCCGCGGCAGCTGAGCTCTGATTGTGGGATTTGCCTCCTTTTTGACTGGGAACAAAAGGACATACTCTCGAGCCTTTTGGAGGGCGCAAGGGTGAAGATTGAAGGGGTTCACCATTTGCGGGAGAAAGAA
>Ga0315314_1003290_pt1 | contig 12712 bp, 12 predicted proteins | sample TDP9_MG_FD_203631 | JGI IMG/M metagenome (GOLD analysis project Ga0315314, IMG submission 203631) | Freshwater sediment microbial communities from Lake Towuti, South Sulawesi, Indonesia - TDP9 | ecosystem: Environmental > Aquatic > Freshwater > Lake > Sediment | place: Indonesia: South Sulawesi...
ACCCGTGGTCATGGAGAGAGGGGCCCTGAGGTTTGAGATCAAGTATCGCCCATCCTACGCCCTACTGGAGGTTCAGCTACCAAAGAATGAGCGTATCACCGCTGAGGCCGGAGCCCTCACCTATATGAGCAGCAACATCGAGGTGGAGACACATACACGGATGAGGGACTCGGGGATACTTGGAACCATAAAGGTCTCACTGCTGGGAGGCGAGACCCTATTCATCAACGATTACATCGCCAGAAACAAGCCTGGTAAAGCAGGCTTCGTATCAGCCCCTCTCGGAGACATCACCCACCTAGAGGTGACCCCAAGCAAAGGCTACATCATCCAAAGCTCCGCCTACATCGCCTCAACCGAGGGGGTCAACCTCGACACCCAGTGGCAGGGCTTCACCAAGGGACTCTTCGGACAGAACTTGTTCATGCTCAAGACTCTCGGGGAGGGAGACGTCTTCATAAACACCTTCGGCGCCATCGACAAACACGAGCTAAAAGCCGGCGAGAGCCTAGTCGTAGACAACTATCACCTCGCCGCCCTAAGCACTACTTGTAGCTACACGGTTCGCATGTTCGGCGGATTGAAATCCACGATCCTAGGAGGTGAGGGTTTGGTTACAGACGTCACAGGCCCGGGCGAGGTCTATGTCCAGACGAAGAACGTGAGGGAGTTCGTGGACTGGATTTGGAGATATATCGCCCCAAGGGTGAGCGCGAAGACCGCACATACGGGGAGATTCTTCGGGAGATAAAAATCATCCCTTTTTCCCTTAAAATCCATCAACGTGCGCATGGAAACCAGAAAGCTCTCATGCCCCGTGACGATAGCCTAGAGTATGTTTGAATATCAGTTACCAGTTCTCGAATCTCACTCTCACAAACCAAAACTTTCGACGCTTGTGTAACTCGATGGAGTTACAGTAATTATTTATTTTTTGGCGATCATTAAATCGATTGATACCTCATGGAGGGCGTCGTCGAGAAGCTGCAGCGGATCGGGCTCACAGAATACGAAGCCAAAGTGTATCTCAGTCTGCTAAAGGATCATTTGAACAGTGCCACAAAGCTTTCTGAAAAGTCTGGGGTTCCGAGGACAAAGATTTACCTGGTCTTGGAGTCGCTGGAGCGCAAGGGCTGGATCCGAATCTACTCCGGAATACCGCTTCTGTTCAAGGCTGTCGAGCCGAGTGAAGTCTTCAGAAAAGTCAAGAAAGACTACGATGAGTTTCTGGAGTTCGTTCAGATGACGCTCAAAGAGGGGGTGAAAGAGATGAAAGAGAAGTTTATGATATTAAAGTTCGACGTTGGACTGAGAAGCTTGAAGGAAGAGTTGAGAAAGGCTAAGACCATATGGATAAGCAATGCAACGACTGATTTCCTCAAAGATGTGAGCGATGCGTTCAGCAGAGACGTCGCGGTTAAAGTTCTCCTATTTCCAGGAGAAAGAAAGGTCGACGGTGAGAATGTACAATTCAAGGAAGCGGGAGTAAAAATTGTTTGCATGGTGAGAAACAGAGAGGTGCCATCGATGTCCGTAATCCTTGACGAGAGCAGAACGTTCACAGTGATTCAAGATCCTGTGGATCATCGGTATATTGTGGATGAGATGCTCTATGATGAGTGCTCCAGATGCTTTGTGGAATGGTATAATCTGGGCTGGGATGCCGCCAAGGAGGTCTGAGGTGAAAAACATGCCCATCGTCGAAGGAAGGTACGAAGCCAAAATCTCAACAACCTTCAGCACCATTGAGGAAGGAGTAGAGGAGATCAAGACAAAGGCTCAGAGGTCGAGGAGGATAAGGATTAACAACGTACCTATGAGGCTGCTCGAAGAGTTGAAACCACTCTTGGGAGATAAAGACCTGAAGATAATCTTACCAATCGGCGAAAAACCCACAGAGGAACTGAGAGAACTGGGTGAGACTGCCACAACAAAAGCAAGGATATACGTTGATTATAAAGGCAGGGAGGCGAACACAGGCTCGGTCGGCTTCTCTGATAAGGTATTCAACATCGTGTGGCTGGGCGATCAGATACTCGATGTCTCAACCATGGAATACAGTACATGCGTGAAATGTCTCCTGAAGACCTTTGAGATGGGTTGGAGATATTCGCAAAAATGGTAAAATTAATGGAATAAAAATGTTAAGGGAGTAATAGGCTTCTTTTATAGGAAAGTAGTGTAGAAGTGGATTTTATTGCAGTGCTGCCATTATCGAGCCGAACTTCCCTATTTAAAATTAAGCGTACAGCTGAGAAAGCCTGATAGAAGCGGAGTTATAGACCAATTAGGAAAGTCGAAGAATAATCTTATGGAAGCCCCTTAACAGTCGGTGGGAATGCTCGCTTATGCTTGGAGGAGTTGAATCGACGCAAGACTTCCTCAACAGTCTCTATGGGGACACCGGCCAGACGGCTGACTTCCCCAGCTTGAAGCCTGAGATCGAACAGGCCGACTAGAACAGGGTCGAGCCTATCATAGTCGAGGGGTATCTCATCCGTGGCCTTGTGTCCCGGGTAGAGCTGAGGGCTACTCGGCTTGTACGCAATCTTTTCCGGGACGCCTAGGTGCTTAGCGAGTTCCCTGACCTGAGTCTTGTATAGGTGGATGGATGGGAAGAGGTCTGCGCCGCCGTCCCCGTACTTCGTGAAGAAGCCTATGAGGGCCTCGCTTCGGTCGCTGGAGCCGACAACCAAGTAATGGTTTAGATTAGCGTAGTAATAGAGGATAACCATTCTCATCCTGGCGTAGATGTTCGCCATGTGCATCCTCTGCCTCGGATCGCTCCGGTCGATGCCCAGATCCTCAAAGAGCCTTCCACACACCCCTTGGATGTTCACGAACTCGGTCCTTATCCCAAGCCGAGCCGCAAGCTCCCGAGCATCCTCCACATCCTCTCTGGGAGTGAAGTCCGTCGGCATCAGTACGCCCAGAACCATATCACCCCCCAAGGCGTTGACGCAGAGGGTAGCCGCGAGGCTGCTGTCCACGCCTCCGCTAAGCCCGACAACAACACCAGCGGCGTGGGCCTCCTCAACGACCCTCCTTACGAAGCTGTAAATTTCCTCAGCTGTCTTCTCGTAGTCAAGTCTCGGCAACGAGATCCCTTCACGTCTCAACCTTTCACCTCTACACCCTTTTCAAATCGACTAGAACCATAAATATCGTCAAGATAGTACATCAGACTCCTTAAAGAAGTTGTAGGAATTCTTACGGGTAGTAAATAGTTCACTAACGCGCTTGAAGCCTCAATGTCCATGCAGAGCGTATCTACGTCGATTTAGCCGTTGTTTTCAACGCCTCTATACGATCAGCCCACGCGGCAAAAAAGCCTTTATCGAAGTCGTCATGGAGATCGTTCCTAGACCGCTGAAGAAACGCCTTCCTGAACTCACCATACTTTTCAGCTCTAATCTGATTCATGAACACGTTCCGATCTCCCGCCTCTGAGGCCGCGAGCATCCCCTCCAACGCGTTGATGTAGCCTCTACGCCACCGCGAAAGCTCAGACCTCCGCTTTATCTTCTCCAACACTATCTTTGCGGTGGTCTTTTTCCCCTGCGCCAACAGATGGAAAAAGGTGTTCACTAACGATCTCCCCTTCGACTGTTCTTGCCATCCGTTGAGGAACTCAACGGTCTTGCGTAGAGCCTCTTGTCTCACTTCCGGTTCCGAGAGGGTCGTCATACCAGTCCTTTACTCACAGCACCGTTATTCCACCCGCGCCTAGGATAAAAATAGTTTTTGATACATCATCAACTAAATATCAGGGAGTAGTGTGCAAAGCAATTATCATTCCTTTTATCAATGACAGACCACCAAAGGCTCAGGTGTACTACGCGGGAATATCTATGAGTATTCAACCCGGCGCCTAGATGATTTAAGTGAGAGAAGCGTAGGAAGAAAACGCTATTAGCCCCCATTCTATGGATAAAGGGTGAGTGTCTTTCATGGATCCTAGAGTAACTAAACACGCCGAACTCATAATCGACTACTCAACGAACACGAAGAAAGGAGATAACGTCCTCATCCAACTGACAGACGCGGGAATGGAGCTGGCACAGGAACTATACAGATTAGCCGCGCGACGAGGTGCGAACCCCCTGATCGTGGTCACACCCACCGAAGCGACCCGCCAATACTACGAGATAGATAGGAGATATCTGAAGAACTTCCCCACCCACCTGTACGAACTCACAAAAAACTCGGACGTGATCATCAGCGTCCGCGGCGAGAACAACCTCAAAGCCCTCTCGAACGTGGAACCAGAGAAGATAAGCACGAGATCTGTCACGCTCAAGAGAATTAGTGACGTGCGGCTTAGCAAAAGGTGGTGTCTAACCCAATTTCCAACCCCAGCGTATGCGCAGGAGGCGGAGATGTCTCTCAGCGAGTATGAAGACTTCCTCTACGGGGCGATCCTCCTAGACTGGAGGAGAGAACGCGCCACGATGGAGAAGGTCAAGGAACTTCTAGACGAAGGGGATTCTGTACACATAGAGGGAGTTGAGACCGACCTCACGATATCCGTGCGAGGGAGAAACGCCGTCGTAGGCGACGCGACCCACAACGTGCCCGGCGGAGAAACCTATACAGCTCCCATAGAGGACTCCGCGGAGGGGAGGATTTACTTCGACCTTCCAGGAATAGTCCACGGCAGGGAAGTGAGGAAGATAAGGCTGCGGTTTGAGAGGGGTGAGGTGGTTGACTACTCCGCGAGTAGGAACGAGGACTTGCTCAAGGTCATGCTGAACACGGATGACGGCTCCAGGCGACTGGGTGAGCTCGGGATAGGAACCAACTACGGCATCACCCGCTTCACTAGGAACATCCTACTCGACGAGAAGATCGGAGGCACCATACACCTCGCTCTGGGAAGAGCCTACAAGGAGTGTGGCGGCGTGAACGAAAGCGCCATCCACTGGGACATGATCAAGACGATGAAACCCGGCAGAATCACCGTAGATGGCAACGTAATTCAGAGAGACGGAGTCTTCTCCTGGGCTAAACTGAGGGAGGTTAGTCGTCCAATAGCTAACAGCCGCTCTGCTTAAATATGAATTTAGTTCAATTCTTCTCGCATTAAGTCCCCAGAAGCTTCACCAGTCTCCAAAAATTACAGATCCTACCTTCCCCCCCGGACATCTTGATGAGCGAATCTCGAACGCTTATGTCTCCATTTTGACTTTAGGAAACCGCTACGACTTGAACACTTAAAGGCTTGGTCTCTAACGTCGCCGAGTTTATAGATATTCTTTTTATTTTCAGAGACAAATAATCTAAATCATGCAAAGGAAGCTATGATATAGGAGAAAGTGATCGTATTGTCTGAATCTGTTATAAAGATCGGGATCTTGAAGTTGGGCTGCGTCGGCTCAGCGCCCCTGTTGGAGTTCCTCCTGGATGAGAGGGCGGAGAGGGTCGACCTAGAGACGAGGGTGGTTGGCACAGGAGCCAGCATGGCGAAGGAGCGATGCGAAGACGCTGCGAAGGAGCTTGTCGAGTACAAGCCCGACCTCGCGGTTGTGGTGAGTCCAAACGCATCTCTCCCAGGCCCGGGAGCGGCTAGGGGAGTTCTGGCGGAGAGCGGGGTTCCAACGATCATCGTCTCAGACGGCCCAGCTCAGAAGATAGTCAAAGACTTGGAGGCCGCGGGCTTCGGCTACATAATCCCAGAAGCCGAGTCCATGATAGGCGCGCGCAGGGAGTTCCTAGACCCCGTGGAGATGGCCCTCTTTAACGCGGACATAATCAGAGTCCTAGCGATAACAGGGGTCTTCAACCTCATCGTTGAGTTGATAGACAGCGCCATCCAAACTCTCAAAAGGGGGGAGAAGCCCACACTCCCCAGAATGGTCGTGGACAAGGAAAAGGCGATAAACGCCTCTGGGCTGAGAAACCCCTATGCGAGGTCCAAGGCTATGGCCGCCCATGAGATCTCGCGGCGAGTCGTTGGGCTGACCAGCGAGGGTTGCTTCGTGATCAAGGAGTGGGAGAGGTACACGTCGATGGTGGCCTCCGCCCATGAGATGATGCGGTACGCCGCAAAGCTCGCGGATGAGGCTCGGGAGATGGAGAAGGGTGGAGATAGCGTCCTCAGGCAGCCCCACGCCGGAGACGGAACGATCATGCGCAAGACAAAGCTTGTTGAAAAGCCGACGAGGCCAGCGGGATAGTTGGAGGATAGGGCGGGAACTAGCTTAAATCGGAGGATTCCCCAAATCCTTAGAAGAAACATGCAACTATCGACTCAACAAAGCACTCCTCGGGATTGAGATGCTGACCATAAGGAAGGCCATAGAGGAATCTGATGCCAAGGTGAGGTTTGCCGCCCTATTCGGCTCATATCTTTACGGAGGTAGCGACCCCTTCAGCGACATAGACCTCCTTGTAGTTTGTGAGGGTGACGATGACAAAAGGGCCCTTCGGAGCGAGATGCTTAGGCTGAGCCACAGGATCGGTCGTGTAATACACCTAAACAGTTACATTACTGAGGAGTTTGAGAGGCGCCTGAGGTACCATGACTACAAACTGGCAAGCATCCTCGAAGACGCGTCGCTCCTAGTTGGTGATGAGGACTACACCCAGCAATTGAAGTTGCTTAGGGGAAGAGTTGATGAGAAGTCGATGGAGTTCAACGAAGCTATGGGTGTAAAGACCCTCGGCCGTGCCATCAAAAGCCTCAGAAACCTTCAACGCTGCGCTGCTCTATCCCCTTATCGTCCTGAACACTCGTGGAAAGGCAAGCATCTCCAGACCCTCTGCATAAGGAATTCCCATCTCGCCCTTGGATACCTCCTGGCCAGTCGCAGAATGAGGCAGACCGGCCGCGTACCCACGCTGAGAGAATTACTCTCAGAGGGAGCACCCCTGCTTAGAACGCTTATCTCGGCTGATAAGAGGATCAAAAGAATGGGGGAAGTCAGCCCAAGGGACACGGAGGAATGCGTGACAAGAGTACTATCAGAGTACGCTAAGATTAAGACCCGAATAGTGGCGGTTTAACAGTTCCTTTAGCTCCTGGTCTCTTCAGGCAGATCTGGAAGTTTTAGGTCTAGGCTCAATATCTGACGAAGCTTCTCCAGCACCGCCTTGGCCGCGTAGGGGTCGGGGTACTCTGGGTATTCGAGGTTTGGCTTCGTTCTGCCAAAGAGGCAGACCCCCTTTATATCTCTTAGGGCTGCGAGGCCGAAGACAAGCCCTGAGAAGCCGTAGAAGGGGCCTTCATACCCTTTTTCAACGCTGTGTCTCTTCATCTCCTCAATCATATTTGGGCTTGTAGCTGCGCAGCAGACAGCTTCACCCTCCTGTGCGTAGCCAGCTATCACGAACATCCTTTCAACCCTAGACTCCTTGAATAAGTCCAGAACCTTCTCGGCCACCTCATACTGCCCGTGGAAGTTCGCGTGGTAACCCCTAGCTATGATCTGGTCTGGGTTGGAGGAGTGGTAGAACTCAACCTTGGGGAGATCTGTGCTGTTATGGGCCACAGTGACGCCGGGTTCTCCTGGAAACTCTGGTGAGGGGGCGTAGGAGGGCGATGTCTGGTGAAAGAGTGGGAGATGTGAGGAGTAAAGCTCAGCTATCAGGGTTGGTTTGAGTTCGCTGATCAGATGGTCGATCGCCAGTTTCCCGACAGACCTCAAGCCAGGAGACCCCACCACGGCCACAGGCTCTCGGAGTTCCGGTCTCTCCAGATATCTTATCCAGGTTTTTGCAGCCATTTCCTCGACACCTAGACGTAATACCTAGGTATCTCCCGCTCCTCAGCTCTCCGCATCTCCTCAACTGCGCGGCGCCTAATCTCCTCAGCCCTGTGAACAAACTCCTCAGTCAACTTCGCCTGCTTCTCCAAAGGAGCCATATCCACCTCTATCCTCAACATCTTTGTGAGAACCCCTAAGACGGCTCTCGCTGCCTTCGCGTCCACGACCACCTGCCCAGAAGGGGTTGTATAGGCTGGCGTTTCACCAAGCAGGCAGACGCTCTGAATGCCTCTGAGCTTGGCGTGTCCGAAGAGTAAACCATTCGTGCCTGAGATGCTGCCCTCCTCCATCGGCAAAACCCCGAACATCCTCAACTCCTCCGCAAGCCTGGGCTCTGTCACAGCCCCAAAGACCCTCGGCACATCCACACGCCCCTGCCCAACGTAGGCCGCTATCGAAAAGATCCTGCTAACGCCGAGCTCTTCGGCCCTCCGTAAAACCTCATCAACCACCTCGAACTGCCCCTCGGGTGTAACGGCTTGCACGTTCCCCGTGAAGATTACCAGATCATTTCCGGGCTCTCTGTTCCTCCAGAAGTAGAACTCGTTCTTCAGCAGTTCAACAGTTCCGTCTTCTCTGATCAACACGTAGGGTGGAAACGACGGGGAGTAGACCTCCTCGAACAACTCAGCGTTCAACTGCGTCCTCAAATAGTCCGCTGACAGCTTGGCCACGTAGCCGATGCCAGGCAATCCGCTGACCAGGGATGGGCTGCGGAGCTTAGGCTCTTTGTGGGATATTATTTTCATGGGTCTAACTATCTCCTCATTCCTTTTTAACTTGTTGTCGAGCCGCGTGCACCGATTCTATCAAGGTAAAGCCGTAAACTGGATGGCTTTTAGCGCCACAGCAGTCGTGGTGCTATGTTTACCCCAGCGCGTGGGCTATGGCTGAACGACCTCTGGAAGTACCATCACAACAAGCAAGGCTTCAGAAAAGTGGAGACGACCTGATCCTCTTAGGGTTGTAAGGACTTTGAAGATTACTTTATGGAAAAGGAAAGCATATTAAACAGCGAGCGGTTGATTAGAAGATTCGTTGAACGGTGCTTCGGAGGTCTTATAGGTGCCTAGGCTCAAGGCTTCATTGTTAACAGGTCGGACCATATATCAGGGTGTGGGTAAGGAACATGGCAAGTTGTCGGATGAGTATTGGCACAGCGTGGCAGTCTGTGAGATGGACCCCAGCGACCTTCAACTTCTCGGCATAAAGGAGAATAACAGCGTTAGAGTGATCACTGAGTCTGGATCCGTAGTCCTAAGGGCGGTGGAATCGCTGAGGGCTCCTCATGCAGGAGTGATATTCATCCCCTACGGCCTCTTCGCCAACGTCCTCACAGGTACAAGAACCCACGGAACTGGCATGCCGTCGTTCAAGGGGATACCCGCAGAGGTGGAGCCTGCGAGAGGGGAGAAGGCGATGAAGATACGCGATCTGCTCAGGGAATGTTACGGGAAGTGATGGTGCGTGTCTGTTGTATCCTGTGTCACATGCCCCTTCTGCGGGTCGTTGTGCGACGACGTAGAGGCGGTCATAGAGGACAACACCATAATGAGGGTGAGGAACGCCTGTGCCCTCGGGGAGGCCAAGTTCCTAAGCCACAACCAAGATCGACATCTAACACCCTTGATAAGAAAGGGTGGCGAGTTGGTTGAGGCCTCTTGGGAAGAGGCGATCCGGAGGAGCGCGGAGATCCTTGCTGAGGCGTCTTACCCAATATTGTACGGTTGGAGTTCGACGAGCTGCGAGGCCATCAGGAAGGGGTTAGAGCTAGCCGAGGAGGTTGGCGGGGTCATAGATAACACCTCAACAGTCTGCCACGGCCCCTCCGTTCTGAGCATACACGACATCGGCATCTCGTCATGCACCTTGGGGCAGCTACGCCACCGCGCCGACCTCGTCATCTACTGGGGGAGTAACCCGTGGGACGCGCATCCCAGGCACATTGAGCGGTATACCATGTTCTCAGACGGAAGGTTCCGAGAGAGCAGCTGGAAGCGCTACGCGATACGCTCCCGTATCAAACAGTTCATGAAACGATTCCAGAGGGTCGGCGGCATCTTGCGGGGATATAAGACACCCCAACCCGCGAGAACTGATCGCCTTCTCCCGTTAACAATGCATCAGAGCGGGAGGAAGATGATAGTTGTCGATGTCAGGAGAACACGGTCCGCCGACATCGCGGACTACTTCCTCCAGGTTAAGCCAAACAGCGACTATGAGCTTCTACAGGCGCTGCGCATGCTGGTTAGAGATGAAGACCCCGAGCTTGAAGAGGTCGCGGGCATCCCTATAGAACTCCTAGAAGAGGTCGCCGACGCGATGATCGGGTGTGAACTCGGAGTCCTCTTCTTCGGAGTTGGGTTGACGATGAGCTCGGGCAAGCTCCGAAACATCGACGCCGCCCTCTCCCTGGTTCGGGATCTGAACAGGCGGACCAAGTTCCTCATCATGCCGATGAGGGGGCACTTCAACGTGACGGGCGCGAACGTCGTCTTCACCTGGCAGACTGGGTATCCATACGCCGTCGACTTTTCCAGAGGCTATCCTCAGTACAACCCTGGAGAAACCTCTGCGGTCGATGTTCTGAGTAGGGGGGAGTCCGACGCTGGACTTGTGATCGCCTCCGACCCCGTCTCAAACTTCCCGAGGGCAGCTGTTCAGAACCTAGTCAAGAACCCTCTAATAGTGGTCGACCCTGCAGAGACACCCACGTCCATTATGGCGGATGTAGTGCTACCCTCCACCTTTGTCGGCATCGAGGCAGAAGGAACCGCCTACCGCATGGACCATGTTCCCCTACCCCTGAAGAAGGTTGTGGACCCCCCCAGTCACATACTCTCCGATGAGGAGATCTTACAGAGGATCATCGAAAGTGTTCGGAGCTTAAAGGGTGGGAGAAAAGATGAAACTCCTGGTTAGGAATGGGTTTGTCTACGACCCGTTGAACGGCATAGACGGGGAACAGGTCGACATAGCCGTTAGCGGCGGGAAGGTTGATGAGAATGTTGATGAGAGCGAAGCCAAGATAATCGATGCGACTGGGATGATGGTGATGCCTGGAGGCGTTGATATCCACTCCCACATAGCTGGCTCTGAGGTCAATACAGGGCGTCTGCTGAGGCCTGAAGACCATTTCAAGGACGTCGAAGCGAAGGGGAAGGTGACCAGATCTGGTGTGGGATATTCAGTTCCCTCCACCTTCACAACGGGCTACCGCTACGCGAGGATGGGATACACCACGGTCATGGTTCCCTCAATGCCACCCCTAGAGGCTAGACACACCCACGAGGAGATGGATGACACACCCATGATCGATAAGGCTGCCTACCCCCTCGTAGGCGACTGGTGGTTCGTCCTAGAACACCTGAGGGACGGGTTGATCGAGGAGTGTGCAGCCCACGTGGCTTGGATGCTGAACGCCACGAAAGGATACGCGATAAAGATCGTCAACCCCGGAGGCTTGGAATCCTGGGGATTCGGGAGAAATGTCAGGAGCATCGACGACCCCGTCCCAAACTTCGACATCACCCCGAGGGAGATCATCCGCGGCCTCTGTAGGGTGAACAGACTCCTAAACCTGCCTCACACGATCCACGTACACGCGAACAACCTGGGCAAGCCTGGTAATTATGTCACGACCTTAGAGACGATGGACTGCGTGAGAGACTTGGCTGGGGGAGGGAAGCCAGCCATGCACATCACCCACTGCCAGTTCAGCGCCTTTAAGGGGTCTGACTGGGTTTCGATGAGGTCTGGAGCCGAGGAGGTCGCGAGGTACATCAACCGACATAACCACGTAACCATCGATTTAGGACAGGTGGTCTTCACCGACACGACCACCATGACGGCAGACGGCCCCTTTCAGCACGGCCTCCACCAGCTGAGTGGAAATAAATGGGTGAACCACGATGTGGAGACCGAAACAAGCTCAGGGATAGTTCCCTTCAGGTATAGACGGAGGAGCTACGTACACGCGATCCAGTGGACGATCGGGCTTGAACTCGCTCTCCTGATCAGGAGCCCCTGGAAGGTCTTTTTGACGACGGACCATCCCAACGCCGCGCCCTTCACCACCTATCCGAGGGTCATCTCATGGCTGATGAGCAGACGCGCGAGGCAGAGGGTGATAGACGGGATGAACTCCGGGGCTAGGAGGAGGAGCTCCTTAGCCAGTATTGAGAGGGAGTACAGCTTCTATGATGTGGCGATCGTGACGCGGGCTGGGACGGCGAAGGCCTTGGGCTTGAAGGGGAAGGGTCATCTGGGAGTGGGGGCCGACGCCGACATAGCTGTCTACGACATAAACCCCAGAAGAATAGACCCCTCAAAGGAGTATAAGATCGTTAGAAGGGCCTTTGAAAGGGCTGCATACACAGTCAAAGGCGGCGAGGTAGTGGCCAAGAACGGCGAGATCGTGAAGCCCGTTAGAGGACGAACCTACTGGGTCGACGTTGAAACCCGTGAGCCGGCGAGAGCTAACGCCGACCTAAAACAGCGGTTCAAAGACTATTGGACGGTTCAGTATGAGAACTATGCCATACCCGAGAGGTATCTGCATTCCCCTGCATCGATCTCTATCAAGGCGGAGGTGTGAGAGCTGATCACCCTTTCTCCGAAGCGTGCTTTCAACGTTCCTGTTGACGCTGAGAACGTCACACCCGATGTCTTCGCGGGGAAGTCTATCGACGAGATAAGATCTCTGCACATCTGGGAGGGGAATCGTAGAAGAGCCCTGGACGATCTCTTCAGAGTCGAGTATGGAGGGGATTTACACGGTGAAGAGGTGAATATTCGAATAGTGGGAGATCTCACCAAGGTCAAGAGGATAGGTGCAAAGATTTCTCAAGGTCGGATAGTTGTGGAGGGGAGCGTCGGTGTGAGGCTCGGTGAGGAGATGAGTGGGGGGGAGGTCACCGTAACGGGTGACGTGGGTTCGTGGGCTG